>Ga0070685_10001603_pt1 | contig 11930 bp, 7 predicted proteins | sample KBSS13LmetaG_FD_65651 | JGI IMG/M metagenome (GOLD analysis project Ga0070685, IMG submission 65651) | Switchgrass rhizosphere microbial communities from Kellogg Biological Station, Michigan, USA - KBS S1-3L metaG | ecosystem: Host-associated > Plants > Roots > Rhizosphere ...
GCTCGGACTGCGAAGGCAGGACGCTGGAGCGAACATTCGCTCTGTGAATGGCCCGAAGGGCGAGCCGCGGAGGTGGCGAGTCATCCTCACATACGTATATGCATGCTCCGGTTTCTGCGCTCCGGCGACGCGCCCGATCTTATCTAGGATCGGCTCTTCGCTCGCTACGCATCGAGGACGAATTCAGTGATCGCCGTCGATTGGGGCACCACCAGCCTGCGCGTCTTCCGCCTCGACGAGCGCGGACACGTGCGCGAGCAGCGCCGCTCCGCTCGCGGCATCCTCGCCGCCGAGGGTCGCTTCGTAGCGGTTCTCAGAGAAGAGATCGGCGACTGGGACGATAGGCTCATCGTCATGGCCGGCATGATCGGTAGCCGCCAGGGCTGGTTCGAAATGCCGTACGTGGATTGTCCGGCGGGTCTCGACGAGATCGCTTCGGCGCTGCAGCGCCTGCCCGCGGACGAATTCGCCGACCGCGAGATCTGGATCGTGCCTGGCCTGCGCAGCCGCAACGACAGCGGCGCCTACGACGTGATGCGCGGCGAGGAAACACAGATCTGCGGCGTGCTCGCCGAACTCGCATCGCAACCGCAAACCGTGTGCTTGCCCGGCACGCACAGCAAGCTCGCGACCGTCGCGAATGGACGCGTCGAACGCTTCGCCACGGCGATGACCGGCGAGCTGTTCGAATTGCTCTGCTCGCACAGCGTGCTCGGGCGCCTGATGCAGCCCGGCGAACACGATGCCGACGCATTCGCGCAGGGTGTCGCCCACGCCGCGCGCGCGGGCGATTTGCTGCATCACCTCTTCGCGGTGCGCACGCTCGGCCTGTTCGATGCATTGCAGCCGACCCAACTGCGTCCGTTTCTTTCGGGCCTGCTCATCGGGCATGAACTGAATGACCTGCCGACAAGTGCGGGTAGCGTACATCTCGTCGGTGCATCGACGCTGCTCGCGGCTTACAAAGCGGCACTCGCTTTACGCGGACATGCAGTGCACGAGCACTCGGAACTCGCGTCTGCCCACGGTTGCTACGCGCTGGCGAAGCAGGCCGGGCTACTTACGCAAAAATAAGCGTTTCAAAAAATAGAAAAATTCTCATCGGCGATAAATCGGTCGCGGTTGAGGAACAAAGGAGGAGGGAACAGATGAAGCTCTCGTGGCTCGACATCGTTATCGTGCTGACCTATCTCGTCGGCATCTTCGCGCTCGCGCAGTGGGTCTCGCGCGAGAAGGGCAGCCATCAAAAGGACGCGAAGGACTACTTCCTCGCCAGCAAGGCGCTGCCGTGGTGGGCGATCGGTACTTCGCTGATTGCGGCGAACATCTCCGCCGAGCAGATCATCGGCATGTCAGGCTCGGGTTACGCGTTGGGCCTCGCGATCGCCTCCTACGAATGGATGGCCGCGGCGACGCTGCTGATCGTTGGCCGCTGGTTTCTGCCGGTGTTCCTGCGCAACGGCATCAACACGATGCCGCAGTTCCTCGAGGAGCGCTACGGCACGCGCATCCGCACGGTGATGGCGGTGTTCTGGCTCGTGTTGTACGTGTTCGTCAACCTGACCTCGATCCTCTGGCTCGGTTCGATCGCAGTCAGCCAGGTGACCGGCATGGACCAGTTCGCCGCGCTCGTCGTGCTCGGCGTGTTCTCACTCGCCTACCAGCTTTACGGCGGGCTCAAGGCGGTAGCGCTGACCGACTTCGTCCAGGTTTCGCTGCTCGTCATCGGCGGCTTGCTCGTCGCCGCGATTACGCTCGGTCAGATCGGCGGCGACGGCGGCGTGCTCTCGGGTTTCCACAAACTGCTCGAGTCCCACCCCGAGCACTTCCACATGATCCTGCCGCCAGACAGCCCGTTCTACAAGGATCTGCCCGGCATCGCCGTACTTGTCGGCGGCATGTGGGTGATGAACCTGAGTTACTGGGGCTTCAACCAGTACATCATCCAGCGCGGGCTTGCGGCGAAGAACATCGGCGAGGCGCAGAAGGGCGTGTTGCTCGCCGCGTTCATCAAGTTGCTGATCCCGCTCGTCGTAGTCGTGCCCGGCATTGCCGCGGTCGCACTCGCGCCGGGACTCGCGCGTCCCGACCAAGCTTATCCGACGATGATGGCACTGCTGCCGACTGGCGTGCTCGGCCTGGTCTTCGCCGCGCTGGTCGCCGCGATCATGGCTTCGCTCGCCTCGAAGATCAATTCGATCGCGACGATCTTCACCCTCGATTTCTACGCGCGCCTGAGCGGACGCAGCGAGCAGACGCATCTGGTCAATGTGGGCCGCGTCGCCGCGGTCGTCGCCGTCATCATCGGCGTGCTCAGCGCAAAGCCGCTGCTCGGTAGCTTCGACCAGGCTTTTCAATACATCCAGGACTTCACCGGCTACTTCACCCCGGGCATCACGGTGATCTTCCTGCTCGGCCTGTTCTGGCCGCGCGCGAACGAGGCCGGCGCGCTCGCCGCGGCGATCGGTTCGGTCGTGCTGTCGATCGCGATCCGGCTTGGCCTGCCGTCGATGCCGTTCATGAATCGCGTCGGCCTGGTCTTCGTGCTGTCGCTGCTGCTCGGCATCGTCGTCTCGCTGCTGAGCGCCAGCGTTCCGGCGAAGAACCGTATTCGCACTGACGACGTCAGCTTCCGTACCTCGAACGGATTCAATTTCGGCGCGGTCGCCGTCGTCGCGATTTTGATTGTGCTCTACACGGTGTTTTGGTGATGTTTGTTTCCTGCGGAGAACTTCGATGAAAAATCTCGCGTTGAAAATCTTGCGGTCGGTGGCGTTCGCATTTTGCGTCGCCGCTACCTCGTTCCAAGCCCACGCCGCGCAGACCGCGGCCGAACTCGCGCCAACGCCGCAGATGGGTTTCAACAACTGGAACTCCACGCACTGCCGCGCCGAATTCAACGAGGCGATGATCCGCGGCATCGCCGACAAGTTCATCGAACTCGGCCTCAAGGACGCCGGCTATACCTACGTCAACATCGACGACTGCTGGGCCAACTGGAAGCGCGACGCGAGCGGCAACATCTTGGCCAATCCCGTGCGCTTTCCGAGCGGGATCAAGGCGCTTGCGGATTACATTCACAGCAAAGGCCTGAAGTTCGGTCTGTACTCGAGCGCGGGCACGTGGACGTGCGAGCCGAGGGAGGAGAACCGCGGCTTCCCCGGCGGCCTCGGGCACGAGAAGCAGGATGCGGCGACCTACGCGTCGTGGGGCGTCGACTATCTCAAGTACGACAACTGCAACAACGAAAACATTGACGCACGCATTCGCTATCAGGCGATGGGCGAGGCACTGCGCGCCACTGGCAAATCAATCTTCTACAGCCTCTGCGAATGGGGCGAAAACAAGGCTTGGCTGTGGGCCGGCGAGCCGGTTGGCGGCAACTCGTGGCGCACGACTGGCGACATTGAGGACAAGTACCCCTCGATGCTGAAGATATTCAAGGAGAACGTCGTTCTCAACTCTCACGCCAAACCGGGCCGCTGGAACGATCCAGACATGCTCGAGGTCGGCAACGGCGGCATGAGCGACATCGAATATCGCAGCCACTTCAGCCTGTGGGCGATCATGGCCGCGCCGCTGATGATCGGCACCGACCTGCGCAAGATCAAACCCGATGCGCTGAAGATCCTGCTCAATAAAGAAGTGATCGCGATCGATCAGGATGCGCTCGGCGAGCAGGGCCACCGTATCCGCGAAGCCGATGGCGTGCACGTCATCGTCAAGCCGCTCAAGGACGGCAGCCACGCCGTCGCCGTGTTCAACGAGACCGATGCCGCGAAGGATGCGTCGGTGACTGCCGCCGAATTGCGCTTGGACAAGACGAAAAAGTATACTGTTCGCGATCTGTGGGAGCATGCGGACGCGAAAGGCGACGGTGCGATTCAGGTCAAACTGGCGCCGCATGCGACGGCGATTTATCGGATCAGCGCGCTCTGATCTGCACCGGAACATATCGATGATTTTGACGAGTCCCTCGCTGCTGCTCGAGATCGAACCCGCGTGGGGCGGAGGACTCGTTCGCTTCGACTGGATCGCGAACGGCGCGACCGCGCCGCTGATGCGCGCGTTCGAACGCACGGCGGCGACGCCGCTGTCGGAGCCACCCGATCCGAATCGCCTTGCCTGCTATCCGCTGATTCCGTGGTCGGGCCGCGTGTCGGGCGGCGGCTTTTCCATCGACGGGCGCCGCATCGAGCTGCCGCTCAATCGCCCGGAAGAAGCGTGGCCGATCCATGGCAGCGGCTGGCAGCGTGCATGGCAGGTGGCGGATGCATCGGTGTGCGCGGCGACGTTGACACTCGAAGAAACCGTCGCTGCGGGTTACCGCTACCGGGCCGTGCTGCACTACGTGCTCGACGACAAGACGCTCGCTGTAGCCTTGAGCGCGACGAATACCGGCGACATCCCCATGCCGTTCGGCCTCGGCCTGCATCCATTTTTTCCGCGTCACGCCGGTGCGCGTTTGCACGCACCGGCGCAGGGCGTCTGGCGTAATGACGGGCGCACGCCAATGCCGGTCGAGCGTACCGCCGTGCCCGCGGCCTGGGATTTCGGTGGCGATGCGGCGCTGCCCGACGGGCTCGACAATTTTTTCGACGGCTGGGACGGCCGCGCGGCGATCCGCTGGCCGGAACGCGGATTGCGTCTGGACATCGATGCCGATGCCGATCGTTATATCGTCTACGTGCCGGCACAGCGCGACTTCTTCTGCTTCGAGCCGGTCGATCACGCCGTCGACGCGATGAACATGCCCGACGGCGCGGCCGCAAACGGCATGACCGTGCTCGCGCCGGGGGAAACGCTGACGCGGCGATATTCCTTCCGCGCCTGCGTCGAATCCTGAGCGTGGCGGAAATGTTTCGCAGGCGCTGAGACGCGCTCGGCGCATACTTTTGCCATGCGCCGCGAACGCACGCCCGACTACACGAACCGCCTCGATGTGCCCGCGCGCGTCAAAGGCCGCGGCGCGCCGTCGAATCCCGAAGGCCGCTTCGAATCGCGCACGACCACGCGTGAGGACGACGGCTGGGAACCGGACAGCGAACCCGAGCCGCGCCCGGAAACGACGGTGACCGAAGAGCGTGCACGCACGATCATCAGTCACAACGAATCGCCGGACATCCATTTCACCCAGTCGATCAACGCCTATCGTGGCTGCGAGCACGGCTGCATCTATTGCTACGCGCGGCCGTCGCACAGTTATCTCAATCTCTCGCCGGGTATCGATTTCGAAACCAAGCTGTTCGCGAAGACCAACGCCGCCGAGCAATTGCGCAAGGAGCTGGCGAAGCCGAGTTACGTCTGCTCGCCGATCAATCTCGGCGCGAACACCGATCCGTATCAACCGATTGAACGCCGCTATCGCATCACGCGCTCGATCATTGAGGTGCTGGCCGAGCACAAACATCCGTTCACGATCATCACGAAGAACGCGCTGGTCGAGCGCGACATCGATCTGCTCGCGCCGCTGGGCAAACAGAAGCTCGTCCACGCCTTCGTTTCGATCACCTCGCTCGACAATCGCCTCGCGTCCACGCTCGAACCGCGGGCGAGCGCGCCGCACAGGCGCTTGAAGGCCGTGGAAACCTTGAACGCGGCCGGCGTGCCCTGCGGTGTGATGGTCGCGCCGATCATTCCGATGGTGACGGACAAGTATCTGGAAAAAATCCTCGAAGGCGCCGCGCAGGCCGGTGCGCCCGCGGCGGGCTACACGATCGTGCGCCTGCCCTACGAGCTCAAGCACCTGTTCCGCGAATGGCTGGCGCTGCACGTGCCGGAACGCGCCGATCATGTGATGAGCCTGATCCAGCAGATGCGCGGCGGTCGCGACAATGATCCGAATTTCGGCTCGCGCATGCGCGGCGAAGGCGAATTCGCCGAACTGATCCGCCAGCGCTTTCAGCTTGCCTGCCGTAAGCACGGCATCAATCGCGGCCGTCCGGTGCAGCTCGACACCACGCAATTCATCGCGCCGCGCGCGACATCGCCGCAAGGGGAATTGTTCGGCTAGCGGAAAATTTCGGGCGGGCTCGGCGACATCGCGGCGAACTTTTTTTCAAAAGTGTGAACTGCGACGCGGGAAATCGCCTATTTGCACACTGGCGGGTACTCTTTTTCGCAGTGCGCAAAGAGTATTCTTCCCCCCTTGGGGGAACGTGCGGGTTGATTCCAGGGGACTGTGCACTGACAGCGGCCGGCTGCGTCGGCGGGCTGTGCAGTTTGGCACGGTGTCTGGTCTTGCCTGCATCCGTATCTGGCGCGTTCGATCGTATTTCCGAAGCGACGCGCTGACGAGCGGTCTGTCGGACGACAGAAAGATTTTTGCAACCGTCTTCAGCAGGTCCGCCGTCGGCGTTCACCGTGTCTGCGCGTTGTGGAAATCCATCTTCGCGCAAGACCGGAAAATCGTGAGCCGCCTGACGTCCACCATCACTTGCTGCGCCGATATGCGGGTCCAACCCGCGGATCGGGCGCTGCGCCCGTTGCGATCGCGGGCTGGTGCGTCGACGTGACCGCCTCTCGCCGCCATGCGCCCGACAAACGCTTCGAGGAACGTTTGAACTCTGCGCTCGCGCATCATCGATCCGGCCAACTCGACGAAGCCGAAAAGAAGTACCGTGCCGCGTTGGCGCTGCGGCCGGCGAACGCGGATGCGCTGCACTATCTCGGCGTTCTGAACCATCAACGCGGCGATCATGAAAAAGCGCTCGACTTGATCGGGCGCGCGCTGAATGTGCGGCCGGATGCGCCGCAGATGCTATGCAATCTGGCCGAGGTGCAGCGCGCGGTGGGACGGCCGCAAGAGGCCGAAGCGTCGAGCCGCCGTGCGCTCAAGCTTTGCCCCGAGTATCCGGAAGCCGTGCTCAACCTCGCTGTTGCGCTATTCCAGCAAAAGCGTTTCGCCGATGCCGAAGAAGCGGCGCATTCGGCGCTGCGTCTGCGCCCGGATTTCGTCGGCGCGCATGTCGCGCTGGCCGATGCGCTGCGCGAGCAAGGGCGGTTGCGCGATGCCGAGGAGTCGTATCGTCGCGTGCTGACACTGGCGCCCGAGCACGACGCGGCCATGGCCAACCTCGGCCTAATGTTGCTGCATATCGGCAGGATGGAGGATGGGCTGGAGCTGTGCCGCCGGGCGGCGAGCCGCATGTCCGGCGAAATTCTGCCGCTGCAAAACCTCGCGCGCATGCTGCTCGAGTACGGCCGCCTCGATGAAGCCATGCAGATTCTTGAGCAGGCGCTGGAACGTTCGCCCAACGCCGCCGAGATCAGCCTGCTGATCGGCATCGCTTGGGACGAACTCGGCGAAATCGCCGAGGCGGCGAACTGGCTCGACCGCGCGCTTCGCCTCGACGGCGATCTGCTCGAAGCGCACGTGCGTCTCGCCGGCCTCGAAGCCGACGTCGAGAACCATCAGGAAGCGCTCGACATTCTTGAGTCCGTGCTGCAGATCGATCCCACGCGCCTCGACGCAATCATGGGCAAAGCCCGCGCGCGCCTGTCGCTTGGCGATGTCGACGGCTCCGTCGCCGACTATCGCGAAGCAATCCGGCGCTATCCGGAGTCCGCCGCGCTGCGCGCCGCGCTCGGGGCGACGCTGTCGAGCGGCGGCGACATCGCCGGCGCAGTCGAGTGCCAGCGCGAGGCCATTGCCCTCAACAAACAATGCGTTCCCGCCTATGCGGGTTTGCTCACGACGCTGCGCCACAAAGCCAGCGACGAAGAGCGCGACGCCGCGATCGCTCTGCTCGATGCGCCGTGGATGACCAACGAGAAGCGCGCGTCCGTGCGCTTCGGCCTGGCCGCGTACTACGACGGCAAGGGCGAGTGGGACGCGGCGGCGAAACAGATGATGCAGGCGAATGCGCTGAGGAAGGACGCCGACGCCCGTCGCCATCGCAGCTACGATCCCGATCTTTACCAAGCGCTCGTCGACCGGATCATCGACGCTTTCACGCCGGCCTTGTTCGAAAAATTGCGCGGCTTGGGTTCGGACAGCGAGCGACCCGTTTTCATCGTCGGCATGCCGCGCTCGGGCACGACGCTGACCGAACAGATCCTCGCCAGCCATCCCGCCGTCTTTGGCGCCGGCGAGCGTTCGTTCGCGCGCCAGGGCCTGGCGTTGCTGCCACAACTCATGCAGCGCGAGAACGATGATCCGCTGCAGTGCGTGCGCGATGTCGATCATGCAACGCTGCAGACCGCCGCGGCCTGGCATCTGGGCAGACTCGACGCGCTCGGCACCGGCGACGCACAGCGCATCGTCGACAAGATGCCCGACAACTACAGCCTGCTCGGCTGGCTGGTCGTGCTGTTCCCGCGCGCGCGCTTCATCTACTGCCGCCGCGATCCGCGCGACGTGGCGTTGTCGTGCTGGGTGACCAATTTTTCCGTCATTCGCTGGGCCAACGATCTCGATCACCTGGCCCGACGTATGGAGCAACACCGCCGGCTCATGGCGCACTGGCGGCAGGTGCTGCCCGTGCCCATGCTGGAAGTCGACTACGAGGACATGGTGGCCGACCAAGAGGGACAAAGCCGCAAATTGATCGAGTGGCTGGGCCTTGATTGGGACGATCGCTGCCTGTCCTTCTTCGAAACGGAACGGTTGGTGCGCACCGCCAGCGTCACCCAGGTGCGCCAGCCGATCTATCGCCGGTCCGTCGAACGCTGGCGGCATTACGAGGCCATGCTAGAGCCGTTGCTGGCCAGCCTGGCCGGAGCTGACGTTCGCTGCTGATTTTTTCTCAACTACGATGACTACAGGGGGTTACGTGGAAAAGTTTTCCAAGCTCAGATTTCATGAATTCGCCAAGGCTGCCGCCGCGGCGACGGTGAGCGGTGCGCTCGCGTTGCATCCAGGTCCGGCGGACGCGGTGCCGGTCAACGTCGGCAGCGGTACCGGAGTTGTGCAGATCACGGCCGGCAAAGCCAAGTGGTTCGTCAACAACGACATCACTTTTTCATCGACGAGCAGCGCCTGGGGCTTTTCTGAGGCGAGCTTGCAAACCACCGCCGGAACCCGGCATGACGCGTTTGACGGCGTGCTCAGCTGGCACGTCAATCCGGTGCCGGCCCCAGGGAACCTGTACGCCAACGAGTATCGCAGCCCGAACGGCACGATCGATATCTCGCCGAACTATCCGACGGATCCGAACGTCGCCACAACCCTCATCGCAGCGCCGCAGACGCTGCAGGGCCTGAACGTCACCGGGCAGATGTATTTCATGACGAGCAAGGCGGTGGTTCGGTCGATACTGAACCTGCAGAACCCGACCGCTGCGCCGATCACGGTCTCGGTTCTGTCCGCGAGCAACCTCGGCTCGGATGCCAATACGAATATCCAGACCACGAGCAGCGGCGACAACCTGTTTGATACTGCCGACAACTGGTTCGTGAGCAGCGAAACGGCCACACCGACCACGAGCAACGATCCGATTCTGACGTATGCGTTCCAGGGCCAGGGCGGCGCCGTCCGCGGCACGAACATCAGCGGCTTCGCCACGGGTAACCAAAGTTTCTACGAAACGTATACGGTGACGGTCCCGGCCAACGGCACCGCGAGCGTGATGATTTTCGTGCAAATGTCCGGCACCGTTGCCGGTGCGGAGACGGATGCCAGCGTTTTCAATTCGCTGTCGTCGCTGCAAAGCGGGGGCTACCTGGCCGGACTCAGCCAGACGCAGCTCGCGCAGGTCGTCAATTGGAATATCGCCATGCCGACTCTCGCCTGGAATCCACCGGCGGCGATCACTTACGGAACCGCGCTTGGCGCCACGCAGCTCGATGCCACGGCGACCTACAACAGTTCGCCGGTCGCCGGCACGTTCACTTACACGCCACCGGCGGGCACCGTGCTGCATGCGGGCGCGGGGCAAGCTTTGTCGGCCACCTTCGTACCGACCGATACCTCCAGCTACGCGACGCCGACAAGCCCGGTCACCACGACCCTCACGGTCAACCCGGCGCCGCTGACGATCACCGCCAACGACGCGACCCGTGTGTACGGTGCGCCCACTCCGACGTTCACCGCGAGCTACAACGCCTTCGTTAACGGCGACACGTCGGCCAGTCTGACCGCGTTGCCGACTTTTTCGACCGGCGCGACCGTCCTCTCCCCGGTCGGTTCCTACGCGATCACGGCGAGCGGCGCCGTCGACGGCGATTACACGATCACGTATGCCACTGGCACGTTCACCATCACCCAGGCCTCGACCACGACCGCGGTAGTCGCGCCCGGATCGGCGAGTGTGGGAAGCGCAGTGAACGTGAGCGCGAATGTCGCCGTCGTCGCCCCGGGCACCGGCACGCCGACGGGCACGGTAACGATCACCGACACCACGGACGGCCTGAGCTGCAGCTACTCGCTCGGCGCGGTCACCCCGGGCTGCACGATCACGCCGACCTCAGCGGGCACCAAGAGCCTCACGGCGAGTTATGCCGGTGACACGAACTTCAGCACCAGCAGCGGTGCTGGCGCTTTGACGATCGGTCAGGCAACGTCGGGAACCGCACTGGCCTCGTCGATCAATCCGTCGAACTTCGGTCAGGCCGTCACCTTCACGGCGACGGTGACGCCGGGGGCGGGCGGTCCCACGCCGACCGGCACGGTGAACTTCACCGACGGCGCCACCGTGCTCTGCGCCAACGTGAGCCTGAGTGCCGCCTCGGCGGCTTGCAGCACGTCCGCGCTCAGCACCGGTAGTCATACGATCCAGGCGAGCTACAGCGGCGACACCAACACGGTCGCATCGAACGCAACTCTGACCCAGACCGTAAATGCCGCGTCGACCAGCATGAGCCTGGCAGCCGCTCCGGCAGTCATTTTGTCTGGCCAAACCGTGTCGCTGACCGCCACGGTGAACGGACTCGTTCCCGGCAGCGTCGGTGCGCCCGCCTCGGCATCCGCACCGCGGACGGCGGCCGCGGCGGGTGTGATCGCCGCCGTGGGGCCAACCGGCACGGTGACCTTCCTCGACGGCGCCACCACGTTGGGCGCCATCGCGCTCAGCGGCACCGGCACGGCGACGCTAAATGTGTCGACGCTGTCGATCGGTACGCACACGCTGACGGCGAACTACGCCGGTGACGGCAATTTCGCGCCGGCCACGGCGTCGGCGACGGTGACGGTGAATCCGTCGAGTCCGCCGGTGCCCGCACCGTCGGCGTCGACGTGGATGCTGACGCTGCTCGGCCTCGGCCTGGCCTGTGTCGGCCTGCGGCACGCCCGGATGCTTGGTTCGAAGCGCTGATCGCGCTTTTCCTCGCGAGCCCGATCGTCCCGAGCGGTCGGGCTCGCGAGGCCCTTTTGCGGAATTGCTTTTCCGAACGGCAGGCAATGGCTATATTTTGTCCTGCATGCATTTTCCGAAGAGCGTTCCAATGGCACCCGCGCGCAAGTCTCGATCCGACCGTCGTCAAGCCGCGCGCTTGCCGACATGAACTCCACGAACGATTACCTGCGCCGCATCCTCACCGCCCGCGTCTACGACGTTGCGCGCGAGTCCGAGCTTGATTTTGCGCCGAACCTGTCCGCGCGGCTGAACAATCGCGTGTATCTCAAGCGCGAGGACAACCAGCCGGTGTTCTCGTTCAAGCTGCGCGGCGCCTACAACAAGATGGCGCAGTTGTCTGCCGAACAACGCGCACGCGGGGTGTTCGCCGCCTCGGCCGGCAACCATGCGCAAGGCGTCGCGCTCGCCGCAAAAAAGGTCGGCACGCGTGCGGTCATCGTGATGCCGGTGACCACGCCGCAGGTGAAGATCGACGCGGTGCGCGCGCACGGCGGCGATGCGGTCGAGATCGTGCTCGTCGGCGAGTCGTACAGCGACGCCTTCAACGCTGCGGTCAAGCTTGGCAGTGAGCGCGGCTTGACCCTCGTGCATCCGTTCGACGATGCCGACGTGATCGCGGGTCAGGGCACGGTCGCG
>Ga0070685_10001604_pt1 | contig 11928 bp, 10 predicted proteins | sample KBSS13LmetaG_FD_65651 | JGI IMG/M metagenome (GOLD analysis project Ga0070685, IMG submission 65651) | Switchgrass rhizosphere microbial communities from Kellogg Biological Station, Michigan, USA - KBS S1-3L metaG | ecosystem: Host-associated > Plants > Roots > Rhizosphere ...
GCCGCTGATCACCAAGGACGGCGTGACCGTGGCGAAGGAAGTGGAGCTCGAGCACCCGATCGAGAACATGGGCGCGCAGATGGTGAAGGAGGTCGCCACCAAGACCAGCGACCTGGCCGGTGACGGCACCACCACCGCCACCGTGCTCGCCCAGGCGATCTTCCGCGAGGGGCTGAAGAACGTGACCGCCGGCGCCAACCCGATGTCGCTCAAGCGCGGCATCGACAAGGCCGTGGAGCGCGTCGTGGCCGAGTTGAAGAGCATGTCGGTCGAGACCGCCGGCAAGAAGGAGATCGCGCAGGTCGGCACCATCTCCGCCAACAGCGACGAGGAGATCGGCAACCTCATCGCCGACGCCATGGAGAAGGTCGGCAAGGACGGCGTGATCACGGTCGAGGAGGCCAAGGGCCTCGAGACCACGCTGGAGACGGTCGAGGGGATGCAGTTCGACCGCGGCTACCTGTCGCCGTACTTCGTCACCGATCCGGAGCGCATGGAGGCCGTCCTCGAGGACGCCATGATCCTGATCCACGACAAGAAGATCGGCTCGATGAAGGACCTCCTCCCGGTGCTGGAGAAGGTGGCGCAGATGGGCCGCCCGCTCCTGATCATCGCCGAGGACGTCGAGGGCGAGGCGCTCGCCACGCTCGTGGTGAACAAGCTGCGCGGCACGCTCAAGGTGTGCGCCGTGAAGGCCCCCGGCTTCGGCGACCGCCGCAAGGCGATGCTGCAGGACATCGCGGTGCTCACCGGCGGGCAGGTGATCAGCGAGGAAGTCGGCTTCAAGCTCGAGAACGCCGTGCTGTCGGATCTCGGCCGCGCCAAGCGCATCGTGGTGGACAAGGACAACACCACGCTGGTCGACGGCGCCGGCGAGGCCGACGCGATCCAGGGCAAGATCAAGGAGATCAAGTCCGCGATCGACAAGTCGACGAGCGACTACGACCGCGAAAAGCTGCAGGAGCGCCTGGCCAAGCTGGCGGGCGGGGTGGCGGTGATCAACGTGGGCGCCGCGACCGAGACGGAGATGAAGGAGAAGAAGGCCCGCGTGGAGGACGCCCTGCACGCGACCCGCGCCGCGGTGGAAGAGGGGATCGTCCCCGGTGGCGGCGTGGCGCTGCTGCGCGCCCAGAAGGCGCTCGACGGCCTCACCCTCGAGGACCACGACGAGCAGGTCGGCGTGACCATCGTCCGCCGCGCGCTGGAGGAGCCGATCCGCCAGATCGCGAACAACGCCGGCGTCGAGGGCTCAATCGTCGTCGCCAAGGTGCGCGAGAACGGCAGCCCGAGCTACGGCTACAACGCGCGCACCGACGAGTACGAGGACCTGGTGCAGAGCGGCGTGATCGACCCCACCAAGGTCACGCGCACCGCGCTGCAGAACGCCGCGTCGATCGCGGGGCTGCTGCTCACCACCGAGTCGGTGGTGGTGGAGCGTCCCGAGAAGGACAAGGCCCCGTCGATGCCCGGTGGCGGCGGCGGCATGGGCGACATGTACTGACGGTCGCCCGGTCCCAGGACCGAGTGAACGACGGACGGCCCCGCTCCCTCGCACAGGGAGCGGGGCCGTCCAGTTCGTTTTTGTTTATCTTGTGGTTCCTCCATCTTATCATCACTCGGGGAGTGAGTGTTGGGGAAAGATTCTTCCTAATGCAACGGTTTCCTTGCAGATCCTATTCTCCACCACCATTATAAAAATTCCACCTTTCCGCGACGGTATGTTACAATGGCCAAAAAGAGCATCTTCATCGGAAGTGCAAGCGAGTCCAAAGAACTTGCAGCGACGATTGCTCGTGCGTTGGCAGACGCTGGCTTCGAGCCGCTTCGATGGTGGCAAGTTTTCCCCCCAGGGTCCGTGACACTAGACCGTTTGAACCAGATTGCCGAAAAGGTGGACGGCGCGGTTTTTGTCTTTACCAGTGTCGACAAGACGTGGTATCGAGAGGAGTTGAGTTCCTCTCCACGTGATAATGTCGTTCTAGAGTATGGCTTGTTCGTTGCCCATCTCGGGCGAGAGCGTACGTTGCTTCTCAAGGATCAGGAGGCGCGTCTCCCTTCCGACATAAACGCAATCACGTACGAGAAGATCATTGAAGACTCCTCTACCGTCGCCGAACGCTCAGTACGGCACTTTGAGGTACATTTCTCCGATTCTCTTCCTCCGTCGCTTGACGCGATCCCGGTAGTAGCTGATCCAAATGTGATCGAGCAGCAGATGAAGGATCCTCTTCCAAGCAGTTGGCACAATCGAGATCTCTATTTTGGGATTGAAGGCGCGCGCGGGTGGCTTGCCACTGTCAATGAATCCACGTATGCACCAGCGTCGCAGGAAGTAAAGCTCCGTCGCATGTTATTCGAAGCTGTACGAGACATTGAAGTCCGAACGATGGTTTCTCTCGGCCCCGGAAATGCTGACACTGATTGCGAACTGGCTATTCGCCTTCGGAATCGTGAACCTTGGCTCCAGTATATTCCTGTTGATATTTCCGATGGTCTGCTTCAGGTAGCCGTTAACACGTTGAGCAATCAAGTTCGTGTGCCTGTCGGTATCCTCTGTGATTTTGAAGATCGATTAAACTTCATTCAGCGGCAGCTCAGGGTCTATAGCATTCCTCCCACTCTCTTCTGCCTCTTGGGAAACACGCTTGGTGATCTCGACCAATACGAGGGAACGTTTGTCAGCACGCTAAGCACAATGATGCGGCCGGACGATCACTTCCTATTGGATATCTCTCTGGCTGGTCCGAAGTGGTCGAGGGAAAAGGATCGACGAAGCTCGCCGAAAGGGTTCGGCCCTGCTTATCGCCGATTTATCGCTACAGGAATCGCTCGGCGGACCTACGAGTCGGAGGAGAGTATCGTCGAGCGTTTTGAACAGCGACTTCAAATCCGGGATGGCGATAGCGATGTACCAAATACACACTCACTGGCATTATATGACATGGTCTCCGACCGGCGGGTGTGTACGATATTACGTTACGACTGGGAGTCTTTTCTCGCTTGGATACAGAATGAAATGAAGTTCAAGGTGGTGTACAAGTGCGCTTCTTTTTTCGATGAAGATGTTCTAGGGGACGGTGTGTTACTTCTAAAGCGACCCTGACCTTCCTTTTCTGACGGACCGGTCGCTGGTGAAGTGACGGACGGCCCCGCTCCCTCGCACGAGGGAGCGGGGCCGTTTTCTACGCCTTCAGAATCCCGCCTCCCTCGCAGTCGCCGCCGTGCCCGTCAGCCCGTCTCGGCCGCGTCCACGCAGCCGGCCACGGTGGTCACGGGGACCGCGCAGGAGACGCATTCCGTGTAGAGGCAGGTCTCGTTGCCGGCGCACGACGGATACACCGGGCAGGTGCAGGTGTGGTGGTCCCATGTGCAGCGTGCAGGGGCGGCGTCGACCGGCGAATGCGCGTGAACCGTGCCCTCTCGGCCATCCTGCGCGGTCGTGGGGAAGGAATCGACCTCGAGAGCGGCAAGGACGAGCTTGCGCGTCGGCATGGATCCACCTTCGGCTGAATGGTTACGGGAATGCTCCTGTCGGTCGCACTATAAGTTGATTTTTGCTGTTTGCAAGCGTGTCGCGGGCCTGGGCTCGGCTGCCAAGGATGGCGGATGGATTGATCAAAAAGCCTATCTTTTTCAGATGTAAATTGCTTGTGTTCAGCGCCCAGGTCGATTAGCGTGCACGAGGTCTACCGTCCATCACCTCGTCCAGAGAGGCAGCATGCGGCTCGACCCCGAAAGCCTTCAGGTGCAGACGTTCGCCACCGCCGAGAAGACGGAGGAGATCTCGACGACCGGCGCCGACACCGGCCCCAACGGTCCCCCCTCGAAGTGCTGGATCTGCTACAACACCGATTTCGGGCTTCCGTCGTGCCCGGGCGGAAAGTGCCAGGCCGACACCGGCCCGGATGGCCCGCCGTCCCAGTGCTGGATTTGCTACAACACCGACTTCGGGCTGCCGACGTGCCCGGGTGGCCATTGCTGACACGCGCCTCGCTCGCAAGGCCAGGATGACGCGCACCCGCGCGCTGGAACGTCGCGTCGAGCACTGGACTGCCGCTCGCCACCGAGTCGCGTCGTAGCAGAGCGCCTCGGGATGGACGAAACCTCTGTCGACGTCGGACCGGTCGTGCAACGGCCCCGCTCCCTCACACGACGGGCGGGGGCCGTGCTCGTCCCGGCGCTCGCCGGTGGTGTCAGGCCGTGGTCCGGATGCGGACAAAAGTTTCCTTGCCGCGCCTGTCCGCCGAGGTAGTATTGATTCCCCTCGCCCGCCGGCCGGGCACACGCCTTCCGTGGTCCGGCTCGCCCGACCTCCCAGGGTGTTCGTTCGCCGGCTCCCGCTCACCCGTTGCCGGGAGGCATCGTGCGCAAGATCACCCTCGAGCTCGACTCGCTCGCCGTCGAGTCGTTCGACACCACGTCCCCAGCCCGGGGCGCCGGCACCGTCGTCGCCTACCATTCCGAAGCCTGCACCCAGACGTGCGATGCCAGCTGCTTCAATTCGGCGTGCACCTGCCCGGGGGTAAACACCTGTGACGTGCAGAGCTGCCTGGGGACCTGCTTCTTTCAGAACACCTGCCGAAACTCGTGCGCGAACTGCGGCACGGACCCGTTTTCCTGCATCTACACCTACTGCACCTCCTGCTGCTGATCGTCCCGGTGCCTCCGATCGTCAGGCGGCCCCGCCCCCTCGCACGAGGGCGCGGGGCCGTCCTCCGCTCCCCCCGTTCTGCACCGCTCGTGCAACATCCTTTTCGAACGATCTCTCCCAAATCATACTTGGTTCATCCGCTCCCCGGTGCGTAGTCCGCGTCGGGCGGCGCCCCCTGCGGCTCTCGCGCGGCCGCCCCTCCTCCATGGCCCAGGAGCACTCCATGCCCCCCGTCGCCGCAACGCCTCCGTCCACCACCGCGCCCACGCCGCAGCGCCCGCGCAGGACCGCGAGCGGCGCCGAGCGCGTGTTCCTGGAGATGCTGGACAGGCACGTGGAGGACGCGTCGATCCGCTTCGTCGTGCGCGGCGAGGAGGTGGCGGTGGGGAAGGGCGCGCGCGGCAGCGGACCCGCCGTGCGCATCCACGACGACCGCTTCTTCGCGCGGGTGCTCAGCGGCGGCAACCTGGGCCTCGGCGAGGCCTACATGGACGGCGACTGGGAGATGGAGGAGGGCGACCTGGAGGACCTCCTCACCCCGCTCCTGCGCAACCGCATCGACCGCAAGGTGAAGGGCGACGTCACGACGGCGGCGAAGGTGGCGCGGGTGCAGGTCGCCAACCTCTTCCGCCGCACGCACTGGGGGAACGCGCAGTTCCACTACGACCTGGGCGACGAGGTCTTCGAGTCGTTCCTGGACCCGGTGACGATGATGTATTCGTGCGGCTACGCGCACACGGAGACAGACACCATCGAGCAGCTCCAGGTGAACAAGCTCGACCGCATCTGCCAGAAGCTCGGCGTGCGGCCGGACGACCACGTGCTGGACATCGGCTGCGGCTTCGGGGGGATGCTGATGCACGCCGCGAAGCACTACGGCGCCACCGGCGTGGGGATCACCACCAGCCGCCGCCACTGCGAGAAGGGGAACCAGCGCATCGCCGAGGCCGGGCTCGCGGACCGGGTGCGGCTGGAGCTGCGCGACCACCGCACCGTCTCCGGCCGCTTCGACCGGGTGGTGAGCATCGGGATGTTCGAGCACCTGCCGCGCAAGGAGTACAACCGCTTCTTCGAGCGCATCCGCGACGTGCTCCCCGCGCACGGCACCGGGCTGGTGCACGCGGTCGGCGCCAACACCTCGAAGAACGTCCACGACCCCTTCATCCAGAAGTACGCCCTTCCCGGCACCGGCCAGCCCAAGCTCAGCGAGCTGGCGCACTGCTGCGAGCAGAACGAGCTGGCGATCCTGGACGTGGAGAACTTCATCCGCCACTACGGCTGGACCTCGCGCCACTGGCTGAACCGCTTTCGCGCCAACAAGCACACGCTCGACCAGAAGAAGTACGACGCCCGCTTCCAGCGGATGTGGGAGTACTACCTGAGCTGCGCGATCGCCGCGGCGTGGGCCTCGGACGCGGCGCTCTACCAGGTGCTCTTCGCCCGCGACTACGCGGCGCCGATGCCGCTGCACCGCGTCTAGGGCGATGGCCGTGCACCCGCTCACCGTGCTGAACCGGGAGCTCGCCGCGCGCGGCTTCCACCGCAAGCCGACGGCGCGCCTGCTGGCCGAGCTGGCGCTGCTGCTGGCGATGGCGGCCGGCGGCGCCGCCGCGTACTTCCTGGTCCACGGCGCCGTGGCGAAGGCCGCGGCGCTGCTGGTGATGGCGCTGGGGAACCTGGGGATCACCACGCACACCCACAGCTCGTCGCACAACGGCACCAGCCCGCGGCTCTGGGTGAACAAGGCGCTCACCCTCTTCGGCTACGGCGTCTGGTTCGGCACCTCGGCGCACTACTGGTGGAACAAGCACGTGGCGGTGCACCACGCCACCCCCAACGTGGTTGGGTTGGACGACGACGTGGACCTCCTCCCCTGGTTCGCGCTCACCGAGGAGCAGTTCCAGCAGGGCGGGCCGCTGCGGCGGGCCTACTACCGGGTGCAGTGGCTGGTGGTGCCGCTCGCGGTGGGGCTGACGGCGCTGAACATGATCCGCGCGTCGTGGGTCTACCTGGCCGAGGCGGTGCGCGACCGCCGGCGGCGCACCCCGCTGCTCTGGCTGGACCTGGCGATGGTGCTCGCGCACTACCTGGTCTGGGTCGGGATCCCGCTGCTCTGGTTCCCCGCCGGGGAGGTGATCGTCTTCTATCTCCTGCGGAGCGCGCTGCTGGGGTGGGCCGTGTTCGCCACCGCCGCCCCCGCGCACTTCCCCGTCGAGGCGCGCTTCCTCCCCACCGAGGGCCACGCCAGCCGCGGCGAGTACCGCAAGCACTCGGACTACCTGTTGCTGCAGACGGTGACTACGGTGAACTACCGCACCGGCCCGCTCGGCCGGCTCCTCTGCTGCGGCGCCGAGTTCCAGATCGAGCACCACCTCTTCCCCGGCATCAGCCACACCTGGTACCCGCAGATCAGCCCGCTCCTGCGACGCTTCTGCGAGGAGAACGGCTATCCCTACCGGACGTTGGGATGGGGGGAGGGGATCGTGAAGAGCCTGATGGTCTTCAAGCGTCCCAAGCGCGTGGAGCCGGCGCTCGAGGCGCTCCGCCAGCGCGTGCAGACCCACCTGGACGCGGGGCTGGAGCCGATGCTGGCCGAGGCGTGATGAGCTGCCCCGCACTTCCCTTCCTACGAGGGTCGTTCTCCTTTCAGCGGCCGCTGCGAGCCCGGGGCTGCGCGTAGGTGGGAACGCGCGCGCCACACGCGCCGTCCTTGCGCCACTGAGAGGCCCCAGGCAGACGAGAACCGCCAAGCCTCGTCGCGTTCTGCCTTTCGAACGATCAGGAACGAAAAGCTGGTGCGCAGGACTCAGCCGTATCACCAAGGAGATGCTATGGAAACCAGCGTCGATTCGAGCAGGATCCGCATCGGTGTTTGCGTGTCGCCCCCTCTATCCCGAGCGGTTCGTCGTGGCATTCAAAAGATCGCGCTGCTTCTATCGATTGCCTGGATACCCGGCTGCAAGCCCGTCTCAACCAAGCCAGACTTCGTCATGGAGTTGAAAGGGTACTGTCCTGATGACGACACGCGGACCCGGGTGCGGACGGCGATCACGGCTGGGCTTGGCAAACTCCGGGATCCCGATCTCAAACAGTTCCTTGCGACGGCTCAGATCGAGGACAACATCCCGTTCCCGCTCGGCACGTGCCAAGAGGAAGGCTGTGCCTGTCCGGACCGGAACTATGTCGTAGGTGTCTGGCGTAACGACATTGTTCCTACCGCGGATCGAGTCGCCGCGCTGACCGCCCTCGGAAACACTGTACCTCCGGGGCAAAGCTTTTCGGTGAGTGTCGACGGCCTATTTCTCCGAGATGCAATTACCTACAAGTGGCTCGTGATTCCCAAGAGATACAGTAGAAGTACAAGAAAACCGGCTGCCGACGGGGCCATCGAACTGCTGGACTATTCGGTAGACTATCCAAGTGCCAATGAGATGAGGCTCGGGGTAACCGGGCTCTTCCACGAATACAATGACCCCCACTTTTCCCTTGCCGCGACCGACAGAGTCTCTCTTACCGCGGCACAGTTACCGCGTGTGGGTCTAATTCACTCCGTTCTATGCACGACCGACCGTCACGTCGATGCCGACGTCAGCATCATCGAGGGCATGTCCTGGTTTCTGGTGCCATTCGCGATCGAGCGACAGGAGAACGGGGGCGGACAAATCGAGGACATACTGGGCATTACTCGCGCTCTCGGCGATGCGCGGAACATGCTTCCGATGGGGGCGGGCTGCGCCGCCGCCTCAGTCTTGCCATCAGAGGTGTCCATTCCGAAACTTTCTCCAACGGCGAACACCGCCCTCAAGATTATTTTTGACTACGGTGAGCCCAATCTTGACCAGGAAGGTTTGTTTGCCTTTGGTAGCTTGGTCTTCGCGGTACGCGAACCTTCCGTCGCGGCTGGATTTCCGAATGGCGAGGCGGGCGTCACGCTGACGGGAGCATGGTACGACATCTTTGTACATGCCGATCAATACGCTGCCCGCACTGCCAAGTCCCCGATCCGTGCGGTGGCGACCGACATGAGGGATCCGACTTTTACATGGACCATTCAGCCTGTAACCTGGTCGGCGTCCACAATAACGTTGACCGGGGCGAATCAAAGCCTCACCCTTCCTATCGGCAACGAAGCTCAGCCCGGTGAAGTAGGGTATGCATATGTCTGGGTGACCGCCACGGATAAGGATGGGCTGGTTGCAAAGGCAAACCTTGCTCTCAGGGCGCGGATCGCAACGTGTTGCGACACTGACATGTTTCATCTGTATTTCAACCTGGGTTGCGCCAGGAAAGTCGGGGTGAACCGAGAACAATGTGCCAACATGGTTGCGTTTCCCGATCCTGAAGGAGAATGAAGGTCAAGGTCAGTGCGTGCGCCGTCTGGCCATGGCATGCAGCTCGCCGTCGAGGATTACCTCGCCGGCAGAGCGCGTCGTGCGGGCCCGGATCGTCACCGGCGTCGAGCGGTCCTTCACGACCAGGCGGCCGCGCAGCATCAGCGCGTCCGCCTCGCCGGGCGCGGCACCCTCGAGCACGAAGTGCACGAAGGGGTAGCGCTCAACCTCCATCTCGTTGCGCAGGTGCTGGTTGCGGAGCGCCACGCCCGTGCCGAAGCTCCCCGCGCCCACGTCGGTCTGCCCACGCGTCCCGCCGAACGCCACCGTGTCGGACGCGCCCGCCCACCCGCTCACCTGCCCTGCGACGCCCTGGAACCGCCCCATGGTCGCGCTCTCCTCGAACCACACGCGGGACTGCGCCGGGGCGAGCTCGCAGCGCACCGTCTGCGCGTGGAGAGCCGGGACGAGGAGCGGAGTCGCGGAGAGGATGGCGAGTGCGCTCGCACGAGCGCTGGGGCGAAGGCGCATGGCTCGGCTCCCGGTGAGGGACGCGACGGGCGATCCTCAGTGTGCTCCACCGGGCCAGCCGGGTTGCGGCCGGCGCGCCTCAACCGGAGGGAAGCGCCCGCGCGGGCTTGAACTCGAAGCGTTCGGGGGGCATGGGGAAGAAGTTCAGGTAGCGCTCCTTCTCCTGCTCGACCTGGAGCCACGTGTCGAAGCCGGAGGGGACGAGCCCGCCGCTGTTCATCTGCTTGAGCGCCGACTGGATGGCGAGGTGGTTGGCGTACTCGTTGTGCGCGTGGCCGTTGTGCCCCTTCACCCAGCGCCACTGGATGCGGTGGCGTCCGGCGACGGGGAGGAGCGACTTCCACAGCTCCAGGTTCTCCACGTCCCCCGTCTTCCGCTTCCAGCCGCGCGCGGCCCAGCCGTGCACCCACTCCGTCATCGCGTCGATCAGGTAGCGGCTGTCGGTGGTGAACACCACCCGCGACGGCTTCTTGAGCGCAGCCAGCGGGGCCAGCGCGCTACGGATCGCCATGCGGTTGTTGGTGGTGTCCGGCTCGGAGAGGTAGAAGTCGCGGCGCATCCACCCCTTGTCGGCGTGCCAGTACTCCACGACCCCGGCCGCGCCGCCCGGGCGCGCCTTGTTCTTGAACTGGTTTCCCAGACAGCTCTCGTCGGCGTAGACGAACACCAGCGGCAAGTCGGACATCTACAGAGTGCGAAAGTGCGAAGGTGCGAGAGTGCGAAAGTGTCTGGACGGCGCGAGGAAGCGTCGGCGGCGCGAAAGCCGAAGCGCACTTTCGCACTCTCGTACTTTCGCACTCCGTCGCGGCCCGCACGAATCTATCCGCCGCGCCGGCGCCCGCCAGCCGCGCCGGAGCAACGGACGGTTGACAGCCCGAGCCGCGACGGTAGATTCACGCGGCCCGCAAACCCGCGGCGTCCATGCACTTGGAGCACTTGGAGAGGAGTCGCCGGTGGCCGAGCCCGCCGTGCTGATGCTGGAAGACGGGCGCAGCTTCCGCGGGGAGCGGTACGGCGCCGCCGGCACGGCCTTCGGAGAGGTGGTCTTCAACACCTCCATGACCGGGTACCAGGAGGTCCTCACCGACCCCTCCTACACCGGGCAGCTGGTGGCGATGACCTTTCCGCTCATCGGCAACTACGGGGCGAACCCCACCGACCAGGAGTCCGCGCGGCCGCAGGTCGCCGGCTTCGTGATCCACGAGGCGCCGCCGGTGTTCAGCAACTGGCGCGCGCGCGAGTCGCTGGAGGGCTACCTCGTCCGCCACGGCGTCGTCGCCATCGCCGGGGTCGACACCCGCGCGCTCACCCGCCACATCCGCTCGCTCGGTGCCATGCGCGGCGCCATCGCCCCCGCCTCGGCCGACGCCGAGGCGCTGCTCGCCGAGATCCGCGCGCAGCCGGACATGTGCGGGCTCGACCTGGCCGACGGCGTCTCCACCGGCGAGCGCTACGTGGTCCCCGCGGACGGCGACACGCGCTTCCGGGTGATGGCGTACGACTTCGGGGTGAAGAGCCACTCGCTGCAGCTCCTGGCGGCGCGCGGCTGTGAGGTCACGGTGATCCCCTCGTCGACGCCGGTGGACGAGATCCTGGCGCGCAACCCCGACGGCCTCTTCATCTCCAACGGCCCCGGCGACCCCGAGGCGGTGCCGCACGCGCTCGACACCATCCGCGCGCTGGCGGAGCGCGACACGCCGGTGTTCGGCATCTGCCTGGGGCACCAGCTCATCGGCCGCGCCTTCGGGGCGCACACCTACAAGCTGCTCTACGGCCACCGCGGCGGGAACCATCCCGTGCGCCGGCTGAGGGACGGGGCGGTGGAGATCACCGCGCAGAACCACGGCTTCGCGGTGCGCGGCGACGGCGAGGCGATCCCCGGCGCGCCCGACCTTCGGGTGACGCACCTGAACCTGAACGACGGCACGGTGGAGGGGCTGGAGCACACCTCGCGCCCGGTGTTCTCGGTGCAGTACCACCCCGAGAGCGCGCCCGGCCCGCACGACTCGCGCTATCTCTTTGACCGGTTTGTGGATGAGATGGCGGACCGGGTGCCGGGGGGCGGCGGAGAGGATGCTTGACGGAACAAACGGTGCCGATTATCCTTCCCGCCGTATAAGTCACCGTCTGCCACTTCTTTACACGCCCTCGCCCCGCGAACGGAGCCCGTCTCGCTCCCGGCCCTCGGCCTCCCCGCCGCACCGGAAGCAACGTGGTCCGCCTTCTCACCGGCTGGCGCAAAGTGGCCGCGGCCGCCCGCGCGGGGTCGACCCCGTCCGTACGGTCCACGAAGCCCGGCGACACCCGCGCATCGCGCACCCAATCCGGGGCAGCCGCCCCCAGGCTTCCAGAACCCCCAGGAGGAGCTTCAATGACCAAGGCGGATCTTGTCCAGCGGGTCGCCGACACCATCGG
>Ga0070685_10001607_pt1 | contig 11920 bp, 8 predicted proteins | sample KBSS13LmetaG_FD_65651 | JGI IMG/M metagenome (GOLD analysis project Ga0070685, IMG submission 65651) | Switchgrass rhizosphere microbial communities from Kellogg Biological Station, Michigan, USA - KBS S1-3L metaG | ecosystem: Host-associated > Plants > Roots > Rhizosphere ...
CCGCGGTGCTCTGAAGAAAGAGCTTCTTGCGTGCTTGCATCGTACTCGTGCCATGCGTCGCTCCCGTCACCATGCGCAGAAGACCGACGACCACGGTCGGATCATTGGAACGATATCCATCAGCGAGCGTCCAGCCGTAGTAGAGGACCGGGCCGTACCGAGGATACCGAAACAGTCGTCAACGCGCTGATCAGGAATGCGCGGTGTTTGCCGAAGGAGTTATATCGATCGTTGACTTGGGACCGAGGGAAGGAAATGGCGGCACACCGTCGCTTCACATTGGCAACGGACATCCAGGTCTACTTCTGCGATCCGCGATATCGCCAATCTGTTGCTTCGATCGGTTGAATCCGCAGTCGACAGCTGCCCTTCGCGGCCCCCAATCATAGCTCCCAACCGATCTCACGCCAGCGCGCTAACTCTGTCGCAAACTTTCATTTGCACGCATACCCTGTCGCAAGGATTCTGCCTGCGCTTTGGCTTTGAGCTTGACCTGCGCCTACGTCGGCACCATTGTGAAGCCGGCGCCGTTCGATCCGGCGATCGGCTGGCGATCCCCGTTGCCGCCCTGCCCGCCGGCGAGCGTGTAGGAGATATCCTCCAGTACTTCCGGAATGAAGAAGTACGACGTGTGAATCAACTTCGGCGACCAGCCCTGCTCGTAGATGTTGGTATTTGCCTGGTTGACGACCTCGGAGCAATCCACGCCGACCACGCCGGCAAGCAACGTGGTGCCGTACGTCGGCCCATAGATCCCTAGCTCCTTGTAGCCGTCATAGCCAGGCTGCTCCGCAAACGGCAGCACGTCATCATGGCGAGAGTAGTAGACCGTGACTTGTTTCGCGGCGGCGACGATGTCGGCAGAATACGTGGGGGACTGGGAACTGTTGAAGCTCTGGAAGTTCAGCATCGCAGCGGCGCAGATGATCTCGTTGAACAGCGGCGATGACTGCGCGAATGCGCCGGCGCCGCAATACATCAAATAGTTGCCCATCGAATGACAGATCGCCGTCAGCGACACGCCTTGCACGCCGGTCGTCGCGACGATCGATTGCAACACCGGATAGAGCAGCGGGAAGGATTCGCTGCCGGTCGCGCGCGCATTGGCCTTGGCGTTCTGGAACGCCTGTTGCTGCGGGCCTCCGTGGCCCATCGTGCCGCCTGCATCATCGTCCGACGGCCAGTCGAACCCGATCTGCACACCGCTGTAGCCGGCGCCCGACGGCGTGTTCTGGAGATTGTTGAAGTACTCCGGGAAATCCTTCACCGCCCCGTCGTAGGTCACGCCGTAGCCGTGGAAGAAGATGTTGCAGGCCGCCGTCGCGCCGGAGCCATTGGCGCGTAGATCTTGCTGCACCGCGTCGAGCCACGCGCTTTGTGACACGACCGTAAACGTGGTTGGCGATGCGGCTGGCGCCTGGAGGAACGTGAGCGCACCGCCCAGTGCCACGGTTGTTCCGAACGTCCCGGTGGACGAGTAGTACGTCCGATTTGAGATCATGTAGTAGTTCTGCGGATACGTCGCCATCGTGCCTCCTTGTTTTTGCTGCCAACACTAGAGTCTTGGAGATAGAAAAAAATGGAGCCTCGGCGTCAGGTCAATCGGCAATGGCTACGGCAAATCCACAACTCCGCCGCGCCCGGCTATGCATTCGTTGCCGAACAGCACCTGCGCGCGCGTCGCGCCCTTGTCGGCCATTTCCAGCGTGCTTCGTGCGCCTTCGGCGGCAGCATGATCTTTCTACCTCCGTAGTAGCGCTCGGGCATTCCGTACTACTCTGGGACGCACCTTACGAAGCGAGGAATAAACGTCCACCACGGAGAATTTCGATTTTTTAGAAAACTTTAACGACGCCAGTTCTGCCTACAATGGGACAAGAGTGTTGGCATGCTCCTCGACGTGTGACAACTGTCAGTTCTGACAGTTGTTTTTGCGCCGCTACTAAGTTAGCGGAAAGAGCCGATACCTTTCAGATGCTCAATTCGGCCGACAAAACTCAAACAGTCATAGCTGCGATGATGCTCAATATGCTGTTTTGAACCGGGGAGCTTAAGCGTTTGTACGCGGCGAGTCGCCGGAGTAGATGCCACCGCGCGTGGCCGCGACCAGTAGGCCAATGAAGAGCCGAACGCCAACAGTGTGTAGGGCTGCTCAGCAACCTGCCGAGGCATACCTGGCACGAAGGACTGTCCAAAGCGCTTTCAGGCGTTTTTTCAGCAGGCGTACTAGAAGAGTGCGCGTTCCCATCCCGTCGCATCTGTGTTCATTGACACTCTCCCCTTCTACCTACGATAACGCGCCCTAATCACTCTGCCCCGCTAGGCAATGGCTGCAAACGGCCAGTTTGAGACAGTTAGCGCGGTCAATCGCGTGCCACGCAGCGGTCGTTGAGTTCGGCTTCCCATGTTGCGCTAGCCCTGATCCATTTCTGCTCGATTTGACGTCTGCCTTTGTCAGCTACATTTGCGCGCCACGTTACCTGGGGGGATTTTGAGACAGTCAGTGCTTTTAACTGGGTGCAGTGGAGCGGTCGCCGGACTGATCAGATTGGTTGTCACGGTTGGATGCGCAAGCCCAAAATAGTTGTTCACAAGCTTGTACAAGGATTCTGTCATGGGCGTCGAATACCGTCGCTATCTGATTCCCCGCTCGAACTCATTTCTGCCCGAAGCGACTGTGATCGCGGAGTTGGTCAGTGTGCTGCGGCGTGAGCGCTGGCTTATCGATTCATCGTCACCGCATCTCACCGCCATGCCATTCCGCATGAATCGGCGTCATGCATACGCGAAGGCTGCCGGTTAATTCTGCGAGACTGGGAGCGGCTGCGTTGCCGGGAGGGCGGACATTGCAAGTCATGTTGCGGGCCTCGATCGATCGGGGCTCCTATTGTGCTGGCCCGTGGAAACGCTCGCCGCAGGATCGCTGCGCTATCCTCTTCTTCCGATGCCTTATACGGGAGGTGACGCGGAGAAAATCTACTACCGACTGGAACTGCATCTGTGCCTGGATTACCTGTACCACATATCGGAAGTGATCGAACCCTTTGAGCAATCGCCGACCTGTCATTGCGGCGCCGAGCTGACGTACGAAGTCGACGCTGAACCTTTTTTCGACATGCGCATCGCGCATGCCTGCCCCACCTGTGGTACCGCTTTCGATCCGACGGGCCTTCCCTGTATCGGACGCGATGGCTGGACCGGCGAAGGCTTTCCGTTGCCCGGCGGCGCTACATATCGTTTCGCGCTGGTTGTCGATTGCGGGAAAAGTTTTGGCAACGTCGCGATGAGTTTTCACCCCAACCTAAAAGGATTGGTCGAGAGCGTGCTGCAACAGTCGATGTATGAAGTAGCGGATTTCCACTGAATCCAACATCGCAACAGCGGACGTTCGTGATGGGACGATTTGGGTCGCTTCCAGACGACTGACTTCCGCCAAGAGCGGACATATGCCAGTGCCAAGCGCCGCAAGCAGCGTGATCGTCCGCGATGTCCGCAACCTGCGTCCGCGGACACTCCGCGGTAGGCGTTCGTGCATAGAACCCATACGACATCAGACGAATCGCACTTGATATGCTACTTGCTGCCAACGATCGTTACTGGCCCCTTGAGAGGCTGCCTGTGTTTCGCTCTTTCATCCTTGCCACGTTGTTGCTTGCTTTCGTGCCGGCTCCTGTTTTTGCCAACTCGCTCGATTCGGATCAGATCAAACGAATAGATGCAGACGTCGCAGCAATACTCGATCGCGCCAAGGTTCCCAGTGCGGTAGTTGCCATCGTCCGGAACGATCGTGTCGTATTTCGCAGGGCCTATGGATTTCGCGATAGCGAGCGCCGGCTTGCTGCCGACGTCGGTTCGCTTTATGAAATCGGCTCGATCACCAAACAGTTCACCGCGGCCGCAATCCTGCAGCTGCGGGACGGCGGCAAGCTCGCCCTGGACGACAAGTTAGCGAAATACCTGCCGGATGCGCCACACGCCGATGAAGTGACGTTGCGACAATTACTTTCGCACACGAGCGGGTTGCCGGAGTATCTCGATGGACCTGATATCGAGCAAGAGGCGACTCGGCCAGCCACGTCTGCGCAATTGATGGCACGCATCGCGGGGAAGCCGCTTGCGTTCACCCCCGGCAGCAAGATGACCTACAACAACACCGGCTACATACTTCTGGGTCGCGTTATCGAGGTCGTTTCGCACCAGAGCTACCACGATTACGTCCGCACGCATCTGCTTAACCGCGCCAAAATGAAACGAACGTTCACTGTTGCCGATGAATCACGGCTAGGCAACATGGCGGTTGGTTACCGAATCAAGCAGGGAGCCCTTCAGCGCGCGCCAACGATTCACGATAGTTTCGGCTGGTCGGCGGGAAATCTGGTGTCAACGGTGGACGATCTGGTGAATTGGAGCTATGCGCTCGCACAAGGGAAAATCGTCAGCAAAAAAAGCTATGAGGAAATGACGACGCCGGCGCACCTTTCGGAAGGGACGAGTGATTATGGCCTCGGGCTGTTTGTCGATTCTGTTCGAGACCAGCCGCGCATCGGCCATACCGGCGGCTCGTTCGGCTTCATGACGGCGAATGAGTTCTTCCCAAAACAGAACGTGCGCATTATCGCCTTCACCAACGTCAGCACCGATCCCGAGCCGGGGGAAATCATCACGAATGCGATTTTCGATGATCTCTTCCCCGAGCTCGCTGCCGCAGCGCGAACGGCCGCATCCGGCGAAAATCAGGAAATCTCCAATCAGGCCAAAGCGCTCTTCAACGAGCTTCAGCAAGGCGGCGGGGAATATTCCATGCTAGCGGGCAAGCTCGCCGCGAAGATGAAAAATGGGCTAGCAGGACGTCTCGCTGACCGGTTTTCCCCGTTTGGATCGCCCACGCGCTTCATTTACAGAGGCGCGCGCTCGGAAAGCAATCTTCACTGGCACGACTATCTGATCGAATTCGGACCCGGTAGCCAGCTCAAGTTCTCCATCGGCCTCGACGAAGCAGCGAAGATCGCTTCTATTTCCTACGGGTAAGGCACCTACGGCCATGTCCGCAAGGCTACTGGGCGTTTGCTTCGGGTCGTTTTCGGACGGTGAAGATCTTTCCGCATCAATAAACGGAACCGGATGATCGTTCTCAGCGTCGAGCTACGTCTGTGGAGAATGAGGTGCTTGCGTCCCTAACCAGAGAGGAGGTGCGCGATGGAACTGACACACAAGAAATTGGTCGCTGGAATCGTGATGGCGCTGGCGGGCATAGCTGGCCGCAGCGCCTGCGCACAAGATGTTTCTCCCGGAGAAAGTCCCGGGTTACAACAACTTGCGGTTGCCTACTACGCCAACAAGTACCGGACGGAACCGGAAGAGGCTCTGCGCAGGATCACGATTCAGGATCGAGCGGCCGGTATCGAGAACGACCTCGTACGAGTGCTCGACAACCACTACGCAGGAATCTGGTACGACCATGCCGATCGCGGTCGTTTGAAGATCGGCATGACTCGCGGCGCGGAGACGCATGCGGACGAGGTTCGCAGCCTAGTGGAGCACTACGGACTGAGCGCGGAAACGGATCTCGTCCCGGTGCAATTCAGCGTGTCGGATTTGGAGAAGAAACAGCATGCCGTCCGCGATGAAATTGGCGAACTGATTGGATCGTCACACGCGCTCACGAGCTACAACACGCGTTTGAACAAGGTCGTAGTGACGGCAATCGCAGCGCTACCTACAAACGAGGAAGCGCGTCTGAAGCCTCTGAGCACGATACCCTGGGTATATCTCCGCCGCGTTGAAGTGCCAACTCTGGCGAGCGTGCCCGTCTCCTGCAACGTCACCTATTGCAATCCCCCGCTACGCGGCGGACGTGAGATGCACAGCAGTAATGGTTTCCGTTGCACCATCGCATTCATCGCGCGTGATCGGTTCATCTTCCAACAATATTGGGCGATAACGGCAGGGCATTGCATTTTCGCTTCAGGTGACACGAAATGGAATGCCAGGGATGAATCGGGCAACGAGAGTCTGTTTGGCAATACCGCCTTTTACACTTTTGCCGGAGGGCCTGGAGCCGATGCAGGCATCGTGAGCATCGACCTGTGGCGCTCTTGGGCTACGCCCCTGCCAATCCCGGCGGTGGTCGTGAAGGGATCGGCACAGACGGCCTACGACCCAAATTACGCAATTCGCGCGACCGCCTTCAGTTCACTCGGACAAATCCTGTGCAGAACGGGCAGAACCACCGGTACGGAATGTGGCGAGGTTTCCAATCTTGGCGCGGACGAGACGGAGTCTTACAACGGTGTGAATTACCAGTTGCGTAATATGGGTGAACTTGACGTCTGCGGTGCGGCCGACGGCGACAGCGGCGGCCCGCTGTACAAAAACAGTCGCGCTTTCGGGTTATTGTCTGCAAGCATCAACGCCGGACCGACGTATTGCTTCACGACCTACCAAGGCATCCATGGGGCAGAAAACCTAATGGGGGTTAGCGTTCTGTTATCGCCATGAGATCGTAGCGACCTTGAAGCTGCCGTTCGCCGGTGTGCGCATCGGGTTAGTTCTACCCTTCCCTACGGGCCATAAGTCTCCCGAATCACCCCGCCCATTTGTCGGCGACAAACGGCCGATGGCGGATGACTCCATCAGGCCAAGATCCCCACGTCGGGTCAACATTCACGCATCCTTGTCCACTTTCGATCGCATTTGTCGTTCCTAGCGCGGCAAAGCAACAGATGCATACCCTTCGTATGCGTCGGGGATTGCCTTTGCCAATCAACTACACGCTAGAGGCCCGACATGAACGGATGGCTCCGTTGCGTACACTGCATACTCCCGCCGAAGCGGCTCGACGGCAAAGCAGCGACAAGATGGATTTTGTTGTGGCTTATATCTATTTGTGCGACCTCACACGCGAATATGATAACTGTCGACGATGGCCGCTCCGGCAGCTTTGCCGGCGCCTGCACCCTGCAGGATGCTGTCGCTGCGGCCAATACCAATGCGGCGGTGAACGGTTGCGCGGCCGGCGCTGCGGGGCTAGATACGATCGTGTTCGCGGCAGGCATTACTTCCGTCTCTCTCGCCTCGGCAATGAGCAGCGCCAACCCAAGCTGCACGTTCGGCCTCGCCGTCAGCGAGGATCTTGCCATCGACGGCGGCGCGATTGCCGGCAGCGGCATTCCCAAAGTTAGTATCCAACGCAGTTCTGCACCGAGCACGCCAAATTTCGGCATCATCGGCGCGTCCCTTTACAACTGCGGGACGGCGCCCACCGTGAAGGTCAAGCTCACCCTGTCCGGGCTGACAATCTTCAACGGCAACAATGCAGGCGGTAGCGGCGGCGGGGTGGCCGCGGACATCCTCACCGTCCACGACAGCGTGATCGGCGGCAATATCGCAACCAATGGCGGCGGCATCTACGCCTTCACATCGCTGGCGATGACGAGCTCGTCGGTGACCAACAATTCGGCCAGTAGCGGCGGCGGTATCACCGGCGATGTGCCGATGACAATCAGCAGCTCAACCATCAGCCGCAATACCGCAAACAATGGTGGCGGCATTTATGCTCAAGACGGCGCGGTCACGATCGACAACTCAACGATTAGCTACAACACAGGAAGCGGTATCGATACAGGCTCGATTGCCGCTTACTTCGTCACGATTTCCGCCAACACCGACGCGGGAATCCGACTGGAGGTGGCCACGCTCAACAACTCCATCGCCGAATTCGACGATAGTGTCATCGTTGGCAACGGCTCGCCTCCAACGACGAACGATCTACAAACATCGGCTTCGCGCCCCATCACCGGTACGTACAACTATATCGGCACTTTGAGTACGGTTGGCCTAAACGACTTGGATGCCGGCGTGCGCATTGCTTCTTGTGCCAGCCTCAATCTCGGGGGGCTGGCGAATAACGGCGGGGGCACGCAGACACAGGCCCTGCTTCCTGGATCGTGCTTGATCGATGCAGGCGGAATCACCAGCCCTAGCGCCCAGTTGTTCGCCAACGATCAGCGCGGCAATGGTTATCCGCGATTCGTCAATACGCATGCCGATATCGGCGCATTCGAATATCAGGGTGGCCCTGCGGCGGTCAGCGGGGTTTGCGGCGGCGATAACGGGCAGACGCTGCTGACCGCGCCGGTCAATCTATGTAGCGCAGGCAGCGCAGGTGCCGTTGCCGGCAATGGACATCCTTGGTCATGGACCTGCAATGGCAGCAACGGCGGCGGCAACGCGAGCTGCACAGCGACGATCAAGACCTGGACGGTCGGCGCCGCCGTGTCGGGCAGCGGCGGCAGCGTCTTGCCACAGACTCAGACTGTCGATAACGGCGCAGCCGCCAGCGTGACAATCGCTGCCGCAACCGCTTACAGGCTGGGCGGGGTGAGCGGCTGCGGCGGGTCCTTGAGCGGAAATGTATACACTACGTCACCGATTACTGGCGACTGCGCGATTGCTGTCAACTTCGTTGCTGATCCTGTCTCGGCGGCGCCCGTCGGCGCTCCCGCGCTGTCGACCTGGGCGTTGTGGCTGCTCATCGTCGGTACGGCGGTCTCGGCAATCTTGGCGTCAGTGCGCAGAGCAAGCTCAGAGTCGTAGGTTCCAAAGGCCCCGCCTCACATTTTTGTTGATCGAGGAAAGGTACGTCATCATGTTTGCTCGCGAATCGGCTTTACCCTCTCCGGAGGACAGGAAGAACTACCGCGTGAAAAAGACTTTTGCCACGATCGCATTGGGGCTTTGCCTTGCGTTGGGCTCATCCTGTTTTGCCGCCGAGATCAGCCCCGAGGCACGGCGCACCATCGCGACCATCGATGCGCTGAACGTCGAGCAGCACTGGCCGGCTGGACAGCACGTGCACTGGGAAAGCGGCGAGCCGGACGGTAAACCGGAGAAGACTCCGGGCAAGCATACGCATTGCAGCGCATTCGTCGCCGCGGCGGCGAAGAAGCTGGGGATATATATCTTGCGTCCTCCGGAGCACGCGCAAATCCTGCTCGCAAATGCCCAATACGATTGGCTTCAAAACGAGGGCGCACAGAACGGCTGGCGGCCCCTACGTGATGCGCTCAACGCGCAGGCGTATGCGAATCACGGCTACTTGGTTGTGGCTGTGTACAAGAATCATCGCGACGACAAGCCCGGCCACATCGCCATAGTGCGGCCCTCCGAAAAGAGTGCAGCGGCGATACTCAGCGAGGGGCCGGAGATTACCCAAGCTGGCGGTACTAACTATCGCGATACGACATTGCGCCGCGGCTTTGCCGGGCATCCGGCGGCCTGGGAAAAGGGGGAAGTGCGCTTCTATGCGCATGCGGTCGATTCGAGTGTCGCACGCTGATCGGTATGACCAATCGCCGCAACCTGCCTATAAGTGCTTGAGCAAATCCACGGCAGCACGCGTGTCGCTGTCCTTGTCGCCGTTGCGTTCGCGCAGCGCGGCAATCAGCAGCGGCAGATCGCTGCGCATAGCATCGGTACGCCCCATCGCACGGCGGCATTGATTGAGCATCAGCCACGGATAGATTCGTCCGCTAGTATCGGCACGAAGTCGGTCGCTCATGATCTGTAACTGCGCAAGCGCTGACTCGGCCCCACCGTTGCCGTCGTCATCGAGACAATTCAACAGCGCGAGACCCGCACTCGCTCGTGCGACGGGAATTTCTTCTTCACGCAAGCCGTCGGCGGCCGCTATGGCATGCTGCAAGTTGTCGCGAGCGGCTGCGCGGCGATCCAGCCGCAATAGACTTAGGCCGACATTGAGATAGGTGATCGCCGCGTTGTAGCTGTGCTCACCGAACAAGGTCCGGCTCGGCTCGACCAGGGATTCGAACACGCCGAGCGCGTCCGCGGTGCGGCCCTCGGCAAGATAAAAGCGGCCGAGCAGATTTTTCGCATCGAGCGTGTTGTGATGTGCCGAGCCGAGCATTGCTTGCATGCGCGAAGCGATTTGCGCGATGGCATCTTCCGATGCACGGTGATGCCAGCTCATCTCGTTGTCGAGCAGATCTAATTGCGCACGCAATGTCTTCGCGTGATCTTGGCCGTACAATTGCGCGAAGCGCAGTACCGCTTCATGCGATAGCGATTCGGCCGCGGAAAAGTCGTTCAATTCGGAGAGATTCTGCCCTCGCACCATCAGCAGGGTCGCATATCCGTCCGGGTCATATTCGACCAGGCTGCGTTGATCGTCCTGTGCCGCGCGCAAGTGCTGTTCTGAAAGCTGCGGCTGGGAAACATTGTTCGCATCAATGCCCGCAGCGTAGTGCAGCAGCCCGCGTGCGAGCGGCGACAAATCCGGCGCTTGCAACAACGCTTGCACGGTGTCCAATTCATCCGCCGAGTACCGCTCGTTGCCCCACTCCCAATCGTTGTAGGCAATCCTGGCACTGATTGAGGCGATCTTCACCTCATCGCGCTCGGAGCGTGCCAGATCGCGTGACTTCGCGTACAACTGATGCGCGCGTTCGTACAGTCCCAGACTCTGTGTCGATTGCGCTATGCTGAGAAACAATTGCTGTTGCACATCCACACCCAGTTCCGCGTGATCAGCCACGGAACGCGCGCCCGCCTCCAGCAGGTCGCCGGCAGGGGTCTGTGGTTTCAGGCTCACGCGCGGATCGGCATTGCGGAACAAGGTTCCGAGGAATCCTGCCACCGCTTCCGCGCGTTCGCGCTGGATGCGCTCGTTCCGCGCCGTGACCATCGCGGCGACGCTTGCCGTAAGCAGTCCGATCAGCAGCACCGTCACGACAATCGATGCCACTGCGTGGCGGCGCAAGAACTTGTTGATCTTATAGAACCATGACTCGCCCGCAGCACGCACAGGTCGTCCGCGCAAATAACGCAAGAGATCATCAGCCAACGCCCCTACGCTTTCATAGCGCAACCTGACATCGGCATTCAGCGCCTGTTGCACGATCCGGTCGAGATCACCGTGCAACGCACGGCGCAGTGCCTTCGGTGTCGACTGACGCGCTGCCGCGATCGTCGCAGTCGAAGCTACGCTCTCTCGGCCAAAGCTGCCGGTCAGGCGCGGCACCTGCTCACTCGCTGCAGGCTGTGCACGGCGTCCACACAACAACTCGTACAGCACCAACCCGAGCTGATACACGTCGGTTGCCGTAGTAATCGGCCCGCCGCTGCGCTGCTCGGGCGCTGCGTACTCAGGTGTGAACAATTTCAACTGCGATTGAGTCTGCGCGTCGGCGGCATCGCCCAACAGTTTGGCAATGCCGAAATCAAGCAGTTTCACCTGACCCTCGCTGTCGATCAGGATATTCGACGGCTTTAGGTCCCGATGCACGATGAGGTTGCGGTGTGCGTACTGAACGGCGGCGCATACCGGCAGAAACAATTCGATCCGTGCGGCTAGCGAAAGGCGATGCCTATCGCACCAAGCGATGATCGGCACGCCATCGACGAATTCCATGGCAAACCAAGCCTGACCCGATTCGGTGGCCCCGCCGTCGATCAGCACGGTGATATTCGGATGTTTCAACTGAGCCAGAATCTCGCGCTCACGGCGGAAGCGGCTCAGGATCTCGTCGGTATCCATCCCGCGCTTGATCACCTTGAGGGCGACGCGATGCCCGCTTACGCCGCCGATACGTTCAGCGCAATACACGATGCCCATACCGCCGCGACCCAGTTCACTGATCAGTCGATAGGGGCCGATGGAGGTGTCTGGGCCGTTTGCGAGGTCCGTCCGGATCAGCGCCAGCCGCGGCGCGTCCAGAAAATGCTCCGGAACCGATCCTTCATCGATCAACAGGCGTTTGAGCCATGGCCGAACGGCATCGTGTTCGGCCGGCAGACGATCCAGCCAGCCGGCGCGTTCGCTTTCCGGCAAATCCAGTGCCGCGTCGAGCAAACGCGAAAATACGGGCCACAAATCAGCGGGACAAGAAGGCAGGTTCATACT
>Ga0070685_10001609_pt1 | contig 11918 bp, 9 predicted proteins | sample KBSS13LmetaG_FD_65651 | JGI IMG/M metagenome (GOLD analysis project Ga0070685, IMG submission 65651) | Switchgrass rhizosphere microbial communities from Kellogg Biological Station, Michigan, USA - KBS S1-3L metaG | ecosystem: Host-associated > Plants > Roots > Rhizosphere ...
GGGCCGCGAAGACATGCCTCACGCTTCGGAGACGGCCATGACCGACGACACCACGCGCGACCCTGTAAATGCGCACGGCTATGAGGTGCAGAAACGCATCGGGCCGACGCGGCTGGGCGTGCACAAGAACTGGGAATGGTATGACGATCCCAAGCGGGTGATGTTCTCACTTTCACGCTACAAGTTCGTCTCCAAGATGTTCGAGGGCCGCAAGAACGTGCTTGAGTTCGGCTGCGGCGATGGCTGGAACGCGCCGATCGTGAAACAAGGTGTCGAGAAGCTCACCATTACCGATTTCGATCCAGCCTACATCGCCGACGCCAAGGAGCGCATGCGCGACAAGTGGCCGTATGACGCCTATGTCGTCGACATCACCAAGGATCCGATTCCGGCCGGCCCCTATGACGGCATCTACTCGCTCGACGTGATGGAGCACCTGCCCAAGGAGTGGGATAATCTGGTCGTGAGGAAACTGTGCGATGCGCTCACGCCGGATGGGTCAATCATTATCGGCATGCCTTCGCTGGAGAGTCAGGTCTACGCCTCGGCGGCCTCGAAGGAGGGCCACATCAACTGCAAGACGGCGCCGGACATGAAGGTGCTGATGCAGAAATACTTCCACTCCGTCTTCATGTTCTCGATGAACGACGAAGTGGTGCACACCGGTTATCACAAGATGGCGCACTACATCATCGCGCTCTGCGCCCACAAGCGCTAGCGAACGGGGAGAGGCGATGACATCCGCGAACGGCATGGGCGACGCGCCCAATGCAGCGGACATGGCGGAGAACGCGCCGCGGCCGGGGGCGCGGCTCGCCAACATCCAGGCGTTGCGTGCGGTCGCCGTGCTGCTTGTCGTCGCTGTGCACATGTTCGCCAATGAACAGCGGGCGGCTGGCGATCCGATCCTGCCCCAATGGTTCTACCATGGCGTCTCTGGCGTCGACCTGTTCTTCGCGATTTCCGGCTTCATCATGGTCTGGATCACGCGCGATCAGCATGGGCGAGCAGAATCGGCCGGCTCATTCCTTTTTGCCCGTGCCGCGAGGATCTATCCGCCGGTGTGGTTGTTCACGACGCTGGCGATCGTCGCCTTCGTCATCCAGGGCACGCTGGCAAACTGGTCGCAGGACGGGCGCATCCTCGCCTCTTACCTGCTTTACCCTTACGAGCTTCCACCTGTGCTCGGAGTCAGCTGGACCATCGTGCACGAGCTATACTTCTACCTCGTCTTCGCGGTGCTATTGTTGATGCCCGAGAGGGTCTTGCCGTTTGCTCTTGTGGTCTGGGGCGCCTGCATCGGCTTTGGCGAATGGCTGGGGTGGGACAAGGCCAATCCCTGGACGAAGATCATCTTCCATCCGCTGACATTTGAATTTCTCGCCGGCGCCTTCGTGGGGCTTGTCACGGCGCGCTGGAAGCCGCCCGCGCCTGCCGTGGTTCTGGCTTTCGGTATTGCAGCCTTCATCGCCGGCGCGTTCTGGCTCGGTCTGCGCGACGAGACCAACTATCCCGACGGCTGGGGCAGGGTGGCGGCCTTCGGACCAGGTGCAGCGCTGATCGTCTGGGGCGCAGCCGGGCTTGAGCTGGGGCAGGGAAAGCGCGCACCGAAATTCCTCTCGCTGATCGGCGACTGGTCCTACAGCCTCTACCTCTCCCACCTTCTGGTGATCGCGGGCCTCGCCCACATGTGGATGCGTTTTGCGCAACCAGGTGCGGCGGACAATCTTCTGATGCTGACTGTCATGCTGGCGGCCCCGATCATTGTGTCGGCCATCGCATATTACACATTCGAAAGGCCGGGCGTGAAACTGGCGCATTCGTTCCGTGACCGTATTTTCGGCAGGCGCAAGGCCGTCATTGCGCCTGCTGCATGATCTGTTCGGCCCAGCCCAAAACGGCTAGGGTACAAGGTGTCGGAGCCATCGGGGAGACACGTGATGCGTTTTCAGCTTGCTTGCGCCGCAGCCGCCTTGGGCCTGCTCGCGGGCTGCGGCGATGGCCGTGACAAGCTTGTAGGTGCAACCCCGGCAACCGGCGATGCCCTGGTGGATTATTCCACCAAGATCGGCGACGGGGTCAGCATCGGCAAAGATGCAGCCTTCGTACAGATCTTCTGCAAGAACGTCTCTGGCGGTCCGTGTCCCGAAAATATCGGCGACCAGCTTCAGCCCTATGGCTTCTCAAACGGCAAGACAGGCGTCGACCTTGGCTACGCTTTCGCCATGCTGGCTGCCGACAAGAAGGATGGGGCGGACGACGGAAAATCGTCTGACGCAGACTTTATCGAAGGCGCCTACAGGGCCGTGTTCGCCCGCGCGGCCGATCCGGATGGCCTGGCGACCTATTCGGACGTCATCAAGGACGGCACGACCGAGAGCCGCAAGGTGATGATCAAGACAATTCTGCAATCTCCTGAATTCAAGTCGGCGAAATAGGTGCGTCCAGCGCCGGAGGCTTTGCCGCCTTAGGCACCTCGCTTTTCCCGCGCAGCGGCGGCTGCCCCGTCCACGAAGGCGAGCATGGCGTCGGGCGGCATGTTGTCGTGCATATCGTCCCAGGGAAATGCAATCGCCGGATTGGAGAACCCGGCTTCCCAAATCCGGCGGAAGGCAGTCACGACTTCTTGCTTCCTGTGCTTTGCAGAAAGGGGAGCGAGGCGGTCAGCGAGACTTGAAACGGTCTCCAGGTCGCCCGCAGAGGCTTCTTCCTTCGCCCAGTCGCCGCCGTGGCCGCGCCAGAAAGCCAGAACCTCGGGCGACATAGCTTCGTGCTCCTGCTGCGCCTTCCGGCTCGCTGCTCTCAACACGTTGCCGACCGTCCTCGGCAGGTTCCACACCCGCACCAGGAATGGCCTCTTGCGGGGGGCGGCTTGAGAGAGGTCGGTGACCATGCTCGTCAGTATCCGTCAGTAGGTTTCGCAATAGGTGTAGCTCCGCCCGTTGCTGTTCGGGTCAGAGTTGTCGCTTGAAGAAAACAGCGTGCGGTCTGGCGTGTGACTGAAACGGCCGCGGCCATAGACGAAGATGTCGTGCTCACTGCTGCGGGCTAGGCCGAGCGGGTTGCCGTCTTCGTAAATCATCATGTCTGCAAGGTCGCTCACACTGGAGGCAAGAGATGACGCAGGAGGTTCAAACCCGTGACCGCGCACGGACTTGAAGGGGCCTGAGATCGGCCTGCGCTCGCGCTTTGCCTCCTCGCTTTGCCATCGCGGGCTGGCCGCAAGCTGGGCGAAGACATACTCCGTGCACCCCTCGCCGGTGACGACATTGACGAGATCGAGACCGAGTTCATTTCTTGCAAAGTCCAGCGTTTCGGCGAAGCCCGCGAACTCGATCGGATATCCGCCGAGCCAGTCCTTGACGTCGGTCCACAATTCCATGCCGCGCAGCCCGTAGTTGTCGGCCTGGGACAGCGAACCCGCGCGAATGATATGCCAGTTGACGTATCTTAGCTCCATGATCTTGCGCGTCATGGAATTGGCTTGGTTGTAGGCCCGCTTCAGCCGCACCCAGAATTCGGGTGGAGGGTCGACGTAATTGTCGCTCGAGTAGAGCGCGATATAGAAGTCGCCGCCTGGCTTCAGCGGTAGAGCGGCATTGCGCACGGCCTGCCACATCTGTCCGGTGTGATGCAGTACGCCCCAGGAATAGACGATGTCGAACTGACTGAGCGAGCGCATGAGATCCTGGTCGAGAACGGAGCCCTGAGAAATGTTCCAGCGCGTTTCGGGGATCTGCGCCCACTCGCGCACCCTCATCGCCGTGTTGACAGAGTTCTGGTCATAGTCGAACGCAACGACACGTTCCGCGCCAAGGCGAAGGGCTGCAAGCGAATGGATCCCCGAGCCGCAGCCGATATCGAGGAAGGTCTTGCCGGTTAGCGAGGGCTGGCGCAGGACCCCAGCCATATGGTCCATCGACTGACGGACCACGGCGTCGCTGAGCTTCTTCTCGACGAAATCGCTCCAGTTGCGGCCGAAGGCGAAGCGCAGTTCGGTCATGTCTTTGGCGATACCGTTGGCTTGAATCGGCTTCTGACTACCAGAACGCGGGACCTGTGCAATGCGTGGCATGTCAATCCCGGCGCGTGGAGATTTGGTTGCAACAATAGGCATTCAGCGGGCAGCGATGGCTGCATCCAGCCGGACGCGATAGGCCTTGAGCATGTCCTCGAAGGTATAGCTGGCAACGAGCCCGTCATAGGCTCCGGCTTGTAGCCTGTCGCGGAGATCCGGTTCGGCGAGCAGGCGGCAAAGCGCGTCTGCAAGGGCAGCCGTGTCGCCCGGTTTGTAGAGCAGGGCGGACTCGCCGTCGGTCAGGCGTTCGGGCGCGCCGTCTACGGCCGTCGCGATGATCGGCGTGCGCATCACGGCGGCTTCGAGCAAGACGCGGGGAAAGGCTTCCGACCTGGCGGTGTGAACTAGAATGTCTGCGGCGCGAATGATTTCGGCGGCGCCGTTGACCGGGCCCGGGAATACGCACACGGTTGCTGCGGCGGGAGACAAGGCGCGCTGAAGGTTTGCCTGATAGTCGCCTTCCGAGCGGCCGATGAAGGCGACGTGAAGGCGCTGGAGCACGTCCGGCGGAAGCGTGCTGAGCGCTTGCGCCAGATCAAGCTGTCCCTTGCGTTCGCAGAGCGTCCCCACGTTGATGATCAGCGTCTTGCCGGCCGTAGCTGCGATGGCCGAGGGAATTTTGGGCTCGACGGTGGGAGCAGACAGCAGCGAAGGGTGCGGCGCGTTGTAGATCACGTGAGCGCGCTCCGGCGGAACAAACGCGCTCCATGCGGCCTGCGAGGCGCGCGCAACGAAGATCACGGCTTCCGGATAGCTGAAACAGGCAAGCGCTCGCGAGGCGATGAGCGGGTGAAGGTGCGAAAGCCGAATGCGCCACGGCTCGCTCTCGCGGATGTTCCAGACGCTTGGGATCCCGGCGATACGCGCGGCGTCGACCAGGGGAAACACGTCGACCGTGCTGGCCATGACGAGGTCCAGGCGGCGCTGGCGCAGAAGGTCTGCAAGGCGTTGCACATCAGCCTCATACCAGGCCGGTACGAAGAGGTTGCAGGAAAGCTCGGGTGGTATGGAAACGGGAATCGATTGCTGCTGATAGCGGGCGTGGAGTGCGCCATCGACTGCCGCGGCGATCTCTACGCCGATGCCGGAGCCGGAAAGTCCTGCTGCAAGTTCGAACTGGCTCAGCGGAGCGCCGTCGGCATTGAGCGTGGGGCCCGCCATGAGGACGAGGGGGTTGGCGCGACCCGATGGCCCCTGCCGCGAGCGCGCCGGGCGCGCTACGGGCTTTGTCGATGCGGGCAGCGGGATGTCGGACCGCGTGAGATAGGAATAGGTCCACCGCACCAGCCCGTTGGTGTGCTTGGCCGCAAGCAATCCTCCGAAAATGGCTTTCAGGGAATTGCGGCGGCGGGGCGCGAGGCTATCGGGAGGGGTCACAGTCGGATCCGGAACTGCATCCCGCTCACTGGTATAGCCGGAGCGTTTCGTCGACCATCCTGTCGACCCCGAAAGCACGCTTCACGAAGGCCGGGCCTGCCGTGATTGCGTTCTTGTACAGCGTCTCGTCACCCAGGATGCCCAGTAGAACGCTGGCCAGCCCTGAGGCGCTTTCGGCGTCCGAGATCCTGCCCGTGACATCCGGGTCAACGGCTTCCGGGGCGCCGCCGGCGCGCGTCGTGAGGACGGGCCGGCCATACCATTGCGCTTCGAGCAACACGTTGGGCAGTCCCTCCTGCGCGGAGACGAGCATGAAGGCATCGCTGGCCATGTAGAGCGAGCTGACATTCTTCTGTTCGCCCAGGAGCTTGATCCGTGCGCCCAGGCCAAGTTTCGCAATCTGCGCTTCGACGGCGTCGCGCATGTGTCCTTCGCCTGCGATCGCGAAGTGAAGGTCGGGCCGCAGCTTCAGCGCCTCGGCGGCGGTCTCGATCCAGAGCAAGGGCTGCTTCTCTTCCGACAACCGGAAGATGCCGAGGACGAACGGCGCCCCGGGCGAGATGCCGAGTGTCTCACGAACGTTTTGGCGTTCGCATTCATCGAATGCCGGCCAGGAGCTGAAATCCAGCCCGTTGTGGACAACGTGGATGGTCGAGGCGTCTATCCCAAGCCAGTCCGCATAGTTGCGGGCGCCGGCATGGCTGTTGTTGCTGAAGACGACGCGCGGCTTGTTCCGCATCGCAAGATAGGCGGCGCCTTGATATGGGCGGTAATAACTGAAATGCGTCGGATTGAGATTTCGGCCCGAGACCACGATGTGAAGTACGCCCGCGATGAGGGCGGAGATGGTATGACGGATGGAAGTCTCGTCCTGCCAGAGATGCACCACGGCTGGGCGCATCGCCTTGAACATGCGGACCATGTCCAGAATCTCGAACAGCATCACCTCGGGAATGCGCATCAGCTGTTCGGCCACCGGCCGGCTGACGCCCTCGAACATCTGGGCGCCAGGCTGGGTGTAGAGGCGCAGCGCCTGCGCATCGACACCCGCCGCCGTCACCGTGGAAAGATGGAAGTCGAGCCCCGGCGCCGTCAGATACTCGCCGATGAACGCGGCCGGGATGCTACGCTTCTTGAGGCCCATCAGCGTGTTGACGATCTGCCGTTCGGCCCCCCCCGCCGACAGTCCGTTATTGACCAGTACGATCGTGTCGTCGTGCCCTTCGGGCGGCGGCTCGCAGGCTTCGATGCGGGCGAACAGGTTGGCGAAGAACGTGGGGTCATCGAAGTCCACGATCGGTGGCAGCTCGCGCCTGGGGCCAAGGCCCGGGCCAAACACGCCGCCGCGCTCAACATAGTCCTCAATGCTCTTGGGGAAGGACACCGCTCCCGTGTCGACCAGCCGCCAGATCTGACGCACGCCCGGGATCGACCGTACCATTCCGTAGGCCCGGCGCAGCGGATGATCGCCGTCGCTGCGATAGAGCGCGAGACGGACAAAGCCCGTTATGCGCTGGCGAAGGGGGGGGCGGGGCATTGTCGACACGTCTACGGCGCCAATCAGAGGCCAGTCGATTGGCAGCCAGTCAATCCGGCGGTCCAGGCGGTCGCCCGCATGCGGTCAATCCTCCTGTTTCCTGCAGTTCGCCCACCCTTGCGCCATGGCCGAGGCCGCTGTTTTTCTGCGCAATTTGGAGCTTGCGGGTAAGATGCGTGCAGACTAGCACAAGGCTGCGAGCGCGCAACCGATTGCGCGCAGGACCGGACGCGGCCAAGGCCGCAGCGAGGCCCCGCTGAACCGGCGTCGCGTCAGCGTTCAGGAGACACAAACTCCAGATGTGCGGCCTTGTCGGCTTCCTGCGGGCGAACGGCGGCGCACGGGACGGCGACGCTGCAATCCTTCGGGCCATGGCAGGCGCGGTGGCGCATCGCGGGCCGGATGATGAGGGTGTCTGGACCGGCAAGGGGGTAGGGTTCGGGCATCGCCGTCTATCGGTCATCGACACCAGCTCCGCCGGCCACCAGCCGATGTCGCGTGGTCCGTGGACCATCATCCTCAATGGCGAGATCTATAATTATCGTGAACTGAGGACGGAGCTTGAAGCGAAGGGCGAGACGTTCGCCACGCGATCCGACACCGAGGTCCTCATGGCCGCGCTGGCCGTCTGGGGCATCGGAGCGCTCGACCGATTGAACGGCATGTTCGCGTTCGCGCTTTGGAATGCCGAGAAGCGGGAACTCCTCATTGCGAGAGACCGGCTGGGGAAGAAGCCGCTCTACTACGCACAAACAAACGGCGACTTGATCTTCGCCTCTGAGATCAAGGCCGTTCTCCAGTGGCCACAGTTCGAGCGGAAGCCGAATCTCGAGGCTATCCATCATTACCTGTCGATGCAGTACGTGCCTTCGCCGCTGACGGCGTTCGAAGGCGTCTTCAGCCTGCCGCCAGGGCATTTCGTGCGCTGCAGGGCCGGCGAAGCGATACAGCCGCGGCAATACTGGGATGCGCCTGCTCCCCGGCATGGCAGGATACCCGCGGGAGACCTCGCCGCTGAAGCGCGGGACTTGCTTGCGCGCGCGGTCAAACGGCGGTTGGTGGCGGATGTCCCCGTCGGGGCCTTCCTGTCGGGCGGCGTCGACTCCTCATCCGTCACGGCGCTGATGGCTCTGGAGGTCGGCAAGCATGTGAAGACCTTCTCGATCGGTTTTGCCAACCAGGCATTCGATGAGCGGCCCTTTGCCCGCATGGTCGCCCAGCGCTATGGCACGGATCATCACGAGGAGGTCGTGGAAGAAAGCGCCATCGACATCCTGCCGAAGATCGTCTGGCACTATGGCCAGCCCTTCGCGGACCCGTCTGCGATACCAACCTATTTCCTCTCTCGCCTGGCGCGCAGACATGTGACGGTTGCGTTGAGCGGAGATGGCGGCGACGAACTCTTCATCGGCTATGACCGCTACGACTATTGTCGTCAGCAGAAGCAGATGGGCGTCGCGCCCCAGCTGCGGGAGATGGCGGGCGCGGCTGCTGCCGCGATCCCGCGACCGCTGCATGACGTGAAGGGCTTCCGCGGCGCGTGGCAGCTGCTCAAGCACTGGTCCGGATCGCGGGGTCAGAGCTATGAGCGTGCGATCATGTATTTCTCCGGCGCCGACAAGGAAGAGGCGTATGGGCCGAAACTCCGGCCGTTCCTCCAGCGCAACACAATGGACATTCTCAAGCCCTGGCTGGAGACGCCGCCTTCGTTTGTGGAGGGGGCGGCCTATGCCGACCTGCATTCCTACCTGCCTGACGACATCCTCGTGAAGGTCGATGTGGCGAGCATGGCGTTCGGACTGGAGGCGCGCGCGCCGTTTCTCGACGTCGACCTGGTCGAATGGGCGGCGCAGCTGCCGGCCTCGGTCAAGGCGCCGGGCGGCAATCTCAAGGCGCTGCTCAAGCAGGCCATGGCGCCGCTGCTGCCTAAGGAAATCATCGAGCGCCCGAAGATGGGGTTCGGCATTCCGCTGGAGCAATGGTTGCGCGGAGGGTTCAACAACCTTGCAACCGAGGTGCTGACCTCAAGACAGGCGCAATCGCGAGAGCTGTTCCGGCCTGACTATGTGACGAGGCTCCTGGCGGAGCATATGTCGGAGGCGCAGTCGCATCATCTGCGGCTTTGGGCCATGCTGATGCTGGAGCTCTGGTTCACAATGTGGATCGATGCGCCAGGCGCCAAGCCGGCTTAGGGGAGAAGGCGAGCGTGACAAAAACCGCGTTGATCACGGGCACGACCGGGCAGGATGGCGCTTACCTTGCGCGCCTTCTGTTGGAGAAGGGCTATATCGTCCACGGCCTGAAGCGGCGCGCCTCTTCGTTCAACACGCAGCGTGTCGACGATCTCTACGTCGATCCACACGAGGGCGATCCGAAATTCCGCCTGCACTATGGCGACATGACCGACGCCACTAACCTTATCCGCATCGTGCAGGAGACGCAGCCGGACGAGATCTACAACCTAGCCGCCCAGTCGCACGTGATGGTGTCGTTCGAGACGCCGGAATACACCGCCAACGCCGATGCGCTGGGCGCGCTGCGCCTGCTTGAGGCAATCCGAATTCTCAAGATGGAGAGCAAGGTCCGCTTCTATCAGGCCTCCACCTCGGAGCTTTACGGCAAGGCCCAGCAGGTTCCCCAGAACGAGACGACGCCGTTCTATCCGCGCTCACCCTATGGGACGGCCAAGCTCTATGCCTACTGGACGACGGTGAACTACCGCGAGGCCTATGGCATGCACGCCTCGAACGGCATTCTGTTCAATCACGAGAGCCCGCTGCGCGGCGAGACGTTCGTGACCCGCAAGATTACGCGCGCGGTCGCGGCAATCCAGCTTGGCCTTCAGACGCGTCTTTATCTCGGCAATCTCGACGCCAAACGAGATTGGGGGCACGCGCGCGATTATGTCGAAGGCATGTGGCGCATTGTTCAGCAGAAACAGGGCGACGACTATGTGCTTGCAACCGGGGAGACGCATTCGGTTCGCGAGTTCGTGGAGCTTGCGTTTGCGGAGACCGGCCGGCGCGTCGTGTGGAAGGGCAAGGGCGCCGACGAGCAGGGGGTGGACGAAAAGACTGGCCAGGCGCTGTTGCTTGTTGACCCGAGCTATTATCGGCCGACCGAGGTCGATCTGCTGTTGGGAGACCCGACGAAGGCGCACAAGGTGCTTGGCTGGAAACACAAGACCAGCTTCGCGAGCCTGATCAAGGAAATGGTCGCGAGCGACCTGAAGACCGTCGCCATGGAGCACGAGCGGAACGCCCGGCATGAGTAGCGCGGCCGGCTATTCGCTGAAGGGCAAGCGCGTCTATGTCGCCGGGCATCGCGGCATGGTCGGGTCGGCTATCGTGCGGCGGCTGCAGGGCGAGGGCTGCGCGGAGATCATCGCCATTGACCGAGGTCAGCTCGATTTGCGCAAGCCTGCCGACGTCGAAGCATGGATGACGAAAGTGCGGCCGCAGGCCGTGTTCCTCCCCGCTGCAAAGGTCGGAGGCATCCTTGCGAACAACACTTATCCCGCTGATTTCCTATTCGACAATCTCGCCATCGCCAGCAGCGTCATCCACGCGGCGCATCTTGCAGATGTAGAGAAGCTTCTCTTTCTTGGATCGTCCTGCATCTATCCGAAGCTCGCGCCCCAGCCGATCGCCGAGGAGGCCCTGCTCACAGGTCCGCTGGAGCCGACGAACGAATGGTACGCCATCGCCAAGATCGCCGGCCTCAAGCTGTGCGCGGCCTATCGCAGGCAGCATGGACGCGATTTCATCTCCGCGATGCCGACGAACCTTTATGGGCCGGGCGACAACTTCGACCTGTACAGCAGCCATGTGATCCCGGCCCTGATGCGCAAGGCGCATGAGGGCAAGGTCAGCGGAGCGAAGTCGATCGAGATCTGGGGCACAGGATCGCCGCGCCGGGAGTTCCTCCATGTCGATGACTGCGCAGATGCGCTGGTTTACCTGATGAAGGTCTATTCCTCCGAAATCCATGTGAACGTCGGATGCGGGGAAGACCTGACGATTGCGGACCTCGCGAGCGCCGTTGCGGAGGCGGTAGGATTTTCCGGAAGCATCACGAAAGACCTCACCAAGCCCGACGGAACGCCGCGTAAACTCATGTCGATCGACAGGATTCGCGCCCTTGGCTGGGCGCCCCGGACATCGCTTAAAAACGGGCTGCGCATGACCTACGAGTGGTACTTGGCGAACCACGCCAAGCGGTGATAATCGGCCAGTAAATTGCACAACAAACGGGGCGCCGCTGCAGACTTGGACCCCTCGGCCCTTCAGGGCAAATCCAGTGGTGGTCCTGTGCCCAAGCGTTTCCTGTCAGTTGGCCTTATCGCCGCAAAGATTGCGGTGACACTCCTTGTCTTATGGCTGATCGCCCGCTCGGTCGATGTTCCCGCCGCGGCGCGTGCGATGCAGCGCGTGCCGGTTTCGACCCTTGCCATGGCGCTAGCATTGCTCGGCGGGCAGGTGTTGATCAACGGCATCCGTTGGAGCATCATTGCGCGCGACAGCGGGATCAAGCTCGGGCCCGTTGAAGCTGCCCGGCTCTTCTGGGAGAGCCTGTTCTTCGGACAGATCACACCCTCTGGCGTGGGCGGGGATGCTTGGCGCGTCTACTCCATCGCGCGCAGCGGGGCCGCGGTCGCCAACGCAATGAACAGCGTCGTCATTGATCGTCTCGTCGGCACTGCCGCACTTCTTTTCATGGCCTTCATCGGCATCGGCATAGAAGTCGCAACGGGGCAGTCGGTTGACGGTGTCGAGCTTGCCGTCGGCCTAGGCCTGGCGGGCGCGCTCGTCACTGGCGTGCTTATCCTGCTTGCGATCCAGAAGCTGCCGGATCGCGAACGCTCGTGGGACAGGTTTGGTCTGGCAACAGCATGCCGCCGCGCCTCGATGCTGCTGGGCGAGGCCC
>Ga0070685_10001611_pt1 | contig 11914 bp, 7 predicted proteins | sample KBSS13LmetaG_FD_65651 | JGI IMG/M metagenome (GOLD analysis project Ga0070685, IMG submission 65651) | Switchgrass rhizosphere microbial communities from Kellogg Biological Station, Michigan, USA - KBS S1-3L metaG | ecosystem: Host-associated > Plants > Roots > Rhizosphere ...
GGAAAATAATGACCAGAGAGGGTTAGCCCATTTTATGGAACACATGGGTTTCAACGGCTCTAAAAATTTTCCCAAAAACGAACTCGTAGATTATTTACAGAAATCAGGTGTAAAATTCGGGGCGGACCTGAACGCCTACACAAGTTTTGATGAAACAGTATATATTTTACCCATACCGACAAGCGACCCGACAGTGGTGGAAAAGGGATTCACAGTACTGGAAGATTGGGCCTTTAATAACCTCTTTGATAAAAATGAAATTGAAAAAGAAAGAGGTGTTGTTCTGGAAGAGTCAAGGCTGAACAAAGGCTCTTTTGAGCGCATGAGTCGTAAGTATTATCCCAAGTTGTTCAATGGTTCGAAATATGCTGTGCGCCTCCCCATCGGGAAAGACTCAATATTAAAAACTTTCAAACCCCAAACCTTAAAGAACTTTTATAAAACCTGGTATCGTCCCAATCTGATGGCGGTAATTGTAGTAGGAGATATTGATCCGGCCGAAGCAGAGAAAAAGATCAAAGCGCATTTCTCAAAGTTTCAAAATCCACCCAATTCACCGGGGCGGCCAGCGATAATTCCCATACCGGCCAGGATCAAACCTGAAGCTATGGTTGTTACTGATGACGAAGCTACCAACACAATACTGCAGGTGATAAATTATGTGAAGCCAGCAAAAAAAATAAGAACCTGGAATGATTACCGTCAGCAACTCGTGGAAGAAATGGTTAGCTCTCTTATAAATGAAAGGTTGAATGAGCTGACACAAAAAGAAAACCCTCCTTTTGTTTTCGGATATACCGGCTACCAGTCATTCATTCGTGGTTATAATTCGTTTTTATCAGCGGCGATGCTGGGCGATGCAGCCCCACAGGTGGCTATTGATGCTCTTATAGCAGAAACTAACCGTGCCCGGCAGTTTGGATTTTTACAATCCGAACTGGATCGAATAAAAGCAAACATGCTGAATAGCGCTGAGGAAAGTGTTAAGAATAAAGATAAGACAGAGTCCAGTCAAATCATAGGCGCTTACCAGGAGCATTTTTTACAGGGTAGTCCTATTCCCGGTTCCGAAAACCATTTAAAATTTTTGGAACAAGTATTGCCTACTATTACCGTTTTGGAAATAAATGCTGCGGCCAAAAAAATGCCTTCGCCATCTAATGCCTTTGCACTTGTGCAAGCACCAACTAAAAAGAAAAATCAGTTGCCCGGAAATGATGCATTACTAAAAAGCCTGATGGCGGCCAATAAAAAACCGGTAACTGCTTATAAAGAAAAGACCCTTGCCTCTTCGTTGCTGGATAAAGAACCAACACCCGGAACAATAGTTTCTGAAAGTAAAAATGAAAGACTCGGTACCATTAATTTCAATTTGAGTAACGGTATTTCAGTAACTCTGAAACCAACACAGTTCAAGAGTGACGAAATAAAAATGGATGCCTGGCGCTGGGGTGGTTATGGGCGTTTTGATATTGCAGACAAAGAAAACGCACAATATGCAGCGCAGATCATCGGCGAGATGGGTGTAAACGATATGAGTCCGACTGAAATTGGAAAATATCTAGCTGGAAAAACAGTTTCCGTATTTCCTTATATCAATGAGAACGAAGAGGGCATCGAAGGCAGCAGCAGTGTAAAAGATTTTGAGACCTTCCTGCAACTGATGTATTCGTACTATACACATCCACGAAAAGATGATGCCTTGTTTAAATCTTTTATCAACAAAAACAAATCCATGCTGCAGTTCGTAAAACAAAATCCACAGGCATGGTACCAGGATACGCTTACTAAAATTGCATACCAAAACAATCCATGGGCATCAAGCGGTGTTCCATCAGTTGCAGAATTTGACAAACTGACCCTGGAGAAAAGTTTTTCTATTTACCAACAGATCTTCAGCAATGCTTATGGTATGCATTATACATTTGTCGGTAACCTGGATGAGGAGAAAGCGAAGCAGCTTATTCAGAAATATATTGGCTCATTGCCCGCCTCACCGAAGGAACCCTCATATAAAGACAATGGCGTAAGACTGATAAGAGGAATAACTGAAGCCAACCTTAAAAAAGGAAAAGAATCACAAAGTATTATCACAATTATGTTTGAAGATGTTACTCCTTTCAGTTTGGATGAAAAAATAAATCTCACTGCTCTGATTGAAGTAATGAACATCAAGATCATTGAAAAATTGCGTGAGGAAATGAGCGGTATTTATGGTGGAGGTATGTTTGGCACTATATCGAAAAGACCTTATGTTCATTACACCATTGGCGCAAGGCTTCCTTGTGGGCCAGAGAATGTTGAAAAGTTGACCAATGCATTTTATGAGCTTATAAAAACAGTAAAGGAAAAAGGAGTGGAACAAAAAGATCTGGACAAAGTAAAGGAAACCTGGAGAAAACATTATCATGAAAACCTTCAAAGTAATGATTGGTGGCTTAGCAATTTATCCACTTCCTGGATTGACGAGAGTAACCCGGAAAATGCGCTGATCCAGGAACAAAGAGTAGACGCTATAACGGTTGCAGATGTGCAAAATGCTGCCAGGAGATTTTTTACAGGGCACAATATGGTAAAAGCTGTTCTTTACCCTGAAAGCTCCAAAATCATTCCCGGTGTAAAAACGGTGACACAGTCATATGAAAAAATCTTTTGATATTTAACAAGAGTCGGTTAAGCCACTGTAAATTATTTACGTCAGCCGTCCTAGCTCAATTGGTTAGGACGGCTGTTTCGTGAAGACGGGGATCGAAAGTTAGAATCTCTTGAATGGCTCTTTCATTCTCGTTATCAGTTTTCATCTTCCAGTTTATTTTTAATACAACGCAACCATTTTTTTTCTTTACTGCTTGTTTTTAAGTAAGTTTATTTTTTTTAAATATCACATGCAATGAGAAAAACTATTTTGCTCGGTGCCTTCGGCACTTTGATCTGCTTGTCTATTACCGCACAAAAACTAAGTCTTGAACAATTTAAAAACTGGAAACCCCGTAATATCGGCCCTGCTGGTATGAGTGGACGCATCACAACAATCGATGTTGTGTTAGAAAATCCAAATATCATTTATCTCGGCGCTGCTTCCGGTGGTGTATGGAAAACTGAGAATAGTGGCAATTCATGGACGCCAGTGTTTGATGATCAGCCAACACAGAATATCGGTTCGGTTGCTGTGCAGCAATCAAATCCGAATATCGTATGGGTAGGAACAGGTGAGGGCAATCCACGAAATTCACTGAACATTGGTGAAGGAATTTTTAAAACAATGGATGCAGGTAAAACATGGAAAAGAATGGGATTGGAGAATACAAGAAATATTCATCGCATCATTGTTGATCCTGTTAATCCAAACACGGTTTATGCGGCTGCTATAGGAAATCCTTATGGCATTCATCCCGAAAGAGGAGTTTTTAAAACAACAGATGGTGGAGAAACATGGGCAAAGATCTTATACACTAACGATACTTCAGGTTGCGCAGATCTTGTAATGGATCCATCAAATCCCAATCGTCTATTGGCAAACATGTGGCAGCATCGTCGTACACCATGGGATTTTAAAAGTGGTGGACCAGGCAGCGGTTTATATCTTACAATAGATGGCGGTAAGACATGGAAAAAATTAGGCAAAGATGATGGTTTGCCTGATGGAACTTATGGAAGAGTTGGGTTGGCTTATGCTACTAATGATCCACGTCGGGTGTATGCAATGGTAGAAGCAACAAAAAATGGTTTATATAAAAGTGATGATGGCGGTACTAAATGGGAATTGGTAACAAATGATGCAAGATGGGTAACCAACCGGCCTTTTTACTTCCAGGATATACGTGTTGATCCGCAAAATGAAAATCGTTTATACAATATTCATGACCAGGTAGAGGTAAGTGAGGATGGTGGTAAAACTTTCACTACACTGATTCCTTATTCAGGCATTCATCCTGATCATCATGCATGGTGGATACATCCTAAAGATGGAAGTTTTATGATTGAAGGAAATGATGGCGGTATCGGTATCACTCATGACCGTGGTAAGAACTGGACATTTGATGATAAGATCCCTGTTGGACAATTTTATCATATCAATGTTGACAATGAAATGCCTTATAATGTAATGGGTGGTATGCAGGATAACGGAAGCTGGCACGGACCTGCTTATACATGGATCAATGCAGGGATAAGAAATTATTATTGGAATAATGTCGGTGGCGGTGATGGATTTGATGTGATGCCTGATGCTGAAGATGCAAGCTGGGTGTATAGTGAAAGCCAGGGAGGAAGTGTAGGACGCCGTAATTGGAAAACAGGTGAAAGCTGGTTTGTGAAACCCCCGACTCTCGATCCAAAGCAATTGCTTCGTTGGAACTGGAATACTGCAATGGCACAGGATCCTTTTGATAAAAAAACAATTTATCTCGGTAGCCAGTTCGTACATAAGAGCACAGATAAAGGGGTAAGCTGGCAAATGATCTCACCTGATCTTACAACAAATGATTCTGTAGAGATCAAAGCATTTCAAAATACAGGTGGAATAACATTAGATATAACTGGTGCCGAAACACATTGTACTATTATCACAATTGCACCTTCCGCAAAAGAGCAAGGAACAATTTGGGCTGGCACTGATGATGGAAATGTACAGTTGACAAGAGATGGCGGAAAAACGTGGACGAGCTTCCGCGGAAAAATTTCAGGAATGCCATTGAGTTGTTGGATACCTCAAATAACTGCATCACGTTATAATGCAGGTGAAGCTTTTGTTGTTGCCAATGATTATCGCCGTGGTGATTTTAAACCATACATATTCCGTACAACCGATTATGGTCATACATGGATAAAAATGGTAGATGAAAATAAAGTAAAGGGTTATGCATTGTGTATGATTCAAGATCCGGTTGAACCGAATTTAATTTTTGTTGGAACTGAACATGGATTATGGATAAGCTTAGATAATGGCGATACTTATCAGCAATGGAAAAATGGCTATCCTTCAGTTTCAACTTATGACCTGGCAATACAGGAAAGAGAAGCTGATCTTTGCATTGCAACTTTTGGAAGAGCTTTATGGATACTGGATGATATTCGTCCGTTAAGAAAACTTGCTGCAAATAAGGGAATGGCGATAACAAGTCCGATCACTGTTTTCACTGCACCAGAAGCATACCAGGCACAATATCGTGCCGCTACAGGTTATGAGTGGAGCGTGGATGGTTTATGGGATGCAGATAACAGGAGACGTGGAGCAGAAGTCTCATTTTATATAAACAAGCCTCAAAGACCAGCCGGACAACCAGCACCGGCGGTAGATAATCAACAACAAATGCCGGCTCCACAACAACAAGGCGGCGGCGGTGGAGGTGGTGGTGGCCGCAGCGGCGGTGGAGGTTTTGGTGGTGGACAAGGAGGACAAGGTCAGGGTAGTGTAAGACGAGGCGATAGCGCAATGGTTAGAATTTTTAATGATAAAAATGAATTGATAAGAACAATTCGCTGGAATGTTGATAGCGGTTTCAATCGTCAATACTGGGGAATGGAAGAAAAAGGTTTCCGTCAGCCAGGTTCTCCTAAACCAACACCTGGTTCACCAGAACCTGGCGGTTTCCAGGTTTTACCCGGTACCTATAAAGTGATCGTTACCTATGCAAGAGCATACGATTCAACTTATGTAACAGTAAAAGATGATCCGAGGCTGGGAAATAGAAATGATATAAAAATCGCTCAACGAAAGATGTATGATCGTTTAAGAAAAACTGCGGATAAACTAACAGAAGGAATGGATCGATTGACAGAAGCAGAAGAGGTTTGTACAAAAATGCAAACTCAATTGAAAGGCGTTGAAGGAAAAGAAGTTGATTCATTAAGAAAGACAACAACCAAAATGCAGGACGAGATAAAATCTATTCGTGAAGTTATAAGTGGCAAAACATCTGACAGGCAGGGTTTATCAAGAAGTCCATTTGAAGTAACGGTAATGAGCCAGATGCAGTCGGCTCAGCAAGCAATAGGAAGTAAGATGGTAGTGCCGGGACAGGAGGAAGAAACGATGGTAGTAAATGCGGAAAAAGCTGCTGGCGATGTGGTACAAAGGATCAATACCTTTTTTGATGGCAAATGGAAAGATTACCGCAGTCTTGTAGAAGGAACAAAAGTCAATTTGTTTAAAGATTATAAGCCGATCCAATAATAAATGAAAATTAAAGGTTGGAAGCAAAAAATAAAAAAGCCCTCCGGTGGAAACTGGGGGGCTTTCTTTAATCAAAAACCATTAACCATTAAACCTTATCCTATGAAAATTCGAGGTGAAAATAATGGATAAATATTCAAATGAAATATGTTGTCGTTATTATTGACGCTGGTTAAGTTGGAAAATTTAGTGTGGTTCAAAAGGTATAGTTGCCTTTTTCCAGGTAACTATATACCTGTTAGACCAAAGGCAAAATTCCAAACAATCAACGAAATTGGAAAGCTAATTGAAAAAAGAAACCCAATCCGATTAAAGAAATTCCAAGAATACCTAACTGTATCGTTTGCTTATTCTTTCTACGTATTTCAGAGATCTCTTCATCACTATATTCAGCTATTAAAGATGGGCCCCGCTCATCAATTATTTTTGTCGGAAAGCCAAACAGGATTATCAATAATGTTCCTGCTATATTTAGAATCAAACCAATTGCATTTAAAGACATGCAGAAAGTTAGTGAAATTTTATGCTTGTCCCAACTCGTATATAGTTGCCTTTTTCCATTGCTAACAATCGTTCTGGTTTTTCCCATCATTCCTATTACATTTGCAGCAAAATAAAGGGCATGAAATTGTCACATTTGTCAGAGACATTGATCGGTTCTGAAATTGTAAAATTGGGCGGTGAGATCCGTGAAAAGATGAGACAAGGTGAAAAGATCTACAATTTCACCGTTGGAGATTTTGATCCTTCTATTTTCCCGATACCAAAAGAACTGGAAGATGAAATTGTAACTGCTTACCGGAATCATTTCACTAACTATCCTGCAGCAGAAGGTAATCTTGATCTTCGTGAAGCCATTGCTTCTTTTATGAAAGAATGGGAAAAGCTTGATTACTCTTTAGGCGAGATACTTGTTTCATCCGGTGGTCGCCCGCTTATTTATGCTACTTACCGTGCTATTTGTGATAAAGGTGATAAAGTGATCTATGCGGTGCCTTCATGGAACAATAATCACTACACTCATTTTGTAGAAGGCGAACATGTAGTAATAGAGGCAACGGCTGAAAATAATTTTATGCCGACAGCCGATGATATTCGTCCGCATATAAAAGAGGCAACACTTATTTCTCTATGCTCACCGCAAAATCCAACCGGCACTACATTTTCCAAAAAAGAATTAGAAGCTATCTGTGACCTTGTGCTTGAAGAAAATGCAAGAAGAAGTGAAAAAGAAAAGAAAGTGTTTATCATGTATGATCAAATGTACTGGCATTTGACTTATGGAGATATCAAACATTATAATCCTGTTTCACTAAGACCGGAGATGCGCAACTACACCATCTTCATCGATGCGATCAGTAAAGTGTTTGCAGCAACTGGGGTAAGAGTAGGTTGGAGCATGGGACCGGCATCAGTGATTAATAAAATGAAATCAATTCTTGGGCACGTGGGAGCATGGGCGCCGATGGCAGAACAAAAAGCAGTCGCAAGTTTTTTAAGTAAGAAAAAAGAAATTGAAAACTACCTGATTCATTTCAAAAATGAATTAGAAGAAAGATTACGGGGCATTCATGCTGGCTTCATGAAATTAAAAAAAGAAGGATTGCCGGTTGATTGTATCACACCTGAAGCCGCAATTTATTTAACTATAAAAATAGACGCCGCCGGTAGAAGAACTGCCGACGGAAAAGTATTAGAGACACAGGGTGATGTAACTGCGTATATTCTAAACGAAGCTGGTTTGGCAGTTGTTCCATTTTATGCATTTGGCAGCAGTCGAAGCAATCCCTGGTATCGACTCAGCGTTGGCACTTGTAAAAAGGAAGAGATCAATGAAATGATCAGCAGGTTGGGTGAGGCATTGAGAAAACTACAGTAATCGACTTCAGCCGCTCATACATTAAATTTTTTCTCAGTAAAAAATTATCTTAACTTCTCTACACTAAAATTTATTGCCATGAGAAGTGTAGCCTTATCGGGCTTATTCATTGTCTCTGCACTTGCAATGAATGCCCAAAAACTTTCCCTAACTCCACAAGTAGGTTTTGAAAATTCAAGAACATCTATTAATTACAATGGCCTTGGATCATTTGCTCCGCTTGGAGGGGAGCTTAACCCACAGGTAAGTTTGCGTCTTGATTATAAATTCAAACATGGCTTTGGACCATATATGGGAGCAAGTACAAGTCGTTCAGGTGTATTATATGGTTTTAATGATATCGAGAATGGAATGAATGCATATACTACAACAAAAGCAAACATGCAATTGCGGATGGAAGCTGGTTACCAATTTACAACAAAGCCGATCTTTTTTAATAAAACAAAACAATCATCAAATACATCAACAAAAACTAAATCATCTGGCAATAGTTCCTGTGGCAGTAATTATTATCGTAGCAATTGTTCAAGAAGTTCTTATTCGCGGTCAAGCCATTGCCAAAGTAAGAATAACGCTATGAAAAAAGTTGAAAACAAAAACAAAGGCGGATGGGTTCGGTTGCAGCCATCTATTGGTGTAGGATACATTGCAGCTCCAAAAACAGATATTGTTACAAAAACACAAGGCGGGCAAACCACTTATGAATATCGTGCCGGCAATTGGAATACCGCTTTTCTTACTGGAATGAATTTTGAATTTGGGAGAAACAAACAAAGGCTGCTGAATGTAAGCATCAATTATTTCACAGGCATAGGTAATATGGATAAACAAACTATTTCTAACGAATCAGGTATAAAAACAAGTTATGCAACGCTTGAATCAAAAGCATCTGGATGGAATATGCGGATCGGAATTCCATTTACACTTGCAGAAAAGAGATCCACAAAAAATACAAACAAAACTAAAAGAACAAACTGTAGTGATGGAATGAGAACTGAATATAAATATCGTTGCATAATGCAATAACCATTTTAAACTTAAATAAGAAAGGAGAAAATCAAACTTCTCCTTTTTTTGTTGCGAATCTCTCCGAAGAAGATGCAAACAATTAATAATGTGCAATCGGATCAGGCGTACCATCCGGATCATTCTTTGCAACTCCAGAACTTGTAATATTCTTACCTCTCAATAATAATAATCCTGCAACATGCGGTGCTGCCATTGAAGTGCCACTTGCATAAGCATAACGATTACCCATCCATGTAGATAGAATATGAACACCCGGCGCTGCAAAATCAACCACATCATTTCCATAATTAGAAAATGCAGCAAAATTATCAAGGCTATCAACTGCAGACACTGTATAAACATTTTGAGCATTGACTCTTGCAGGTGAACTAAGATCTGCCAGTTTATCGTCATTGCCCGCTGCTATTGCAAAATAAATTCCTCTTGCGGCAGTATTTTGTACTTGTTGATCAAGAATTGAAGATCCCGACTCACCGCCAACACTCATATTTACAACATCGCCGGCAGCTGCAGCTGTATTTATGTATGCCAATGCCTGGATAATATAAGATAAATTTCCGTTGCCATCTTTATCTAATACCCGCAATGATACAAGTGTTGCACCTGATGCAACACCTAAAACACCAATTGTATTATTTTTTGCGCCAATAATTCCTGCTACATGTGTACCATGCCCATTTTGATCATCAGCAGATGTTTGTCCATCAACAAATGAGCGGCTTCGTGTTTGATCAACTGTCAGGTCGGAATGATTAAAGTCGATTCCCGAATCAACGATCCATGCTGTTTTACCAATGCCATTTCCGAAACCTATGCGATTTATATTCCATGTAATAAGCCTTGGTTCTACAACCTTAAAACATGTGCCCAATGAAATAATCCTGTCAGGTTCTACTGCTTCAACTGATCCATCATGTCGCAATGCTTCAGCTTCGGCTGCGGTCATTGTTGCTATAAAGCCTCCCGGCTCACCAACAAAAGATGTTTTTAAAGCTGAAACATCAATGGTGTTTCTCTGCAAAACATTTTTACTTACCTGCTCAAGACTGTTACGTGATGATGTTCGTGAATTAATGACAGGACTAAATGCAACAATGTACTGACTTGCTTTTATTTCGCCGTTACCCGCTGACGCTCTCATGACACATTCATCATTACCGGAGCTATTGCTGGTTGAGTCATTATTTTTTTTACAGGAAACAATCAAAAAGATCATTCCCAAAAGAAAAATATACTTCTGCATGTGTATGATGTTTTTCTTGCTAACGCAACCCCATTTATAGATATTGATTTCTGCAAAAGGCTTTAACAAGTCTTTACATCAATGCGACAATAATGCCGTGATTTGTGAAAAGACTAAGTGACAGACTTTGAACTTTGCTAAAAAACGGATGTCAATTTTTGTTCATTAAAAACCAGAATGGTTTTAATTGATGATCGTGGTAAACTGCTATAAGTTTAGATCTTTTGGAAGTGATGTGATTGCGAAGGACCAGTTCATGAGTTTGACAAAAAGCTGTTGTTGATTCTGCATACTGAAAAAGATGTTCAAGGCTGATCAATTCCTTTTCAAGAGCCTTTTCACTCATCAGCGCTGTTTTTGACAACAACACCAATTCTCTTTCTCTATTCGGGGTTTTCATTTCAATTACACAATTACATTAATAGCCGACCATGCCTTTTTTATTCGGACAGCCGCAATCGTTACCCTTGGCCTTGCTGGTATAATAGTTCTTATTGCAGCTAACGGCTCCAACAGCCACTATTAATAACACAGCAAATACTATCTTGTTTAATCTTGTCATAAATGAATTTCTAAATTAAACTATTTTACGGGCAATTTAGTATACCAATTGATAAATGCTGCCAAAAATTATATGACCCCATTAGCTGGTAAAAAGCTGCTTGTAGCCCCTCTCGACTGGGGATTGGGCCATGCCACCCGCTGTGTGCCGATTATCAGGGATTTACTAAATAACAATTGCGAGGTTTGCCTTGCCGGTGAAGGAGCACAGGAAAAATTACTAAGGGAAGAATTTCCTTCTTTGGTTTTTTTACCATTGAAGGGTTATCGAATAAAATATGCGAAAAATGGTTTTACCGGTAATATCCTTTTACAGGTCCCGTCCATTCTTAGATCAATAAAAGAAGAAAATAAATGGCTAAATGAGCAAGTGAGAAAATTCGGTTTTGAGGCAGTGATCTCTGATAACCGCTATGGGCTTTATCATGAAAAAATATTTTCTGTATTTATCACCCATCAGCTAAGCATCAAAAGCTCTTTAGGAAAATGGAGTGAAAGAATATTACAGCAATGGAATTATAAATTCATTAACAGGTTTCACGAATGTTGGGTGCCAGATGAAAAAGGAGAAAACAACTTATCGGGAGAATTGTCGCATCCTATAAGGCTTCCGAAAGTGCCGGTGAAATATATCGGTGTCTTATCAAGGTTCTCCTCTTCCCCCCCATTAGGGGTTGGAAGCATCAAGGATCATTTATTAATTATCCTTTCTGGTCCTGAACCACAACGAACAATATTAGAAAACATAATCATTGATCAAATTGTAAACTATCCAGCAACAGCAACAATTGTAAGAGGGTTACCGGGAGAAAGAAATATTATTCCATCAACAAATACCATTCATTTTTATAATCATCTTTCATCGGAAGAATTAAACAACGAAGCTATGAAAGCTGAATTTATTGTTAGTCGCAGCGGTTATAGCACAGTTATGGATATCGCTGCGTTGAGAAAAAAAAGCATTTTGATCCCAACACCCGGACAAACTGAACAGGAGTATCTTGGAGACTATCTTATGAAAAAACAA
>Ga0070685_10001612_pt1 | contig 11907 bp, 9 predicted proteins | sample KBSS13LmetaG_FD_65651 | JGI IMG/M metagenome (GOLD analysis project Ga0070685, IMG submission 65651) | Switchgrass rhizosphere microbial communities from Kellogg Biological Station, Michigan, USA - KBS S1-3L metaG | ecosystem: Host-associated > Plants > Roots > Rhizosphere ...
ACGGTCTCCTTCAGGCGGCGGATCTCCTCGGCGGCGCTGGCGGGGGAGCGCTGGTCGTAGCGCCGCCCGAACTGCGGCTTCGCGCACCAGTTGCAGGCGTACGGGCATCCGCGGGAGGTCACCACGTTCCAGGAGAGCCGCCCGTGCGCGCCCACCCAGGCGCGGCGGTACGCCTCCGCGTCCACCAGGTCCCAGGCGGGGAAGGGGAGCGCGTCCAGGTCGCGCACGGCCCCACGCGGGCGGGTGCGGCGCACGCCCCCGTCCGCGCCCGCCAGCACCAGCCCGGGGACGGCGTCGAGCGGCGCGGCCAGGTCCTGCAGCCAGAGCGCGGCCAGCTCGGGAACGCCGTGCTCGGCGTCGCCCAGGAGCACGCAGTCGGCGCCGGCGCTCAGGTAGAGCGCGGGGTGGTCGGTGGCGTCGGAGCCGTTCACCACCACGCGGCATCCGGCGGCGCGGGCGGCGCGGATCATCTCCAGCGCCGCCTCGCGCATCCGCAGCGTGCACATCTTGGTGAGGAAGTTGAAGCTGTCCTCCACCAGCGCCACCACCCGCGGGCGCTCCGCCTCCAGCGCCGCCGCGAATTCCTCCTCGTCCTTGGCCAGCATCGCGTCGAAGAGCGCGACCCGGTGCCCCCGGCCGCGCAGCACCGAGGCGGTGATCAGCGTCGCCAGGGGGGAGTAGGGCCGCATCTTCTCCACCTGCTTCGCGTCGAGACGCATGAAGTAGGAGTGGGCGACCAGGATCTCGGCGGGTTGGGACACGGATCTCTCCATCTCGGGCCGGCCGGTCGCGGGGGGCGCGTGGCCGTGGGTTGTCGTGCACGTGGGCTGTCGCGGCGCGAGACAGCCGCTGCATTCCCGGTGACCCGCGCCGCTACGCGCGCAGGCGGGCGCGGAGCGCCGGCGGGCCGGGGCCGTCGTTCGCCGGGCTGCCGCGGCGCGGGTGCCCGGGCGCCTCGGGACGATGCCCGCTCCGTCCGAAAAGCGTGGAAAACATATGGGTTAGCGCTCTCCGCGCGCGGCCTCGTCCTCCCGCGAACCGTGGGGAGGCAGGCCCCGGAGCGTCGACCGTCACCGCGTGCCGAGCAGGTCTGCGTACCTCAGAGAAAAGCAATCGTCGCGCCCGACGAATTGTACGCTCACCCGTGCCGCGCGGGGAATCCCGGAGGGCTGTGGGCTCCCTGTCCCACAATCTTCTTGCGGTGGGGCGTATGAGCCCCTACCATGGGACATGCGCGCCACGAATTTCGCCTGGGCAGGCTCCGCCCCCAAACGCGAATTCGTACGTAAGTGGTTTTGGAATAAAAGGATAAACTGTAGGGCGGCCGTGGGGCGCGGCGGTTGCCTTAAGGTGTGCCAGCGAGGCGACCGAGCGCTGCTCAGCCGGATGCTTCGCCATCTTCGCCGCCGGTCTCGGCCATCAGCACTCACCCGGCCGTACCTCTTCCGGCGCATCGCCCGCCTCCCCGCCGGGCTGAAAAGCCCGTCCCGCCCCCCCGCGGCGGCACCCGTGCCCGAGCCGGTTCTCCACCGGACGGGCCGGGTGCCGACCCCGCGCCTCCTCGCAGTCACCGGCTCGACGTCTCGCGGCCGGGCTCCTACTGACTTCCGGATCTGGGATCAGCGTCGGGGGCTGGACGCGTGGAACACCGCTCGCACCGATGGGCTGAGGAGGAAGGCGATCATCGCGCCCGCGATGGGAAGCCCGACGAGGGTGCGGTAGTCTCCCCGTAGAAGGCCGTTGGACAGGTCTGCCGCCAGGTTGATGGTGAGCATCGCGAGCGCGAGCCGATATCCCCACCGCTTCCGCAGCCAGAGGCCTCTCGCCGTGAGGGCGCAGGCGATACAGACCACCGCCATCAGGATCACGCCCATCGCCCTTGCGCTCCGCAGCGCCTCGTGGCCGGTCGGATTGACCCGCCAGAGCACGTCCAGCGGCCCGCCGGGGAGGAGCAGCGTCAGGAAGCTCAAACCGCTCGCGCAGGCACCGAACACGAAGAAGGCGCTCAGCGCGCGCACGTAGAGCTGCGGGGCGTTCCTCAAGGCTCTCGGCGGCTCCGTGCTCTCTGCCTGTGACGCAGTTGTGAGGCTGGATTCGTAATGAGGCGGGGGCGAGGATCGATCGCCCTTCGACACCGCCCCACCTCGGCAGGGGGGTGATCCATCAAACAATGTCTCGAATTCTAAAGTGGAGGATTGCACGGCGTAGCGCTCGCTCCGATTCCCAGTAATACGGAGGGCGGAAGATATCCCTGCGTGGAACGGCGAACGTTAGAGCAATCACTTCCCGGTGAGCGGCTTCGGCTGCCGCGAGGACCTGATGTGTCACCATTTGCTTGTGCGTAAAAAAGTATGAGCGGCGGCCAATATGAGACCGGTCCGGAAGGCAGAGCACAAGTTGACCTTCATTCTTCAGAGCGCGAATGAAGACCGATATCATTTGTGAATACAAGCTTGCCAATTGATGTGGGTCGTCATCTGTGTTGAAACCGTACGGTGGATCTGTCACGATGATATCACACGAATCTGGCTCTATATCGAGAGCGTCCTTTACCGTGATGGCACGGTTCGTCGGGTCTGGAGTCGATTTGAGAACCGCTTTCGCCAACGAAAGGCTCAGAGAATAATTTCCTTGGGCAAGCGCGAAATTGGCGTGCCCATTGTATTCCTTGCGCCCTCGTTCACGTTGTGTGCACAGCGTCTTGATTTGCGCAACCAGCGAACGGGCTTCTTTGCAAAAAATTGTGCTCCACGTGGCAGACCGCCGCTCAATCGCTGCCATATTGCGTCGGGCAGTGCGGAGAGCGAGATAGAACAAAATGCGTTCTAAAAGCGTCAGCCGCCGGAGTGAGCGAATCAGAGCCTTGGGAAACGTGACAGCATAGGTCCTGTCGTCCAGGTGAACGGTGTCGAACAACGCAATCGCTTTGTTGTATGCTTCCAATGCGGGCTCATTCTTTCCGCCTGTGATTCGCTCAGGCTGCTGCAGTTTTTCCACGGCAGAAGCAGTGAGAGCCTCGAGCTGTCCAATGAGGCGTTTCAAATCGCTCGTGCTCGTCTTGAAGAATTTTAGATTATCTGCCACGAGCGCAGGCGTGATCGGCTCCAGGTCACTGCACTGGGCAAGTACATTCTGATACTTCAAGCACTCCAACCATGTCGTTCCCGTACCCGAAAAAGGATCACGTACAATTACTTTGCGTTTAGCATCGCGTCCACGCGAAACCTCGGTGAGGTTGAGCATGGCTCCGAGCAACGTATGCGGAATGGTGACGGGTGCAATCCATGCCGGCTTGTTTTCATCGAAGATATGAAACGGATTCTCGTTGACGAATTGCTGCTCATAGCAGATAAAAAAACGCTCCTCCCCCTTTTCTCGAGGATTTGGTCCAACGGACTGATCAACCAGAAACCAGAGACTTCGGGAAGCATCGACATTTTTCTGCTCGCGCAGTTTTGGGTGAGTCTCACGAAAATCACCTGGTTCTGGAATGACCAGCCTCCCGGCAAATTTTTCTCGCATTTCGTGAAGCACCGAAACGAGCAGGTGGGTACCCATGTAGAACTTCTCGACGTAAAACTTCAGATCATCCAGCCCATCGCGTAGATAGCTCTCCATCATACGATCGTTCGGAGTAAAATCCTCGTGAGCAAACATTGTGAAAAAAACACTTTCGCGATCTCTCCGTGAGAGGAGATATCTGTCGATAGCATCAAAAAAAACGTGTTTCCCGGCATAGTCGACTTGCTGCAGGTACACGATCTCTCCGCAATCATGAATGTATCCGGAATACCCGCAAACAGAAGCAAGGTCGATGTCCAGATGCGGGGGAATGAACACAGCGCAAGAGCCAAAGAACTGATGTATGACGATCTGGCGGCGCAACACGGGAGCGTAGAGGCTCGCGATCAGCTCATTGACATTATGCGTGCTGAGCGGTGAAAAGGACTCTACGAGCTCCTGCAGGCCGGTTATGAAATCTTGAAGGGCAACGAATTGCAGATCATGAAGAGATTCTTCGGTTCCTCGCACGAGGTTGTGCGAGCGGATCAGCGCCGTCAGCTCTGCGAATTGTATGTTCGTGACACGCAAATTCTTCTTGAACACGAAATAGTAGGAAGAACCCTTCTCTCGAAACCACTTTTCGAAAAACCGCCAGAACGAGAATCCACCGTGGTCGTCCAGTAAAGTGTCAGCCAACAGCCTTTCGACGTTGATGGAGCTCAGCTCGCTAACTTCGTCGGGATCGAAGTGGTTGGACATCTGAGGCTGTTCGTTGGGGGAATCGATGGAGGGGGCGGTTACTTACAGCACAAGAAAATTTTTGTCAAGATCGTTTACTTAGCACCAGCAGCATCGCCTCCACGAAGCGGTCGATCTCGTCCAGCGTGGTATAGACGTTGGGAGTGACGCGGATCCCCTCGACGCCGCCCCACTTCGTCGGGCTGGTGATGATGCGGTGCTTCGTCCAGAGCTCGTCGTACAGCTTCCCTGACTCGATCCCCTCCACCTGCACCATGGCGATCGCGTAGGCCTGGCCCGGCCGGAGGCTGGTGTGCAGGCGCACGCGCGGGTTCTGCGCGAGCTCCTTCGCCCACCGATCGCGGAGGTAGACGAGCCGCGCCGCCTTGTTCGCGATCCCGATGGCGCTGGTGAACGTCATCGCCTCGGCGACGGCGAGCGCGTTGGCGGCGGGGTGCGTGCCGATGTCCTCGAACTTGCGGATGTCGGCGCGCCTCGACACGTCCGAGGCCTGCAGCGGCCAGAGGTCCGGGATCTTCTCCCGGCGGACGTAGAGCATCCCCGTGCCGTGCGGCGCGTACAGCCACTTGTGAAGGCTGGCCGCGTAGTAGTCGCACTCCAGGTCGCGCTGCGTGAAGGGGAACTGCGCGAAGCCGTGCGCGCCGTCCACGATCACCGGAATCCCGTGGCGGCGGCCCATCCGCACCACGTCGCGCACGGGGAGCACCTGGCCGGTGACGAAGCTCACCTGGCTCACCAGGATCAGCCGCGTCCGTGGCGTCACCGCGCGCTCGAAGATCCGCACCACCTCGTCCGCGTCCTCCGCGGGGACGGGGAGCGCCACCTGCTTCAGCACGATGCCGTCGCGGCGCTCGCGCTGCTGGAAGGTCTGGATCATGTGCGGATAGTCCTGCGTGCTCGTCACCACCTCGTCGCCGGGGCGCAGGTCGAAGCCGAGCTGGCAGGTCTGCAGCCCCTCGGTGGCGTTGCGGGTGATGGCGATCTCTTCCGCGTCGCAGCCGAACATCCGCGCCAGCCCCTCGCGCACGGTGTCGCGCAGCGGCTCCAGCACGCGCCACATGGTGTGCACCGGCGCCTCGTTGCTGAAGTCGAGGTGCCGCTTCATCGCCTCCTGCACCAGCGCGGGCGAGGGACTGACGCCGGCGTTGTTCAGGTTGATGATGGCGCGGTTGACGGTGAACGCCTGCTGCACCGGCGCCCAGAAGCGCTCGTCGCGCGCGATCTCCTCGGGATCGCCGCCGAAGCGCGCCAGCTCCTCGCCCAGCTCGCGGAGCTGCCCCGTGCCGGCGGACGCGAGCCAGGCCGCGGGCGCCGTGCGGCCGACAGTCGAGAGGAAATCGCGGCGGGTCGTCATCGTCTCACCCTTGGGGCGGTCGGGAGGCGCCTGCGCAGCGTGCGCAACATGAGTCTTTCCATGGCACGCGGACCGAATCTATCATACGCGGCGACCGCCGGTATATGCGAATGAATTGAAGGGCCCACCGTCACGTCCCCGCTCGATCCCCGAAGCGCCTGCCCCGCCGCCCATCCAAGGGAGAGTGCCCAATGGCCGCATGTCAGACCGTCACCTCGTGGATGACGGAGAAGGTCGTCGTCCCGGTGATGGAGACCGTCCAGGCTTCGGCGACGAAGTGCCAGGAGATCAAGACGGCGATCGAGGAGAGCTGGCAGGAGCCGGTCGAGAAGCAGATTTCGCAGCTGCAGGAGCAGTGCAACGACTGGCCCTGGCCGCTGAGCTGGGCGTGCGACCTCGTCTCGGTGATCGTCACCGTCATCGCGTGGGTGGTGGTGACGGTGGTGAAGTGGGTGGTGACGGTGGCCTGCCAGACCATCACCAAGTTCATCGAGGTCGTCGTCGGCTTCGTCCTGAAGATCGTGGCGTGGGCGGTGTCGTTCGTCGTCTGCATCCTCACCGATCCGCTGGCCGCGCTGGCGTCGCTGTGGGACGTGTGGCTGATCTGGGTCGACGCATTCGGCGGCGTGCTGGACCACGCCGACACCCTGCTGGCGGACGTCGTCGACATCCTGAGCGCGGTGGAAGACCTGCTCGGCTCGATCGCCAGCATCCTCGGCCGGCTGGGCGTGGTTCTCGGCGTGTTCAAGGCCCTCGTCCACTGGGTGCGCGAATTCGTTTCCGCCGTTCGCGACGTGGTTGCGGCGGCTGGCGACGTGGTGCTCGGCGTGCTCGGCGCCAATCCCTGCCGCGCCGCCCGCGGAGCGACGGATCTCCTGGTGGCCGCGGCACGCGTCGGCGTCGCCACCGGCTTCGGGCTGGCGCCGTGGGCGGTCGCGCGCGGCGTCGGCGCCGTCGTCGGCGGGGTGCGGGACGCAATCGACCAGTACCGGCTGGAGATTATCATCCGCGAGGCACTCGCGAAGGCCTTCGGCGAGCACTCGGAGCGCACCGAGCGCTCGCTCAAGCGGATCGCGATCAACATCCGGCCGATGGGGCTGCCGTTCGAGGTCGACGCCCGGCGGATGTTCCTCAGCTCGGAGAACCTGGACTTCAATCCGCGGGCGCTGCACGACGCGGGCGTGATCGACCTCTACCGCCTGGCGGGCTACACCTCGGGGTGTGGCAAGGTGCTCAACGAGCCCGACGCGGAGGTGGTCTACGCCGGCACGGACGTGCGCGTCACCCTCTCCGACATCCGCAGGTACCTGCGGGACGGGCCCGACGCGGTGCCCGAGTTCCGCGTCTACGCCATCAGCCTCGCGAAGTTCACCACGCACCTGGAGATGGCACGCCGCAAGCTGCAGTCGCTGGGGGTGCGGATCTCCTGGGAGATCGACGAGATCGAGGCGTTCGCGCCGGATCATCTCCCGCTGAACGTCCACGACGCCGACGGGAAGATCAAGCGCGAGGACAAGGTGCAGCAGGCGCTCTTCGCGACCATGGACGGACGGGACAACTCGGGCGCGAAGCTCAACGTCATCCCGGTGATCAGCCACTTCCACTACATCCGCTGGCCGGCGCCCGATTCGAGCGAGCTGTTCGGGCTCACGTCGACGTTCCGTCCCGCCAGCAACGACCGGCCGATCAGCGGGGTGACGTTCCGCAACCTCACGCCCGACTGGGGCCTGCGCTTCGTCCTCTCGCACGAGATCGGGCACTACCTCGGGCTCGACCACCCGGACCGCGGCAAGAACGATCGCCCGGTCGACGAGATCATGTTCTCGCCGAAGGAGGGAGGGGTGAAGATCGCCTGGACGACGCCGTTCCAGTTCCTGCTGCTGGATGGAGAGCCGCGCTTCACCCACGACGACGCGCGCACGGTCTGGGAGTGGATCACCTCGGACCCGATGCGCGACGTCCTCCTGCCCTGAGGCAGCATGCATCGGATCCTCGAGTCGCCCGCCGAGCTCCGCTCGCTGCGGCCGCGGAGGGCGCGCCGCGGCGTCTCGGGCGTGGGGCTCGCCTTTCCGCACGACGACGCCGACGAGCGCGCGATCAACCGCGGCCTGCGGGCGTGCGGCTGCGAGGCCGGCGCGGTCTTCCTCGTCGGGACGGCGGCGGGGCTGCTTGCCGCGTTCGCGGCCGGGTGGCGCGCGGCGTGGTGGAGCGCCGTGCCGATCCTGTTCGGCGCGGCGCTCGCGGGGAAAGTCGGCGGGCTGCTGTTCGCGGAGTGGCGGCTGCGCGTGGCGATCGACCGGATCGGTGGAGAAGCCGGCGCCGGGTCCTAGTCCCCGCTCGGCAGCCGGCGCACCCGCACGATGTGGCCGACGTGGCGGGAGGTGCGGACGCCGCCGGGCGTGGGACCCTCGCCGCGTCAGAACCAGCATCTGGGCGACGGCTGAGCCTGAAGCGCTATTCGACGTCGGTGCGTTCCACGCCTTCGAACTCCAGGATCCAGTCGGTCCCGTAGGCGCGCGACGGCGTCTGGAAGCCCGCCGGCGCGTCGCCGGCCAGCACGCGCCGCACCGCCTCCACGGCGGTGCGCGCGGTGAGGGTGTACCCCTCGGGCGTCCGCAGGCGCGACCCCGCGCGGCGCCCCTCCCCGTCTTCCACCTCTCCCCACAGCAGGCTCAGCCCCCGCGCGCGCTCCTCCGGCGTCGGCCCCGGCGGACCGCGGCGCACGGCGCGCCGGAGCAGCCGCTGCACCGGGCGCGAGCCGACCAGCCAGCCCAGGCGCCGCGTGGCGCGCAGCACGCGGCGCTGCCCCCGCGGCACCCGCGTGTACACCTCGACGTCGGGGATCCCGGTGCTATGGTACGCCGTCGAGACGTCTCCCCAGGGGATGGTGGTGACGGTGACCGGCCCCTTCCCGAAGTCCACCTCCCGCGTCTTCCACGCCGAGGGCACGGGAACGATCCGCCCGCCGCGGCGGACCGCGCCGCCCCGGGCCGCGTTCTCCACCATGGTGGTGAGCGTGCCCCGCGACGGGCGGCCGACCGCCTGGAAGGCCAGCGCCAGCCGCGTGGCCGACGGGAGGCGGCGCTTCAGGTGGGCCGCCAGGCAGTCGGAGGGGACCACGTCGAACCCCACGCCCGGCAGCAGCATCACCCCCGCCTCGCGCGCCTGGCGGTCGCGGGCCGCGAGCGCCTCGAACACCCCGATCTCGCCCGTGATGTCCAGGTAGTGCGCGCCCGTGCGCAGGCACGCCTCCGCCATCGGCGCGGCGGTGCGCGAGAAGGGCCCGGCCGCGTGCAGCACCACGCGCGTCTCCCGCAGCGCCGCGTCGAGCGCCGCCGCGTCGTCGAGCGCGAAGGCGCGGTACGGCAGCCCCGTCTCCTCACCCTGGGCGGCGAGCGCCGCGCCGTCGCGCCCCGCCAGCAGCGGCGCGAGCCCCAGCTCGCGCGCCCGCTCCGCGATCAGGCGGCCGGTGTATCCGTACGATCCGTAGAGGAGAAAGTCGGCTGGCATCGGATCTCCCTTGGAAGCGGGTTGGGCGGGCAGGGCGAATGAATTCGCTGCAACAACCACACGAAGTCCGCCTGCGCGGACTACAGGCCCTGGTGCCGCCGGGGTGGAGCGGCGCGCGACTGGCTCCTGACGAGGCTTCGGTTCGCGTGCCTCGGTCGCGGAAGGGCGAGTCGCGTGCCCAAAAGCTGAGGCCACACTGCAGGCGGGAGTCGGCGGAGGCCGACTTCGTGTTTCTGTTGCCGCGGATTCATCCGCCCGGGCTCCGCCGGATCGTGGCGACTGTCGCCTCGATGCCGCCATCCTGCGGCCACACAGTGCTTGTACCATCTCCCGTCCTGATGGATATTGTGACTGCCCGCGACGGCTGCCGGAGCGCGGCAGCCTCATGTCACCCCCCGGGGAATGAGGGAGGATACGATGAAGAAGCTCACGCTCGACCTCAATGCGCTGGAGGTGCAGTCGTTCGCGACCGACGAGGTCAGGGTGGCGTTCGGCACGGTGCACGGCCGGCAGCAGGGGAAGACCGGACCGCAGGACACCGACTGCTCGGCGGTGGACGCGTGCCCGTCGGCGCTCGGCTGCAGCGAGGTCGTCGAGTGCCCGCGCACGCGGGGCGACAACTGCCCCTCGGCGGCGCTGGAGTGCCCGACGTCGCGCGAGTGCACCAGGAGGCCCGGTTGCGAAGACCCCTCCGCCGTGGACGCCTGTCCGTCGGCGCGCGGCTGCACCGAGATCAACTGCCCCGCCGAGGCCGTGTGAATCAAGGTTCATAAAGATCGTCTCACGCGGAGACGCGGAGACGCGGAGAGAACCGCCTGGCCTCTCCGTGTCTCCGCGTCTCTGCGTGAGACGATGTTTTGTCTGTTGCAACGAAGGGTCCGGCGTTTGCTGAGTCCTGTGCGTTCGTGCAGCGCTCCCCTCTCGACCGCAGGAGACCCCTCGATGAGCGACGTCAGGCTGGCCGTGGTCTACTACAGCACCTACGGCACGAACCACCAGATGGCGGAGATCGCTGCCGAGGCCGCGAAGGCCGCCGGCGCCGAGGTGCGGCTGCGCAAGGTGCGCGAGACCGCGCCCGAGGCCGTGGTCGCCGGGCAGGACGCCTGGCGCGCCCAGGCGGAGCGCACGGCGCACGTCGAGGAGGCGACGCCCGACGACCTGGAGTGGGCGAACGCCTACCTGTTCAGCGCGCCCACCCGCTTCGGCACGGCGGCGAGCCAGATGCGCGCCTTCATCGACATGCTGGGGCCGCTCTGGGCGCAGGGGAAGCTCGCCAACAAGGCGGCGAGCGCGATGTCGAGCGCGCAGAACCCGCACGGCGGCCAGGAGACCACGGTGCAGACGCTGAACAACACCTTCATGCACTGGGGGTGCGTCATCGTCCCGCCGGGCTACACCGATCCCATCACCTTCCAGTCCGGCGGGAACCCGTACGGGGTGACGGTCACGGCCAACGGCGAGGGGATCCCCGACCCGGTGCGGGAGGCCATCCGCCACCAGGCCCGCCGCCTGGTCGAGTTCGCCGCGAAGATCGCGAGCTGAGAAAACTCGTCTCACGCAGGGACGCGGAGGCGCGGAGAGAGCTCGTTGGCCTCTCTCCGCGCTTCTGCGTCGATTCGTGAACGTACGCTGTCCTCGCGAGCGGACGATGGGGAGGATAGCTTTCAGCTCCGGCTCCGGGTGCTGGACCGGCGCCGGGGATGGAATCGCAAGTAATTGTGGGGATTATACTTCGGTGATGCGCGGGGGCGGGGCGGCGCGCATCCTGCAAGGCCGGTGCGGCACCGGGCTTGCACGGCCGTACGGGAAAACCCACCCACGCTCGTGTGGCAGATTGCCCCTATCGACGGGAGGATGACGAGATGAACGTGTACGTGAACCGGCTCGCCGCTCTGGCGTGCGTGACGACCCTGGCGACCGCCGGCTGCGCCAGCATGAACAACACCCAGCGCGGCGCCGCGGCCGGTGCCGGCGTGGGCGGCGCCATCGGCGCGGTGATCGGCCACAACACCGGCAGCACCGCGCGCGGCGCCATCATCGGCGCGGTGGTGGGCGGCGCGGCCGGCGCCGTGATCGGGCACCAGATGGACCGGCAGGCCAGGGACCTGGAGGGCGACCTGGGCCAGAACGCCGAGGTCTCGCGCGTGGGCGAGGGGATCGCGGTGACCTTCGCGTCGGGGATCCTCTTCCCCTACAACTCGTCCGACGTGCTCCCCGCGGGGCGCGAGAACCTGCGCCAGCTCGCACAGAGCCTGCAGCGCTACCCGGGCACCGAGGTGCTGATCGTGGGCCACACCGACAACACCGGCTCCGACGCCTACAACCAGCAGCTCTCGGAGCGCCGCTCCATGTCGGCCAAGAGCTACCTGGTGTCGATGGGGATCCCCTCCGACCGCATCCGCACCGCGGGACGCGGCGAGGCGGAGCCGATCGCCTCGAACGAGACCGAGGCGGGGCGCCAGCAGAACCGGCGCGTGGAGATCGCCATCTTCGCCAGCCAGGAGTACCGCGACCAGATCCTGCGCGAGTACGGCCGCGGCGGGAGCGCGCCGAACCCGTAAACAGCAGCTCACGCAGAGCACACAGAGCCGCGGAGGGAGCCTCGTCGCTTTCCTCCGCGGCTCCGCGTTTGGGAAGGGATGTGGTCTCGATCCGGCAACAACGCGTGTGTCGTTGGAGTCCGCGAAGGCGGACTGTCTGCCCTTGTAGCGGCGACTTCAGTCGTATCGTCGCGTGATCCGCGGACGCACGCTTCGCCGGAGGGTGATGCGTGATGATTT
>Ga0070685_10001613_pt1 | contig 11899 bp, 13 predicted proteins | sample KBSS13LmetaG_FD_65651 | JGI IMG/M metagenome (GOLD analysis project Ga0070685, IMG submission 65651) | Switchgrass rhizosphere microbial communities from Kellogg Biological Station, Michigan, USA - KBS S1-3L metaG | ecosystem: Host-associated > Plants > Roots > Rhizosphere ...
CCCCGACCAGCATCGACAGGGCCAGCGCACATGATCTCGGCCACGTAATGGCGGCTACTTGGCGACCCGATAACAGGCGCCGCCCTTGGCCTTGAAGGCGTTGCAGAACCCGTCCGCGTCCGCCGCCGTGGCAAAAGCCCCGGCGCGCACGCGGTACACGGACTTACCGTTCACCTCGGCCTGGACAATGATGCGCTCTGCAGAACCGAAGAGTTCCGGCGCCTTTTTGGCCGCCTTGGCCCATTCGGCCTGCGCACCAGCCTCGGTCGCAGGCGCTGCGATCTGAACGGCGAACTTTCCGCCCGAAGAGAACGCCGGTGCGGCAGGCGCCGCAACAGCAAGCTGGAGCGGAGCGTCAGCAGGGGCAGCGGCGGGCGGCGTGGCGGGCGGCGCAACGGCCTTGGCCGGAGCGGGCGTAACTGCCTGGGTCGGCGCTGTTGTTTTGGCGGAACCGCCGACAACCGGAAGCGCGGCAGCCTTGGTCGTGCCGACAACGCCCGCCGGCGGCTTGGCGGCGGCGACGGTCGTTGCAGGTTTCGTGGGAGCAGGAGCAGGCTTTGCCTCTGCCGGCTTGGCGGCCGCGGCAGGCTGGACCACAGCAGGCTCAGCGGCCTTGGCGGCAACAGGCGGCGGAATTTCCGGGCGCACTTCCGGGGCCGGCGCCGGGCTCGGGCGCGACTCGACCTGTTCGAAGACCGTAGCTTCGGCGGGCGTGGGCGCCGTGCGCGCGTCGGCGGCAGGCTTCGACTTGAACGCACCCTCCTCGGCGATCACAGGAGCAGCCGCAGAATCTTCAGGCCGCACGCCTTCGCGATAGGCGTTCCAAACCACGACGCCGAACACGCCGACGACGACCAGCGCGCCGGCGAGCAACAACGGCCCCTTTTTGGAGCCGCCATCAGCGGCGCGGTGCGCAGCCTCTCCCGGCAGCGGGGCAAAATCGGAAACACGGCGACGGCTGCCCTTGCGGCGACTGTCCTTCGCCCGGCGGTCGGATGCGGCGCGCTCGACGAAGGCGATCTTCTCGTCCTCGGAGATTTCGTCCTCGTCATTGGCTGGGCCGCCTGCCCGGCCGCGGTCAGCGACCAGATCCTCGATCTCGGAATTGAGCGATGAGGCGTCGCTCGGACGGCCGGGGATCACCGCGCGCGAATAGCGTGTCATGGAGAGAGCCAGAGCTTTCCTGCGCCTGTCGCGTCCCTACCCGCTCCCGTGGCCAGCGCCCACGCAAGGAAGCAGCGGCCACGCCCGTGCAGAGGCGCCGCCAGCGTGGCATCGTGGCGCGAGGCCGTTAACGAACAGGAAAGTTGTCCGGAAAATCCGCTTGCCCCGGAATTCGAGTATCGTGGCGGCATGACGTAAAGGTTTGGGTTACTCCCCCGTAGCACGATGCCCGCCGGGTGGTCGGACTATCGGCCGGAGGGACTATGGCGGAAGGCATCTACCGCGAGGCGCTAGCGTCTGACGAGGCCGGACCCGGCGCGCAGGCCGTGCTGAAAGTCCTCATCGTCGAGGACATGTTCCTCAATTCCGAATTCCTGCGCATCTGGGTCGAGGCGCTTGGCCACGAAGTCTGCGGCGTCGCCGTGTCGGTCGAGACCGCCTGCGCGCTGGCCCGCACACAGCAGCCCGACGTGATCCTGATGGACCTGCTGCTTGAGGGCGAAGGCGACGGAGTCGACGCGGCGATCGAGATCCGGCGCACGCAAACGCCGCCGATCATCTTCATCACGGCCTGTTCGGAGCAGAAGTCAGTCGAGCGGATCCTGTCCACGGAGCCGTTCCGGATCCTGCCCAAGCCGGTCAATCCGCAGGAGCTGTTCGACGCCCTGCGCGCCGCGGAACGGTCAAGAGCCGTAGCGAACTAGGCCGCTGCGGCCATCCCGCCCTGCTGCATCATCCGCGCTTCGCGGAAGGTGACGAGGCGGCGGTTGGCTTCATCCCACAGCGTCAGGCCCACGCAGCGGATCGAGTCGACCAGCGTCAGTCGGCCGACCTCGTTGAGATGCGGATGCTGCTTCAGCACCTTCGGCAGACGGTAGAACGGAATGCGGCTGGCGACGTGATGGATGTGGTGGATGCCGATATTGCCGGTGAGCCATTGCAGCGGCTGGGGCAGGACATAGTGCGAGGAGCCCATGAGCGCGGCGTGCGGGCCATCCCAGCCCTCATTGCGATCCCAGTGCGTTTCCTCGAACTGGTGCTGCACGTAGAACAGCCACACGCCGATCGAGGCGGCGATCACGATGGTCGGCAGGTGCAGGAGGAGAAGCGCCTGCCAACCGCCGAACCAGATAGCGGCGGCGACCAGAAGGGCGATCACCACATTGGTGCCCATGGCCGAAACCCACGGACGCCAGCCCTCTTTCATCAGTCCAACCGGCAAACGCTGCTGCAGCAGGAACACGTAAGCCGGCCCGATGAAGAACAGGATGATCGGATTGCGATAGAGCCGGTAGCCGAAACGCGTCAACGGCGAGGCTGCGTTGTATTCCCCGATCGTCATCGTGGCGATGGCGCCCGGGCCGCGGCGATCGAGGTTGCCTGACGAGGCGTGGTGGATGGCGTGCTCGCGCTTCCAGCAGTCATACGGCGTGAGCGTCAGGACACCCAGGCCCCGGCCGATCCAGTTGTTGAGCGAGGGCGAGCGGAAGAAAGCCTGGTGACCGCAATCATGCTGGATCATGAACAGGCGCACGACGAAGAAGGCGGCCGGAACAGAGAGCAACAGCGCCAGCCACCAGAGACCGTAGGCGACGGCGAACCATCCGCCTGTCCACAGCGCGGCCAGCGGCGCGGCCGACAAGAGGATTTCCGACACCGAGCGCACACCGCTGGGCTTCTGGAATTCCGTCAGTGATTTCTTGAGGGCGCGGGCCTGAGCCTGTTCGTGGTTCAAAAGAGCGTTTCCGTCCGTTTGAGAGTCGCGCTTTCAGCGCGTAATCGCGGCCCCCACAGCCGCCGGCGCCGTCTGGCGCACGGTCCTAGCCGGGCTCAATCAAACGGTACGTGGGATTTAGCGTATGACACGTTAACGGCCCAATGCGACACTTTATGAGCAGCTCCCATTGCCGCATCCCCTGATTTTACGGCCGTTTCGCGCTCCTCTCAGCCGCCCAGGGCCTTGAGAAGGCGGGCGCGATCCGCGGAATCAGTAACTTTTGCGTTTCGCCCGAAATACCAGACCGCGCTGTTTCCCTTCGTGTCTTTCGCCGAGATGTCCGCGCCAGCAGCAAGGATCGCCTCGATCACCGGCGGCGATGCGTTCTCCGCGGCGTACATCAGCGCGGTGCGGTGATCGCGGTCGAGCTGATGGCAATAGCGGCCTACGCCATCAGTAGCCCTGGTGGCGTCCGCGCCACGCGAGAGGAGTAGGCGTACCGCGTTCAACTTGTCGTCCTGAACCGCATACATCAACGGCGTCTTGCCGAACCAGTTTGTCCGCGCTGAAGGGTTTGCCCCTCGCTCCAGGAAAAAGTTTGTCAGGCCTGCATGGCCGATTGAGGCAGCCAGCGCCTGGTCAAGACCGAGTTGATGCAACGTGGGCAATGGTTCGTCGTTCTCATGGCCCGGCAACAGTTTCGGGTCATAGCCTGCACCCAACCACCAGAAATACTCGCCGCGCCATTTCGGGCCAACAGCTGCGAAGGCCGCATCGCGTCGGTCGGTCAGGGTGCGGATCGTTTCAATCGGCTGGCGGGTCTCGACGGCGACAAGCAGGGCGCTTGTCAGAATCGCCGGGTCATCTTCGCCGACTTTTGCCCCAGGGGGGTGCGCCTTCAGCCATGCCTCGATGGCGATACGCGCAATCTCAGCCACCGGCGTGTTGGCTCTGACAGGCAGGTCTATGAAAGTCTCGCCGACCAGGAGACTGGTGAGTTCGGACCCGTCCGCCGGGTGAGCGTAGTAAGCGTTGTCGAGAAGCAGGCGCCAAGCGCCCTCGGCAACTGCCGTCGCCTGAGCCTCGTCCATCTTGAAGAACCACGGGTGGCTCAGATAGTAGCTGCGCAGTTCGGCGACAAAGCGGACCCTGCCCTCTTTCCCCTTTATATAATCGATCCAGCTCTGTGGATCGCGCGCGCCCCAGGAAAGGTATCGCAGCTCGCGAATGGCGTCGGCGCGAGGCGTCGACAGGGCAAGATCGGGCCGCGCCAGCACCTCCTGGACCGCCCAAGGCCGCGACAGCATGTCATGGAAAGGATCCTCGACGCGGCCGCCGCCACGCCATCCCATTGTTCCGAAGCATGACGGCTCGCCGAACGCGGCTGCGTAGCCTTCAAGGAAAGGCAGCTGGCTGAAGAACGAGTCGTATGTTCCGCGCGGTGGGCTCATCTCCGTGTCGCAGATTATGCGCTGCCCTTCCTTTGCGTTGATCTGGATGAGCGTGGGTCCGGACAGCATGTAATACCCATCGCCGATCGCGATCAGCGGCGACCAGTCACGGAATTCCCCGAACTCCAAATATGAGGCTCCTTCGACGCGCTTGTCATTGTCGCCGTTGAGATCGAGGTGGCCGTAAATGTTGTAATGGCTCTTGTCCGCTACGGCGATGGCGTAGTCGGCCTCGGTCGCGAAGACATAGAGATTGATGCCGAGATGGCGCCAGCCGATGTTGTAGTTGTCGACAAGCATCACCTCGAGGTCGCCGTCATGATCGAAGTCGAGCGTAAAGGCGTGCGAGCCTTCGTCGGGAGCTTCGAGTGTGGTCAGCTTCGCTTCCGGCCAGATCCCCTGGATGCCCTTCACCGGCTGGCCCTGGAAGCCGGCGCTGAGATTCTGGTACAGCGGCTGGCACAGCTTCGGGTTTTCGAATGCCTTGAGCGACGGTCGCCAGGGCTGCAACGTCTTGTACCACGGCGCCTGCGCCTCCGCGGTAAGGCTCGCGCACGGGCCCATCGCCACGCAGGTTGCGAGGGCGAGTCTCAGAACGGCACGCATGGAGATTCCCCAACCACCAGACGGATCAAGGTGGACTGGAACCTCCTAACGTTTCGCTATGGCGGAATTGCGGATTCTGCGGGGCGCCCGCGAGCCGCGCATAATAATGTAATAATCAAACCCACCGCTCGAGGTTGAACAGCCGCCGGTGTTCCTCGATGGCGTAGGTGTCGGTCATGCCGGCGATGTAGTCGCAGACCACGCGCGCGCGCTTCACTTGGTCTTTGGCCGCATCCAACGCTCGTTCACGCCAGGGCGAGGGCAGTGTTTCGGGTTCGGCGAGGAACAGGCCGAAAAGCTCGCGCACGATCCGACGCGCCTGGCTCATCATGCGGTTGACCTTGATGTGCCGGTACATTCGCTCGAACAGGAAGGCGCGCAGCGGCTTCTGCTTCTCTTCGATCTCTGGGGAGAAGGCCGCGATCGGCCTCGACAACCCCCTCACCTCTTCCACGGACTTCGGCTTCTCCACGGCGACGCGCCGGCCGAACTCCGCAATGAGGTCCGACGTCCAAACGCCGATCAGCCGGCGTACGGCTTCCGAGATAAGGCGGTGACGCTCAAGGTCAGGATAGTCCTTCATCACCTGCCGGAACACATCGCCGGTGAGCGGGATGTCCATCAGCTCGTCGATCTCGAACAGCCCCGCGCGCAGGCCATCCTCGATGTCGTGGTTGTTGTAGGCGATGTCGTCCGCCAGCGCGGCCACCTGCGCCTCAGGACCGGCGAACGTTTCCAGGTCCAGGGATTGCAGCGCCTCATAGTCGCGGAACGCCGCAGGGAGGTGCGCGAGGGGCATGTCGTGCGTCACCAGCGGCCCGTTGTGCTTGATGACGCCCTCGAGCGTTTCCCATGTCAGATTCAGTCCGTCGAATCTCGGATACTTCCGCTCCAGCTTGGTGAGCACGCGCAGCGCCTGCGCGTTGTGGTCGAACCCGTCATACTGCGCCATCAGCCCGTTGAGCGCCGTCTCGCCTGCGTGCCCGAACGGCGGATGGCCGATGTCGTGCGACAGCGCGAGCACCTCCGCCAGGTCCTCCTCTAGACCCAGCACGCGCGCCACCGTGCGGGCAACCTGCGAGACCTCAAGCGAGTGGGTCAGGCGCGTACGGAAATGGTCGCCCTCGTGGGCGACGAACACCTGCGTCTTCTGCTTCAGGCGGCGGAAAGCGTCCGAATGGATGATCCGGTCCCGGTCCCGTTGGAACTCCGTCCGGGTGGCCGAAGGCGCCTCGGCATGCAGCCGGCCACGGGATTTCGCCGGATCGCTGGCAAAAACCACCTTTGGCGGGGCCTTGAACGGCGTGGCCATGAAGACGTCTTCCCTTTACCTTGCAGCCTTCTTATCTGAATCGCTCCTAACGGCCTATTGAGGCGCAGATGGCGGATACAGCCCTAGCCACCCCGGAAGTCAGCCTGTCGGCTTCGGCCGCCCGGCGGATCAACAAGATCACGACGGGTAAGCCGGCGGGGACGATGCTGCGTGTCGAGGTGATCGGCGGCGGCTGCTCGGGCTTTTCCTACCGCTTCGGATTTGCCGATGCCGTGAATGCCGACGACCAGGTGATCGAGCGCGACGGAGCGAAGGTCGCGATCGACGAGGCCAGCCTGCCCTTCCTCGCTGGATCGGAGATCGACTTCGTCGAAGAGATCATCGGCGCAGCGTTCAAGGTGCACAACCCGAACGCCACCTCGGGCTGCGGCTGCGGCACCAGCTTTTCAGTCTGAAGATTGTACGACGGCCTAGTCGCGGTCGCCGTTCATACGGCCGCGGGCCTTGTCAATGATGCTCGGTCGCGGCGAAGGTGGCGGCGGCGCTGAACGAGGCGCAGGCGCCGAACGTTCGGACGACTGGCTGCGGCTTGCGCCACCGCCATCATCCCCGCCGCGATTGCCCCTGAACGCGTCCTGCACCCTGCCCATCGCATTGCCACGCGGCGCCGGCGCGGGAGCAGCCCCCGCCGGAGGAGAAGGCGCATTGCCCGACGTCCCGCCAGGTCCGCCCGCCAGCCCGTTGTTGATGATGCCCATCGGCCCACCCCTGCCGCGACCACCCTGCTGCGGCGCCGACCCGGGATTGCCTTGCAGTCCGCCAGACACAATTCCACCCGGCCCGCCGCCATTATACTGGCCGTTGCCGTTACCGTTCCCGTTGCCGCGCCCCGGTCCAAGGATCCGGTCAGTCGCGCGATCAACGATTTCGGCGGGGCGGCGGTCTTCGAAGCGGTAGTGGTTGCCGCCTCTGAAGTGTTCGCGGCGGAAGTGGCGGCTGTAGTCGCCGTACCAGGGGCCGCCGTAATAGGTCTGGTAGTAGAACAACCCGTCATTGTGCCAGTAGCCGCCGTAGATCGGACCGTAGAAGTTGTCGTAGTACGCGTCGTAGTACGCGGGGCCGTATTCGTAGGGGCGGTAATAGCCCGAGCCTGGGGCGTAGTAGCCGGGATATCCCGACGAATAGCCGACGCCGACGGCGCCGTAGCTGCCGCTCCATCCGCCATAGCTGTAATCGTCGTAGACGCAGCCTGAGAGTGCAACCAAGGCGGCCGGCAGGGCGACCGCACCCAAGATACGGTTTTTCATCCCGCCAGCATGACTCCGCCGACATGAATGGGGCACAACAAAAGTAAGGGGTCACGCTGAGTTGACCCGTAAGCCCACCTAAAACCGGGGGTTTCAGGCGTGAGGGCCGACCTCACCGCCATCCCGCGGCGGGCTGCCGGGGCCGTAATACGGGCCATAGGTTCCGGCGAAGCGGGAGATTCCATCATTCCCGTTTGAACCGCTGGCGCAGGACGCCATGCCTGTGAGGGCGGCGGCGGCAACGAGGCTCGCAATCAGCAATTTCATGACAGCCTCCGATAGGTGTCATCTCAACCCATCGGAGTGGGGCTTGTTCCTTCAGCTGTGAGGGAACCTCAGGCCTGCAGGGTCGGGCCTTTTCCCGAACCTGTCTGGGCCGGCTGGTCGGCTGGAGAGGGGAGTTCCGGCAGGTCCGCCATCTGGATCCGGCGCTGGCGGAAGATTCGCGTGGCTCCGTAGCCGACAAGGCCCAGCATGCCTGCTGTCGCTACGCCAAGGATGATGAGCGGAACCATTGCGTCCTCACTGACCGCCCCGTCACGCCGTGCCCGAGGAGAGGCTGGGCGCGGTTGGCGTGTCCCGCAAACGAATAAATGGTCATGTTGGAGGCCATGTTCTGGCCCGATTTGCCAAAGGGGTCTTTTAAGGCGCGAACCGCTACTTCGCTTCGTCGTCAGGGGTATCGTCCTCGCTCTCGCGCGCCCTGCGGCGGCGGACAAGCACGAAGAACGCGAGGGTAAGCGCGATCGAGAGGACGGTGAGAATAGGAAGTGCGGCGCCAGCGTCCACGGCAATCTCCCCACTCGGGCTCCCCTACCCGTGACCTTCTCTCCTCTTTCCATCGGACGCGCGCTTACGTCTATGGTCAAGGCAAGAGCCAAGACCGAGTGCCAAAACAGAGTGATTGTCCGATGAATGTTTCCGACGCCGTCCGCCAGCGCATCTCGACGCGGGGATTTCTCGACAAGCCGATCTCGAAGGCGGAGCTCTCCGAGATGCTGGAGCTGGCGCAGCGCGCGCCGTCGGGCGGGAACGTGCAGCCCTGGAAGGTGATTGCCGTGAGCGGGGCTGCGCGCGACGAGATCATAGCCATGGCGCAACGCGTGCTGGCCGCTGATCCGATGGCGGTTATTCCGATGGACCGGCCCGTCTATCCCGACTTCAACCAGCTGGCGCCTGTCTACAATGAGCGGCGCAAGCGCGTGGGCGAGATGATGTACGCCGCGATCGGCATCCCGAAGGAGGATCGCGATGGGCGCATCCGCTGGTTCGCCAACAACTACCGTTTCTTCGGCGCGCCGGTCGGCCTGTTCCTGGTGATCGACAAGCGCATGGGCCATGGCCAATGGGCGCACATGGGCATGTTCATGCAGACCATCGCGCTGCTCGCAGAAGAGCGCGGCTGGGGCACGTGCATGCAGGAATGCTGGGCGCGCGTGCGCAACGAACTCGCCGCGCATTTCGGGCTGGACGAGAACCACATGGTGTATGCCGGCATCTCACTCGGCTATCCCGATCCCGACGAACCTGCGAACGGGCTCTACGCCGAGCGCGCGCCGCAGAGCGAGATCGTGGAGTTCAGGGGGTTCTAGGGGGCAGCCGCAATGAATGCGAAATGGGCGTTCCGGCTCGCGGTAATTTCCGCTGTCGTCATGCTGTCGGTCTCGACCTTGATGGCGGTGACCGCGGCGCCTTGCCATCCCCTGCCCATGTCGACCCTGACGGCGTTCGAACTCGTGCGGTCGGTTGCTGACTTGCAGCGCATCTTCGGCATGCCCGGCGACGCATGCCGCGTCGATCTGGTTGCGCAGCTCAATCATGCCAACGTCATCGACACTTTTGCGTACATTCCGGCGTACACGGCCTTCTACGCGCTGGTCGCCTTTGCACTTGGGAAACGCAGCAACACACTGGGATGGATCACGATTGCGCTCGCCCTCGGATGCGCAGTGGCGGATGTGTTCGAGAATGTCTCCATGTTCCGGCTGAGCGCGGCGCCGGATGTGGCCTCGCCCTGGCTTACCGGACTGATCGCCTCGACCAATGCGAAATGGGTCGGGCTGGCGGTCGTGACGACGCTGTGCGGCGTGATGCTGGCGCGGCGGGGCGGATTGTGGTGGATCGCGCTGGCTGCGTGCGCCGCGCCGCTGGCATCGTCTCTGTGGGCGCTGGCGGCGCCGGATGCGGCTGGACAATACCTGATCCCCGGCATGGTCGTGCCCAGCGTTCTGCTTCTTGCCGTCGCAGTGTGGGGATCGTTCGCCCGCGAAAAGCCTGCCAGCGCCTGACTAGGACCAATCGACATTCGGAATTAGGTCTGCCGGCGCTTTTTACCCGCTCAACCGACATCTGCTTTCCTGGAAGCGGACCTTGGTCCGCGTTCCCCGCGCAGGCGGGGATCCAGGGGCGACGAACACCAAACGCGCCCGGAGCACTCGCGCCACTTGCACGGCCCGTGCTTGTGGCTCCTGGATCCCCGCCTGCGCGGGGAACGCGGCCTGATGGCCGCTTCCTGGCCTCTTCGTCTCGAATGCCGATTGGTCCTAAGACGCGCCGCCGCCCAGGCCGATCCAGCGGCCGGCCGCGGCAACCGTGAACCACGCCATGATGGTCAGCAGGCCGGCGAGCCGGTTGAGCCTTGGCGGGGCGCCTTCGGTCTTGCTGGCGCGGGAAAACTCCCAGAGGGCGAACCCGGCCACCAGGACCGCGAAGATGCGCAGCGTCCAGCGGTTGATCTCCATGAAGGTGTCGTACTGTTCGAGCGGCGGGAAGAACCCGTAGGTGACGATGCCGACCCCAATCACCGTGACCGCCGTGATCGCGCCCAGGACGATGCGCGTCATGCGCGCGCCGAACGCCATCACGATCAGCCAGCCCGCGCAGATAACATGGAAGGCGCCCGGCGCCGCGCCATAAGCCGTTCCAAAGATGATGACTGCGGCGAGCCAAAGCGCGAGCGCCACACCGGCCATGATCTTCGCATTGCGCGAAAAGGCGCCGTCATGGCTGGCGATCGAGCGAATGACGCCGAAGGAGAGGATCAGGGCGGGAATGAGCGCGATGACCTTCACGAAGAAAGCCGGGCGCGTGTAGAGCCGCATCGGGTTCACCATGCCCATGATCACGCCAGAGATCACGAGCAGGATCAGGCCGACCCAGAGCCATGGCCGCACCGTCTTCTCGATCGATGCGGGGGACTCCGTCGTCATTCCCACGCCCATCAGGCGCAGGCCCGGCAGGAGGATCGCGCCGCCGACCGTGACGAGACCGAGCAGGTGGAAAACCAGAAGGCCGGGGAAGATCCAGCTCGACCCCTTGATGAAGGTGACGAAATCCGTTTTGGCGAGCGACTGGACCCAGGGTTTCAGGTCGGGAAAGAGCGAGGCGAAATCCATCGTCAGTCTTTCCGCTCTGGTGTGGGCGGCTCTTTTGGAGGCGGCTCTTTGGGAGGCTGGGCTGGCTCTGCCGGCTTGCTATCCGCATCGGGCGTAGCCTCAGGCGCCGCATCATCTGCCGGAGCTGCATCCTGCTCGGCCGCCGCCTTGGCTTCCTCTTCCGCGGCCTGCCGCTCGAGCTCTTCCACCTCGCGCATCACCGGTTCGCACTCGGCGAAGACATAGCCGAACGTACCGCGCGGCATGCTCTCGCATTCGAAGAAGGACAGCGCCATCAGGCGGCCGAACAGGATCACCAGGATCCATGACGTCAGCGAAACCATGGCGGAGAGCTTGACCGGCAGGGGCGGCTTTTCCAGCGCGTCCCACTCGGCGATGTTCTTCTGGACGCGATAGTGGAACCAGAAGATGTTCGCAGCGGCGAGGAAGAAGAAGATCATCTTCGCGCGGAAGAACACGGAGTGGTAATAGTGCACCGGGTTCGACAGGAAGAGCATCACGCCCGAGACCACGGCGATCACGAAGCCGGCGACAGTGAGCGGCAGGATCTTGTTGTTGAGCGTCGAGTACGGGACGTGTTTGAACACGACCCCGAGCATGCGCAGGTCGACCATCAGGATGGTGCCTGCAAACAGTATCAGCGAGAGGACGTGCGTTCCCTCGGTCAGCGCCCAGAGGTGCAGCGAGCCGGCAAATTGCTGGCTCCACGACGTGGACGGGTCGCCATCGGTTGCGCCCGGCACATCCTGCAGCCATTGAAGCAGGTCATGAAACAAGTCTTGCCGCCTCCCCGGTCATTGGGCGCCACTTGGTCGGGGGATGGCAGGGGTGTCAAGCAAGAGCACGCGATTGGAGCGCCTGCATGAACGTGTCTCCGGCAAATACCCGCCTTGCGGTGATCGGCATTGCTCTCATCGCCTGTGCTGCATGTGCGAGCACGCCGCCGGATACGGCGAACTGGCCGCCGTGGGCCGAGAAGGCGCCGG
>Ga0070685_10001614_pt1 | contig 11898 bp, 11 predicted proteins | sample KBSS13LmetaG_FD_65651 | JGI IMG/M metagenome (GOLD analysis project Ga0070685, IMG submission 65651) | Switchgrass rhizosphere microbial communities from Kellogg Biological Station, Michigan, USA - KBS S1-3L metaG | ecosystem: Host-associated > Plants > Roots > Rhizosphere ...
ACGGACGAGACGCATGCCGCCGCCGCCGGAATGCTCGCGCGCGGCGGTACGTCGTCCGTGATCGGCTACGGGGGCACGGTCTCGATCCCCTCGGTCGCGCTCGTCGCCAACGAGCAGGCCGTGGTCGGGAACCTCGTCGGCACCTGGGTCGACCTCTGGGAGCTCCTGCAGCTCCACGCCGCCGGACGGATCGTCCTCAAGACCGAGGTGCACCCCCTCGACGACGTCAACGACGTGCTCGCCAAGCTCCGCGAGGGAGAGGTCACCGGCCGGGCGGTGCTCGTCCCGGGCTAGGCGCTGCGCGCAGGCGGCTCGGGCACGCCGAGCCCGCTCTGTAGGGCCGCCGCGAACGACGCGACGCGGAGGTCGGCGCCCGCGGGCCCGATCAGCGAGACGCCGACCGGGAGACCGCTTCGCCCGACACCCGCGGGCAGCGCCGCCACGGGAAAGCCGGTCCAGTCCCAGAGGTGGGTCAGCGAGATGAGCGCGTAGTCGGTGCCCCAGTGGTCGTAGCCGTCGCCGCGGAGGGGCGCGACGACGGGGATCGTCGGCTCGAGCACGGCGTCGATCCGGTGCTCCGTGAGCCACGCCGCCCACGCGCCGGTCAGCAGGCGCCGCCGCACCTGGGCGGCGACGTACGCCTCGCCGGTGACCGCGCGACGCTCGCCCTCCTCGAGCCATTCGCGGATCGAGTCGCGGTAGCGGTCGCGCTGCGCGTCGAAGCGGCGGTGGTACGCCAGGAGGTCGGTCGTCAGGACGTCGAGAAAGTCGTCCCCGATCGGGCCGTGCTCCTCGGGCGCCCGCGGCTCGACGAGCGTCGCGCCGAGGCGCCGGCAAGCCTCGAGCGCGTCCTCGAAGCCCGCCGCGACGTCCGGATCGAGCTCGACCTCGCCGATCCGGGGAGAGACGGCGACGCGCACGCCTTCCAGCCTCGTCGCGGGATCCGCAGAGGGGAGGGCGTGGAGAGCGCTCTCGGCGCGCCCGAGGTCGGGGCCGGCCATCGCGCGGAGCAGGAGAACGCAGTCGGAGATCGTCCGCGCCATCGGGCCGGAATGGTCGAGGCTCCACGAGAGCGGCACGACGCCCGCGAGCGAGACGAGGCCCCGGGTCGGCTTGATCGCCGACGTGCCGCAGCACGCGGAGGGGATCCGGAGCGATCCCGCCGTGTCGGTGCCGGTTGCCGCGGGCGTCATCCGCGCGGCGAGCGCCGCCGCGGACCCGCCGCTCGACCCGCCGGGCGATCTGCTCAGGTCCCACGGGCTGCCGACCTGATCGGTCGTCCCGCCGACCGCGAACTCGTGCGTGTGCAGGTGGCCGAGCAGCACCATGCCCGCGGCGGACAGCTGGGCCCAGGCGTCGCAGTCCTGCGCCGGCACCTCCTCGAAGAACCCGCTCGACGCGGTCACCGGCTTGCCCGCGACGCCGTAGAGGTCCTTGAGCCCGATCGGCACGCCCGTCAGCGGTGGGGCCGGCCCGTCCCGGCGCACGGCGGCGTCGCTCAGCCGCTCGTCCGCGCGCGCGGCGGCCTCGAGCGCGTCTTCCTCGTAGACGCGAACCCAGGCGTTGATCGAGCCCGGGTCGCCGTCGTGGCCGTGCGTGCCGTCCACCCCGCGAATGCGCGCGAGGAACGCCTCTGTCACCTCGGTGGCGGACAGCTCGCGGCGACGGAGACGCGTCGCGAGCTCCCCGACGTCGAGGCCGACGATCTCCGTCACGTGCCTGCGTGCTCGAAGAAGCGGCGTGGGTTGTCCACCATGAGCTCGTCGATCTGCGCCTGCGTGACGCCCCGCTCGAGCAGCGCTGGCAGGATCGTCGTCGAGATGTGCAGGTAGTCGGGTCGCTCGTCGGCGAAGGCCGGGTCGCCGACCATGAAGTCCATGAAGCACGCCGCGTCGTGGGAGAGATGGATGCGGTCGCCGTAACCCTCCTCGAGGAGTGCGAGCAGGGTGCGCATCCGGTCATCGTCCGGGTTGAAGTGCGGGATGTTGAAGCGGTCGAAGCCGAGCACCGCTCCGGTGTCGCCGATCGCCCGCAGGTAGTCGAGGTCGTTGCTGTCGCCCGCGTGCGCAACGACGACGCGGGCCGGATCGACGCCGCGCTTCGTCAGCTGCTCGAGCGCCACCGTCCCCGTCGCGGCTCGCGCATTGGTATGGACCATGACCGGCACGCCGGTCTCGACGGCCGCAAGGGCGACCGCGTCGAGGATTCTCGGGATGTCGCCGACAACTCCGTGCTCCTCGACCGCGCACTTGAGGAACGCCGCCTTGACGCCGGTGTCGTCGATCCCCTCGCGGATCTCGCGCACGAACAGCTCGGCGATCGCCTCGGGAGCGCGGTAGTGGAGGAAGTTCGGCAGCTCGAGGAACGCGTAGACCCCGGAGGCGACGACGATGTTCAGGTCCACCTCGGCGTTGATCCGCTGGATGCGTGGGATGTTGCGGCCGAGACCGGGCGCCGTCGGGTCGACGATCGTGCGGATCCCGACGGCCCGCACGGCGCGGAGCTTCTCGACGGCGTCGGCGACGCGAGCGTCCTCGTCCCAGTAGCTCTCGCCCCAGACGTGGGCGTAGTTCAGGAACGCCTCGGGCTGCATCACGAAGACGTGCTCGTGCATCAACGTCGTGCCGAGCTCGGCCGTTGCGACCCGGCCGCGAATGGTCTCAACGGTTGACATAGCCGTCCCTCCTCATCGGGTCACGGCCGTCCCAGTCGACTGCCGCGCGGTAGATGTCCGTGTAGTGGCGCTCCTGCGCCTTGGTGTGCTCGACGAGCTCGACAGCACCGGCAGGTCGCGTCTCGCGTCGACGTGGACGACGCGGGCGCCGGACGGCAGGACGTCGGAGAACGCCTCGTCGTAGCCCATCCTGCTGTACCGGGCAAGGTCCTCGTCGAAACGGTCGGTCGTCACCGCCCGGTGGTGGAATCCGTACCGGCCGACCCCGAGCCGCTCGACGTGATTGTCGATGCTCCGCTCGAGGTTCTCGACGACGTAGGCGTACCGAATGACCGCGGGAGCGGCGGCGCACCTCCTCCGGGCCGTCGGCGCCTCACGGCTCCGCCGGAGGGTCGACGGCCAGCTCCCTGCCACGGAGCAGGTACGCGGAGTGGAGCACGCTGGGATCGTCCTTCAGCTCCTGCGCGGCGCCGTGGTGGCGGATCCGGCCCCCTTCGAGGACGTAAGCGGTCCTCGCGATGCCGAGGGCGACGTGTGCGAACTGCTCGATCAGGAGAACGCCCACCCCGGTCGCCGCGATCTCCTCGAGCACGGGGGCGAGGCGCTTGACGACGACCGGTGCGAGGCCGAGCGAAAGCTCGTCGACAAGGATCACCTTCGGGCTCGAGACGAGCGCCTGGGCGAGCACGACCATCTGCTGCTCGCCGCCGGAGAGGAGGCGGCACTCGGCCTTCCATCGCTTCTCGAGCTCGGGGAAGAGCTCGAGCGCCTTCGCGATGCCGTTCCTCGCCGTGGCCCGGTCGAGCGCGTAGGTCGCGACGCGCAGGTTGTCCTCGACCGTGAGCCGCGGCAGCAGCCGCCGGCCCTCAGGCACGATCGCGACGCCGGCCTCGCGCACCTGCTCGGGCCGGCGGCGGGTCAGGTCGACGTCGCCGAGGAGGACGCGCCCGGACGTCGAGCGGATGACGCCGCCGACCGCAAGCACGAGCGTCGACTTCCCGGCGCCGTTGGGGCCGAGGAGCGTCGTGATCTCGCCCGGTGCGATCGAGAGAGACACGTCGTGCAGCACAGGTCGGCCCCCGCGTTGCACGCAGAGGTCCTCGAACCGCAGCTCGACGCCCGCCACCGGGCGTGCGGGAGTGGTGGCGGTCTCGCTCACGACACGTCCTCGACGCCGAGGTAGGCGCGAATCACGTGCTCGTCGCGGAGGACATCGGCCGTCGCGCCGGAGGCGATCAGGCGGCCGAAGTCGAGCACGGCCGTGGTCGCGCAGCACGCGGAGACGAGGCTCATGTCGTGGTCGACAAGGATCACGACTGCGCCGAACCGCTCCGGGATCCCCTGGATGACACGGCTCATGTGCTCGGTCTCCTCGTCGGGGAGCCCCGCGGCGGGCTCGTCGAGCAGGACGACGCGCGGGGTGCCCACAACGGCGCGGGCGAGCTCGACGAGCCGCCGGTCGCGTGCGTCCAGGCTCCCCACCTTCGCGTCCGGGGCGTCGAGGCCGACGTACTCGACCGCCTCGAGCACGTCCGCGCGCCGCGACTGCCGGGTCGCCTTCGAATGCTCGTGGATCATCGCGACGTTCTCGAACACAGACAGTGTGTCGATCGCCTGCTCGGTCTGGAACGTGCGCCGGAGCCCCCACCGCGCACGGCGGAAGTCGACCATCTTGAGAAGGTCGTCACCGAACACACGGATCGACCCGGCGGCCGGCTTGACGAACCCCGACAGGACATTGAAGAACGTCGTCTTCCCGGCCCCGTTCGGCCCGATCAACCCGCACGTGCCGCCCGGGAACGTGACGGTCACGTCGTCGATCGGCGTCACGCCCGCGAACCGGACGGTGAGGTTGTCTACCTCGATCACGCAGAGCCCTCCGGGGCGTTCGGCTTGCGCCGGAACGGGCGCGCGATCAGCCGGCCGAGGTTGGCCAGATCCTTGGGCAGCTGCTGGGCAACCCCGCCGGGGGCCGTGAGGAGGACCTGCAGCAGTCCGGCGCCGAAGATGATCAGCAGCCAGTTCGAGTCGACGTTCCACTGGGTCTGGAGGATGAAGGGGACGAGCATCATGAAGACGCCTGCGATGACCGCTCCCCACAGCGTGAAGATGCCGCCGATCAGCGCCGTCGCGATCAACGTCAGGGACTGTTCGCGGGGGAACGAGCCGACGGTCGGGTTGCCGAAGTGCGAGGCGAGCAGGCACCCGGCGACGCCCGTCATGAACGAGGCCAGCGCGAACGCCCACATCTTGTACAGCGTGATGTTGACGCCTGCGGCGAGTGCGGCGGGCTCACTCTCGCGGATCGCGGCCCACGCACGCCCGGGCTTGCTGACGAAATGCACCAGCGCCAGCAGGAACAGGAGGGCGCAGATGACGACCACGTACCGGTAGAAGGCGGTGTCGCCGGTGCCCCAGGACGGGCGCTGCACTGTCTGCAGGCTCGACGGGTCGATGATCCCCTGGTGGCCCGAGAAGCCGCCGCCGCCGTTCGGGAAGTCGAGCGTGTGGAGGACCACGTCGATCGCACCCGCGCCCATGAGGGTGATGAGCGCCAGGTAGAGCCCGCTCAGGCGCAGGGCGGGCAGGCCGATGAGGACGCCCACCACGCACGTGATCGCGCCGGTCGCGAGCATCAGCAGCGGGTAGGGGAGGTCGAGGAGGTAGTGGAGTCGGGTCGCCGTCCAGGTGCCGATCGCCAGGAGGCCGATCTGCCCGAGCGAGATCATCCCGACCTTGCCGTAGAGGACGACGAGGCCGCCTGCGACGACGGAGTAGATCGCGACGCTCGTCAGGGTCGTAATCCAGTCCCCGCCGAGCGTGGCCGGCGGGACGAAGAGCGCCAAGGCGAGAACCGCGACGATCACCACCGAACGGACGATCACCTCGCGGTTGAGCGCCGGCGCTGTCACGGTCACCGCGCCGTCTTGGAGAAGACCACCTCGCGGTGCCTGCCCATCCAGAGCAGCGCGATGATGGAGAGGACGAACGGGGCCGCCGTGCGGTACTGCGTGAGCGACTCGTACGGTGTCAGCACGGCCTGCACGACGCCGACCGTGAGCCCTCCGAGGAGCGTCGCCGTCAGCGAGCGCAGGCGCCCGATCAGCGCGGCCGCCAGCGAGGAGATGACGAGGAACGTCAGCGCTGCGTAGTCGAGCGTCGTGAAGAGATCGGCGAGGAGGAGCCCGGCCGTGCCACAGACGATCCCCGACCCGAGCCACGCCGACGCCTCGACCCTGCGCACGGGCACCCCGAGCGTCGCGGTGATCTCGCGATCCGTTGCGATCGCGCGGTACGCGGTGCCGAGCTTCGTGTGCCGCAGGAAGAGTGCCGTACCGAACGTGAGCACGATCGCGAAGATCAGTGTCAGTACCTGCGTCCAGTTGACGACGGCACCGTAGAGCTCGAACCGGTGCTTCGAGGACGGAAGCGTCAGGACGCGGTTGAACGCTCCGCCCGCCGGTGCCCGCCAGGCCATGAAGCCGAGCAGGATCAGGGCCAGCGCGAGTGTGCCCATCATCTTGACGAGCGGGTCACGGCGCGCGAAGGCGGGGCCGAAGAGCACGCCGTAGAGGAACGTGCAGGCTGCGCCGAACGCGATGCACGCGCCGTAGGCGATCGCGCCGGGCCAGCTCGTGTGGTTCAGGACCCAGTAACAGATGAGGGCGCCCGCGGCTCCGACGGCGCCGAAGGCGAGATTGAGCACGCCGGTCGCCTGGTACAGCACCACGATGCCGACACCGGAGAGAGCGTAGGCGCCGCCGAGTGCGAGCCCGAGCACGATGTACGGCTTGAAGAACTCCCAGTCGACGCCGAACACCGTGAACGCAATGACGTTATGCACCGTGCCTCCGCGACACCCCTGCCCTCCGGTCCGATGGCTGCTGCGCACTCTCGCGCATCGCGATCCGCGGCGCCGCACCCATTGCCCGGTGCGGCGCCGCGGGGATGCCGTGCCCTAGTTCAGCTTGTACTTCTTCTCCCAGATGCGGGTCTGGGCGATCTCCTTGTCGACCGGGGCGACCTTGAAGCACTTGTCGCTCTGGACGACCTTGCCGTTGTTGTAGGTCACGCCCATGTTGACGTTGTTCGGGATGTGGTACGGGATTGGGCCGACGTACCACGGCTGGCAGAGCACGTCGGTCTTCTGGTTCTTCAGCCCGCGGACGGCCGCGTTGTAGGACCTCGCGGTAATCGGGCCTTTGACGTTCAGAAGCGCCTGGGTGGCGAACTTGCCGACGAGGAAGCCCATCTGCGCGAACGCCTGCGGGGCGATCTTCGTGTACCTGGCCAGGATCGCGATCATCAGGCGTGTGTCCGGTCCGACGCTCGGGTCGAGGTTCTGGAACTCCTGCCCGATGAACATCTTGTTGTCGAACTGCGGGAACTGCGCCGCCATGAACGTGTTGGCGATCGGAGTGGTCGAGCCCCAGATCACGTTGTCGATGAGGCCCTGGTCGATCGCTGCCTTCATGTAGGCGGGTGCCGTGTCGGGCGTGAAGTTGAGGATCACGCCGCCGCCCTTGCCCGCTGCCTGGACGAGCTGCAAGACGGCCGTGTTGGCGTCCGTCACCGGGAGCTTCGTCGGGACGCTCTTGTACGGAATCTTCGCCAGCTTCGCGACCTTCTCGACCCCGGGGTCGGAGTACGGCGCGACCGTGTCAGGCGAGGCGATGACGAGCGACTTCGCACCCCGCTTGACGAGCAGCTGCGCGGCGGCGATGGCGCTGTATCTCGGCCCGGCGTTCGTCTCGATGATGTTCGGCGACGCGTAGCAGTCGGCCTGCACGCCCGCGCCGATCACGTAGTACCCCTTCTGCTGGTAGTACTTCGCGTTCGTCGAGCACTCGGTGAAGCTTGTGTTGCCGGCGACGCCGACGACCTTGTCGCTCTCGATCAGCTTCTTCGCCAGCGTGCGCTGCTGTGCCGGGTTGAGCTGCTCCTGGTAGAGGATGTACTTGATCGGGCGCCCGCGGATGCCGCCGTTGTCGTTGACGCACTTGAAGTACGCGTCGGCGACCTTGCCGATCGTCGTGAAGTCGACGCCCGGGATCAGCATGTCGATGCCGCCGAGCTTGATCGGCGTACCGGTCGCCTTCTTACCCGTTCCCAGACCGCAGATGGACTTCGTTGCCGAGGCCTTGCCCGATCCGACCGGCGCCTGCGCGCCCGTTGCCCAACCGGCGAGCATCAGAGCCAGCAGGCACGCGCCCGCAGCCGCCCCACCGATCATCGTCTTCGTCGATCGCATGGATCCCTCCATTTGGGTCGTTCGAGAGGTCGTCTTGACCGAATCCCGCGGCCGCCGCCGCGTCACGCCACGTCAGGGTCTCGCCAGGTGCACCCCCCTCACGTCGACGTGCCTCCGCGCGCGCCGGCTCCGAGCCGAAAGGGACACGAGCGGCTCCAGCGTCCGCGTGCAACCGGACCGGAGCAACACCTCCCGAAGGCGATGCTGGACCCGCCGGCGCACCGTCGAGGGCGGCCGCTCGACCCCACCTGTTCCCTCTCGCACGTCCCGGATACTAGACTAGTGTCTTGACGAATGGAACACTGCGTCGGTCGGTATCGACCGGCGTACGACGGTCGGGTCGAGCGCGGGGCGTGAAAGGAGACCAGGGATGAGCACCCAGACCGAGACCGGCATCGACACGAGGCTCTTCATCGGGGGCGCGTTCGCCGAGGCCGAGGGCGGCCGGACGTTCGAGAACCGCGACCCCTGGAGCGGCGACGTCGTCTCGGATGTCGCGAACGCGAGCGGAGCGGACGCGAAGCGGGCGGTCGAGGCGGCCGCCGAGGCCTTCCCGGAGTGGTCCCGCACGCCGCCGGCCGTACGGCAGGGCATCTTCCTGAAGGCCGCGGACGTGCTCGAGTCGCGCCAGGACGAGGTCGTGTCGATGCTGGCGCGGGAGACCGGATGCACGTTCGGCTTCGGGATGTTCCAGATGCATTTCGTCCCGGGTCTGTTCCGGCAGGCGGCGGCGCTCGCCTACGCGCCGCTCGGAGAGGTGATCCCCTCGGACACGGGCGCGTTCGCGATGGGCATCAGGCGCCCGGTCGGCGTCGTCGGCGCGATCGCCCCCTGGAACGCGGCGCTGATCCTGTCGGCGCGCTCGATCGCCGCGCCCCTCGTCCTCGGCAACACCGTGGTGCTCAAGCCGTCGGAGTGGTCGCCGCAGGTCGGCGGCCTCCTCTGGGGCGAGGTCTTCGCCGAGGCGGGGCTCCCGCCCGGCGTCCTGAACGTCGTGACGCACGGCCCCGGCGAGGCGCAGGCCATAGGCGACGAGCTGATCGAGAGCCCCCACGTGCGCCGGCTGAACTTCACGGGTTCCACCGCCACCGGCCGCAAGCTCGCCGAGGCCGCAGGGCGGCGGCTCAAGCGCGTCGTGCTCGAGCTCGGCGGCTACAACCCGCTCATCGTCCTTGCCGACGCCGACCTCGAGTACGCGGTCAACGCGACGACGTTCGGTGCGTTCCTCCACCAGGGCCAGATTTGCATGTCGGCGCGGAGGATCATCGTGGAGCGGTCGATCGCGGACGAGTTCGTCGCCCGCCTCGCGGAGAAGACGAGCGGCCTCAAGGCCGGCGACCCGTCGGAGCACGACACGATCATCGGCCCGCTCATCAACCCCGACGCGCTGGCGACGGTGCAGAGCCGGGTCGACGCGGCGGTGAGCGCCGGCGCGAAGATCCTCGCGGGTGGTAGGGCGGAGGGACCGTGCTTCCAGGCGACGCTTCTTGCAGACGTGCCCGCCGACTCGGAGTTCGCGAACGAGGAGACGTTCGGCCCGGTCGCCGCGATCGAGGTCGTCGACTCTCCCGAGGAGGCGGTCGCTCGCGCCAACGCCACGGCGTACGGGCTCGCGTCGGGGATCATCACGTCCGACACCGACCGCGGGCTCGAGCTCGCCCAGGCGATCGACGCGGGGATCGTCCACGTCAACGACCAACCGGTCGGCGACGAGCCGCAGATGCCGTTCGGCGGCGTGAAGGACTCGGGCTTCGGCCGCTTCGGCGGCACCGCGGTCGTCGACGAGTTCACCGAGACGCGCTGGATCACGGTGCAGCGGGGCCCGCACCCGTTCCCGTTCTAGCGGTGACAGGAGGCTCGATCGGCTCGATGACGGCGACACTGACAACGGCCGCGGAGGCCGTCTCTGCCATCAGGAGCGGCGACACGGTCATGGTCGGCGGCTTCGGGCTCGTCGGCGCGCCCCTGACGCTGATCGACGCGCTCGTCGAGGAGTCGGACGCGACCGACCTCACCATCGTCTCGAACAACATCGGAGAGCCCGGCCGCGGCCTCGGCAAGCTCCTGCGCCAGGGTCGGATCCGCCGCGGCATCTCGTCGTACTTCACGTCGAACCCCGAGGCGGTCGCGGCGGTCAACGCCGGCGAGATCGAGGCGACGCTCGTCCCGCAGGGAACGTTCGCCGAGGCGATCCGGGCGGGCGGGGCGGGAATCGGCGCCTTCTTCACGCCCGTCGGGGCGGGGACGCAGCTCGCCCAGGGGAAGGAGGAGCGCGTGATCGGCGGGGTGCGCCACGTGCTCGAAGCCCCGATTCACGCCGACGTCGCACTCGTCTACGCCGCGCGGGCGGACACGCTCGGGAACCTCTGGTACCGCCGCACCGCCCGGAACTTCAACCCGCTCATGGCGACCGCGGCCGACGTCACGATCGCGGAGGCGGGGGAGATCCTCGAGGTCGGGGAGCTCGAGCCGGAGTCGGTCGTGACGCCGCATATCTACGTCGATCATCTGGTCGCCGCGGCGTGAGCCCCGACCCGAAAGCCCGGATCGCGGCGAGGGCGGCGCTCGAGCTCGGACCCGGGGAGGTCGTGAACCTGGGGATCGGCATCCCGAATCTCATCCCGGCGTTCCTCGGGCCCGAGATGGGCGTCGTGCTGCACACGGAGAACGGCCTTCTCGGCGTCGGGCCACGACCGGACGCGGACGAGCTCGACCCCGACCTGATCGACGCCGCGAAGCAGCCGATCACCGCGCTGCCGGGAGCCGCGTACTTCGACAGCGCCTCCAGCTTCGCGATGATCCGCGGCGGCCACGTCGACGTCGCCGTGCTGGGCGCGCTCGAGGTGAGCGCCGCCGGTGACATCGCGAACTGGGCGGTTCCGGGAAAGGACGTGCTCGGCGTCGGCGGCGCGATGGACCTCGTGGTCGGCGCTCGCCGCGTGATCGTGACGATGACGGCGACGTCGTCGCGCGGTCAGCCCAAGGTGGTCGCCGAGTGCACGTACCCGCTCACCGCCGCGGGAGCCGCCGATATCGTCGTCACCGAGCTGTCCGTCTTCCGCCTCGTCGACGGCGAGCTGCGGCTGACCGAGCTGCTCGACGGCGCGACGGTCGACGACGTCGCGGCCGTCACGACCGCCCCGTTCGTCGTCGCCCTGGAGGAGAGCCATGTCGGTTGACGTCCGTCCGTTCCCCGCGGTGGTCGACGCAGACCGCGCCGGCCCGGATCCTCCGTACGACCACTTCGAGTACGTCGGGACACGCCTGCGCGCTCCGAAGGAGCCTCTCGTGATCATCCCGACGACGCTGACGGAGCTGACCGGACCCGCCTTCGGGGAGTCCACGGTCGATCCGCGCGACGCCGATCTGACCCGCCAGCACGCGGGCGACCCGCTCGGCGAGCGGATGGTCCTGAGCGGGCGTGTCCTCGGGAGCGACGGGAAGCCGCTCCGTGGGCAGCTGGTCGAGATCTGGCAGGCGAACGCCGCCGGCCGGTACGCGCACGAGGTGGACGACCACGATGCGCCGCTCGACCCCAACTTCAGCGGCGCGGGCCGCTGCCTGACCGACGACGAGGGCCGCTACCGGTTCGTGACGATCAAGCCCGGCGCGTATCCGTGGAAGAACCATGCGAACGCCTGGCGCCCGAACCACATCCACTTCTCGGTCTTCGGTCGCGCCCTCACCGAGCGGCTCGTGACGCAGATGTACTTCCCGGGCGATCCGCTCTTTCCGTACGACCCGATCTTCAACTCGGTCCGCGACCCGAAGGCGCGCGAGAGGATGATCTCCACCTTCGATCTCGGGCTCACCGAGCCGGAATGGGCGCTCGGCTTCCGCTGGGACATCGTCGTCGGCGGCAAGGACGCGACGCCGCTCGAGGAGCCGCACGATGACTGAGCCCGGCATCACGCCTTCTCAGACGGCGGGCCCGTACCTGCGGATCGGCCTCCTGCGGAACATCCTCACCCCG
>Ga0070685_10001622_pt1 | contig 11877 bp, 10 predicted proteins | sample KBSS13LmetaG_FD_65651 | JGI IMG/M metagenome (GOLD analysis project Ga0070685, IMG submission 65651) | Switchgrass rhizosphere microbial communities from Kellogg Biological Station, Michigan, USA - KBS S1-3L metaG | ecosystem: Host-associated > Plants > Roots > Rhizosphere ...
TCCGGGGTGAAGGACCCGACGCTCGGCATCCTCAGCGATCCGGGGTTCATCGAGGTGTTCGTGGACCGGCTCGAGCACATGATCCTGCCCGCGCTCACGCTCGGCCTCGTCATCTTCGGCGAGTACACGCTCATCGTCCGTTCGGCGATGCTCGAGACGCTCGGCGAGGACTACATCCTCACCTCGCGGGCGAAGGGGCTCTCGAACTGGGCGACGGTGTGGAAGCACGGGCTCCGCAACGCGATGCTCCCGATCATCACGCTCGTCGCGCTGTCGCTCGGGTTCATCATCGGCGGCGCGATCACCGTCGAATACGTCTTCTCGTACCCGGGCATCGGGCTCCTCATCGTCGAGGCGATCGACCAGCGCGACTACCCCGTGCTGCAGGCGGCGTTCCTCCTGCTCACGCTGTCGGTGATCCTCTTCAACCTGCTCGCCGACCTCCTCTACTTCAGGCTCGACCCGCGGGTGCAGGAGTGAGCGAGTGAGCCCCGTCCAGACCGGCGCTCCGCACGCCGAGGAGGCGCCGTCGCCGACCCGCTCCCTCAAGTGGCGGGCCATCGTGGCTCCCGTCCTGCGGAACAAGTCCGCACTCGTCGCCGTCGGCATCCTCCTCTTCTTCGTCTTCCTCGCGATCTTCAGCCCGCTGATCGTGGGCGACGACCCGAAGGCAAAGGTTGGTCCCGTCTTCGCGCCGCCGAGCAAGGAGTGGCCGCTGGGGCTCGACGGCGGTGGGGCGAACATGCTCGACCTCCTCATCGCCGGTGCGCGCATCTCGCTGCTCATCGGCTTCTGCGCGGGCGCGATCTCGGCGCTCATCGGAGGGACGATCGGCATCCTCTCCGGCTTCTTCGGCGGGAGGACGGACACCGTCCTCATGCGGCTCACGGACTACTTCCTCGTGATCCCCGACGTCCCCCTCATCATCGTGATCGCGGCACTGTTCGGACGCAGCACGTGGAACATCATCGTGATCATCGGGATCATCTACTGGACGTTCACCGCGCGGCTCATCCGCGCGCAGACGAAGAGCGTCCGCGAGCGGGTCTACGTCCAGCGCGCGCGGGCGCTCGGTGCCCGCAACTCGCGCCTGATCCTGCGCCACGTGCTCCCGCAGGTCACGCCGCTCCTCGTCGCGAACACCGTCCTCCTGATCGCGTACGCGATCTTCGCGGAGACCTTCATCAGCTTCCTCGGCCTCGGCGACCCGACCGCGATCTCCTGGGGCCGGCTCATCCAGAACGCGTTCACCGACGACGCGATCATCAACGACGCCTGGTGGGCCGTCATCCCGCCCGGCATCTGCGTCATGCTCGTCGTGCTCTCCTGCACGATCATCGGCCAGACGATGGAGGACGCGCTCAACCCGCGCCTGCGCACCGGCCACCTCTCGGTCCGCCGCTTCCGCGTGCTCCGCCCCTCCGAGCGGCCGAAGCTGCAGCCGCAGTCTCCGCCCTCCCAGCCGCAACCGCAGCAGCCGTCGTGAACCCGCCGCTCCTCGAGGTCGACGACCTCCACGTCTGGTTCGACCTGCCGAACGGTCGGAAGCTGCACGCGGTCCAGGGTGTGTCGTTCTCCGTCGACGCAGGCACGAGGCTCGGCATGGTCGGTGAGTCCGGGTGCGGGAAGACGACGACGATCCTCGCGCTGATGGGGCTGCTGCCGCCGACGGCGTCCGTCTCCGGACGGGTGCTCCTCGAGGGGGTCGACGTGCTCGAGCGGGGCGAGGAGACGATCGCACCACACCGTTGGAACGACATGGCGATGGTCTTCCAGGGGGCGATGAACGCCTTCGATCCGGTGAAGCGGATCGGCCAGCAGATCGTCGAGCCGATGGAGCTCCACGGCCACGCCAGCGGAGCCGAGGCTGCCTCTCGCGTCAGCGGTCTGCTCGAGACCGTCGGCATCGCGCCCGAGCGCGCGAGGAGCTACCCGCACGAGTTGTCCGGCGGGATGCGCCAGCGCGCCGCGATCGCGATGGCGCTCGCCTGCTCTCCTCGTGTACTTCTCGCCGACGAGCCGACGACGGCGCTCGACGTGATGGTGCAGGCCCAGGTGCTCGAGCTCCTCACCTACCTCTCGAACGAGCTGGGTCTCGCGCTCGTCTTCGTGACGCACGATCTCCCGATCGTCGCGCAGACCTGCACCCACGCAGCTGTCATGTACGCCGGCCGGATCGTCGAGCAGGGGCCGACCGAGGCGCTGTACCACGAGACGCGACACCCGTACACCCGCATGCTCTGGGCTGCGACCCCCGACCTGGACGCGCACGAGGAGGTGCTCTCGATCCCGGGCGTGCCTCCGCGCCTCGACGCCGAGCTCCACGGCTGCCCGTTCGCGCCGCGTTGCGACCTCGCCGCGTCGCGCTGCGTCTCGGAGCGTCCCGAGCTTCGCTCGGTCGGAAACGGGCATACGAGCGCGTGCCACTTCTCGAGCTCGGTGGGAGCGGCGGCGTGAGCGGTTCCGACGGCAACGGGCGTGCGCTCCTCCAGGTCGACGATCTCGTCGTCCGCTATCCCATCCCGCGCGGGCTCAGTGGCGCGGTTCTTCGCCGCGAGCGGCGCTTCGTGCATGCGGTGTCGGGCGTGTCACTCCACGTGGATCGGGGGGAGATGGTCGCGCTCGTCGGAGAGTCCGGCTGCGGCAAGACGACGACCGCGCAGGCGATCCTCCGTCTGGTCGACTCCGACTCCGGGAGCGTGTCGTTCGACGGCGTCGACGTGACCGGCATCTCGCAGGGCGATCTCCGGGAGCTCCGGCGGCGGATGCAGATCATCTACCAGGATCCATACGAGTCGCTCGACCCGCGTTTCCGCGTTTCGACGACCGTCGCCGAGCCGCTCGTGATCCACGGGATCGGGTCGCGCTCCGAGCGTCGGGGGAGGGTCAACTACGCGCTGGAGCAGGTCGGGCTCGCCCCGGCCGAGCTGTTCGTGGACCGATTTCCGCACGAGCTCTCCGGCGGCCAGCGCCAGCGCGTCGCGATCGCCGCGAGCCTCGTCCTCGGACCCGAGCTCCTTGTGGCCGACGAGCCCGTCTCGATGCTCGACGTCTCGGTGCGAGCCGGAATCCTCGGCATCCTCGACGAGCTCCGCGACCAGGGCCTCGCAGTACTGATGATCACGCACGACCTCTCGACCGCGGCTCGCTTCGCCGACCGCATCTGCGTCATGTACCTCGGTCGGATCGTCGAGGAAGGCCCGACGCGCCGGGTCATCGAGGACCCGCGCCACCCGTACACGAAGGCGCTGCTCTCGGTCGTGCCGCGACGGGACCCGCGGCACCGCACCGACGTCCAGATCCTGCGGGGCGAGACCCCGAACCCGATCGCGGTTCCGGCGGGCTGCCGCTTCCACCCGCGCTGCCCCATCGCGGTCGATGCCTGCCGCGAGGTCGATCCCGAGCTGCGGACGCTGGCGGGTGAGCGCGACCACCGGGCCGCCTGCATCCTCGCCTAGTAGGGGCTACTGGAGTCGGCGCGGGATGGTCCGCTCGAAGCGCCGCTGACGCCGGCCGATCCCCGCCGGCACGTCGTCCGACAGCTCCTCGGCGATGACCTCGATGACCACGTGATAGGCGTCGGCGTCCGAGTGCAGGTCGAGCGTGGCCTCGGCGGCGCAGTCCACCTCGGGCCAGCGGATGACGTAGCGGCTCCTCGCGCGGGCCCATGCCTTCCCCGGATCGGTGAGCGAGACGCCGACGGCGCCCTCGTAGCGCTCGTCGACACGAGCACCCGCCTCGCCGTCGTAGCTCGATCCGTGCGACACGACCGCGTGGCGCTCGCGCCCGAGCACGTCGTGCTCGATCCGCCAGACGAGCGGCGGCTGCTCGCCCGTCGGGTCCGGCCCGTGCGTCTCCCTTCCCGGTGAGGGCGTGAACGCCGGGGGCTCGGCGATCGCGGGCGGGCCCTCCACGACCGGCAGTGAGAGCTTCACCGTACTGCGATCGACTGTCAATGCTCCGCCGGCCGGGGGCGGCCAGACGTTCGGCCAGTCGGCGCCTGCGAGTGAGAGCCGAACGCGATGTCCGCTCTCGAAGACCCACGACGTCGCGTCCAGCTCGATCGTGACCTCCGTCGGAGCTCCGGGCTCGAGCGGCTCGGGGTCCGTCGACGAACTGCGGTGCGCGAGGTTGAGAACGCCGCGGGACACGAGTGCGGAGGTCCCGTCCGGGAACACGTCGCAGAGACGTGCCGAGAGGTAGGCGACGGGCACCGGCGAGGAGATCGTCACCGACAGGACCGGATGCCCGAGAATCTCGAGCTCGTCTCCAAGCGGCCAGTCGTAGGCCAGCGAGCGCGCGTCGTCCTCACGCTGGTCGGATGCCTGGCCCCAGGGCAGTCGTCCGGCGCACGAGATCCAGGCGCTCGCGCCGACGTCGCCGAGGATCGCGATCTCGTCCGAGCCGGTCCGCGGCTCCGGCGCAAACGTCCGTGTCACTCCCCGCTCGATGGGCCAGTCCGGCTCGGAGCGCCAGGCTCCGCGCAGCTCGGCGAGGTCCGGCTCGGGTCTCGTCGAGCGCCGGACGAAGACGCTGATCGGGGGCTCGTCCTCGACGCCGTTCCGCTCGTCACGGAGCCAGCGGCGAAACCACCGGACGAGCTCCGGGACGAGGTCGATGTGCGGCCCCGGAAGCGAGGTCGCCGTCGACATGTGACTCCAGGGCCCGATGAGCAGTCGCTTGGGGCAGTCGAGCGCCTCGAAGGTCCTGAACGTGTTGTTTCGGTACCCGTCGGCCCAGCCCGCGACGATCATCGTCGGGCACTCGATCCGTCCGTAGTCGGGGCGTAGCGACCCATGCCGCCAGTACGGGGAGTCGAGCTGCTCCTCGAGCCAGCGCAGCAGCCACGGCTCGGCGCTCTCGATTCGCCTGACCCATTCGTCGCGCCAGCCTTCGCCGAAGACGGACGGCACCGGAGGAAGCACGTTCATCGCCGCCATGTAGAGCTCGTAGTCGACGAGGTCGATGCAGCGCCGGACTCCACCCGCGTAGTGCACGTCGTCGGTGTAGCGGTCGTCCGTCGCGTAGATCGCACAGATCGCGCCGAGCTCCGGCGGCCTCTCCATCGCGAGCTGGATCGAGTTGAAGCCCGAGTACGACGTCCCGTACATCCCGACCCGCCCGTTGCTCCACTCCTGCGCCGCCAGCCAGGCGATGACGTCTGCGAGGTCCGCCTGCTCCTCGGGCGGGTACTCGTCGGTCGCGAACCCCTCGGACGAGCCCGTGCCACGGAGGTCGACCCGCGCGACCGCGAGGCGCCCCTCGTTGCACAGGCGCTCGTACTCGCCGGCGTAGGACGACGTGAGGTCGTCCATGCGGTACGGCAACGCCTCCAGCACCGTGGCGGCCGGCCGCTCGTCGGGAAGCCAGAGACGTGCCGCCAGTCGCGTGCCGTCCGACACGGGAATCCACGTGCGCAGGTGCTCCACCGCTCGATCCTACGCACCGTAGGATCGGCGCTCGGTGGACCTGCGTCTCAGCGACGAGCAGATCGCACTGCGCGAGGAGGCTCGCGTCTTCGCCGCGGCGCTGCGCCCGACGCTCGAGGCGGACCCCGAGTGGCGGCGTCAGGGGATGCTTTCCGACGGAGACTCGCGGGACGTCACGCAGGCGCTGGGCGAGGCGGGGTGGATCGGCATGACATGGCCCGAGAGTCTCGGCGGCCGTGGCCTGAGCCACGTCGACGCGGCGCTCGTCGAGGACGTCTTCGGCTACCACTGGCTGCCGCTCTCCCTCTATCTCCTCTCGTACAAGACGATCGGGTGCGCGCTCGAGCGCTACGCGACACCCGAGCTCAAGGCGCGGCTGCTCGGGCCGATCGCACGAGGCGAGCTGACGTTCTGCCAGGGCTTCTCCGAGCCGGCCGCGGGCAGTGACCTCGCGTCGCTGACGACCCGGGCAGAGCGCGACGGTGACACATGGCTCGTCAATGGCCACAAGATCTGGACGTCGAGCGCATGGCTCGCCGACTGGATCTACCTCGCGGTTCGCACGAATCCGGACGAGCCGAGACACCGAGGCATCTCCGTCCTCGTCGCTCCGCTCACGACGCCCGGCATCGAGGTTCGGCGCTTTCCGGTGCTCGGAGGCGGCTACCTGTGCGAGGTGTTCCTCGACGGCGTCGAGATCCCGGCGGAGTATCTCGTCGGCGAGGTCGATCGGGGCTGGGACGTCGTCATGCACACGCTCGACTTCGAGCGCATCACCGCGGAGAAGCTCGGCGGCCTCACCTGGATCGTCGACATGCTCGAGGACCGGCTCGCCGAGACGGGGCGCCTCGACGTGGCGTGGGATCGCGTAGCACGGCTGCGTGGCGAGCTCGCCGGAGCCCGCCTTCTCTCGCTGCGCGCGGCGGCCCTCATCGACCGTGGGGACCAGGCGAGCTCGGCATCCGCGATGGCGAAGCTGGCGGGCGCGCGGCTCGCGCAGCGGCTCGCACGCGAAGCGATCGAGCTGCTGGGGCTCGACGGGCTCGCGGACGGCCATCCCTCCTCGCCGCTCGAGGGGCGCATCGGCGGCCTCTATCGCGCGTCGGTCGGCTCCACGATCTCCGGCGGTTCCGCCGAGATCCTCCAGGTCGTCATCGCGCGTCGCGGGCTGGGGCTTCGTTGAGCCTCCCGCTCGTGGGCATGCGCGTGGTCGAGTACGCGCAGTACGTCGCCGGGCCTCTGTGCGGCGTCCTCCTGGCCGATCTCGGAGCGGAGGTCGTGAAGGTGGAGCCGCCGAACGGGGACGGCTACCGACACGTGATGCCGGCCGCGCCCGGCGTCGGTCGCTTCTTCGTCCCGCTGAACCGGGGCAAGCGGTCGGTCGTCGCGGATCTCAAGAGCGCGAAAGGCCGTGACACGAGTGAGCGGCTCCTCGCGTCCGCCGACGTGGTGCTCCACAATTTTCTCCCCGAGCGTGCGGCTCGATACGGGCTTGCGTGGGGCGACCTCCACGCCGCGCATCCGACGCTCGTGGTGGGACGTGTCACCTCCTTCGGGACGTCCGGGCCACTCGCAGAGGCGCCTGCGTACGACCTCGTCGCACAGGCTCGGGCCGGGCTCCTGACGGCGCATGCGTCTCCTGGCGACACCGTCCCGGTGCGGGCGGGTGGCATCCCCATGGCGGACCTCACGGCGGGCTTCCTGCTCGCGACCGGCGTGCTCGCGGCCCTCGTGCGGGCGCGCGAGACCGGGATCGGAGAGCTCGTCGACACGTCACTTCTCGCCGCGGCGCTGGCAGTGCAGGTCCAGGATCTCGTGTGGCTACCGGGCGAGGCGAAGGCAGATGACGTCGCGCTCGCCGATCGAGCGTATCTCCGCGCACGGGCGGGCGAGATCGCGTCGGGAGTCGCGATGAACCCGTACTACCGCTGCTTCGAGACGGCTGACGGCTTCGTCGCCGTCGCATGCCTGAATGTCGTGCAGCGCCGCGCGTTCCTCGGACTCTTCGGCCAGGACGACCCGACGATCGACGCCCCGGATCTCGTTCCGAACGACCCGGCGGTGCTCGCGGCCAAGGAAACCCTGACCGCTGCGATCGCGGACGCATTTCGCGAGCGCCTGGTCGCCGACTGGCTCGGGCGGCTGGAGGCGGCGGGAGTGCCGTGTGGCAGCGTCCAGCAGCGCGAGACGATCTACGCGGATCCGCAGGTCGGTGCGGAGGCACTCATCGCGGAGGTCGAGCAGGAGGACCTCGGGGTGGTTCGTCTGCTCGCCCCGTTCATGCGCGTCGGCGGCGACGCTTGCGCGGCTGCTCCCGCGCCGTCCCTGGGCGCCGACACCGAATCCGTCCTTGCGGAGCTGCGATGACCTTCGATGTCCCTCCCGAGCTCGTCCAGTTCGCCGAGTCCGTCCGTGCCGCGATCAGTGGTTGGACGCCGCAACGCGAGCCCGAGCTCGGCGAGTGGCAGGACGATCGCGACGACGAGCTCGCTGCTCGGTTGGCCGAGGCGGGCTGGAGCGAGCTGTGGGCGAGCGAGGACCTGCTCGGTGCGGTCGTTGCGGGCGGGTTCGAGCTCGGGCGGGCCGCGGCGCCACTCAGTCTCGTCGACGAGCCGACGCTCGGTGCACCGCTCTCCGTCGGCGGACGGGCGCGGCACGCGAGGGGGATCGCAGCGGTAGCAGTCCCTCGGCGCGGTGGCGGACTCGCCCTCGCGACACCAACGGACGGGGGACGGGCAGAGCCGACGCTCGACGGGACCGGCACGCTGGTCCTCGACATCGGTGCGGCGGGCGAGCTCGAGCCGGTGGCGGCTGCTGCGTGCTGGCGCGCATGGAACGCTGCGACGCTCGCGTACCTCGCGGGACTCGCGTCGAGAGCGCTCCAGCTCGCGGTCGAGCATGCGCGCTCACGGGAGCAGTTCGGTGCCGCGATCGCTTCGCTGCCGGCGGTGCAGTCCCGGCTCGCCGATGCCGCTCTCGCGACCGACGCCATCACCCTCCTCGCGTGGGCTGCGACCGTGAACGACGGATCGGTACAGGACGGCGAGCTCCGCTGGGCGGGCTCCGCCTGCTGCGAGGTGACTGCGAGCGCCCAGCAGGTCCACGGGGCGATCGGCTTCGCACTCGAGACCGGGTTGCACGCCTACTACCGGCGCGCGCGCGCGACCCAGGCCTGGGCCGCCGCCGCGTGCGACGCGCTGCGCTGACGGAGCCGGGCCTCGAATCAGCCCGGGGCGAGGCGGCGCCACTCGTCCGAGTCGATCTCGGCGAGCGCATCATCGAGCCAGGAGAGGCGCGCCTCGACGGTCCGGATGCCGCCCTCGAGCGCGATCCGGAAGGTACGTGCCTTCTTGTTGTGCCCTGTCGGCTCATCGCGGATGCGCAGGAACTCGTCGAGCACGCTCTGCCAGTACACCCGCTCGCCTTCGAGCTGCTCGCGCGCCTCCGCCGGCTCGAGGAGCCAGAGGAAGAATGTCCGCAGCGCCGCGTCGCTGCGGACGCGGCGGTCCGGCGCCGTGTCGCGCAGCCATGTGCGCACCTCGGAAAGCCCCTTGTCCGTGACCGCGTATGTCTTGGAGTTGCGCGCGCCCGCGCCGGTCTGCTCGATGAGCCCCTCGTCGAGAAGCCGCGCGAGCTCCGGGTAGATCTGGCTGTGGCTCGCGGGCCAGGCGTACGCGAGCGAATGCTGGAAGTGCTTCAGCAGTTCGTAGCCGGTACGGGGCCGGTCGGAGAGCGCGCCGAGAAGTGCGTACCGAAGTGCCATCAGGAATATGTCGATATTGACATGTCTAGAGTGATAGGAGATCATCCCAGACCATGCGGATCGCAGGGCTTCTCCTCGTTCCACTCGCCATGGTCGCGATCGTCTCAGCGGCGCAGGCCCATTCCTCTTCTCCCTCTAGTGCGGCGAGCGACGTCCGCCTTCTCGGAGATTCGATCGAGCAGATCCATCCCGCGCCGTTCCGGAGCATCTCGAAGGAGCGTTTCGAGGCCGAGGTGAACGAGCTCGCCACGCGCGCCCCGAAGATCTCGCGTGACGAGCTGCTCGTCGGCATCCTGCGGGTCATCTCGTCCCTCGGGCCGCGCAACGGCCATACCGGTTTGTTTCCCGGCGACCCGGGGAACGTTCGACCGCTGCACCTCTACCCGATCCGGCTCTACCGCTTCGCGGACGGCGTCTTCGTCGTCGACGCCCACGACACGTCCCTGGTCGGCGACCGGCTCGTCGCCGTCGAGGGGGCGTCCGTGGATCGGGTGTTCGAGCTCGTCGACCCGCTCGTTCCGCATGACAACCCGTCGAACGTTCTCGGAATGGCTCCGCACTACGCTCTGACCGCCGAGGTGCTGCACGGCCTCGGCGTCACGGCCACGTCGGGCCCTGCTCGCTTCACGTTCGTGCGCCGCGACGGCTCGTCCGTCGACGCGACGTTGACGCCGATCCCCGGCCCCGAGTACGCAGGTGAGTTCGCGGATCCGCTCCACGGCCATTACCCGTCCGTCCTGCCGAGTGCGTCGAAGCCGCTCTACCTCTCGGGCAGCGCGAGGGCGATGTGGGCTCGCAAGCTCGCAGGCGGGCGGGCCGTGTACTTCGGCTTCAACTCGGTCCAGCGGCCCACTGACGGGTTCGTTGGATCGCTCGGACGGCTCGTCCGGAACCCGAAGGTGCGGCGTGTGATCGTCGACGTGCGCTTGAACGGCGGCGGCGACAACACGACGTACGGGTCGCTCCTCGCTCTCTTCGCCTCGAAGCAGGTCAACCGGCGCGGCAAGCTCTCGCTCCTCGTCGGCCGTGCGACGTTCTCCGCCGCCGCCAACTTCGCCGCCGAGATCGACCGCGACACGCGCGCGACCACCATGGGCGAGCCGACGGGCGGCGGCGTGGAGACGTACGGCGACACCGTTCCGACCCTGCTCCCGACGCTCGGCTGGTACGTCTACATCGCCGCGCGCTACCACGAGCGCAAGAACGGCCCCGGCGACCGTCGACTCGCGATCGAGCCCGACGTCCGCGTCGACCTAACGTCCGCGCAGTACTTCGCGGGACGCGATCCCGTGCTCGAACGCGCGCTGAAGGGCCTCTAGGCGCTCGCGGCCATCCGCTCCCGCGCGCGCGGCGACCGTGGGTCGTCGATGAGCTCGAACATTTCGCCGAAGATGAGCCCGCGCACGTGATCCGACTCGAGGAATTCACGCGGGAAGCCCAGGCGGAACTCGGTGGCTCCCGAGAGGCGTGCGATCTGGTCCTCGGTGAGCTCGACCTCGAGCGCGCCGAGGTTGTCGCGCAGCTGCGCCGCTGAGCGCGCGCCGACGATCGGGACGGTGTGCCACGGCTGGGCCCGGACCCAGGCGATCGCGACCTGTGCCGGCGTGGCACCGACCTCCTCGGCGACGGCGATCACCTCACGGGCGAGCCCGTTCGCCCGCGGGCCGACGCCGTCGTAGCGCCGCGGGGCGTCGTCCTCGTCGAGGTACTTCCCCGTGAGCGCGCCACCCTCGAGCATGCCCCACGGCGTCAGCGTGAGGCCGAGCGAGCCCGCCATCGGGAGAAGGTCGCGCTCGACGTCACGGTCGAGGAGGGAGTACGGAGCCTGGACCGCGACGAACGGCACCCAGCCACGCTGCTCGGCCAGCGTGACGGCTCGCGAGACGACCCAGGCGGGCGTGTCCGAGATGCCGACGTAGAGCACCTTCCCAGCCGACACGAGATCGTCGAGCGCACGAACGATCTCGTCCACCGGCGTCATTCCGTCCCACATGTGCAGCCAGAGGAGGTCGACGTAGTCCGTGCGGAGCCTGCGGAGGCTCGTCTCGAGCGTCCGCACGAGGTTCTTGCGCTGGTTGCCGCCGGCGTTCGGGTCCTGGGGTCGCGAGGTCAGCGAATACTTGGTCGCGACCACGAAGTGGTCGCGGTCGCTCGCCACGAGCTCGCCGACGATCTCCTCGCTCTGGCCGTCGGTGTAGTTGCTGGCCGTGTCGACGAAGTTGCCGCCGGCCTCGACGAACGCGTCGAACATCCGGCTGCACTCGTCCTTCGAGGCCCCCCAACCCCAGGCCTCGCCGAAGGTCATGGTGCCGAGCGCGACCTCGGAGACACGGAGGCCGCTTCGTCCGAGCAACGTGTATCGCATCACTGGTTCCCCTTCTGACCGACGACGACTGCAACGAGCTCCGCCACCGCAGCGGGCGCGTCGCGACGCGCGACGTAGGTGTAGGCGCGCGCATTCCCCTCGAGCGCGACGAGGCCCGCCGCGCGGAGCAGGGTGAGATGGTGGTGGACGGTCGAGCGTGTGAGACCCGACGATTCGACGAGATCGCCGGCGCGTCCGACGCCGCGGCCGATCAGCGCGAGGATCTCGATGCGCTTCGCATCCGCGAGCGCCTTCCCGAGCGCCGTGAGCTGCTGCTCCGCGCTCCGATCCGGCTCCGCGAGGTAGGCGATGAGTCGCGC
>Ga0070685_10001626_pt1 | contig 11843 bp, 17 predicted proteins | sample KBSS13LmetaG_FD_65651 | JGI IMG/M metagenome (GOLD analysis project Ga0070685, IMG submission 65651) | Switchgrass rhizosphere microbial communities from Kellogg Biological Station, Michigan, USA - KBS S1-3L metaG | ecosystem: Host-associated > Plants > Roots > Rhizosphere ...
TCCTGCACGTAGTCGAGCCGCTGGATCAGCCCGTTGAAGTCGCCGATGCCGTCGCCGTTGGAGTCCTGGAAGGCCTTGACGTGCAGCTCGTAGAAGACGGCGTCCTTGTACCAGAGCGGGTCGTCGCTCACGGGCGATCCTCGGCAGATGTCCGGGTCCGAAACGAAGCCCGGCGCGCATGGCGCCGGGAGGTTGTCGCGTCAGAATAGCGTGCCGCGGGCGCTGCAGGAAGCGGGCCCTGATGCTTTGAACTAGATCCTTGCGAGGCTCTTCAAGAATTGGTCTACTTACGCTGGCGACTTATGGTGCGCCGAACGTATGGGCGTCGTGCGCTGGTACGGAAAGACGTTGTGAATCAAGGTCACCTGCTTTGGGACCCAGATGAAAATCTTTCTAAGTTGGTCAGGCGATAAGAGTCGCAAGATCGCCGAAGCATTGTATGAGTGGCTTCCTTCTGTGCTCCCATCCGTAGAGCCTTGGATCTCGTCGGAGGACATCTCGAAGGGTCGCCGCTGGGCCCGTGCGATCGATGAACAGTTACAGGAGACATCTTTCTGTGTAGTCTGTGTTGTCCCAGGGAACGCGGGTGCTCCGTGGATCAACTTTGAGGCCGGCGCTATTGCAAAGATCGTCAGCGATGCTCACGTGGTACCGTTGTTATTTGGGGTTGAACCGAACGAGCTGATGGGGCTTCCACTTGGTATGTTCCAGGCTGCTGCGTTCGAAAAGGATGAAATGTACCGCGTTCTCAAAACTGTCAACGCGGCTACCGGAATTCCCCTCTCCAATGAGCGACTCAAAAAGAACCTGGACTTATGTTGGAACGGTCTAGTGAGCGAAATCCATGCTGCACCGGAGATCAGCAAAGGGCGGGGTACCCTCGCCTCTACTTCGAGATCTGAACAGCAGGCGAGCCGACAGCGAGCTCATGTGAGTCCCGGTCCACGTTTTTCACCGCCTGCTCAGGTGGGCGGGCAACCCCTGGCAGAGCGCCACAGGCTACGGTACCGTTTCTGGCAGGAACTGCTTGACGTTGCAAAGAAGAAGGGACTACAACTGCACGTCAACCGGGCACCTACGACAACGCATTGGCTGAGTGCGGGCGCTGGTAGGTCTGGATACAGCTGGAATTACATCATCTGGATGAATGACGCCGGCGCGGTCGAGCTCGAAATAGACACGGGTGACAAGCGCAAGAATAAGCGGTTGTTCGATGCTCTCCGGTCACGGAAGGGGGAGGTTGAGGATGCTTTCGGTGCTCCGCTAGAGTGGCAGCGGCTTGACGATGCGCGGCGTTCCAGTATCCGCTGCATCGTGCGGGAAGGCGGGTTGACGACGCCGGAGGATAAGTGGCCCCGAATCCAGGCCGCTATGGTTGAGGCAATGACGCGGCTAGCACAGGCACTTCAGCCATACCTACACTCTCGCTCAGGCGCATCTCTCAAGTACCAAGCGTTAGGGGACCATCTGGCAGCCCGGCAGAATCAGGCGCTCATACGGCTGTCTTTCACAGATATTGAGAAGATCATCGCTGGATCGCTGCCTCCGTCAGCACACAAATACCGCGAGTGGTGGTCGAACCAGTCCGATACATCCAACCGCCCGCAAGCGGCAGCTTGGCTCAACGCAGGTTTCAGGGTTGGTAGTGTTGATCAAGAGCGCGGGTGGGTAGAGTTCGTACCGAAGCATTTTGCGGGAGATGACTAAAGAAATCCTGGGTAGGGATGAGCGGATGACGTCGACGCCGAGGACCCACGTAGTCGAGCCGCTGGATCAGCCCGTTGAAGTCGCCGATGCCGTGGCCGTTGGAGTCCTGGAAGGCCTTGACGTGCAGCTCGTAGAAGAGGGCGTCCTTGTACCAGAGCGGGTCGTCGCTCACGGGCTTCCCCTGCGTGCGTGTCCGAAGTCCAGTCCCGAAACGAAGCCCGGCGCATGGAGCGCCGGGAGGATGTCGATGGCGTGAGTGGTGCCGGCCGCGGTGTCCCGGACCGCAGATGGCAACCACGCGCCTGGGTCGGGCCGCAAACTCCGGGCATGTTATCCTTGCGAGAACGGTTCGGAAGCGAATCTCCTCTCGGTCAACACAGCATCGGTTGAATAGACAGGGCGCAGGGGAACCGTCCCCCGCGCCCATTCGCGTTTGCCAGCGCCGCTAACCGTCCAGCGTCGGCAGAACCCAGCCCGCCGATTCACCCTCTACGGGCTCCTCACGTCAGCCGGCATTTCGCCGGCGGCGGCGTCAGTAGGCGAAGGCGACGTCGATGGTGCTCATCTGGCCTTCGACGATCGTCCTCCACTGGCCGTTCCACTTGCCGTTGTAACTGGCTGCGACGACCGGCGCCTTGGTCTGGGCGTCCTCGTTGTTCCAGATCGGCCCCGCCGGCACGCTGAGCGTGAAGTTGGCGCCGCCGTTCTCGGAGGCGGCTGGCGACGGCAACTCGATGTCGACGGTGCTCATCTCCCCCTCGACCACGGTCCGCCACTGACCGTTCCACTTTCCGCCGTGTGCCGCCGCGACCATCGGTCCCTTGGTCTGGGCATCCTCGTTGTTCCAGATCGGACCTGCGGGAATACTGATGGTGAAGGAATTACTCATGATCGGACTCCTGTGAATGAGTTCCCACATTACTGCGCCACTCAAACCTCGATCAGGGGAGTGACCCTGATGAGTATACGCGTCTTAGTACCGCGTGTCAAGGGCCACAAAATTCAAGGAGCGATGAAGGTGCGTCACGTTTGTTGCGAGGCGTCCGGAGAGTATCCGGCGGCACCTGCCTGGTGGTGCGGGGCCGCGCGCGGGCGTGGTTCGGAACGGTGCCCCATGCGCGGGTCTATCGCTCCGACGACCGCGGCGGCCGCTGGGCCGTGGCGAGGACGCCGATGGTGACGGGCGAGGCCGCGGGGGTCGCCACGCTGGCGTTCCGCGACGAGCAGCACGGCATGGCGCTGGGTGGGCGCATCCTCAACCCCGACGACCGCAGCGACAGCGTGTCCGCGGTGACCCGCGATGGCGGCCAGACGTGGACGCTCACGCGCCGCCCCACGTTCAGCGGCGCGGTCTATGGCTCCGCGGTGATTCCCGGCCTGCCGGGCTACGTGGCGGCGGGGCCGAAAGGGCTGAGCTGGACGGGAAACGACGGCCGCTCCTGGACGGCCCTCAGCAGTTCGGCCTACTGCGCCGTCGACTGCATCTCGCGCAATGCCTGCTGGGCGGTGGGGCCGGACGGCCGCATTACCCACGTCACGTTCGGGCCGTATCGGGAGCTGTTCCAGTTGCGGCGCTGAGAACCGGTGTGGTGCCCAGCCTCTTGCTCCTACGAGCAACTCATTTGCATTCCCGCCGTGCATCTGGTATAACCCTTTACCGACGTACTCTGTTGATCGCGACGGAGTGCCTGCCTGAACATGAACAGAGGAGGAGAGATGCCGAAGAAGATGCGGATGCGCCTGGACGAGCTTCAGGTAGAGTCGTACTCCACCACCGCCTTGGAGTTGGTCGATGAAGGAACGGTGCGCGGGCACGCGGCGACGCTACTTGCCCCCTGCAGTGGCTACGCCACCTGCCTGAGCGCGTGCAGCGAAACCGACGGAGTACACATCTGCAAATCGTGTGGACCCTGCTGCTGAAATTCCCACCAGCACCGGTGGCGCACGGATGCGTGGACGTGAACTGACGCGTGGGCGGGGCCGCAACGTGTGATGCTGCGGCCCCGCACGACAGATCATGGCGAGCCGCACGCGGTGTCGTTTCATGCTGGAAAAGTGATGACGGCGGATGGAAGATCTCTTCAACAGCAGCGATACTTCGGAAGTGGTTCATGCGTTTGCCGACGACAGACTTGCGCGCCGGCCCCGCACCCCTGACCCTCGTCGTTGGCATGACCGCATCGTGTCCCATGGACGCACCTGAGGCGGCGAATCTCGCTCTCGTGCACGAGTACCTCGCGGCGCTCGGGGCCGGGGAGGCTGGATCCGCGCTGGAGCGCTTCTTCACCCCGGACGCCACCCAGCAGGAGTTTCCCAATCGCCTGAATCCAGACGGCGGCTCGAGCGACCTTGCGGCCATCGTCGCCCGCTCCGAGCAGGGGAGGTACCTGCTCCGGTCCCAGGAGTATCGAGTCAGGTCCGCCGTCGCGAATGGAGATACGATCGCGGTCGAGGCGGACTGGGCCGGGACCCTGGCGATCGCCGTCGCGGGGCTTCCAGCCGGGGGGACGATGCGGGCCCACTTCGCGATGTTCTTCGAGCTCGCGGACGGTCGAATCCGCAGGCAGCGCAACTACGACTGCTTCGAGCCCTGGTAACCCGCGCCACGTCCTTGCCCCCACTCGCTGCTTCCACGCTGAGACGCGTCGACGAGTACTGGGCGGATTTCTTCGGCTGCGCGCCCGGGCAGCTGCGGAGCGAGCGCCCCGTGGTCGTTCCCCACGCGGCCGAACTCGCCGACTATCGGGGGATCTACCTGCAGAGCTTCGGCGGGGCGCCCGTCGCTTCGCTTCCGCATGCCCTGCTTGAACGCTACGCCGACATCATCGCCTTGGCGGCGAGCGCGGGGCTGCAGGCCGATGAACGCTGGAGTCGCCTCCCGGGGCTCGCGGTGACGGCGGTGATCGGCCCTGCCTGGATCGGGTACGCGGACGCGGAGACGCTCGGGACAGCGTCCGGCTACCCACAGGTCCGCTCTCTCGCCGCCGCCGACAAGCCGGAGATCGATGCGCTGCGGGATGCCTGCTCCGCCGAGGAGTGGGCGCAGGCCGGGAGCCCCGACGAGAAGCTGGAGCTCGCCGGGGCCTTCGATGGGGGACGGCTCGCCACGGTGGCAGGGTACGAGGTCTGGGGAGAGCGGATCGCGCACCTCTACGTCGTGACGCATCCGGCAGAGCGGGGCCGGGGCTATGGGCGAGCGGCCGTTCACTACGCCGCCACGCAGGCGATGGCGCGGGGACTCGTGCCGCAGTATCGAACGCTCGTCAGCAACGAGCCGTCGCGGGCGGTGGCGGCCGCGCTCGGCTTCGAATCGTATGCGACCAGCCTGGCTCTCCGGCTTGCACCTTGACGGGCGGAAGGACGAGGAGCATACGTCCAGCTTTGCACGTTGCTCCACACCCTTCTCCGGCAGGCTTCCATGCTCACTACCGAAACGCAGCGCCGGCTCGTATTCCATGGATCGCTGATCCTGCTCGTAGGCCTGTTCTGCGGCCTTCTTTCCGTGATCGAGGTTTCGACCGGGTCGAGCCGGATGTGGCAGGGCGCGCACTCGGCGCTGCTCATCCTCGGCGTGTGGCTCCTCGCGGCCGCGGCCGTCCTCCCGCTGCTCCTGCTCGAGAAGCGCGAGGCCACCGCGCTGAGGTGGGCGCTCCTGGTGATGGCCTACAGCTTCATGGTCGCCGTGATCATCCAGGCCATGACGGGTGAGCGGGCCCTGGGGCCGGATCCTTCGCCGCTGAACATGACCGCGTTCGCGGCCAACATCCTGGCGGTGCTCGGGACGTTCCTCTCGGCGTCGCTGACCGCGGTGGGTGCGTGGAATGCGCTGCGGGAATCCCGCCGCCTGGAGGCCGCGACGGCCTGACGATCGGCGGTGGAGGGCGCGGAGCCCGTCCATGCTTCCGGCCGACGACAGCCTCGCGCGCCAGTCCTGCACCCCCGAGCCTTGTGGTTATTGGAGCGTACACTATGTCTTTCCGAGCCCCCGCCGAGCTTCTTCGCTACTACGCGTCGGGTAAGCCCCTCGTGTGCGAGATCGAGGAATCACCTTACCTGTGCGAGTTCTGGCCGCTGGACGAGCTGGAGACCTGCAACGCCGAGTGCGAGGTTCCGGAGTACGCTCCGGGGTTCTTCGGCTTCGCCACGAGTGGAGGCGGCGAGATGTTCGCCTTTTCGCCTGCCGGCTCGATCGTGTGCCTGCCGTTCATCGGGATGGAGCCGTCGGCCGCGATCGAGCTCGCCGCCACCTGGCCCGACTTCGAGAAGGGCCTGCGAAGCGCGCTCTGACCTGCCGGCCGGCACGTGCGTCCTCGTGGCGGGTGTCGCCTCTCGGGACGACCGCCTGGCGTGCCGGCCCCGCACCCCCTGGCCGAGGGAGATATGGATCGAGAATTCGCACTGCGTGCCGCCGATCTGCAGGCGCACGGCAGAGACTACGCACTGGCGGAGCTCCCCGGCTACAGCGCGTGGTCCGAGAGAAAGCTGGACGAGGGAGAATCGCCTGCCCTCATCGCCCATCTCGATGCGATGGGCATGTTTCTCCTCCCGGAGGACGTCGGCTCCGTGGGCGAGGCGGCCTTCGAGGAGTTGCTGGAAGACCTCAGGACCGCGGTGGAAGGCTGAGCATACGCCTGCCCGCATCCATCTTGCGGCGGAGGTGGATGCGACCGCACGATCGCCGGTGGCCGCGTTCGAAGAGTGCGGTTCGGCCCGAGCGCGCCGAGCGGGCTCGACCGGGTCCAGCACACACAGGAGGCATCGATGTCACGGGTCGGCATACGCTACATCATCGATGACGTCCCGGCTGCGATTCGTTTCTACACGACGCTCCTCGGGTTCACCCTGGAGCACGACGCCTCGCCGGCCTTCGCCTCGGTCGAACGGGACGGCGTGCGCCTCCTGCTCAGCGGCGACGGCAGCTCGGGGAAGCGTCCGCTGCCCGACGGCAGCCTGCAGGTACCCGGCGGCTGGAACCGGGTGCACCTGGAGGTGGATGATCTCGCCGCGGACGTCGAGCGGCTGCGCGGGGCGGGAGTCACCTTCCGCATGGATGACATCATCACCGGGCCAGGGGGCGCGCAGATCATTCTCGACGACCCGTCGGGCAATCCGGTGGAGCTGTTCCAGCCGCGGCGCTGAGAACCTCGCGGCGCCGGCACCGGCCTGGTGGCCCTGACCAACGGCTGCGAGGAGGCGGAGCCGTCCATGGGCCGGCCGACAGGTTCGCGCGCTGCACGCCCGCTCCGCGTTCGTCACGCCGCACGCAGCATCCAATGAAGCGCACCTGGACGATCATCGGGACAGGCGACGTGACGGGCAGCGTCCGGTGGTACCAGTCGCTGTTCGGCCAGCCGGAGGCGCCGCCCGCCCATGCCGACTTCGGGCAGATCCTCGATTCGGATGGTACGGTCCTGCTCTGCCTCCACGCGTGGGGCGCCCACGGGCACCCGTCGCTGACGAGCCCCGGACAGGCGCCGCCCGGCAACGGCCTCCTCCTCTTCTTCCGTGTCGATGATTTCGCCGCGGCCCTGCAGCGGGCCCGGGCGCTCGTCACCCGGCTCGAAGAGGAGCCCCACGTGAACCCGAACACCGGGACCCACGAGTTCTCGCTCCGGGATCCCGACGGGTACTACGTCACCATCAGCGCACTCCCGCCGCAACCTTCCGCCGCCCCTCGTTCGGCCTGACGACGGGCTTGCGCGCCGGCTCCGCGCCGCTGACCCTTGTGTCGTCACCTTCTCCGTGACGACGGGGCAGCGCTGTGCAGGGCATCGCCTGAACTCGAACCCCTTCTACAGGAGCGATCCGCATGGCCGAGATGGGTGTCGTCAAGTGGTTCAATGACGCGAAAGGCTACGGATTCATCGTGCGTGAGCGAGGCGAGGACGTATTCGTACACCACGCAGCGATCGTCGGGGAAGGATACAAGACGTTACACGAGGGAGACCGCGTGAGCTTCGACGTGGTCGAGGGTCCCAAGGGGCTGCAGGCCACGAACGTGGTGAAGATTTCCTGAGGCGACCGTCCGCCTTTCATCCGTAGATGCGCCTGCTCCCCGATCTCTCCCTCCTCCCTTCACGCGGAGACGCGGAGACGCGGAGAGAACTGCCCAGCCTCTCCGTGACTCTGCGTCTCTGCGTGAGAGACGCCTTTTGCAAGGCTTTGTCTGCACAATAAATTTGCGGATTCGGTATGAAGGCCGCCTACCCGGTGACGAAGGAGAGACGCATGTCCGAAGCTGTCGAATCGACCCGGGCCGTGTCGGAGTGCGGGCGGGAGCATTCCCCGCTCACCTCGCCGATGCTGGACGATCCCCGGCCGTTCTACGCGCGCGCCCGGAGTGATGAGCCCGTCTTCTGGAGCGAGTCGCTCGGCCTCTGGGTGGTGACCCGGTACGAGGACGTCTGCGCCGTCGCCCGGGACGCGGCGAGGTTCTCGTCCGTCGATTCGATCCAGCCGAAGCCCAGCACCGCGCCTCCCCCGCCGGAGCTGCTCGCCGAGCTGGTGAAGGGCTTCCCGCTCCTCCCGAGCCTGGTGACCAGCGACCCGCCCGACCACACCCGCGCGCGGGCCCTGGTCACCAAGGCCCTCTCGCTTCGCCGGCTGGCCGCGTTCGAGCCGATCCTGCGCGAGATCGCGGAGGGGCTGGTGGACCGGTTCGCCGCGCGGGGACGGGTGGAGCTGGTGGAGGCGTTCGCCATCGCCCTGCCGGGGAACTTCATCATCGACCTGCTCGGCCTGCCCAGGGAAGACCTCATGCGGGTCAACGACTGGACGAACGACAGCACCGAGATCTTCGCCATGCACAAGCCGCTCGCGCAGCTCGTGGAGCACGCGCGCGGCTTCGTGGCGTACCAGCACTACCTCGCCGCGGCCATCGAGGAGCGGCGCGCGCGGCCGCGGGACGACGCGCTCTCCGACATCGTCACCGGCGCGGACGCGCTCGACCGGCCGTTCGGGATGCCGGAGCTCATCAACATGCTCCTGCAGGTGATCTTCGCGGGTTACGAGACCACGGCCGGCCTCATCGCCGCCGGCGCGCACCGGCTCGCGATCGACCCGGAGCTCTTCTCCGCGGCGAAGCGGGACCCGGCGGTCATCCCGCCGCTCATCGAAGAGGTGCTCCGCACGGCCTCGCCGATCCACGCCATGTACCGCACCGCGAACGAGGACGTGGAGCTCGGCGGCGTGCGGATCCGCAAGGGCGACCGCCTGCAGATCGCCTACATCTCCGCCAACCACGACGAGCGCCGCTTCGAGGACCCGCTCCGCTTCGACGTCCATCGCAGCACGCCGCACCTGGCGTTCGGGCACGGGATCCACTACTGCATCGGCGCCCCGCTGGCGCGGCTCGAGGGGCGCATCGCGCTGGAGGTGCTGACGCGGCGACTGCCGAACCTGCGCTTCGTCCCGGGCCAGGCGCTCTCCTTCTTCCCCAGCGCCACCGCCCGGCGCCTCGAATCGCTGGAGCTGGAGTGGGACGCTCCGTAGCAGCAGCTGCCGTCTCACGCGGAGACGCAGCGTCACAGCCAGGCCGGAGAGGAGAATGCCATGGGAGAGAATGACCTTCGATCCACCGCCCCGCGTCCGGACGGGATTCCGGGGCTGCTCATCGACGAGATCCAGCTCAGAGGAATCTTGAGGACGGCGAAAGGCCATGTGGCGCAAGCGCGCGATGCTCGCGGATCGTACCTGCTCAAGGAGGGCGACCAGCTCTTCGACGGCGACGTCGTCTCCATCAGCAAGAACGAAGTCGTTTTCAAGCAGGTGGTCGCGGAGCCGGCGGCATCGAAGCCTTTCCGCGAGGTGGTGAAGACTCTCCCGGGCGCATAGACCCCAAAGCGTCTCACGCAGGGACGCGGAGACACGGAGAGAACTGCCCAGCCTCTGCGCGAGAAAGGCCTCACATCCACCGCACGACAGGCTTATGCCCCTCGAAACCAGGAGACGCCGCACCATGTCCTCGATCATCGACAGGATTTTTTCACACGAAGGGCTCGACCGGCTCGACAGGGATGCGCTGGTACGGAAGTACGACATCTCCGGCGCCATTTCCGAGATCAAATCACCCATCCACTCGCAAGCAGGACAAGTCCTGCAAACCAGCAGCGCCATCTCGGTGATCCCGCCGCAGGGAATCATCATCAGCAGCCCGGGGATCTATGCCTTTGTGGGTGATGTGCCCTGGCACCCCGAATCCACGGCCTGTTCGGCCATCACCATCACGGCCAGTGACGTCGTGCTGGACATGGCCGGCTTCACCCTGACGGCGACGGTGCAGGACAACAGCCAGCTCATCGTGGGCATCAGCGTTCGCGACAGCGTATCGAACGTCGCCATCCTGAATGGGACGCTGGCCAACCTGTGCTTCTACGGGATCTGCGCTGAGCACGTCGACGGCCTGACCATCGAGAACGTCACCGTCACGGGCCTCGTCTTCAACAACCTGGACAAGCGGCTGGCATGCCCGGCAGGGATACACATCGATACGGCGACCGGCGTAACCATCACCGACTGCACGGTGCAGTACCTTTATGCGACCGCGGATTCCAGTGCCGGCATACAGATTCTGAACACGACCACCGGAACGGTGAGCGGCTGCCTGATGCGCGACTTCGTAAACTACGACGGCTCGGTGCAGGGGTTCAGCTATCTCACGTCGTCGGGCATCACCACGTCCAATTGCACCTCCGACCGCTTCCAGTCGCACTTCAGGAGCAACATCCAGACGCCGGGCCATACCATACTGGGTTTTTGCCCCATCTTCTGCGTGGACCTGGCTTACGAGAATTGTACGGCCACGAACATGATCGGGTGTTGCGACGACTGCCACGGCATGTCCGTCTTCCTGGATGCCGCGGTCAGCGTGACCAACTTCACGGCGAACACGGTCATCGACGGCGTGGCCCAATCCAATTCGGGGGCCAAGGCCACGGGCCTGGAGGTTTACGGGGCGCTGGTTTCGATCAGCAGCAGCTCCGTCGAAAACATCACCTCCATCAACCCGCAGGACAGGCAGGCCACGGGGTTCAGCGCCTGGGGAGCGGGCATATCATTCACCGGCTGCAGCGCCGCCAACGTCAGGGTCACCGACGAACAGGGAGACGAGGATCCTGCCCTGGGGTACGGCACGGGCTTCGGCTGGGCGCCCGACCCGAGGCATCCCTTCAGGGACGTGGGCGCGTACGGGGTGGAATACAGCGGCTGCAGCACCCGCGACTGCCAGGTGGGATTCGATACGTGGAACCATGTCGACTCCGTCTGGACCGACGTGAGCTGTACCAACTGCGACATCGACATCCTGGTGGAGCCCGGCGGAACCCGGACCCTGTCGTGCAATCCGTGCTCGGAGTGCAATCCCCCGATCACCGTCGTCATCACGAACATGGCGAGCGGCAACATCTTCCCGGGTTCATAGCCCGGTAAGACCGCCTCACGCAGAGACACGGAGACACGGAGAGAGCCACGAGCCTCTCCGCGCCTCCGCGTCTCCGCGTGAGGCGATCTTCAGTCCGGCTGCGCCGGCCGCCGCGCGGCGTAGATCTTCGCGGCTACGTCCGGGTGGTCGCGACCCTGGGCGACGTCGGCGGCGGACTGTCCGGCCGCGTTCAGCCGCGTCGCATCCGCACCGGCGGCGAGCAGCGCCTCGGCAGCCTGCAACGATCCTGCTTCGGCCGCGTGGTGCAGCGCAGTGAAGCCGGTTCGATTCGCCATGTCGATCGAGGCCCCGCGGCGAAGGAGGTACCGGATCGCGTCGGCGTGGTTGCCCAGCGCGGCCCAGTTCAGGGCGCGGCGGCCGTTCATGCTCCGGCGCGTGTCGAGGGAGTCGATCTGCGCGCCGGCGTCGAGCGCCTGGCCGATGGTGACGGTATCACCGCTGATGGCGGCGTCCCAGAGCCTGGACTGGGCGTCCTGGGCCCGAAGCGGAGAAGGTGCCGCGAAGAGAGCCGCGGCGAAGATGGCGAGCAAGGGAAGTCCTGGAACGGCACGCGTCTGCATGGTACCTCGTGAGGGATCGAGAGATCGAAGAGTGGCGGGTGCTCGGCCGGTGTACGGCCACGAGGCGCCCGGAGATTCAGCCGGTGCGATGAGAGGCGCAGAGAGAGACTTGCTTGTGACAGGTTTCCCTGTTCTCC
>Ga0070685_10001629_pt1 | contig 11827 bp, 9 predicted proteins | sample KBSS13LmetaG_FD_65651 | JGI IMG/M metagenome (GOLD analysis project Ga0070685, IMG submission 65651) | Switchgrass rhizosphere microbial communities from Kellogg Biological Station, Michigan, USA - KBS S1-3L metaG | ecosystem: Host-associated > Plants > Roots > Rhizosphere ...
CCACGCCCGAGAGCGTGCGGCTCTGGTCGCGGACGTCGACCGCGTCCGGCATCGACATCGTGCCGCCGCCGCGGGGGTCGCGAAGGTCGAAGGGGCTGATCGCGACCAGGCGGCTGGCGTCGGCGAACGGCAGCCCGGTGAACAGGACCCCCTGCATCAGGGAGTAGATCATCGCGTTGACGCCGATGCCGAGCGCCATCATCCCCACCACCGTGAGCGCGAACCCGGGCGAGCGGCGGAGCGAGCGCAGTGCGTATTTCACGTCCTGGAGCAAGGTGTCCATGACGGGTCTTCCTAGTCCTGCCGCAGCGCCACGATCGGATCGACGGCGGCGGCCTTGCGAGCGGGGAGCCAACAGGCGATGAGCGAGGTGAGCGAAAGCAGGATGAGCACGCCGGCGTAGGCCGGCAGGTCGAGCGGCGAGAGCCCGTAGAGCGCGCTCCGGAGCGCGAAGCCGGCCGCGAGCGAGAGCGCGAAGCCGAGGCCAAGGCCCCATGCCAGGAGCCGCGTGCCCTCGCCCATCACCAGCGCGAGGATGTCGCGACGCTGGGCCCCGAGCGCCACGCGCACGCCGATCTCCTTCGTGCGCCGGCTGACGCTGAACGCGACCACGGCGTAGAGCCCGATGCAGGCGAGCAGCAGCGCCACGGCGCCGGTCGCGGCGAGCACGCTGCCCGCGAGCCGGCCCGGCAGCAGCGATGCGCCGATCCCCTGCTCGAGCGGCTGTGCGTCAGAGGTGGCGAGCTGGGGCGCTTCGCGCCGGAGCAGCGCCCGGATCGCGGGCAGCACGTTCGCGCCGCCGGAGCTGCGCACGAGCAGCGTCGCCTCGTCGTCGCCGGTCTGGTCGGAAGGCACGTAGAGGAACGGCTGCGGGGCTTCGCCGATGCTCCGGTAACGCGAGTCCTTCGCCACGCCCACGACCGTGAGCCATGGCCCTTCGGGTCCTTCGAGGCCCACGCGCTGGCCGATCGCCTCGCGCCCCGGCCAGTAACGCTTCGCGAACGACTCGTTCACCATCGCTTCTCCCGCCGGGGCGCCCACGCGCAGCTCGCGGCCGCGCACGATCGGGATCCGCAGGGTCGCGAAATAGCCCTCGCTCACGGCGTTCGCGGGCATGTCGAGCGGGTGCGTCGCGTCCACGTTGGCGGCGCCGGGCAGCCAGATGCCGGACTCGCTCCAGTCCAGCGACAGCGGCACCATGTGCGCCGTCGCCGCCGCCTCGACGCCCGGGAGCACACGCACCTCTTCCAGCACACGGCGGTAGAACGCGCGCGAGTGCGACTGGTCGTAACCCGCGAGGCTCGGGTCGAACGCGATCGTGGTGACGCCGCGCGGCTCGAAGCCCGGGCTCATCGCCTGGGCGCGTGCGAGCGCGCGCACGAACAGCCCGGCGCCGGCGAGGAGCAGCAGGCAGAGTGCCACCTGCGTCACGAGCAGGAACGAGCGCACGCGCGAGCGGCGCGCGGCGGCGTCCTCGCGCAACGAGCCGACCAGGCTCGGCGACGCGGTCTGGAGCGCCGGGTAGAGCGAGAACAGCAGCGACGCCAGGATCCCGAGCGATAGCGCGAACGCCGCCACGCGGCTGTCGGGGCTGAGGTCGATCGTGATCGGCAGCGGCAACGGCGGCTGGAACGCGGTGAGCGCCCGGGAGCCGTAGTAGGCGAGCGCCAGGCCCAGCGCGCCGCCGAGGACGCCGATCAGCAGGCTCTCGGTCACGAGCATGCGCACGAGGCGGCCACGCGTGCCGCCCAGCGCCAACCGCACGCCGATCTCGCGCCGGCGCTCGACGCCGCGCGCGAGCAGCAGCCCCGCGAGGTTCGCGCACGCGATCACCAGCACCAGCGCGGTGATGCCCTGGAGCAGCGCCAGGAACGCCGTCGCCGCACCGTGAAGCTGCGGCACCGGCCGGCTCTCCGGCTCCGGCATTATCGCGAACGCGCGCCCGCTGTCGCTCGCCGGGTACTCGCGCCCCAGCTCCGCCGCGAGCGCGTCGAGCCGCGGCCGCGCCTGCGCCAGCGTCATGCCGGGCGCCAGCTGGCCCACGACCATGAAGCTCCGCCCGCCGCGGTTCGGGCTCTCGCTGCGTCCCGGCGCGGCCCAGGCTTCCATCGCCACCGGCACGTAGGCGTCCGGCGTGAACCCCATCAACAGGCCGCGGAACGTCGCGGGCATCACGCCCACCACGGTCCACGCATGACCGTTCATCTCCACCGTGCGCCCGACGAGCGACGGATCCGCGCCGAAGCGCCGGCGCCAGAGCCCGTCCGAGATCACCACCACCGGCGACTCCCCCGGGGCGCGGTCGTCCGCCGGCGTGATCGTACGGCCCATCGCCGCCTGCGCGCCGAGCGTGCCGAACCAGGACCCGCTCACCATCAGCCCCAGCACGCGGTCGCTCGTCTCGCCGCGCGTGAGCCGCATCGGCAGCATGGCGCTGGCCCCGAGCCGCGAGAACACCGCCCGCTGCTTCGCCAGGTCCTTGAACGCGGGATACGAGTTGACGCCGAAGCCCTTCCCGTCGGACTCGCTCGTGAACACACTCACGAGCGGCGCGGGCCGGCTCCCGGGCAACGGCCGGACCAGCACCGCGTCCACGAGTCCGAAGATGGTGGCGTTGGCGCCGATGGCGATGGCGAGCGACAGCACCGCCACCGCCGCGAACCCGGGGCGGTTCCGGAGCACACGCCAGGCGAGCCGCGCGTCGTGACCCAGACCGGTGAGGCTCACCGCCCGTTCGGCCCGCGCTTCTCGTCCACGACGCGGCCGTCGAAGAGCTGGATGGTGCGCTGCGCGTAGCGGGAGAAGCGCGGATCGTGCGTGACCATGCAGATCGTGCTCCCCTGCTGGTGCAGGTCGCGCAGCAGGTCCATCACCGCCTCGCCGTTCGTCGAGTCGAGGTTCCCGGTGGGCTCGTCGGCGAGCAGGATCAACGGATCGCCGGCGAGCGCCCTCGCCACGGCGACGCGCTGCTGCTGGCCGCCCGAGAGCTGGCTCGGCAGGTGCTTCGAGCGGTGCGCCATGCTCACGCGCTCGAGCGCCTCGCCGACGCGACGCCGGCGCTCGGCCTGCGGCATGCCACGATACGTGAGCGGCAGCTCCACGTTCTCGTACACGGACAGGTCGCCGATCAGGTTGAAGCTCTGGAAGATGAACCCGATCTCGCGATTGCGGATGCGCGCGCGCTCGGTGAAACCCAGGCTCTGCACCGGCTTGCCGTCGAGCCAGTACTGGCCCTCGGTGGCGGTGTCGAGGAGGCCGAGGATCGAGAGCAGCGTCGACTTGCCGCAACCCGAGGGGCCCGAGATCGACACGTACTCGCCGCGCTGGATCTCCATGTGGATGCCCGAGAGCGCGTGCGTTTCCACCTCGTCCGTGTAGAAGACCTTCTTCACGTCCTCCAACCGGAGCAACGGGCGCCCGGTTCCTTCCTGCCTGGCGGTGGCCGTCGCCGCCCGATCGTTCGTCGTCACGGTCATGCTTCCTCCCACGGGGAGCGGGTGATGGTTACTGGAGCTTCACGCGATCCACGGCATCCCAACGTCCCATCTCGGACAGGATGACCTGGTCGCCGGGTTTCAATCCCTTGCGCACCTCGATGGCGTTGACCGAGCCGCGTCCCAGCTCGACCTGCACCCGGTGCGCGTAGTGGCCGTCGGCGTCGAGCACGAACAGCCCCACCGTCGCCTCGCTCGAACCGTCCGCGGGGCGGCCGACGTAGATCACGTCGGGCAGCCGCTCGAGCTCGATCGTGGCGTCCACGGAGAGGTCGGGGCGCGCGCCGCGCGGCAGCTCGCCGGTGAGCGTGATGTCCACCGTGACCGAGCCGTTCGTGGCTCCGGGGTCGGTGCGCGAGACGTAGCCCGCGACGATGCCATTGCGGGTGTCGACCTCGGCCTTCAAGCCGGTGGTGAGGTCGCGCGCCTGCGTCTCGGGCACGCGCACCACGGCCTTCAGCTTCTCCTGCCCCGCCACGCGCGCCAGCTCCTGGCCGGGGTTGACCCACTGGCCGGCCTCGAGCGACAGCGACTGCAGCACGCCCTTCTGCCCCGCGCGCACGGTCATCGAGTTGACGCGCTCGACCTGGAAGTGCGCGATCGCGCGCAGGCGCTCGACCTCGGCCTGGCGGAGCTCGAGCTGCGCCTTGAGCGATTCGGTGAGCAGGTTCAGCCGGTTCGTCTCGCTGTCGAAGCGCTCCTTCGCCTCGGTGAGGTTGTCCTTGGCGCGGTCGACCTCCATGCTCGAGGTCAGGCTGTCGCCCTCGAGCCGCTGCGCCACCTTGAGCAGGCGGTCGGCCTCGTTCGCGTCACGCCGCGCCTGCCCCACCGTGGACATGGCGGCGAGGCGCTGGGACTCGAGCGAGGCCCTGAGGCTGGCGAGGTCGGCTTCCGCGAGCTTCACCTGGCGCTCGGCGTCGAGCGACTGGAGCTGCACGTCCGGATTGCTCATCTCGAGCAGCACGGTGTTGACGTCGCACATGGCGCCCGGGCGCACGAGCACACGGTCGACGCGGCCGGCGGTGAGCGCCGAGACCACGCGCAGGTCCTCGGGCACGAGCGTGCCGTTGCCACGCACCTGGCGCAGCATCTCGCCGCGCTTCACGGTGTCGATCCACAGCGTGCCGCGCTCCACCGTGGGTGCTGCCGGCCGCAGCTGCGCCAGGCCCACGGTCCCCACCACCACGAGGATCGCGGCGGTGATGATCATGGGCTTGGTGCGGCTAGGCTTCTTGACGCGCGGTATGTCCATTTGCGGGCTTGGAGGCTCCGGGGCGGGTCCTGCGTTGCAGCGAAACGAACGAGCGTTGATATGGCGACGCGCCGGTCCGCACCGCGAGCTGCCACTCGGCGGACGGACCGGCGTGTGCTTCGGAAGACCAACGGCGGGCTTTACTGGAAGAACCGGGCCAGCGCAGGCGAAGACGCAAGTCGTTGGCAGCACTCACCAACGTCGCGCGCGAACGGCGCGCCACGCGGGAATCGCGTCCGGGCGTGGGATGCCGCGTCCCACAAGCGGACACTCGCTCGGGCAGCTGAACGGTGGGGACCTCACGCGGCGCGCAAACGAGGAACCGCCGCCCGATGGGGAGTCGGGCGGCGGCGGGTACCTCGCGGTGCGGCAGTCGTCAGTTCTTGTCGGCGTTCTCGTCCGGCTTCCGCTCGTCGGTGGCCGAGCGCGGGTGCTCGTGCATGCGCATGGCGCGGAGCCTCGACAGCCGGCGCACGGCGTCGGCGCTGTCGCGCATCGCCTGGCGGAGCTGGAGCGCGCGCTCGATCTCGGCGCGCGAGGCGAGCTGGATGATGCCGCCGAACGACTCGAGCTCGAGCTCCGGTGCGCGGGGCGAGTCGCTCGACGTGTAGCTCATGCGCATCTTGCGCGTCGTGCGCGTCGACTGCGTGCGCGGCTGCGGCGCGGTCGCAGGCGCGGGCGGCGTCGCCGGCACCATCTCCGCGGGCAGCGAGAAGTTCCACGACCGCCATGTCATCCCCCTGGGCGCGGGCGGCGTCGGCGACTCCGGGGGCGCCGGCGGCACCGGGAACGACGATTCGAGCTGGCCGTTGAACGAGGAGACGGTGACGTTCATCGGCTGCGTCTTGTCCACGCCCACGTAGATCTTGCCATTGTGCGACGAAAACGCGTACCGCCCGCGCGGCTGGAACTTGGACGCGTAGTAGACGCGGCCGTTGAGCGTGCTCGCGCTCACCTTGGCCGACGACACGTCGTCCATCTGGATGTCGCCGTTGACGCTCTGCGCCTGGATGCCGCCGAGCACGCGCACCAGGCGCACGGCGCTGTTGATCGAGCCCGCGGTGATGTCGCCGTCCACGTCCTCGGCATGCACCTCGCCCTCGGTCGAGTTCAGCTCCATCGGGCCCTGGCACGAGGTCACGTGCACGTCGCCGCTCATCGACTGCGCGCGCACCGGGGCGCGCATGCCGGTCACCGCGATCTCGCTCTCGATGCCCGAGATCTCGAGCGGCAGCCACGCCGGCACGGTGAGGTTCCAGTCCACGTCCGCCGGCCCGCCCTCGAGTGAGCGCACACCCAGCTTGAGCGTCCCGTTCTTGATCGCGGTCACCAGCCGGTCGCTCCGGTCGTGCTGGATGTTCACGCGCACCGCGTTCCGGTCCCACACCTTGACGACGATGTCGCCGGAGAGGTTCGCGAGCGACAACGTCACGCCAGGGGCCACGCGCAGCACCGTGTCCGTGGTCATGGGCTGGCGCATGCGGCGCGAGCGTGCGTCGTCAGCCCATTGCATCTCGTCACGAGGCACCTCGGGCCCGTCCACGTAGAGGATGGCATCGTCCGTCACCACCACGCCGGGCGCGCCCATCGCGGCGCGCACGGCGGCCCGCTCGGCGGCACGTGCGAGGCGCTCGGCATTCTCCTGCGCCCTCGCGGCGGCCCGCTCGGCCTGCGCCTGGACGCGCTCGGCCTCGCGCTGGGCATCCTCCGAGGCATGCTCTGCCGCCCACTCGGCGCGCAACGCCGCCTTCTCCGCCTCGATCTGCGCCCGCGCGGCGACCTGCTGGGCCACGTGCTGCGCGCGCTCGGCGGCGCGCTGCGCCTCGATCATGGCGCGGTCCGCGGTCTTCTCGTTGTCGCACGGGTCGGCGTGCACGGCGCTCGTCATCGCCGCGGCGAAGAGCAGCGCCTGGAGCGCCCGCCCGAGCACACGAAGAGCGTCACGCATCGTCACACCCCCGCCAGCTGCGCGGCGCGCTTCACCATGTCGAGCTTCGACTGGACGGAGCCGGCGAAGTAGTTCCGCAGGTCGCGGTTCGCGGGATCCTGCTCGAGCGCGCGGCGCGCGTCCTCGGTGGCCTTGTGGATGATGCGCAGGTTCTCCTCGAGCACCTTCACGGTCTTGGGATCGAGCTTGTCGCGGCCGCGATCGAGCGCCCGCTCGAGCTGGCCGATCTCGGACTCGATGGCCATGGCGTCGAACGCGACGGCGTTCGCCTCGGTGCCGGCGGAAGGCGGCTGCAGTCCCGGCGTGGTGACCACGGCCACCTGCGGCCTGAGTCCCGGCGCCATCCGCGTCTGCACCAACCACGAAACGCCGAGCGCCACCGCCAGAAACGCGGCCGCGGCGAGCGCCCACTGCGGCACGCTCCACAGCGCCGGACGGGGTGCCCGCGCGGAGTGCGGGTTCGGCAGCTCGTGGACCACGGTCCGCCCCGGCTTCACGCTGGTGGTACCCGCCGTGCCGATTCGTGACGCGATCCCCGCCCAGAGATCGGTCGGCGCCAGCGGGTCCACGAGCGTGGCCGCGCGCGTCTTCACGCGCTCCAGCGCCGCGAGTGTGTCGCGGCACTCGGCGCAAGCGACGAGGTGGCGCTCCAGCGCCTCGCCCTCGCCGCGCGGCAGGTCGTGGTCCAGGTACTCGGACAGCAGGTCGGTGAATCGATCCTTCATGACGTCACTCCACTCATGCGCCCAGGTGCCCGCGCAGCAGCATGCGCGCGCGGTGCAGCTGGGCCTTCGTCGTACCGGTGGTGACGCCGAGCAACCCCGCGATCTCCTCGTGGCGATAGCCCTCGACGTCGTGCAGCACGAAGATCATCCGCGCGCCGTTCGGCAGCTGCGCGATGGCCTTCTCGAAATCCATGTGGTGTTCGCGCCCCGGGGGCCTGGTCTCGACGCGCTCCAGTACCTCGTCGTCGCCGATGAACCGGTTGCGCTCGATCGCGAACGCGGCGCGCTTGCTCAAGATGAGGTTCACGGCCAGCCGGTGGAGCCAGGTGGAGAAGCGCGCCTCGCCGCGGAACGTGTGCAGCTTCTGCCACGCGCGCACGAACACGTCCTGGGTGAGCTCGGGCGCCTGCTCATAGCCCACCATGCGCCGCGCGAGCGCGTGGACGCGGTCGACGTTCTCCTCGTACAAGCGGCGAAAGGCCTGCGCGTCACCACGCGCGGCCAGCGCCGCGTCGCTGGTCTCAAGGCTCTGGGGCAGGGCGCGTTGGTCCAGGGTCAAGGTCGGGTGCCAGGTCAGGGTTGCGGACATTGCCCCGGATTGGACCGGTGGCGTGCGCCCAAGGTTGGAAGCGATGGGGCCACCCGGGCGAGCGGCGAATCCCGTGCGCGGTCGGCGTACCGACCAGCGCGGTGGGCAGTTGCCGGGCCGGCCGGATGCAACCCGGAGCGCCCCGGAGCCGTCTACAGGTCCATGACGAATCGCCCCGGTGACGCCCGGGGCCCGCGGCTCCCCCTGCCCCAAAGAGGTGACCCATGATCCTTCGCCACGCCCTGACGCTCGGCGCGCTGGCGCTGCTGCCGGCGATCCAGTCGCCGGCGCTCGCCGCGCAGACCTACACGCTCACCGGCGACGACGTCGCCATCTGGGATCCTGCGGGCGAGGTGAGGATGGAGGCCGCGACCGGCAACGCGGTCGAGGTCGTGGTCACGCTCCAGGGTAAGGACGCCGGCGACGTGACCGTGAGCGACAAGGCACTGGGCAGCCGCCCCACGCTGCGCGTGCTCTACTCCGGCCACACCATCATCTATCCGCCGATGGGCCGCTGGTCCAACTCCAACACCACCATCCGCGACGACGGCACCTGGGGCGACCACGTCAACGGCTGGAGCGGCCACCGGCTGACCGTGAAGGGCAGCGGCTCGGGCACCGAAGCGTGGGCCGACATCGTGGTGCGCGTGCCCAAGGGTCGCAGGGTGTCGGTGTACTCGATCGCCGGCTCGGCCGAGATCCGGAACGTGGACGGCAAGGTGTCGTTCGACGGGGGCTCGGGCGGCGCCCAGGCCGAGAACTGCCGCGGCACGCTGTCGCTGGACCTGGGGAGCGGCGGCGTGGAGGTGAACGGCTTCCGCGGCGAGCTGAACGTCGACACCGGCTCCGGCAGCGTCAAGGCGAACGACGTGAACGGGCCCAGCGTGCGGCTCGACACCGGCTCGGGCGGCGTCACCGGCGACGGCATCGTCACCGACGACCTGCTCGTGGACACGGGCTCGGGCTCGGTGGAGCTGTCGCGCGTCGACGCCAAGCGGGCGAAGGTGGACACGGGCTCGGGCGGCGTCGCCATGGGCATGCTCACGGCCACGCCCGACCTCGACATCGACACCGGCTCCGGCAGCGTGCGCGTGTCGCTCCCCACCACGCTCAGCGCCCGGCTCCACATCGAGACCGGCTCGGGCGGCATCCGCTCCGAGCTGCCGCTGACGATCGACGAGAAGGACACCGGCATCCTGCGCGGCACGGCGGGCGGCGGCGCCGGCCGGCTCCACGTGGAGACGGGCTCCGGCGGCGTGTCGCTCCTCGCCGCCAACGTCTCGGGTTCGACGGGCAAGTCGAAGACGCAATGAGCGCGCTGGTCGGGGCGGCTCCCGCGCCGGTGCGCGAGCCGCCGCGACTCGTCAACGCTCGTGCCCCTGGCAGCATCGGATACGAGAGAATCACCACCATCCCCCAGCTCAAGTCGTTTTGGAGACGGATCCGCGCGCTCGACCGGGACCTCAGGCGCGCGGGGCCAGGGAAGTCAGGCGAGCTACCCGCGGCAAGCCGTGAGGGCGGTTTCCGGGGGGAAAGGGATGGTCCCGAACATGTCGGGTGAACCCGATGTCGTGATGGACTGACCGAACCCGGTTCGTCGCGCGTCGACCGCTGCACGATGCTCCGACGAGCAGGGACTCGCCGGAACCCCGGGCCCCGGGAGGCCCGGGGGATAGCTGTGGGGTGGGTGGCTTGGGGCGCGAGCATGGGATCGCGCCAGCAGGAACTTCGCCTGACCGGGCGAAGTGCGCACCCTGTCCGCGACCGGGCAGGGGAGCGGGCGCCGGTTGCCCCGACACGCACCGGCGCCCGCCGCGCTATCGGGTGATCGGCAGGATCACCGAGCGCGTGCCGCCGGCGAAGGAAAGGCGCGCGAAGTAGACACCGCTCGCGACCCCATGCCGGACGTCCCAGGCGAGCGACGTGCGGCCGGGCGCGAGCCGGCCGGCGAGCAGCAACGCCACGCGCCGTCCCTGCGCATCGAAGATCTCGAGCTTCGCCTCCAGCACGAGCGGCGAGTCGAGCTGGAACGCGATGCGGCCGGCATGCGGCGAGAAGCCCTCCAGGCTCATGCTCACGCCGCGCGTGGGCGAGCGGTACTCGTCGACGCCCGTCACCGTCGGCTGGCCGAGCGAGAACTCGCTCCCCTGCCAGGCGATCCGCGCGATGGCGATGCCCTGGAGCGTCGGCCCCCAGGCCGTGAAGCCCGCGAGGTAGTCGCCGCCGCTCACGTGCAGCTCCTCCGAGCCGCTCCAACCGAACACCGTCGAGCTGCCGCCCAGGTAGTCCTTGAGCACCTGCGGCGCGCCCCAGTGGGCGGGCGCCGTGTCGGCGACGCTCGCGCCCGACGAAAGGCGCTCGAAACGGATCGTGGTGTTGCCGGTCTCCCCCGGTGGCGTGCCGGCGCTCGAGTACATGAGCCGCCAGCCGTCGTTGCCGCCGTTCACCGGGAACACGTGCGGGCCCTCGAGCTGCGCGATCTTCGTCACCGATCGCAGCGTGCTCGGGTAGTAGCCCAGGTCCTCCCACGCGTTCACGGTGCCCGGCTGGCTGCGCGCCACGCCGACCGCGAGCCCGCCCCAGTTGAGCTTGTAGTCGACCGAATCGTGCGCGGCGTAGAACATCAGCAGGCGGCCGGGTTGGTCGGGGTCGTGGATCACGAACGGGTCGCGGAACTGCGTCTGTCCGCTGTAGAGCGGCGGGTCCGGAACCGCCCAGCGCGTGTCGTTCGCCGTCCACACGCGCACGCGGTCCGGATCCCACACCGTGTCGGTGGTGTCGAGCAGCGAGGTCGAGGCGTAGCCGATGCTCTGGTCGTTCGCCTGGTCGACGCCGGTGTAGAACATGTAGACCTTGCCCTGGTACTCGACCAGGCTCGGCGCCCACACGTGGAGCGAGTTCCACGGCGTGGTGTCCACCGCGAACGCGGCGGTGTCCACGACCCAGTGGAAGAAGTCCTGCGACCAGGCGTGACCGAACAGCGTCTCGGCCGCCTGCGGCCCGGCCGTGCGCTGGTAGATGAGGTGGAACAGCCCGCGCATCCCGGGCCGGCCGGCGCCGGTGTCCGGCACGCTGTTGTAGAAGAGCGTGAACTCCTTGGTGAGCACCCACGGGTCGGGGTCGACGAACATGTAGTAGCCGGAGAAGAACAGCCCCTGGCGGCGGATCTCCGAATGCGGCGGCGTCGGGTCCGCCTGCGCCCCGCCCCACATCACCACGGTGAGCGCGAGCAGCACCGGGATCGCGGCCACCCTCCCGCGGCGCATGGCGCTAGTGCTTTCCCGCCTCGCGGTCGCCGAGCACGCCCATGTACTCGCGCCACGGACCCACCGCGTGGCGATAGCGCTTGGCGAGGACGCGGGCGATCTGGGCCAGGTGCGTGAGATCGTGCACCACCCAGCCGGCGAGGAGCTGGCGGATGGTGACGCGGCCGAGCGCCGGGTGCATGCCGGTGCGATCGAGGTCCCGGGCGCGAAGACCGAGCCCCTCGAGCCGCCCAAGGTTCGCGGCTCGGGTGCTCGCGAAGCGCGGGAGCAACCGCTCGAGCTCCCAACCGTCGAAGCGCGTGCGGAACCCGTCGCGGTGGAACGGCGTGAACGGCCGCGACTCGCCGAACTCGAGCACGATCTCGAGCCGCGGCATCCAGTCGACTTCCTCGTTGTCCGTGAGGTGCGCGACCACTTCCAGCGGGCTGTACGTGCCGTCGCCCTCGCGCGCGTTCAACCACGGCGCGGAGAGCCCCGAGAGCCAGAGATCGAGCATCTCGGGCGTGCTGGAGAGCACTTCTACTGCTTCGCGCACCTCGGGGGTCGATGCCGC
>Ga0070685_10001630_pt1 | contig 11816 bp, 12 predicted proteins | sample KBSS13LmetaG_FD_65651 | JGI IMG/M metagenome (GOLD analysis project Ga0070685, IMG submission 65651) | Switchgrass rhizosphere microbial communities from Kellogg Biological Station, Michigan, USA - KBS S1-3L metaG | ecosystem: Host-associated > Plants > Roots > Rhizosphere ...
ACTGGTTCGCGTCGCCGTGGGACGTGCCGGCCGTCGAGTTCCTCGAAGACCTCAACGTGGTGGCGCACAAGGTGGCGTCCGCGAGCGTAACCGATCTGGAGCTGCTCGCCGCACTGGCCGCGACCGGCAAGCCGGTCATCCTGTCCACCGGGATGTCGACCATGCAGCAGATCGACGCGGCGGTCGAGGTGCTCGGCACCGACAACCTGGTGATCCTGCACGCGACCTCGACCTATCCGCTGCCGCCCGAGGAGGCCAATCTCCGGATGATTCCGACCCTCCGTGCGGCATACCCGGGCATCCCGATCGGCTATTCCGGTCACGAGCGTGGGCTGCAGATCTCGCTCGCCGCGGTCGCGCTGGGCGCGGCCGCCGTGGAGCGCCACATCACCCTCGACCGCGCCATGTGGGGCTCCGACCACGCGGCGTCGCTCGAGCCGACCGGCTTCGAGCACCTGGTGCGCGACATCCGCGTGATCGAGGAGGCGATGGGCGACGGAGTCAAGCGGGTGTTCCCGGGCGAGCTCGCGCCGATGGCCAAGCTCCGCCGCGTCTCGGCCTGATCCATCGAGACCTCGGCATGAAGTTCATCGCGATCGCCGACTCCGACTCCTACCTCAAGTGGGCGGCGGCGTTCGTGGGCGCGCTGCCCGGGGTGACCGAGCGCGAGCTGATTCTGATCGAGACGCCCGTGCTGCCGAGCGACAGTCAGCGGCAGGCGGCGCTGGCCGTCGGAGGGGTGTCGCCCGAGCAGTTGTTCAGCCTGGGTCTGACCGAGGTGCTGGCGGTGCTGCGTCGCGATTCGCCGGACGCGGTCCTGGTCGCGGTGCGCGGGCCGGTGGCGGCCGTGCTGATCAGGATGATCGCCGAGCTGCCGCATCGCCCGGTGATCGTGACGGGTCTGCCGGGAATCTCCATTCCGGCCACCCGCAAGGCGCTCGCGTTCCGTCGGCAGGCGGACCTGTTCGTGCTGCACAGCCGGCGTGAGATCCGCGAGTTCACCATGATGTCGCGCGAGTACGGCTGGACGCATCGCTTCGCGCTGGCCACCCTTCCGTTCGTCGAGGAGCGCACCGGCGCGATGGGCACCGACCTCGTGTTCGCCGCGCAGGCCGTCGTGCCCAAGACGGTGGACGACCGCGTGCGCGTACTCGAGCTGCTCATCGCCGCCGCCCGCGCCGATCCGGCGCGCCGAGTGGTGATCAAGGTGCGCGGTCTCGCCGGGGAGCGCCAGACCCACGAGGAGTGGACGAGCTACCCCGAGCTGTTGGAGCAGGTCCCGGATGCGCCGGCCAACCTCGTCGTCTCCACGGCGCCGATGTCCGCGGCGCTCGATGAGGCGGAGGGGCTGATGACGGTCAGCTCGACCGCGGCGATCGAGGCGATCGCCCGAGGCATCCCGGTGATCACGCTGGACATCTTCGGGGTGACGTCCAAGCTGATCAACCCGGTGTTCGAGGGCAGCGGCCTGTTCGGCGACGAGGACGCGGTGATCCGACGCGAGTTCCGGCATCCGGAGCCGTCCTGGCTGGATGACAACTACTTCCATCCCGCTGAGGCCGACGATGTCGCCGTACAGCTCGAGGCTCTGGTGGCCGCACGTCGGCAAGGGGTGCTGCCGGCCCGCGAGCCGGCGCGGAAGGCGGGAGGCAGGCTGCGGCTGGCCTGGGATCGCAAACGGGCGTTCGGAGACGCCGATCGCTCGGTCTCGGGTGCCGTCGCCCTCGCGGTCGGAACGCCGGCTCGCGCCACTGTGATCGCCGCCCGCAAGGTGAAGCGGGCGCTCTGACCCGCCGGACTCAGCCCGCCGCGCCCTGGTGGTAGTCGGCGTTGTAGCGGTCGAGCACATCCTGGATCGGTCCGTCGAGCACCAGGGCGCCCTTGTCGAGGTAGAGCCCGCGGGTGCAGAACCGCAGCAGGTCGCGCTCGCTGTGCGAAACCAGGAACAGCGTGCGACCGCCGGCCAGCAGCTCGTCGATCCGCTTGAAGCACTTGTCACGGAATCCCTTGTCGCCGACCGCGAGCACCTCGTCGACCAGCAGGATGGGTTCCTCCAACCGCGAGATGACCGAGAAGGCGATACGCACCTTCATCCCGCTCGAGAGGTGCTTGTACGGGGTGTCGACGAAGTCGGCGATGCCCGCGAACTCGATGATCTCGTCGAAGGTCTGGTCGATCTCGCTCTTCGACATGCCATGCAACCCAGCGGTCAAGTAGACGTTGTCGCGCACCGAGAGGTCGTTGACGAACCCTCCGGTGATCTCGATCAGCGGCGCCACGCCGCCGTTCACGTGCACCTCGCCGATGTCCGGGAACATCACCTGGGCGACCAGCTTCAGCAGCGTGGACTTGCCCTGGCCGTTGCGGCCCACCACTCCGATCGATTCACCGGGATGGACCGTGAAGCTGACGTCCTTGAGCGCCCAGAACTCCCCGGGGCGGGTTCGACGGTCGCGGCCGGCGAACAGATCCTTGAAGCTGCGACGCGACGAGCGATTGCGCTTGAACCGGATGCCGACCCCGTCGACCCGCATCCCGCCGACGCCGATCGCGGCCTCGGCTGCCGCCTTCGCCATCAGATCTCCTTCAGCACGGTGCGGATGGTCCGCCGGAAGACCAGCACCCCGGCCACCACGATCAGCGCGGTCATTCCCGCACTGACCGCGACGGCGAACCAGTTGAGGTCTTGCGGGAAGAACGCGCTCCGGTAGAGGCCGATGATGCCGGTCAGCGGGTTGAAGGCTCCCCAGAACTCGAGGTGCAGTTTCTTGAGGTCGGTGAGCCCGTAGATGATCGGGGACGCGTAGAACAGCAGACGCAGGATGAGCTTGACCGCTCGCTCCAGGTCGCGGAAGAAGACCACGAGCGGCGCGATGATCAGGCCGAGCCCGAAGCTCAGGGCGGCCTGCAGGATGATCGCGGGGATCCAGAGCACCGCCTCCCAATGAGCGGGGGCGTGGAAGTAGAGCGCGAAGGCGATCAGCACCGGGACACTGAGCACGAACTCGATGCCCTTGCTGAGCACGATCCGACCGATCCAGATGGTGCGGGGGATCGTCGTGGATCGGATCAGCTTGCCCTCGCTGGTGAAGGCGCGGGTGGCATCCGAGATGGCGCCGTTGAACCAGGTCCACGGCAGCAAGCCCGAGACCAGGAACACAATGTACGGCGCCTGCCCAGGCACGTTGCGGTGGAAGACCAGCACGAACACGAAGAAGTAGATCCCCGCCATGAGAAGCGGATCGAGCACCGACCAGACGTATCCGAGGAACGACGTCGTGTAGCGCACCTTCAGGTCGCGCGAGGTCAGCAACCAGAGCGAACGGCGGTACCGCTCGAACGGCGACCAGTGGGCGCGCGTCGACGTGGTCACGCCATCAGACTATCGGGGTCGACCGCCCGTACCTGTGGACGCGGGGAGAGCGCCTACCGCGCGAACGACGAGGAGAACACGGCGTTGGCGCGTTCCAGGTCTTCGGCGAAGTCGATCTCGACGGCGTACAGGTCTGAGATATCGACCGGCTGGACGCGCATCTTGTCGTCGGCGATGGCGGTCTCGATGCCGCGCTCGAAGTAGTCCTGGTCGCCGACCTTGGTGAGGTGGCGCAGCAGGGTCGCCTTGTCGGTGCTCGAGATGTAGTTGATGCCGACCGCCTCGCCCAGGCCGCCGACGACGGTCTTCGAGAGCTCGTGGATGAAGCCCTCGGCGTCGGTCGTGTACTTGACCTCTTCGTCGGACACCTTGGCCGTGTTCACGCTGACGAAGCTGCGGTCGGCGGCGACCAGGTCGCCCACGCGCACCAGCACCTCAGGATCGAAGACGACGTCGCCGTTCATCCAGAGCACGCCTCCGGCGCTGGATGCCTGCAACGCCCGCATTAGGCTCTTGCTGGTGTTGGTCTGGTCGTACTGCTCGTTGTAGACGTAAGACGCCTGCGGGAACGCCTCGATGATGTGCTCGAGCTTGTAGCCGACGACGATGCTCACCGCGGCGTCGTTGCCGAAGGCCGCGCGGATGTTGTCGAACTGCTGCTGCATGATGGTGCGGCCATCGTTGAGCTCGGTGAGCGGCTTGGGGAGCGACCGACCGAGCCGGCTGCCCATGCCGGCGGCCAGGATCACGATCTGGGTGGTCGGCTTCGGGGTGCTCATGGCGATGGTGCTCCTCAAGGTTTCGTCTGCGAGTGGATCGACGGTGCTTGATGGAACCCAGCCGGGGAGAGTTCACCCGCTGTTCATCGCCGATCCGGCTGTGCGACACACCTTTGTGCTTGGTAAGGATTCTAATCGGCGGTCCTGAGCAGTCAGCGGAACCTCAGGATTCCGTTGTCGTTTCGTGACCACGGCTGGAGGCGATCCGTGAACCGCGCACGGGTGAGCGTCGCTCGGTTGTCGCGGTTGATACGTTGTACCCGTGGAAGCCGAATCGGAACCGTCGACGCCAAAGCGTCAGGGTCCGGGAGGCAAGTCCACCGCGGCTCGCTCGAGCGCGGGACGGCGTCCTGCGGGCTCCGGCGGCGCCGGATCAGGCGCATCGCGCAGGCCGAGCAAGCCGGGGGCATCCGCTCCGACGACGGCGACCAAGGGCGGCGCCAAGGCCGGCGCCCAGGCCGGCACCCAGACGCCCGCGGCGCCCCCCGCGCCCCCGGCAGCGCGCCGGGATGACAGCTCGCCGATCCGCCGTTCGGTGATCGAGACCCCGGTGCTCGGTTCGCCACGCGGCGGACCCCCGCGTCAGCACCATGAGGCGCCGGTTGAGGCCGAGCCCGAGGCGCCCGCAGAAGTCGAGCCCGAGGCGCCCGCGGAGGCCGAAGCGCCCGCGGAAGCCGAGGCCGAGGTCGAGACGCCCGCGGAAGCCGAACCCGAGGTCGAGGCGGAGCCCGAGGCACCCGCCGAACCCGAACCCGAACCGCCCGCGCCCCCCGCATCGAAGGCCGGGCGCCCGCACGCCGGACCGACGACGCGCGCGCCGGCATCGCATCCCATCTCCTCCCGCGCGCCCGCGATGATCGCGTCGGAGGTCGCGCTGTCGGTCAGCGCGCTCAGCAAGTCGTTCGGCGACACCGCGGCGGTCGACGCGGTCGATCTGACGGTTCCGGCGGGTTCCTTCTTCGGCTTCGTCGGCCCCAACGGCGCCGGCAAGACCACCACGCTGTCGATGGTGACGGGTCTGCTGCGCCCCGACTCCGGCATCGTGAAGATCTACGGCGTGGATGTCTGGGCCAACCCCGCGGTCGCCAAGAAGTCCCTCGGCGTGCTTCCCGACCGGCTGCGACTGTTCGACCGCCTCACCGGGTCGGAATTCCTGCACCACGCCGGTGCTCTCCGCGGCCTCGACCGCCAGACCATCAGCAGCCGGGTGGACGATCTCGAGCGCGCGTTCGGCATCGAGCACTCGGCGAGCCGACTCGTGTCGGACTACTCGGCCGGCATGGTCAAGAAGATCGGGATCGCGGCGGCGATGATCCATTCGCCGCGTCTGCTGGTGCTCGACGAGCCGTTCGAGTCGGTCGATCCGGTCTCGGCGCAGGTGGTCATCGACATCCTGAAGAAGTTCGCCGCGGCGGGCGGCACCGTACTGCTCTCCAGCCACAGCATGGATCTGATCGAGCGCATCTGCGATTCGGTCGCCATCATCGCTGAGGGGCGGATGCTGGCGAGCGGCCCGATCGCCGACGTGCTCGACGGGCACTCGCTCGAGCAGCGGTTCGTCGAGCTGGCCGGTGGCGCCACCGCAGTGGAGGGCATGGAGTGGTTGCAGAGCTTCTCCGACTGAAGGCCCGGCTGCTCCGCAATGGGTTCCGCCGTCCTTCGGCGCGCGTCGCCGGCTCGGCGGTGGTGCTCGCGCTCGCGCTGATCTGCCTGGTCGTGCTGTTCGCCGTCGCGTCGCGGGTGACCGAGTTCGACGGCGAGATCGTCGGCCGCGCGATCGTGCTCCTGGGCGCGGGCGTCACTTTCGGCGCGCTGCTGCTGCCCGCGATGTTCTCGCCGTCGCAGCTGGTTGAACCCCGTGCCTTCCTCGGGTACCGCATCGCGTCGGTGCCGCTGGCCGGAGCCTTGCTACTGCTCACCCTGGTGGGTCCGGCCGCGCTGCTGGTCCTTGCCGCCCTCCTGCCCGTGGTCGCGTGGCGCGGCTTCGACGGCATCGCCGGCGTTGCGGCTGCTGCGGCACCCCTTCTCGTGCTGCAGCTGCTCCTGCTCGTCCGGATCGGGGTCGCGATCGGCGCGCAGGTGCACCGCCACCCCGTGGTGCGCTCGTGGATCAGGGTGGCCGGAGTCGTCATCCTGGCGGCCGACCTGCTGCTGGTCGCCGGGCTGCTGCTTCCGCGCGCGGTGCTGCTCGCGCCGGAACGATCGCTCGCCCCGCTGTCGCCGCTGGCCCGCCTGCTCGCCCAGCTTCAACCGGAGCAGGTGGCGGATGCCGTGGGCGGCTCCCCGCTGGGCTCGCTCTGGGGCGCGCCCGACCTCGCCGCCTCTGGCCAGGGCTCACCGAGCGCTGCCCTGTGGATCGGCGCCGGCGTGGTCGTCGTGCTCGCCCTGATCTGGTGGGCGTTCGTCAAGGGGGCGCTGCGTCCGACGCACAAGCAGAAGATCAGCAGGGCCGAGCGGGTGCCGGCGTGGTTCCGGCGGATGCCGGCGAGTCCGGTGGGCGCGGTCGCCGCGCGCAGCTTCATCTACTGGCTGCGCGACCCGCGCTACCGGGCGGTGTTCGGCATCCTGCCCCTGCTTCCGATCCTGACCGGGCTGGCGTTCTTCATCGGCGGGGTGCCGCTGCCCATCGGCGCGCTGGTGCCCTTGCCTCTGATGGTGCTCGTGCTGGCCTGGTCGACCATCCACAACGACGTCGCGTACGACTCCACGGCCGTCTGGGCGCACGTGGTGGCCCAGACCCGCGGCGTGCACGATCGGCTGGGGCGGCTGTGGCCGGTGCTGGCGTTCGGCATCATCCTGATCGCGATCGGCACGCCGATCACGGTGTGGGTGCAGGGCAATCCGGCTTCGCTGCCCGCCGTTCTGGGCATCAACCTCGCCCTGCTGCTCGGCGGAGTCGGTGTGGGCAGTGCGATGTCGCCGCGCTTCCCGTATCCCGCGCCGCGCCCCGGCGACGGCCCGTTCACCTACCCCCAGGCCTCCGGTGGCACGGGAGGCGGCGCTCAGGCCGGATCGTTCCTGCTGACGATTCTCGTGGGGGCGCCACCGATCGCGGCCACGGCGCTGTGGCTGATGGGGTTCCCCGGTCCTCTGCCCTGGATCGCACTCGTGGTCGGGCTCGCGTCCGGGGCCGTCGCATTGGCGCTCGGCCTGCGCAGCGGGGCATCCGCCTTCGACCGCCGCGGGCCGGAACTGCTGGCCTTCACCATGCAAAACTAGAAGCATGAGCGCGATGAGCATCGGCAGCCCGGACGGCCCCGACACGGCCGGCGGCGGCGCGGGCACCGATCTGCTCGAGAAGGAACTGCAGGAGCTCATCGAGAAGGAGCTCACCGAGGACGGTGACCACGACCGCTTCTCGCACTACGTGCAGAAGGAGAAGATCCTCGAGTCGGCCGTCACCGGCAAACCGGTGATCGCGCTGTGCGGCAAGGTCTGGGTGCCCGGCCGCGATCCCGAGAAGTTCCCGGTCTGTCCCGACTGCAAGAAGATCTACGACCGGATGAAGTAGCCCGGGCGCGGGCCCTACAGGTACCGCGTCGGGATCGCGGGCTCGCCCCGTGAGAGCGAGAGCGCGTGCACCGGCAGCTCGGCCATGACGGCCGCGTGGTGGGCGCGCGCCGCCGCGACGCCGACCGTTCCGAGGTGGGCGTCGATCGGGGTGCCGTCGCGCATCAGATCGACGAGCAGCGGCCGACCGGCCGAGGCGTCGACCGGCGGATCCTCGACATAGATGTCCTCGGCGACCGCGACCCCGTCGCGCAGCGTGCGCACCGGCTGCTTGCGCCCGCCGACGGTGGCTTTGCCGTCCGACTTCTTGCCGACCGGCAGCCACCCGCCCGCACCGTCGAGGTGGGCGACGAGCTTGTAGACCATGCCGGCGGCAGGCGATCCCGATCCGGTGACCAGCGACGTCCCGACGCCGTAGGAGTTCACCGGAGCCGAGCGCAGCGCAGCGATCGCGTGCTCGTCGAGGTCGTTGGTGACCGTGATGCGCGTGTTCACCGCGCCCAGCGAATCGAGCTGCGCCCGCACCTCGCGCACCACGACACCGAGGTCGCCCGAGTCGATCCGCACCGCTCCGAGCGACGTTCCGGCCACGCGGATCGCGGTCTCCACCGCGGTCGGGATGTCGTAGGTGTCGACCAGCAGCGTCGTCCCGACCCCCATCGCGGCGACCTGCGCGCGGAACGCCTCCTCCTCCGAGTCGAAGAGCAGCGTGAAGGCGTGCGCCGCGGTCCCCATGGTCGGGATGCCCCACTCCCGCCCGGCCTCGAGATTGCTGGTCGCGCCGAACCCGGCGATGTAGGCGGCGCGGGCGGCCGCGATCGCGGACCGCTCACCCGTGCGACGCGAGCCCATCTCGGCGAGCGGGCGCTCTCCGGCGGCTGACACCATGCGCGCGGCGGCCGACGCGACGGCCGAGTCGTAGTTGAACACGCTGAGCGCGAGCGTCTCGAGCACGACGGCCTCGGCGAAGGTACCCTCGACAACGAGCACCGGTGATCCGGGAAAGTACAGCTCGCCTTCGGCGTAGCCACGGATGGTTCCCGAGAATCGGAAGCCCTCGAGCCAGTCGAGCGTCGCATCGCTGACCACGTGCTCGCGCTTCAGGAAGGCGAGCTCGCGCTGCCCGAACCGGAAGTCGTCGACAAGCTGCAGCAGCCGACCGGTTCCGGCGACCACCCCGTAGCGCCGGCCGGTGGGCAGTCGGCGGGCGAAGAGCTCGAACACGCTGCGCCGCAGCGCCCGGCCGTCGGCGAGCGCCGCGTCGATCATGGTGAGCTCGTAGCGGTCGGTGAGGAGCGCGCTCGTCATGGAGTCGAGCCTAGAGGCCAGCGCGGCCCCGGTATCCTGATGCGGTGACCACAGGGCTGTCGATTCCGGGCGCGACCGACGCGCCGATCGGCGTGTTCGACAGCGGTGTGGGTGGTCTCACGGTGGCGCGGGCCATCCTCGATCAGCTGCCGCGCGAGTCCATCCTCTACGTCGGCGACACCGCGCACTCGCCGTACGGGCCGAAGCCGATCGCCGAGGTGCGCGCCTACGCGCTGCAGGTGCTCGACGACATGGTCGCGACCGGGGTGAAGGCTCTGGTGATCGCCTGCAACACGGCGAGCGCGGCCATGCTGCGGGATGCCCGCGAGCGCTATGAGGCGGCCAGCGGCATCCCGGTGGTCGAGGTGATCCAGCCGGCGGTACGCGCCGCGGTGCGCGCGACCCGCAACGGGCGGGTCGGCGTGATCGGGACGGTCGGCACGATCCAGTCGCGGGCCTACGACGACGCGTTCGCCGCGGCATCCGGGCTGGAGTTGTTCAGCGCCGCCTGCCCGCGCTTCGTCGAGTTCGTCGAGGCGGGCGTCACGAGCGGCCCGGAGCTGTTCGCAGTGGCCGAGGAGTACCTGGCTCCGCTGCGCGACGCCGGTGTCGACACCCTGGTGCTGGGTTGCACGCACTACCCGCTGATGTCGGCCGCGATCCAATACGTCGTGGGTCAGGATGTGCGGCTCGTCTCGAGCGCGGACGAGACCGCCGCCGATCTGTACCGGGTGCTCGTGAGCAGCGGGCTGGAGCGCACCGCCGCCCTGGACGGGAATGGACGGGTGCCCACCCACACCTTCGAGAGCACCGGCGACGACGAGGCCGCGTTCCGGCAGCTGGCCACGCGCTTCCTCGGCCCCGAGGTCACCCGGGTCGAGACCTTCGAAACCGGAGCGATCCCGCTTCCGCGCGTGTGACTCCGAGCACCACCAACCCGAAAGGCATCATGACCCGCATCGATGGCCGCGACAACGACGACCTCCGCCCGGTGACCATCGAGCGCGGCTGGAGCAAGCAGGCCGAGGGCAGCGCCCTGATCAGTTTCGGCGACACCCGGGTGCTGTGCACGGCGAGCTTCACCAACGGCGTTCCGCGCTGGCTGACCGGCAAGGGCAGGGGCTGGGTGACGGCCGAGTACTCGATGCTGCCGCGCAGTACCAACGACCGGATGGACCGCGAGTCGGTGAAGGGCCGCATCGGCGGACGCACCCACGAGATCTCGCGGCTGATCGGCCGGAGCCTGCGCGCGGTCATCGACACCAAGGCGCTCGGCGAGAACACCCTGGTGATCGACTGCGACGTGCTGCAGGCGGATGGCGGCACCCGCACCGCGTCGATCACCGGCGCCTACGTGGCCATGGCTGACGCGATCGAGTGGGGACGCAGCAAGGGATTCATCGGCAAGGCCGCGAAGCCGCTCATCGACTCCGTGGCGGCGGTCAGCGTCGGGATCATCGACGGCGTGCCCATGCTCGATCTGGCATACACCGAGGATTCACGCGCCGAGACCGACATGAACGTAGTGGTCACCGGGCGCGGCCTGTTCGTCGAGGTGCAGGGAACCGCCGAGGGCGCGCCGTTCGACCGCACCGAGCTCAACACGCTGCTCGACCTGGCGCTCGGCGGGACGACCACCCTGACCGCCCTGCAGCTCGCGGCGCTGGAACCGTATGTGGATGGCGCGGGCGCGGTGTGACGGTCTTCGTGCTGGCGACGCACAACCCGCACAAGGTCGAGGAACTGCGGCGCATCCTGGGGGAGCGGCTGGGGCACCACCGTCTGGTCGGGTACGACGGTCCTGAGCCGGTCGAAGACGGCGACAGCTTCGAGGCGAATGCGCTGATCAAGGCGCGGGCGGCGGCTGTCTTCACCGGCCTCCCGGCGATCGCCGACGATTCGGGGATCTGCGTGGACGCGCTGGGAGGCGCCCCCGGCATCCATTCGGCGCGGTATGCGCAGCTTCTGACGGGCGCGGCGCGCGACGACGCCGACAACTACCGGCTGCTCCTGACCAACCTGCGCGGGGTCGCGGATCGCGCGGCCCAGTTCGTCTGCGCCGCCGCGTTGGTCGACGTGGGCGCCCTCGACGCGGGCCCGAGCCGCACGGGGCTGCAGGCGGGAGGCGCGGCCTTCGAGCACACCGAGCGCGGGGTCTGGCCGGGTTCGGTGCTGGAGGCGCCGGCCGGCCAGGGCGGTTTCGGCTACGACCCGGTCTTCCGTCCCGATGGACTCGACATCAGCTCGGCAGAGCTCACCGCCGACGAGAAGAACGCGCAGAGCCATCGCGCACGAGCGTTCGGCTTGCTCGTCGCGGCGCTGCGCGCCCGGTACGGGTAGAGCTCGGAGCGCGCCCGCTCCACTCGGCCGCGAGGCGTGACTCGCGGGTGCAGGTGAGTCGCTTCTTCTCATTTCACTTCGCGCTCAATTCAGCGCGAAGTGAAATGGGGAGTTCGGAGGAGTGCGCCCCCGCGGGGCGATCGCCAGCCCCGCACGGCGGGGTTCGCGCGAAGCTTCGCCGGTAGCCTGGGCGCATGGCCCACGATCACGCCGACCGCGCCCACGGCAACCGCCGTCGGCTCGGGTTCGCGCTCGCGATCGTTGTGGTCGTGCTGCTGATCGAGCTGCTCGGCGCCTGGCTGTCCGGCTCGCTGGCTCTGCTCGCGGATGCCGGTCACATGACCAGCGACGCGGTCGGACTGGTCGTCGCACTGGTCGCCAGCACGATCGCCGCACGGCCGGCCACCGATCGGCATACCTTCGGATTCCGGCGGGTCGAGGTGCTCGGCGCCCTCGTCAACGGTGCCCTGCTCACGGTCGTCGCCGTGACGGTCGCCATCGAGGCG
>Ga0070685_10001638_pt1 | contig 11787 bp, 9 predicted proteins | sample KBSS13LmetaG_FD_65651 | JGI IMG/M metagenome (GOLD analysis project Ga0070685, IMG submission 65651) | Switchgrass rhizosphere microbial communities from Kellogg Biological Station, Michigan, USA - KBS S1-3L metaG | ecosystem: Host-associated > Plants > Roots > Rhizosphere ...
ACCGCGGCGATCTGCGGCACCTTCAGGTAGCGCCGCATCACCGAGTTGTAGTAGAAGATGCGGCTGGCGCCGTACTGCCCCGGGAACACGCCGCCCTGGTACGGCAGGTTCACGCCGGCGCTGTCGACCAGGTAGACGATCGGCACGCGGCAGCGCATGGCGATCTCCTGCGCGCGCAGCATCTTGGTGATCGTCTCCGGCCACCACGACCCGGCCTTCACCGTGGCGTCGTTGGCGACCACCACCACCTCGCGGCCGGCGACGGTGCCGATCCCCGTCACCACCCCCGCGCCGGGGGCCTGGCCCTCGTAGCGGTCGTGGGCGACCAGGAGGCCGATCTCCTGGAAGCGGGTGCGCGGGTCCAGCAGCAGCCCGATGCGCTCGCGGGCGGTGAGCTTGCCGTCGGCGTGCTGCCGCTCGATGCGCTTGGGGCCGCCGCCCTGGCGCAGCCGCGCCTCCAGCTCCACCAGCTCGCGGGCGAGCCGGCGGGCGCGGGGCTCGGCTTCGGCGGGCGCCTCGGCGGCGGGGGCGGCGGCGCTCACGGCGCGGCCAGCTCACGGTCGCGGCCGTGCTCCGCGAACCAGCCGCGGATGTACTCCACCGCGTCGCCCGTGGTCGTCCCCGGGCCGAAGAGCCGGCCGATCCCCCGCGCCTCGAGCGCGCGCATGTCCTCTTCGGGGATGATGCCGCCGCCGGTGATCAGCACGTGGTCGGCGCCCTCGTCGTCGAGGAGCGCCTTCACCCGCGGGAAGAGCGTCATGTGCGCGCCTGAGAGGATGGACATCGCCACCACGTCCACGTCTTCCTGGATGGCGGCGGCCACGACCATCTCGGGGGTCTGGTGGAGGCCGGTGTAGATCACCTCCATCCCCGCGTCGCGGAGGGCGGCGGCGATCACCTTGGCGCCGCGGTCGTGCCCGTCGAGCCCGGGCTTGGCGACCAGCACGCGGATCTTGCGTTCGGCCATGGGTTCGGAACTTCGTTCAGGATCGGTAGATGGCACCGGAAAGAGACCGCTAAACATAGGCCGCGCCGCATGCATGCGGCAAGCCAACGACAACGGCGACGGCGTCTCACGCAGAGACGCGGAGGCACGGAGAGACTCAGCCGGGAACGGGATCTCCCCGCTCGAACGCCTCCACCAGCGCGTGCAGGCCGCCGATGCCGCCGGCGGCGACGCGCACGCCCTCCGGCAACCCCTCCGCCGGCCAGCCGCCCAGGAAGAGGCGGGCGAACACGTCCGCGGGGCCGGAGGCGCGCACGTCGGCCTCGTTCGCCGCGCCGCGGGCGATCTCCACCCCCTCGCCCAGGCGGAAGGTGTAGGGCACCTCGCCCACCACCAGCTCGGCGACCAGCTTCGCGCCGCCGCGGTAGCGGCGGCGCAGCGCGACCATCAGCCACTCCAGGCTGCGGTGCTCGCCCGCGGCGGGCGTCCCCATCCACCGCCATCCCCATCGCCCCAGCGCGTGCACGGCCGGCTCCAGCGCGCGGCCGACCTCCGTCAGCCGGTACGCCTGCCCGCCCTCGCCGGCCGCGCGGATGCGCTCCAGCAGGCCGTGCTCCTCCATCTCCTTCAGCCGCTTGGCCAGCAGGTTGGTGGTGATGCCGGGGAGCCCGCGCAGCAGCTCCGAGTAGCGCAGCGGGCCCAGCAGGAGGTTACGCACCACGAGCAGCGTCCAGCGCTCGCCGACCACGTCGAGCGCCTTCGCCAGCCCGCAGTACTGCCCGTACGAGCGCTTGCTCATCGAGACACTTGCCTTTTGGATGATGGTCGCTTTACTATTTGATAGCGACGATGGCATTCACCTTAACCGGGGGTGGGGGGATGGTCAAGGCATCGATGGGCCTGGCGATGGCGTTCGCGGTGCTGGCGGTGCTGGTGGCGGCGTCGTTCCCGTTCCTCCTCCACCGCGCGGAGACGGCCACGGGCGACGCGGCCGCGGCGAGGCGGCGCGCGTCGCGGGTTGCGCTGACGACGGGGATCTGGATGGCGGCGACCTTCGCGGCCGCGGCCTCGGGGCGGCTGAGCTTCGCCACCGTGCCGCCGACAATGGGGATCGTGATCGTGCTCTCGCTGGCGATCGCGCTGCGGATCGGGCTCTCGGGCGCGGGGAGGACGATCGCGGCGGGGGTGCCGCTGGCGGTGCTGGTGGGGGTGCAGGGGTTCCGCTTTCCGCTGGAGCTGCTGCTGCACCGCGCCTACACGGAGGGGCTGATGCCGGTGCAGATGAGCTACTCCGGCCGCAACTTCGACATCGTGACGGGCGTCACGGCCATCGTGCTGGCGGCGGCGCTCTGGCTCGCGCCGCAGCGCGTCTCGCCGAAGCTGGTGCTCGCGTGGAACGTGATGGGCCTCGGGCTGCTGCTGAACGTGCTGACCATCGCCATCCTCTCGATGCCGACGCCGCTGCGCGTGTTCATGAACGAGCCGTCGAACGCCTGGATCGCGCAGCCGCCCTTCGTCTGGCTCCCGGCCGTGCTCGTCGTCGCCGCGCTCGCAGGCCACGTCGTAGTCTTCCGGCAGCTGAAAAGCGCCTCACGCAGAGCCACGGAGACACGGAGAGAGACGACGTCCCTCCCTCCGCGCCTCCACGTCCCTGCGTGAGGTTGCCGGTCAGGAGACCAGCTTGCGGACGGCGGCCATGTCCTGGGGGGAGCCCATCAGGATCAGCACCAGCCCGGGCGTGATGCGCAGCGAGGGCGGCGGGTTGTAGACCCAGGGCTTCCCGTCCTCGCGGCAGGCCAGGAGCAGCGCCGACGAGGTCCCGCGGAAGTCCACGTCCTCCAGCGTGTGCTCCACCAGCGGCGACTCCTCCCCGATCCGCACCTCCTCGATCCGCAGGTTCTTCTCGCGGTCGCGCAGCATCTCGTCCAGGAAGGTCACCACCGTGGGCCGGATGAGTTCCGACACCATCCGCAGCCCGCCGATGAAGCGGGGCGACACCACCGCGTTGGCGCCCACGCCGCGCACCCGGCCGGTAGTGGTAATGTCTTCCACCCGGCTCACGATGCGGATGGCCGGGTTGAGCTGCCGCGCGGTGAGGGTGGCGATCAGGTTGTCCTTGTCGCTGCGGGTGCACACCAGGATGCCGCTGGCCCGCGCGATGCCCGCCGCGGCCAGCACCTCCTCGGCGGTGGGGTCGCCCACGGTGATGGGGAGCGTGGGGAACTCCTGGGCCAGCGCGTCGACGCGCTCCGGGTTGTCGCACACCAGCACCGTGTCGCGCTTCACCGAAAGCAGCTCCTGCACGGCGTAGGTGGAGGTCTCGTCGGACCCGCAGACGATCAGGTGGCCGCTGAGGCGTGCGATCTCCCTCGTCATTCGGCGTCTCCAGAACACGTGGTGGAGCTGGCCCTCGAAGATGAACGCCGTCACCGTGGAGAGGAAATACCCGGCGCCGCTGATCCCGAACAGGATCAGCACCATGGTGAAGATCCGCCCGGCAGGGTTCCTCGAAAGATCGATGACCTCGCCGTACCCGACCGTCGTCAGCGAGATCACGGTCATGTACAGCGCGTCGATCCACGAGGCCGACGGCGCGAGGACGCGGTAGCCCACGAACCCGAACACCACCAGCCCCACCAGGAACGCCGCCCCCGTGGCGAGTCGCCGGCGCAGCAGTCGCAGGTCGGAATCCATGGGACGATGTGGCCGGAGTCGGGGAGCCGGAGGCTGTCACGGCGGAGCGGCAGGCCGGACAAGATGCGCGCTGGGGCCCCAGCTGAAAAGCACCTCACACAGAGCCGCAGAGGCGCGAAGAGAAAGCCGCGTCTCCCCTCCGTGCCTCCGCGTCTCTGCGTGAGAAGGTTAAGTCTATTAAAACATGAAAACCAACATACCGGTCACCACGACGACCAGGGCGATGCCTCCCAAGGCAAGCACCGCTTCTTGAGACCATGGAAGGGAAATCTGATCCAGCTGAAACATTTCGTAGACACTCTGGTTCGGACTGGATGTGCCACTCCACTCAACCTCTGATAAGGACCGGACCCTGATATCAGAGATGACGAATCGCCTGAAATCCCTTTTCGATCCTCCAGTGACCGGAAATATTTTCTGGCGAAGCCGCTCTCCAGGAGCGATCACCATGTTCCAGTCATGATTCTTTATTGAGAAACCATCGGAATCGGCCACTCGGAAACTTATTTGAAGAAGCATTTTCGTATTCGAGCGATTCTTGATGTCGAGGCCTAGATCCCAGCCTTCACCGGGACTCGGACTAAGCCAAAAACGCAAGATGGAAAGGCGCTCGTCGTGTGGCACGCGGTCACCCAGCAGCACCGCATCAAAGAATACGTATGTTTTGCTCATAGCTCCATTCTTCGTGTTAAGCCACGGGCGGCGGGGCGCGGACAAGATGCGCGATCTTCTGTTGGCAGAAAAGCGCCTCACGCAGAGACGCAAAGCCACGGGGAGAAACAGCGTCTCCCCTCCGTGCCCCCGCGTCGCTGCGTGAGACGTCCGTCAGCCTCGGCGGCACACCACGATGAGGTCCTCGCTGCTGTGGATGAAGGGGGCGAGCTCCCAGTCGCCATACCAGTCGACGGGGACGAGGCCGGCGGCGCGGAGCAGGCGGTCCCACTCGGTGGCGGAGCGGATGCGCAGCTCGTGGTACTTCTCGCCGCGCCTGTCCCCCTTGCTCCAGCGCAGCCACTCGCGGCTCACCCCCTCCACCGCGTCGAACTCGCGCTCCACCCACACCGTGGTCCCGTCGTCGCTCTCCCACCAGTCGCGCGCGGCGTAGTCGCCCACGATGTGGTCGCGGTGCATGGTCTCCAGCACGAACGCGCCGTCCGGCCGCAGCGCCTCGCGGGCGCCGCGCAGCACGCGCAGGTCCTCGTCGTCGGAGAGGAAGTAGCCCAGCGAGGAGTAGAGCGAGAGCACGGCGTCGAAGCGCCCGCGCCAGGGGATCTCGCGCATGTCGCCGCGCACGAAGTCGACCTCCACGCCGGCGGCGGACGCGCGCTTGCGGCCGCGCGCCAGCAGCGTCTCCGAGAGGTCGAGGCCGGTCACGCGGAAGCCGGCGCGGGCCAGGGAGACGGAGTGGCGCCCCCAGCCGCAGGCCACGTCGAGCACCTCGCCGCCGGGCGGGAGCGCCACCATCTCCCGCAGCCCCGCCACCTCGCGCTCGGTGCGCGCCGGCGTCAGGAAGTCGCGGTAGAGGGAGATGAAGGTCTCGTCGAAGTATCCCTCGTACCACGGCTCGCTGCTCATGCGACCGGCGCGGGCGCGCCGTCCAGGAGCGCGCGGGCGGCGGCGAGGGGAGCGTCCAGGCCGCTGGCCTCGAACTGCGCGGCGGCCCACTCCAGGTGCTCGCGCGCGGCCTCCACGTCGCGCCGCGCGAGCAGGAGGCGGCCCCAGGCCAGGTGCAGGTGCGCCGCCGGGAGCCGCGCCTCGCCCGCGCCGAAGCGCTCCTCGGCCGCGGCGAAGTGCGCCTCGGCCTCGTCCCAGCGCGCGGGGTCGGCGGCGGCGAGCGCCTCGCCCCAGACCTGCTGCGCCAGCCCCTCGCCGAAGATGCCGCCCATCGAGCGCGCGAACTCCACGGCCTCGCCCGCCAGCGCGGCGGCCTCGGCGGGGCGGCCGGCGCGCAGCGCCAGCTCGGCGCGCGCGGCGGCGAACCAGTCGGCGATCACCAGCCGCCCGCCCAGCCCCTCGGCCACCTCGCGGCAGCGCGCCAGGTGCGCCGCGGCGGCCTCGTGGTCGCCCCGGCGGCCCTCGGCCCAGGCGCGGTAGCCGTGGCCCACGTAGGTCGCCAGCCGGTCGCCCGAGCGCTCGGCCGCCTCGATGGTGTCGGCGCTCGTCTCCAGCATGCGCGCCACGTCGCCCGCCATCAGGTGCACGGCGAAGTAGTAGACGTAGCTGATGGAGAGGCCGGTGGGGCTGTTCACCTCCAGGGAGCGGCGGATGGCGGCCTCCCCCGCCGCCAGCGCCTCGGCGTGGCGGCCCAGGGCGGCGAGCGCTACGCCCATGAAGCCGTGGCTGGAGATCCACTCCGTCACGTTCCCCAGCCGCTCCAGGGGCGCGACCGCCTGCTCCAGCAGCGGGAGCGCACGGCCGAAGTACCCCTGCGAGACCATCGCCCGCCCCAGCGAGCTGGAGGGGATGGCCAGCATCTCCTCGTCGCCCAGCTCCTTCGCCACCTCCAGCACCCGGCGGAAGTAGCCGGTCGCCTCGACCGGGGCGTTGGCCATGAAGTGGAAGCGCCCCATCCAGTAGCGGATGCGCGCCAGCCGCAGCCGGTCGCCGCAGTCGCTCCCGCCGGGGTCGGGGAGCGCGCGGGCCAGCGGCTCCACCGCCGCCAGCCGCGCCAGGCTCTTCTCCGGCGAGTCGGCCACGTAGGCGGCGCTCGCCAGCTTGAGCGTGGTGTCCACGCGCAGGCGGCGGACGTCGTCGGTGTCGGCGTGCGTCTCCAGCAGCTCGAGCGCCTTCTCGTAGTGGAGGCGCGCCTCGGCGTTGGCGTAGGCCGCGGCCGCGGTGTCGCCGGCGCAGAGGAGGTAGCGCACGGCCTTCGCCGTGTCGCCCGCCTCCAGGAAGTGGCGGACGAGCTGCACGGCGATCTGGTTGCACTGGTCGCCGTACAGCTCCTCCAGCACGCGCGCCACGTCTTCGTGCAGGTAGCCGCGCTCGACCTCGTCGAGCGTGTTGTAGAGGTACTTCTGGAAGAGGGAGTGGCGGAAGCGGTAGTACGCGAGGCGGTGGCTGGCCAGGCGGTGCGTCCCCTGCGCGGCGACCAGGCGGTGCTGCCGCTCCAGCTCGCCGCTCAGCCGGCGGATCGTCCCGCGCTCGTCGGCGTCGCGTACGCGCGCCACCACCTGCGCGGTGAAGCGGTGCCCCTCCACGCTGGCCACGACCAGCGTGTCGCGCAGCTCCTTCTCCAGCCGGCCGATGCGCTCGCCGATCACCCCGTCCACGCGGGCGGGGAGGCTCTCCCACTCCACCGCCGGGCCGAGCGCCCAGGCGTCGTCGTCGTCGCGCACCAGCACGCCGCGCTCCTGCAGCGAGCGCAGGAGCTCCACGGTGAAGAGGGGATGGCCCTCGGTGTGGCGGTAGAGCGCGTCGCGGAACTCGGGGCCCAGACGGTTGGGCTCGGCGTCGAGGAGCTCGTCGACGAAGCGGCGCTCTTCCGCCTCGTCGGCGGCGCCCAGGTCGAGCACCACGTCGCCGTAGTAGCGCTTGACCTCGTTCAGCATGGGCTCCATCGGGTGGCGCTCGCCGCCGCGCCCGAGCGCCACGTCGTTGGGGCGGAAGGTACCGAGGATCATCACCCGGCTCTTCTCCAGCCGGCGGACGAGGTGAAAGAGGAGCCCCACGCTCGCCGCGTCGACCCAGTGCAGGTCGTCGATCACCAGCACCAGCGGCGCCTTCGCGGCCAGGCGGCGGATGACGGCGGTGTACTGCTCGAAGATCTGGTTCTGGTCCAGCCGCCCGTCGGGGCCCGCGGGGAGCTGCGACTTCTGCTTGACCAGCGCCTCCAGCCGCGTGGCGAGCTTCGACCCCTTCGCCAGCTTGGTGCCCAGCCGGGTGAGGAGCGCCCCGCCGGGGATGAAGATGCCGACCAGGTCCCCGCCGGACTCGACCACCGCCTCGCCCGCCACGTGCAGGAAGCGCCTGAGGCGCCCGGCGTTCTCGGCCGAGATCACCCCCTCTTCCAGGCTGGCCTCCACGTCGCCGGTGAGGAGCGCCATCACCTCGCGGAAGGGGAGGTAGGGGTCGGCCATCCCGGTCTGCGCGTTCGAGTCGCCGAAGGCCACCAGCAGGTCGGGGTGGGCCTCCTGCGCGCGCCGGGTGAACTCGCTCACCAGGGTGGTCTTCCCCGCGCCGGCCTCGCCGGCCACGAAGCATACCTGCCCCTGGCCCTGGAGCGCCCGGGCGAGCATCGCCTCCAGGCGCTCCAGCTCCGCCTGGCGCGCGACGAAGACCGCGTTGCCGATCATCTGGATCCCGCGAAGGGTGGGTTTCGCGAACGAGGGGGAAGACCGCCGGGAGAAGCACCGCCCCCTGGGAACGGGCGTTCCGGGGCCAGTTGCGAATATGCGCGCCGCTCACCCGGGGGACAAGCGGGGAGACTACGGATTCACCTCACGCAGAGACACGGAGGCACGGAGAGAAACGGCTCAGGGGCGGCGGATGGTGACGCGCTTGACGAAGGCGTCGGTTGGAGATCGAATCTCGGTGAGGATCTTTGCCCAGGCGGTGCGGAGTTAGAGAGGCAGCCCGGGAATACGGTGACGACATGTCTGAAATCGTCGAAGAGATACTCGCCGTAGAGCACGAGCACGCTCTAGGGGTTCAGTCGCTTCCTGCGGCAGAGCGGGACCCGCTCCGGGAGCGTATTTCCTCCCGCTACGGCGACAGGCCGGATCGGCTCTGGGAAACGCTGCACGGCTGTGCCTCGGTTCAGGACCGCGAAGGATGGAAGTGGATCCACGAGTTCATCGGCTCGAGGAGCTGTGTGCTGCTGTTCGATCTCGACGAGGAAGACGAGATGCTCCACGTTCCATCGGGAGCGTCGCTCGACCAGCTCCTCCATCGCACGTCCGGCTTCGAGTTCTACGTGACGGATCTGGAGGGTACCTACCTGATCTGCTTCAACCACCACGATTTTCTCGTGTGCTGCGGCAGCGCGAAGGCATGGCTCGAGCAGCGCGAGCAGCGCGAATAGGTACCTGGCGCCGCCCACGGAGTGCGGGAGTGCGTCAGGGGCGGCGGATGGTGACGCGCTTGACGAAGGCGTCGGCGGCGACGAGCTGGCGGATGGCGGAGGCGGCGCCCTGCGCGCCCATCCGGTCGGCGTACGGGCCCACGGCCACCACCACGTAGCCGTCGCGGAGCTGCGGGTACACCGCCGAGTTCGCCAGCCCGGCGGCGAAGCCCTGGTCGCGCGCCGCGGAGAGCATCCGCCGCGCCTGGTCCATCTGGTCCGGCGTGTAGGAGCCGGTCACCACGATGTACGCCGCGTCGTCGCGATCGTAGCGCCCCTGGCTCGTCACCCGCTGGTACTCGTCCCGGGCGAGCTGCGCGCCGCCGGCGGGCTCCCGCGGCGGCAGCACGACCCGCGTCGGCGACGGGGGGCGCGCCCGGGGACGAGGGTCGCGGTCGAGCAGCAGCGAGGCCGCCGCGCCCAGCGCCACCAGGAGGAGGACGATCAGCAGCCATCCCGCCGGGCGCAGGCGCATCCGCCGCCGCGGCCGGTCCGCCGTGGCATCGGGAGACGCGGGCGGCGCGGACGGGCCCGGGGCGCCGGGGGGCGTCTGCGGAGGCGCGACGACCGGCGGCGGGAGGGGGATGGCCGCGCCCGGGAAGGCGCGCGGCGGCGCGTACGCCGTCCCCTCGTCGCGGTCCGGCCGCGGCGCGTACGCCGTACCTTCGTCCGTGTCCGGCAGCGGGGGCGGTGCGGCGGGGGCGCCGGAGCGGCCGAAGGGAAGAATGGAGGCGTAGCCGCCGGTGGCCGCGTCGGCGGGCGACGCGTCCCAGTCGTTCAGCTCCTGCAGGAAGGCGTCGGCGTGCGGGAAGCGCATCGCCGGGTCGAGTCGCAACGAGCGGCGGATCACGGCGGCCAGGCGCAGCGGCACCTCGGGGCGCTGCTGCAGCAGCCGGCGCACGGCGCGGGCGGCGGCCTTGTCGTCGCCCGTGGTGTTCAGCCCCTCGGGGTAGGCGCCGGTGAGCATCTCCAGCCCGGTGAGCGCCATGCTGAACACGTCGCTGGCGGTCCCCATCCCGGCGCCCCCGGCGAGCTGCTCGGGCGAGGCGTAGCGCGGTGTGTGCGGCGCGCCGAACTGCGTGAGCCGCATCGCCGTGTCGCCCCCGGTGTCGGAGCGCAGCTGGGCGATGCCGAAGTCCAGCAGCTTCACCTCCCACCCTCCGGGCTCGGCCACCAGGTAGATGTTGGCCGGCTTCACGTCGCGGTGCACCATGGCGGCGCGGTGGCCGGCGGCGAGGCCCATCCCCCCCTCGCGCAGGATCTCCACCGCCTCCTCCACCGCCAGCGGCCCGGCGGCGCGGCGCATCCGCGCGGCGAGGTCCTCGCCGGCGAGCATCTCCATCACCAGGAAGTCGATCCCCACCGCCGGGTCGGTGCCGAAGTCGTGCACCGTGACCACATTGGGGTGGCGCAGCCGCGCCGCCGCGCGCGCCTCGCGGTGGAAGCGCTGCCGCAGCCGCTCCGCCTCTGCCGCGTCCGGCGCCACGGCGGTGATCACCTTCACCGCCACGTGGCGCTCCAGCTTCAGGTCGAAGGCACGGCACACCGCCCCCATCCCCCCCGTGGCGATCACGGAGTCGACGCGGTAGCGGTCGCAGAGGCTGCGGCCGAGCAGGAGCGAGAGGATGCCGGACACGCGAAGAAGTTAGCAGGTGCAGGGGAACTGAAAAGACAGGTCTCACGCAGAGACGCGGAGGCACGGAGAGGCACGGCAGTTCTCTCCGTGCCTCCGCGTCTCTGCGTGAGACCTGCAGTTTTCATACGCTTGCCCGCCACGGCGCGGCGCGCTAATCTGCCAAACGCTTGCTCCCCCGGCGTTTTCCCCGTCCCGCGCCCCGCAACCGGATGCCCTCGTCCGTCGAAGTCTCCACCACCGTCAACGGCGAGGCCTGCAGCCGCACGGTGGAGCCGCGCCTGCTGCTGAGCGACTTCATCCGCCACGAACTGGGGCTCACCGGCACGCACGTGGGGTGCGAGCACGGCGTCTGCGGCGCCTGCACCGTGCTGCTGGACGGTGAGGCGGTGCGCAGCTGCCTGTTGTTCGCCGTGCAGGCGGACGGGCACGCGCTGGAAACGGTCGAGGGGCTCACCCCCGGCGACGGCCCGCTGCACGTGCTGCAGGAGGCCTTCCGCGACGCGCACGGGCTGCAGTGCGGCTTCTGCACCCCCGGCTTCCTGATGACGCTGGTGCCCTTCCTGGCCGAGAACTCGAATCCCACGGAAGACGAGATCCGCCTGGCCATCTCCGGCAATCTCTGCCGCTGCACCGGCTACGCGAAGATCGTCGACGCCGTGCTCCTGGCCGCCGGGCGGATGCGCGGCGAGGGCGGCGGCGACCTGCTCTCCATCGGGCCGGACCCGCACCCCGCCCTCGCCGGAGGGGCGGCGTGAGCGGGCGCTACGTGGGGCAGTCGGTCGCTCGCAACGAGGACCGGCGGCTGCTCACCGGCCACGCCCTCTTCGTGGACGACGTGCGGCTGGAGGGGATGCTGCACGTGGCCTTCGTGCGCAGCGACCACGCGCACGCCGAGATCCGCTCCATCGACGTCTCCGCCGCCCTGGAGCGGCCCGGCGTGGTCGCGGTCTACACCGCCGAGGACCTGGGCGACTACTGGCGCCCGGGGCCGCTGCTGGTGCCGCCGCCGCCGATCGAGGACATCGTCTTCAACCAGGCCACGCAGGTGCCGCTGGCGAAGGGCCGCGTGCGCCATGCCGGCGAGGCGATCGCGATGGTGGTGGCCGAGAGCCGCTACATCGCCGAGGACGCGGCGGCCGAGATCTTCGTAGACGCGGAGCCGCTGGAGGCGGTGGTGGACCTGGAGCGCGCGCTGGAGCCCGGGACCGAGATCATCCACCCCCAGCTCGGCACCAACCTGGCCGCCCACGTGGTGCAGCGGCACGGCGACTACGACGAGGCCCGGGCGAGGGCGGCGCACGTCATCACCCGCCGCTTCCACTACGACCGCGGCATCGGCGGGGCCATCGAGAACCGCGCGGTGGTGGCGCGCTGGGACGCGCAGGCGCAGGAGCTGACCGTCTGGGACACCACGCAGGCGCCCATCCCCATCCGCAACGGGCTGGCGGG
>Ga0070685_10001639_pt1 | contig 11772 bp, 12 predicted proteins | sample KBSS13LmetaG_FD_65651 | JGI IMG/M metagenome (GOLD analysis project Ga0070685, IMG submission 65651) | Switchgrass rhizosphere microbial communities from Kellogg Biological Station, Michigan, USA - KBS S1-3L metaG | ecosystem: Host-associated > Plants > Roots > Rhizosphere ...
ACGGCTTTCAGCGTGTCCTGAAGCGCGAGGGCTATGGCGAGGCCGGCTGCGCCGACGACGGCAACGAGGGACGTCGTCGGGAAGCCGAAGGCCTGCAGCGCGGCGATGAGGCCGATGGCGAAGGCTGCGAGGCGGATGAAGCCGGAAAGAAAGTGGAACAGCGTCTTGCCGGAGGAGGCGTGACGGTCGACGCGCTCACCGAAAGCACGCACGCGGGCGCCGAGCCATGAGCCTATGAACCAGACCCCGACGAGGATGGCGAGGCCCTGCAGCGCCTTGATCGCCACGGCCTGCGCCTCGGCGAGGCTGTAGCCGACGAGAAGGTTGGCGGCGAGGGCGAGGGCGACGAGGAGGAAGGAGACGCGGACGATGATGACCAGGATGTCGATCATCAGATGGTCTGCGGTCTTGGTCTCGTCCTTGTGGTCCTTGCGGCGGCCGAGGCCTGCGAGCTTGCGGGCGAGGAAGCGGAGGATACGGGAGAGGATGACGCCGGTAAGGTAGGCCACAATGATGGCGATGCCCGACCACATCCATTTCTGGGTAGCGCCTTCGAAATTGAAGGCCCAGTTACGGAAGTCGTAGAGTTGCTGGTTCAGGTCCATGAATCGGGGATGTCCTTGGCTGCTGAAGAGCTAGCAAGGACGGGCGGAAAACCCAAATGGACGAAGATCAGGCCGAAACGCCGGGTATCAGCGCGTCTGCACGGACGGCTGCGCTTCCACCTGCGCGAGCAGGGGGGCGGTCGCGAGTGCGAGCGAGGCGATGGCGAGGGCCAGCGCGAGGCGCCAGTGGTTTGGCCAGCGGTTAGGCATGCGAGTCGAGTCCCGTGTATCCCACTTACGAGGAGCCATGGGGCTGGTTACCGGTCAATTGACTCGCCAGGCGCATGCGTCGGCGCGCCGCATCGGGTAATGGACATTACTTTGCGGATTCCCATGAAGCGTGCAGCTAGCGACGGTTTGTCCCAGCACGCGCCACCATATCGCGGTCGCGTCATTCGTCAGTGGGCAAGCATCGCTTCCAGCGTTTCCATCCGGTCGGCATCACGCGAGGGTTTGTCCCAGCGGATGCGGTGGATGCGGGGGAAGCGCATGGCGACGCCGGACTTGTGGCGCGGCGAGCGCTGCAGGCCTTCGAAGGCGACTTCGAGGACGAGGCCTTCATCCATGTTCGCGGTGACCGAGCGGATGGGGCCGTAGCGTTCTCGAGTGTGGTCGCGGACGTATTTGTCGAGCTGGATTAGTTCTTCATCGGTGAAGCCGAAATAGGCCTTGCCGACGGGGGCGAGCTGCTCGGCTCCGTCGTCTTGCTTCTGCCAGACGCCGAAGGTGAAGTCGGAATAGAACGACGAGCGCTTTCCGTGGCCGCGCTGGGCGTACATCAGAACGGCGTCGATGAGGTGCGGATCGCGCTTCCACTTGTACCACAGGCCTGCCGGGCGGCCTGCCAGATAGGGTGCATCCCAGCGCTTGAGCATCAGGCCTTCGATCTCTTTTGTCGGCGGATGGCGGCGGAGGTCTTCGAGGGCAGTGGCGGTGTCGAAGGGAACGAGGGGCGAGAGATCGATGCGCGGCTGGTTGAGAGTGACGACGAAACGCTCGAGGCGCTTGCGGCGATCTGCGAAGGGCAGGGGGCGAAGGTCTTCACCGTTCTCGATCAGCAGGTCATAGGCGCGCAGCATGGCAGGGCGTTCGTGCATCTGCTTGGTGGAGACGGTCTTGCGGTTGAGGCGCTGCTGCAGCTCGTTGAAGGAGGCAACGCCGCCATCCGGGTCGCGGATGAGGAGTTCACCGTCGATGGCGGCATCGAACTGTGCGGCTTCGAGAAGGTCGGGAAAGGATTTGGAGATGTCGTCGCCATTGCGCGTGTAAAGGCGGGCGATGCCTTGTTCGGCGGCCAGCTGCACGCGCACGCCATCCCATTTCCATTCGGCGGCGAACTGGCCGGGCGTGACGCGTGTGGGATCGAGTGCGTCCGGGTCGGAGCGTTCGGATTTGGAGAGTAGCGGGTGGGCCAGCATGGGTGGGCGGAAGGGGGCGAGCGCACCGGAGACGGGCTTGGACCCTTTTCCTTCGAGCCAGGCGAAGAGGTCGAGATAGGGCGGGCTCATGCCGTGCCAGAGTTCCTCGATCTCGGCGACGTCGACCTTGCCGAAGTCGGCGGCAGCCTGGCGGGCGAGACGCGCGGACACGCCGACGCGCATGCCGCCGGTAACAAGCTTCAGCAGCGCCCAACGCCCGGTGGCGTCGAGGGCATCGAGCCAGCCTTCAACAAGCTTGAGGCCCTGTGCCTTGGTGGACTCTAGGAGTGTTTCGACAACCTCGTTGAGGTCCGGCGAGCGGTTGGCGCCGGGGCGGGCTGGCCAGATGAGAGAGATCGTCTCGGCGAGATCTCCGACATAATCATATGAAAGGTTGAACAGGACGGGATCGACGCGGCCGGCGACGAGTTCGCGGATGGCGGCGGGTTTCACCGAGGGAATGTCGAGATCGCCCGTGATGGCCGCGAGGGCCCAACCGCGCGACGGGTCGGGCGTGTGGCGTAGATAGTCCACGATGAGCGTGAGCTTGGCGTTGCGCGAGGGGGTGAGGACCAGCCTCTCAAGGAGCGCGGCGAAGGCGAGCATGGGAGGCTATATAGGGCGGCGCTGGGGGGTCTTGGAGGCATACAGGTAGTTCGTCGGCAGGCCGAGCCGGTGGCAGGCTTCGACGGGAGGGCTGCCGGGGATGGCGATGCGGTCGGAGGCGGCGCCGGCCAGTTTCACCAGCCGCTTTTCCCAGTTGCGCAGTCGCCAGCGTTCGCCAAGGCCGAGATGGTCGCGGATGTGCTGTGGTACGAGTTCGACGCTGGCGCGGATCATGGTGTTCTGCAGAGAGCGCATGGGCGGAGGCAGGATCGGTGCGCGGGAGACGATCTTGAGGAAGTCGAAGATGATGTCGGAGGCTTCGAGCTTTGGCAGCATCGCAGCGAAGCGGGCCTGGACGTCGGCTTCGGAGGCGACGGGGTTGGGCACGCCATAGAGTTCTGCAGCGGGGATGGCTTCGGCGTAGGCGCGGTCGCGTTCGACTTTGGAGAGCGGGGCGACGTAGGCGGAGTAGGCTTCGATGAAACCGAAGCAGGCGGTGACTTGCACCCAGTCGAGCAGATCGGGGTCGCTGGCGGTGTAAGGAGCGCCGGATACCTCGCCGCTGACGTGGCCGTGCATGGCGTTGACCTTGGTGATCATGCGTTCCGCGACCGAGCGCGCGGCGTAGGCGGTGGCGAGGGCGGCCATGCCGGTGCGCTTCATGCGGGCGACGGGATCTGTCTTGAACGTGGTGTGCTCCCACACGCCGGAACGGACGCGGGGTTCGGCCAGTTCGAGGATCACCGCGGAAACGCCGCCGGCGAACAGGGCGACCGGGTTCTTGTAGATGCGCCAGGTCAGACTGTCGTGCGCCGCGAGCGCGGGCTCGCCGGGTGGTTTGCGGAAGTCGATGAGCTGGGCGCCGCCGAGGAGCTGGCGCATGAGGGCGGCGCCGAGCTGGTCCTGCCAGGTGGAGAGGAGGGTGGCGGTCATGCGTGGCTAACGGTGGAGTAGGCTGGGCGTTTCGGCAACTCAGTTCAGCGGGATGGGCAGCGGTTTCACAAGCTGGATGTCGTAACAGTGATGCCCAGCGGGGCGCGGGGCGTCCAGTTCGGGAAAGCGGTTGCCTCGCGGATTGGGATAGCTGGTCTCACGCGCTGCTTCCGGCTCGTAAGGTCTGCGAAATTCGGAGCAGACACGGATACGGTCGTTTGCGAGCCTCGAATACTCGACCTGATTATTGAGGGGCAGACTTCCATAGATATCGCAGACGCCGCCATCCGGACTGCGCTGCCCGGCGCGCTCGATGGCTGAGCGGACGGCGGCGGTGTTGGCGGGCGCGGCGCCGTCGAGCGTGAAGGCGCAATTGGCTGCAGAGGCGATGTTCATGATGCGCCCCGTGGTCATCGCGTCCAGCCGCTGATCGCGTGCATCGCCCGGGCCGCCGACGGCGATGAAGCCGGCGATGACGGCGACCACCACAACGGCGAGGCCAGCGAGGGCGAGCGGAGGGCCGAGATCACGTTTGCTGGTCATGCTCGTCTCCCTTCTCGGCGTCACGGATGAAGTAGAGGAAGACGCCGCCGGCGAGGATCGCGATGACGAGCAGCTTGAGGATCAGACGAGCTGAGAGTTCGCCCGAGAGGAAGCTGTAGACGAGGGCGATGGCGTCTCCGATCAGGGTGCAGGAGGCGATGATCAGTGTGACGTAGGTGAGCCATTTGCGCACGCGGCTGCGCTGCATGGCAGGGTTGGTGCGGCGTTGCTTGCGAATGTGGAGAGCGAGCCAGGCGAACAGTGGCGTGCCGACGACAAGGCCTGAGATGGAGGATCGGATCTGACTGTCGCGCGACCAGACGCCGTATTGCTGGTCAAGTTCGTCGCGGATCGCGATGTCGATCAGGGCGAAGAGCAGCGAGCCGAGATTCCAGGCGACGACGCCGAGCAGCATGAAGAGGACAAGGTAGAGGAATGCTTCGCGGGCGGAGACGTAAGGCCTGGGCTTCGGCACGGCCATGCCGAGATCGGTAACGGCGTAGTCGTCGAGCGCGGCGCTGACTTCCTTCTGTGTCCAGCCGGCGGCGACGAGCGCTGCTGCGATGGTCTCGCGCGGCTGGCCGCGGTTGAGGGCTTCGCGGATGAAGGTGTCGAGGGTGGAGGAGGCCATTGGCCATCCTTGTCCGGCGCGCCGTGCCTTGCAAGCAGTATGGGCCCCTCTTCTCCTGCGGAGCAAAGCGGAGCGGGGGAAGTGCCGGCGAAGCCAGGGATGGGGGGCGGGCGGCGAGGGATTAGTTGAGTACGGCTTGGATGGTGAGCGACGTTCAGGCGGTCAAACCGGCTCACCCCCACCGTATCGCGGCTGTGCCGCGATCCACCTCCCCCGCTTTGCGGGGGAGATGGTCGTGAGGGCGGCGAGTTAGACCAGCAGTGCCCGCTCCGCTGCGCGCACATCTTTCTCCACGCCGGGCGCCTGGCGGAAGATCATCATCGGACGATCTGCCGCCGTGTAGGCAGGCCACTCCGGGATATTCTTGTTGTTCGGATTACCCGTCTTGGAGAAAGCGAGCAGGCTTTCGGACATCTGGTCGGCGATGGCCTGGGCCTCCGGGCTGGTGCCCGACATGCTTTCCGACTTGGCGACATTGTCGAAGAACATGCCGATGTCGAGCGCGTGCGGAACGTAGCGCTTGCCGCCGAGGACGGGCGTGACCCAGTCGAGTTCGTAGAAGAAGACGGGCGCTGCGCCTGCGCCCGAGCGGCGGTCGGCGATGGTGACGCTGTTCTGGAAGAAGCGGGCGTCGGACGCGGCCTCGAAATAGAGTTCGGGGGCTTCGATATTCGGCTGCGTCTTCTTGTACTGGTCGATGATCTTCTTCGGATCCTTCTTGGGGAAGGATTTCTTGAGGGCGGCGGGGAGCGTGTCCCAGGTGAGCGCCAGGCCGCTTTCATCCGTTCCCATAAGCGAGGTGCCCTCGGTGCGTGTGCAGCCGATCATCAGCGGGACGGTGAGCGATTGTGCAGGCGCATCAGGGTCGAACGGGTGGCGCGTGATGGAGCGGCCATCGAGCACGGGGCCGGACCCGGCGGCGGGAACGTCCGTGAACACTTTGAGCAGCTCTGCGGGAGGCATGGTCTTGAGCGAGCCGATCGTGTCCTTGGTGATGCCGGCCTTCTTGAGGAAGTCATCGGCGGACTTGGCGGCTGCTGCTTTCTCGACGTGCTTGATGCGCGGGCCGGACTGGACGAGGGCGCGGTGGAACAGTCCCTTGGCGGAATCCATCGCCATCAACGTGCAGATCTTTGCCCCGCCGCCGGACTGGCCGAAGATCAGGACGTTGCCGGCATCGCCGCCGAAATTGCCGATATTGTCTCGCACCCATTTGAGGGCATGGACCATGTCGAGCGAACCGGCTGCGCCGGAATCCGCAAACTCGTCGCCGTAGTTTGCAAGGTAGAGGTGACCGAACACGTTGAGACGGTGGTTGACGGTGACCACGACCACGTCGCCGCGCTTGGCGAGGCGCACGCCGTCATAGGCGAGGGACGAGCCGGAGCCAGTGGTGAAGCCGCCGCCGTGGAACCAAACGAGGACAGGGCGCTTGCCAGTATCGACCTTGGGCGTCCAGACGTTGAGGAAGAGGCAGTCTTCGCTTTGAGCCGGACCAGGCTGAGGCCGCCACGACTTGAACAGGCCGCCACCATCGCCGCCCGGGTTCTGCGGCGTGGAATTGCCATAGGTGAGGGCGTCGGCGGTTTCGGTCCATGCGGCGGGCTCGGCGGGCGGGCCGAAGCGATTGGCGCCGGTGTCCGCACCGTAGCGCACGCCCTTGAAGACGGAGACGCCGTCTTCGAGCGCGCCTTTGACCTTGCCGTACTTGGTCTCGGCGATCGGATTGGGATCGACGGCGGCGGAAGCAGGCTCGGCGGGCTTCGCCGGGCTGCAGGCGGAAAGGGCCGCGCCGGCGCCTGCGAACGCAATCATGGCGACGCCTGCCTTGAGGACAGCCCTGCGGCTGCCGAGGTTGATCGGATTCATGTGTCTCTCCCTGATCTCAAACTTTTGGGCCATCGGATCTGCCGTCCGAATGGATTGCGGAACCTAGGGCGAGCGGCATAGTCTCGTCCAGCGCATCCCGAGCAGTTCGGGATAACACTCTGGCAACCCGGGAGCTGACGGCCCGGCGCCAGACAGGAGAGCTACATGACACCGTCAGAATTACCGCCCGGCTTCGAGCCACATTTTCGCAAATCGCCACTGACCGAACCGTGGGAGCCGATCTTCTCGCGCAGGGAAACCGATCGCGTGGTGATAGGGATGCAGGTGCGAGAGGCCCATACCAACTCGCGAGGGATGGTGCATGGCGGGCTGATTGCTGCGCTGGCCGACAATGCGATGGGTCTGAGTTGTGTCGCGGTGCTTACGGGCGAAGGGCGCAAGCCGGCGGGCGGGCTCGTTACCGTCTCGATGGCGACGGACTTCATCGGCGCCGCAAAGCTGGGCCAGTGGCTGGAGTTCGACACCCAGTATGTGAAGACTGGCCGCACACTATGTTTCGCGCAGGCCTTCGTGCGCGCAGACGGCGAAGTGATCGCGCGGGCGGACGCGCGGTTCAGGGTGCTCTAGGTCTCCAGCGGCTCCCTCAGGATCATGATCTTCTGCCAGATCTTGCGGGAGAGGTTGCCGGTGAGGTCTTCGATCTCGCTGACTGTGTCGATGATCACAGGATCGCGCACGTCCTGCATGTAGAGGGCGGCGAGCTTTCCGGTGAGGGCGAGCATTTCCGAGCAGTAGTCGAGATAGCGCACGAGTTCGAACGGGCTCATGTGGGCGTGGTCGGATGAGGCGGTGCCGGTGTAGTCGGCGGTAAGCGTGGTCGGATCCTTCGTCAGCTGGTGCATGTCGACGACATGGGCGATGGAGCGGAGTTCGTGAAGGTCGGCGAGCACTTGGTCGCGCCGCATGTTGTTCTCGAGGTTGAGCAGGAACCAGATCGCGGCGCCGACGAGCGCGACGACGTTGAGCACCGCCTCTATGCCCTGGATGATGTTGAAGGCCTCGACATCCACATCGACACGCATGGTCTGAAGGCTCATGGCCGACCAGACGAGGAGGCCGATGCCTACGATGATTGTGAGGCCGATCCCGGAGCGGAGAAGTATGTTGGGCTTCGAGCGCCAGCTGAGGCGTTCGCGGTCCTCGCGCGCGATGGTGAGGAGTTCGCCGCAGAGCTTGGAGAGGCCGCGGCCGGGGAAACGCTCCTCAATCCGCTTCTGCAGCGTTTCGATGGTGCTCTCGATCTTCTCGGCGCTGAGTGTGCGATAGGGCATAACCCTGTGAGTAATGCCGCGCGTTGCTGGACGGGGGAAGGGGTGCGCTCCAACTTCCTTACTGTCGATTCGCGTTGGTGTTGGATTAGCTCAGGGCGCTCCATGCAAACTGCGGACAGCATTCCGAACAGACATGAGCCCGGATCGGCGCCGAGCATCCAGTGGGCGATGCCCGTGGTGTGGTGCGGGGCTACGGCGTCGATCATTGCTTCGGGGCTGATGGCGCCGCTGTCTGGAGGCACGGGCGCGACCTTCGGATATGTGTTCGACGTGCTGGGCCATGGCATGGCTTTCCGGCAAGGGCTGGCGCTCTATGGTCTGGCGGCAGCCGTGCTGGGCGCGGCGTTCATGTTCGTTCCGAAGCTTGGGCGCTGGAATCTCAACAGAGGTCTCGCCTGGACGACATTCATGCTGATGGTGATCGGTGGGATCGTAATGCTGATCGTGCCGCAGATTCTGGTCGCGATCGCCTCTGGCGGCGGAGATAGGGCCGAGGGGCTGGCGAGCCTGTGGTCGGGCACGTGGGTGGAGGCAGGCGCGAAGCTCTCGTTCGCAGGCGCAATCATCGGCGCGGCGACGTTCCTCGAAGCGTGGCTGCGCGCGCGCCGGGCGTAGGGTCCGGTCATCCGGCCCGATTCACCAGACCAGAGGGATGAAGCGCTTCACGCGGCGGGCGTAGTCATCGTAGGCTTGCCCGAACGTCTCACGCAGCAAACGCTCCTCGATGCTTACGCGCATCAGCGTGCCGATCACGTAGAGCGGGATGGCGAGCACAAGATTGACGGCATGGCCAAGCGCTATCGCCAGGGCGCAAATCATGCCGAACAGTGCGACATAGATCGGGTTGCGCATCAGGGCGAAGGGGCCTGTCTGCACAAGGCTATGGTCCTCGCGCGTGCGCGCCACGAGACTCCAGTTTGCACCCATCGCGCGCGTCGACAAGGCGAACAAGATGACCGAGCCGAACGCGATGAGGGCTGGAAAGATGGCGGAGATCCAGTCTGCTTGAGCGACCGGCCGGCTGAACCGGAGCGGCCCTGCCCAGGCAAGCGCTACACCCAGGCCCTGCAGGGCGATGCCGAAGATCGAGCTCAGGTCGCGCTTCGCTGCGGATTTCCCGCCGGAGGCCATGCGCGAGCGCACGATCACCAAGCCGAAGCCTAGCCAGCAGAGGAGAACGGCAATCGTCGCAACGAGATTGGCGGGGCTGTAGGCCGGCATGTCGATGTCCCGTTGCCGTCCCTGCGGCCGGGATCAGTCTGCCGCATCATCCTCGTATCCGACAAGGTGCAACGGACGGGCCTTGCGGCCTTCGAGCTCGGCCCAGCGCGCAAGCGCGTCGTCGCGGCCGTGGGTGACCCAGAGCTCTTCAGGGTTCACCTCGCGCACGGTGGTGGTGAGTTCGTCCCAGTCTGCATGGTCCGAGAGGACGAGCGGGAGTTCGATGCCGCCCGCCTTGGCGCGCTGGCGGATGCTCATCCAGCCGGAAGCAAACGCGATCACCGGATCGGGGAAGCGCTGGGCCCAGGGTGTGGAGGTGGCGGAGGGCGGGCAGATGATGACCTTGCCGGCGAATTTCTCGGAGGCGACGCGCGTCTTCTTGTCCAGCGTGGCGGGCTCGAGCGGGCCGAGATCGACGCCGAGGCGCTGGTACATGTCGCACAGCTCTTTCATCGCGCCGTGGATGTAGATGGGCTCGTTGTAGCCGAACTTGCGCAGCTCGCAGATCACGCGCTGCGCCTTTCCGAAGGCGTAGGCGCCGACGAGATGCGCGCGGTCCGGGAAGGCCCGGATGGAATCGAGCAGCTTCCTTACTTCGCCGGTGGACTCAGGATGCCGAAAGACAGGCAGTGCGAAGGTCGCTTCCGAGATAAAGATATCGCAGGGTACGACTTCGAATAGCTGACAGGTGGGATCAGGCCGGCGCTTGTAGTCGCCGGTGCAGACCATGGTGAGCCCCTTCCACTTCACCTCGACCTGCGCCGAGCCGATGACATGGCCGGCGGGAAACAGGCGGACGTCGACATCGCCGACGCGTGTGCTCTCGCAATAGCGGGCCGGCTGGCGCGACTGAGTGAATTCCTCGCCATAGCGGACCGACATGGCTTCCAGTGTCTCAGGCGTGGCGAGCACGGCGCCGTGGCCGGCGCGGGCGTGGTCGGAGTGGCCATGTGTGACGACGGCCCGGTCCACGCCTCCGCGCACGGGGTCGATGTAGAAATCGCCCGGCGGGCAATAGAGGCCCTGGGGCGTGGGACAGAGGAGCTGTTCAGGGCGGATCATCCGGATGGATATGCGGTCTGAACGGTAGCTGGACAATGCTGACACATGTTCGCGCCTTCGTTGAGCCAAACATGGCGGCTTTGGGTCTGGCTAACCAACGAAAAGCAATGCAACGCGAGGAAAAGCTTTGCCTTGAGTTTTCCCCAAATCCCCGTGATTCATTGCGCCGCGGCATGGGGCCGGACGGGAGACGTTTTTGTCTAGCGCATTCGACGCCGCACGCCGCATGATTGCGGCGATGGTGGACGGCCGCTCAGCGGACGATATCGCGCGGCAGACTCAACCGGACACCACGACGCCGCTCAAGCCATGGATCCGCCCGGCCAAGCATATCGAGGCGATGTTCACGGCCGCGAACTGGAAGACGCTGCTCGGCCATTCGGGGGCGAGTGAAGCGGACAAGGTGGAGCTCTATGACGCGAAGGCGCAGGAGCAGCTGGAGCGATACGAGCACAACATCGAGAATTATGTCGGCACCCTGCGCCTGCCGGTCGGCGTGATCGGGCCGCTGCGGGTGAACGGGATTTTCGCCAAGGGCGATTACTACGCGCCACTGGCGACGACGGAGGCTGCCCTGGTGGCGAGCTATGGCCGTGGGGCGCGGCTGATCTCGTCGGTGGGCGGATGCACCACGGGCACGCTGGCCGAGGGCGTGCAGCGCTCGCCGGGGTTCGCGCTGAAGTCCACGACGGAGGCCGGGCTGTTCGTGGCATGGCTCTGCATGAACTTTGACATGCTGAAGGCGGCGGCGGAGACGACGACGCGGCACGGCAAGCTGGTAGAGCTATCGCCGCACGTCGAAGGCGACCACGTCTATCTCAAGTGCACGTACACGACGGGCGATGCGGCGGGCCAGAATATGGTCACCATTGCCACGGCGGCGCTGTGCGAGGCGATCATCGAGAAGAGCCCGTTCAAGCCGGTCTACTGGTTTCTCGAAGCCAACTTCTCGGGCGACAAGAAAGCCTCGGCCATGTCGTTCGTCGGCGTGCGGGGGCGGAAGGTGACGGCCTCCGTGGAGCTGCCGGGCGAAGAGATCAGAAAACAACTGCATACGACCTCGAAGCGGATGGAGGACTATTGGCGCATGTCCGCGCTGGGCGGCGTGATGTCAGGCTCGATCGGCGTGCAGGGGCATTATGCGAATGGGCTCGCGGCGCTGTATCTGGCGACCGGGCAAGACGCAGCATGCGTGGCGGAGAGCGCGGTGGGCGTGACACGGATCGAGTTGCGCGAGGACGATCGGCTGTTCGTTTCGGTGACGCTGCCGAACATCATTGCGGGTACGGTCGGCGGCGGCACGAATTTGCCTACACAAGCGGCGGGGCTGAACATCATGGGGCTGAAGGGCGAAGGTAAGGCTCGTGCGTTTGCGGAGGTGACTGCGGCGGTGTGCCTGGCAGGCGAGCTGTCGATCATCGGCGCGCTGTGTGCGCATGAGTTCGCGAGCGCGCACCAGAAGCTGGCGCGTGGGAAGCAGGAGCCGAGCAAGCCGTGAGCGAGGCGGCTCAACAATCTGGCGCGGCCAAGCGTGGGCTCGGGGCGAGGCTCTGGGAGTACCAGGGCGAGCGGTTTCCCATATTCAAGCATGG
>Ga0070685_10001640_pt1 | contig 11766 bp, 2 predicted proteins | sample KBSS13LmetaG_FD_65651 | JGI IMG/M metagenome (GOLD analysis project Ga0070685, IMG submission 65651) | Switchgrass rhizosphere microbial communities from Kellogg Biological Station, Michigan, USA - KBS S1-3L metaG | ecosystem: Host-associated > Plants > Roots > Rhizosphere ...
GAAGAGCCACTCCAGGTCGAAGCGCGCCGTCCCGGACTCCGTCGGCATCACCTCCATCCGCACCCCCGGCAGGCGCAGCTCCGCCGGGGTGGCGTTCTGAAGGGCGAAGAGGGTCTGGAAGACGGGGGCGTGGCTCAGCGAGCGGCCGGGGTGCAGCGCCTCCACCAGCCGCTCGAAGGGGAGCTCCTGGTGCTGGTGCGCGCCCAGCGTGGTCTCGCGGACGCGGTGCAGCAGGGTGGCGAAGGCGGGGTCGCCGGAGAGGTCGGCCCGCAGCGGCAGCGTGTTGACGAAGAAGCCGATCAGCCCCTCGGTCTCCGCCCGCGTGCGCCCCGCCACCGGCGAGCCCACCACCAGGTCCTCCTCCCCCGACCAGCGCCAGAGCAGCACGTGGAAGGCGGCCAGCATCACCATGAACGGCGTGGCGCCCTCGCGGCGCGCCAGTTCGCGCACCCCGTCGGCCAGCGCGGCCGGGAGGGTGACGCGCAGCCGGGCGCCGCGGTGGCTCTGCACCGCGGGGCGCGGGCGGTCCGCCGGCAGCTCCAGCACGGCGGGCGCGCCGGCGAGCGCCCGCTGCCACCACGCCAGCTGCGCGGCCAGCCGCGCCTCCGTCCAGTGCTCCCGCTGCCACGCGGCGAAGTCCGCGTACTGCAGCGGGAGAGGGTCCAGCGGCGGCGGCGCGCCGCGCGCGAACGCCTCGTACAGCGCGCCCAGCTCGCGGAAGAGCACGCCCAGGCTCCACCCGTCGCTCACCACGTGGTGCATCGCCAGCACCAACACGTGCTCCTCGTCTCCCAGGCGCAGCAGCCGCGCCCGGAAGAGCGGCCCGGCGGCCAGGTCGAAGGGGCGGCGGATCTCCCGCTCGACGATCCCCCGCGCCCGCGCGTCCCGCACCCCGGCGGGGAGGGCGGAAAGGTCGTCGACGGAGAGGGAGAAGGCGCCCGCGGGGAGGACCACCTGCTCGGCCTCGCCGCGCCCGTCCGCGCGGATCACGCTGCGCAGCGACTCGTGGCGGCGCACCACCTCGGCCAGCGCCCGCTCCAGCGCGGCGGCGTCCAGGGCGCCGCGCACGCGCAGGGCGAGCGGCGAGTTGTACAGGGCGCCCGGCTCCAGCCGGTCCAGGAACCAGAGCCGCCGCTGGGCGAAGGAGAGCGGCGCGCGCTCCGCCCCGCGGCGCACGGGCGCCGCGGCGGCCTCCTCCTTCCCGCGCTGCAGTCGCAGCTCCAGCAGCCGCCGCGCCTCGGGCGGGAGCGCGCCCAGCCGGCTCTCCAGGTCACGCATGCTGCCTCGCTTCCTCGGCCGCCAGCAGCCGGGCCAGCTCGCCCGCGTCCAGCCCCTCCAGCTCGTCCAGCAGGCGCAGGGTGGCCTCGCGCTCGGCGCGCTCCACGGCGGCCGCCAGCCCGGCGACGGTGGGCGCCTCGAACAGCGCGCGCACCGGCAGCTCCACCTGCAGCGCGCTCCGCATCCGCGAAACCACGCGCGTGGCCAGCAGCGAGTGCCCGCCCAGGTCGAAGAAGCGGTCGTGCACGCCCACCCGCTGCACCCCCAGCACGTCCGCCCAGATGCCGGCGACGGCCGCTTCGAGCGGGGTGCGCGGCGCCTCGTACGCCGTCTCCAGCGCGGGGCGGTCGCCGCCGGGGGCGGGGAGGGCGCGACGGTCGACCTTGCCGTTGGGGGTCAGGGGAAGGCGGTCGAGGACCACGAACGCCGCGGGGACCATGAAGTCCGGCACCCGTCCCCGCAGGTGCGCGCGCAGCGCCGGCACCAGCACCCGCGCCCCCGTCTCGCGCGACGGCTCGCCGGCGTAGGCGGACGCGTCCAGCGGCGCCTCCGCTTCGGGGAACGCGCCCGGCGGCTCGTCGCCCCCGCCGCGCCAGAAGAGCGCGTCGAAGCGCCCGCCGCCCGCGGCAGACCAGCGCAGGCGCGCGCCGTGGCCCAGCGCGTCCGCCAGCCGGAACACGTCTTCGGGGTCGACGGCGGCCGCCTCCATGCCCCGGCACGCGGCCCGCAGCTCGGCCGCCGTACCGGGCCCGGACTCCGCCTCGGCGAGGAGGCGGGCGGCCTCCACCCCTTCCGCCACGCGGGCGTTGGGCACGCCGTGCACGGCCAGGCAGCGGAGATCGGCGGACTCGAGTCGGCGGCGGATGTGCTCGGGCGAGACCCCGTCCGCGTCCCAGTCCAGCCACTCCACCTCGACGGGCGCGGAGGGCGCGGGGGCGAGCTGGAGGACGGCCTCCCAGCGCCAGCGCGTCATCTCCGTGGGCGCCCGGCCGCGTTTCAGGTGCACCTGCACGCGGCCGATGGCGGGGACGCGGCGGCGCAGCGCGGTGAAGAACGCGGGGTCGACCAGCAGTTCCTTCTCCTCCTCCACCACGCGCTCCACCCGCAGGCGCAGGTCGGGGAGCGGGAGGTCGCCGGGGGCGCGGGACAGCTCCACCGAGGCGGAGAACGCCCGCAGCAGCGCGAGCGGGCGCAGGTCGCCTACGAAGATGCGGCCGCCGGGGGCCAGGACGCGCGCGGCGCCCTCGATCACCCGCGCCAGGTACTCCGTGTCCGGGAAGTACTGGACGATGGAGTTGAGGACCACGGTGTCGAACGACCCCGGCTCCATCCCGCCGAAGTCGTCCGCCGCGCGCTCCATCAGCCGCAGCGGCGTCGCGACGGGCCTGCGCCGCAGCGAGCGGCGCAGCGAGGCGAGCACCGTCGGCGAGAAGTCCGTCGCCACGTACGCCTCGCAGAGCGGCGCCACGCGGTGCAGCAGCAGCCCGGTGCCGCAGCCGATCTCGAGCACGCGGCGCGGGCGCAGGGCCAGGATGCGCGCCACCGTGGCGTCCACCCACTCCCGCATCTCCTCCGCGGGGATGGGCTCACCCGTGTAGCTGCTGTTCCATCCCGCGATGTCGAACGCCGGGTCCGCGCCGGCGCCGGCGGCATAGGTGTCCTCGAACAGCTCCGCCCACTCGCGCACCTGCGCCACGGCGGCATCGCCCGCGTCCTCCTCCTCCGCCCGCCGCGAGGCGACCACGTAGGCCACCAGCCGCCGCTCGCCCGGCGCGTCCTCGCGCGGCACGACCACGGCGTCGGCCACGCGCGGATGCTCGCGGAGGGCGGCCTCGATCTCGCCCGGCTCCACGCGGAAGCCGCGGATCTTCACCTGCTGGTCCATCCGCCCCAGGAACTCGAGCGCTCCGTCGTCGCGCGCCCGCATGCGGTCGCCGGTCCGGTACAGGCGGGCGCCCGGCGCGGCGCCGAACGGGTCGGGGACGAAGCGCTCGGCGGTCAGGCGCGGCCGGCGCAGGTAGCCGGTCGCCACGCCGTCACCGCCCACGTACAGCTCGCCGGGGAGGCCGGGGGGGACGGGGCGCATGGCCGCGTCCAGCAGGTACGCCGTGGAGTTGGCCACCGCGCGGCCGATGGGCACCGTCGCAGCGCCGGGCGGCACCGCGTCCACCAGATGCCAGGTGGAGAAGGTGGTGTTCTCCGTCGGCCCGTAGCCGTTCAGCAGCCGCGCCGGCGGGCCGGCCTCCAGCACGCTGCGCACCGCCTCGGGGTCCGCCGCTTCACCGCCGAACACCACGTGGCGCACGGTGCGGAAGCCGTCCGGCGCCTCGCGCGCCACGCCGTTGAAGAGCGCCGTGGTGAGGAAGAGCGCCGTCGCCCCGCCTTCGCGCAGCGCGTCCACCAGCGAGGCGGGGGAGAGCGACGCGTCGCGGTCGATGACGAGGAGCGTGCCGCCGTTCAGGAGCGCGCCCCACACCTCCCAGGTGGCCGCATCGAAGCCGGGGTTGGCCAGCTGCGCCACGCGGTCGTCCGGCCCCAGCCGGGCGAAGTCCGTCCCGATCACCAGCCGCGCGACGGCCCGGTGCGGCACCTCGACCCCCTTGGGCCGCCCGGTCGACCCGGAGGTGTAGACGACGTACGCCACCTCCTCCGGACCCACGTCGCTGCGGACGGATCCATCCCCCTCCGCCGGCCTCGCGTCCTCCGCGTCGTCCGCGAGCAGGACGCGGATCCCGTCGAGGGCGGCGGCATCCGAGGAGGCGGCGTCCGCCACCACCAGCCGCGCGCCTGCGTCCTCCAGCATCCACGCCAGCCGCTCGGGCGGGTGCGCGGGGTCGAGCGGGAGGTACGCCGCGCCCGCCTTCAGCACCGCGAGCCAGGCGGCCGCCATCCCGATCCCCTGCCCCATGCAGACGCCGACGCGCGCCCCACGCCCCGCGCCCGCCGCGCGGAGCCGCCGCGCCAGCCGCTCCGCCCGCACGTTCAGTTGCGCATACGTGACGGACTCGGCTCCGTGGACGACGGCGAGGGCGTCCGGCGCCGCGGCGGCGCGCTCGGCGAACAGGGCGGGAATGGAGAGGTCGCGGGGATAGGGGCGCGCGGTCGCGTTCCACCCCCGGATCGTCCGCGCGTCCGCTTCGTCCGCCAGCGGCAGGGTGCGGACGCGGGCGTCCGGATCGGCCGCCACGGCCCGCAGCAGCCGGACGTAGTGGTCCGCCAGGCGGCGGACGGTGGCCTCGTCGAAGAGGTCGGCGGCGTACTCCATCCGCCCCCCGATGCCGTCCGCGTCTTCGCGCAGCGTGAACACCAGGTCGTAGCGCGCCGTGCCCGGGTCGACCGGGTCCATGCGCAGCTGCAGCCCGGGCATCTCCAGCGGCGGCCAGGGGGCGTTCTGCAGGGCGAAGACGACGCCGAACAGCGGCTGGCGGTCCAGCGTGCGCGCCGGCGCCAGCTCCTCCACCAGCCGCTCGAACGGCAGCTCCTGGTGCGCGTACGCGGCCAGCGTGGCCTCGCGCACCCGCGCCAGCAGCGCGCGGAAGGGCGGGTCGTCGGCCAGCTCCGCCCGCAGGACCAGCATGTTGACGAAGAAGCCGATCAGCGGCGCCACCTCCGGCACCGTGCGGTTGGCGATGGGGATGCCGACGGTGAAGTCGTCCTGTCCCGTGTAGCGGTGCAGCAGCGCCTGCCACGCCGCCAGCAGCGTCATGAAGAGCGTGGCGTCTTCGCCCCGCGACAGGGCCCGCAGCGCGTCGTCCATCCCCGGCGGGAGGCGGAAGACGTGCACGGCGCCGCGGTGGCTGGGCGCGGCGGGGCGCGCGCGGTCGGCGGGGAGGGCGGCGGTGGCGGGGGCGCCGGCCAGGGTGCGCGTCCAGTAGTCCAGCTGGCCGCGCAGCCCGTCGCCGGCCAGCTGCTCGCGCTGCCAGACGGCGAAGTCGGCGTACTGCGTCTCCAGCTCCGGCAGCGGCGACGGCTCGCCCCGCGCGCAGGCGCCGTAGAGCACGCCCAACTCGTGGAAGAGCACGCCCAGGCTCCACCCGTCGCCGACGATGTGGTGCATGCAGAGGACGAGGACGTGCGCCTCCTCATCCAGGCGCAGGAGGCGGGGCCGGAAGAGGGGGCCGCGCGCCAGGTCGAACGGGCGCGCCGCCTCTTCGCGCGCCAGCCGGCCGGCTTCCGCGGCGCGCGCCTCCGGCGTCCCTGCCGACAGCTCGGTGACGGGGAGGGCCACCTCCGGTGGCGGGAGGACCACCTGCACCGGCTGGCCGTCCACGGCGGCGAAGACGGTGCGCAGCGCCTCGTGCCGGCGGACGATCTCCGCCAGCGTGCGCCGCAGCGCGTCCACGTCCAGCCGCCCCTCCAGCGTGATGGTGACCGCGGCGTTGTAGTACGCGCTCTCCGGCTCCATCTGGTGCATGAACCAGAGCCGCTGCTGCGCGAACGACTGCGGGAACACGTCCGCGCCCTGGAGGGGCACGTCGGGGATGCGGATGGCCTGGTGGGTTTCCATGCGTCGTCCCGGCTTCCCTTTGCGTTGCGTAAACATGCGTAAAATGGATGCCACACCGGGCGTGGCGGTGCGTCCGGCGCGTGGCCGCGGCGGGACGTCAGCCGTCCGCCGCCCCGGTGCCGGCGAGGACCTCCACCTCCCCTGGCGCCGTCTCCTCCGCGGCGGCGGGCGTTGCCGCGGCGTCGCCGGCGCGCGCGACGCGGCGGATGCGGCTCCCCGGCGCGGGCACCGGCGCCAGGATCTCCGCCAGCTCCGCGATGGTGGGGTGCTGGAAGACGCTGGCGACGGGCGCGGTCATCCCCAGCGCGTCGCGCGCGCGCCACATCATCTGCGCCACCATCAGCGAGTGGCCGCCCAGGGCGAAGAACGGGTCGTGGATCCCCACCCGCTCCACCCCCAGCAGCTCCCCCCAGATTTCCGCCAGCACCCGTTCCGTCCGCGTGCGCGGCGGCGCGTACCCGCGCTCCGGTGCCGGCTCCGGCGCCGGAAGCGCCGCCGCGTCCACCTTGCCGTTCGGGGTGAGGGGAAGCGCCACCACCACCACCACCGCAGACGGGAGCATGTACTCCGGCAGCCGCGTCTTCAGGTGGGCGCGGAGCGCGTCCGGGAGTGCCGCGTCGGCGGGGTCCGCCACGGCCCAGGCGACCAGGCGCGCCTCGCCGCCGTCGTCCGCCCGGGCGGCGCAGACGGCGTCGGCGACGGCCGGGTGCGCGCGCAACGCCGCCTCCACCTCGCCCGGCTCGATGCGGAAGCCGCGCACCTTCACCTGCAGGTCGGTGCGGCCCAGGAACTCCAGGACAAGAGTGCGGGAGTGCGGAAGTGCGGGAGTGCGTGGGCTGCGCTCGGAATCCAGCGCACTCCCGCACTCTCGCACTTTCGCACTTTCCCTCCAGCGCACCCGGTCGCCGGTGGCGTACATCCGCGCCCCGGGGACGCCCGAGAACGGGTCGGGGACGAAGCGCTCCGCCGTCATCCCCGGCCGCCCCAGGTAGCCGCGCGCCACCTGCGCCCCGGCGACGAACAGCTCGCCGGGGACGCCCGCGGGGACGGGGTTGCCGTACCCGTCCAGCACGTACGCCCGGGTGTTGCCGACCGGCCGGCCGATCGCCGGCGGGCCGGCGCCCTCCGCCGCCACGGGGCCGGAGGTGGAGACGACGGTGTTCTCCGTCGGCCCGTAGTTGTTCACCAGGCGGAACGGGAGGGAGGGCGAGGGACGCGCGCGCAGCCGGTCGCCGCCCGCGAGCAGCAGCCGCGGGGCGCCCTCCGCCGGCCAGGCGAGCGGCAGCACCGCCTCGGCGAGGGGCGTCGGCAGGAAGGAGACGGTGATCCCCCGCCCGACCATCCAGTCGCGCAGCGCCGCGGGATCGGCGCGGACCCCGTCCGGCACCACGTGCACCCCGGCGCCGCGCGCCAGGTAGGGCCACGTCTCCCACGCGGACGCGTCGAAGCCCACCCCCGCCAGCAGCGTCGCCCGGTCCGCCGCCGTCACCCCGAAGGCGTCCGCGTGCCAGCCGGCCAGGTTCGTCAGCGCGCGGTGCTCCACCATCACCCCCTTGGGCCGCCCGGTGGAGCCGGAGGTGTAGACGACGTACGCCAACTCCGCCGGGTCCACCGCCACCGCCGGCCGCGTCTCCGGCGACGGCTCGGCGAGGGCGGCGCGCGCGTCCACGGCCAGCACCGGCACGCCGAAGCCGGCCACGCGCTCCGCCAGCGCGGCCTGCGCGACCAGGACCGGGGCGCGGGTGTCCCGCAGCATGAAGGCGACGCGCTCCGCCGGGTACGCGGGGTCGAGGGGCAGGTAGGCGGCGCCGGCCTTCAGCACGCCCAGCTGCGCCGCCACCAGCTCCGGCGAGCGCTCCATGCACACCGCCACCACCGACCCCCGCCCCACGCCGCGCGCGAGGAGCGCGTGGGCGACGCGGTTGGCCGCGCGGTCCAGCTCCGCGTAGCTGAGCCCGAACCCGTCGCCCGAGACCGCGGGCGCGTCCGGCGCGGCGTCCGAACGCGCCTCCACCAGGCGGTGCACCGGCGCGTCCACCCGGTACGCGGCCCCCGTCGCGTTGCATCCCTCCACGAGCCGGCTCCGCTCTTTGGGAGAGAGCAGGGGGAGCGTGGAGACGCGGGCTTGCGGATCGGCCAGCATGGCGCGCAGGAGGACGCGGTAGTGCGCCTCCATCCGCGCGACCGTGTCCTCGTCGAAGAGGTCGGTGGCGTACTCCCAGATCATCGTCACCTCCCCGTCCGCGCCGGCCTGCTGGCTGCCGCGGGGGATGACGATCACCTGCAGGTCGAACTTGGCGGACTCGTTGCCGAGCGCCTCGGTGACGTCCATCCGCACCCCCGGCAGGTCGAACGGGGGATACGGGGCGTCGTGGAAGCTGAACGCGGTCTGGTAGATGGGGAGGTGGCTCAGCCGCCGCTCCGGCTGCACCGCCTCCACCACCTCGCCGAAGGGGACCTCGCGGTGCGCGTAGGCGTCGCGGGTGGTGTCGCGGACGCGGCGCAGCAGTTCGTCCACCGTGGGGTCGCCGCCCAGGTCGGCGCGCAGCGCCACGGTGTTGACGATCATCCCGATCACGCCCTCCGCCGCGCGCTCGTTGCGGTTGGCCACCCCGCCCCCCACCGCGAAGTCCGTGGCGCCCGTGTAGCGGTGCAGCAGCGCCTGGTAGGCGGCCAGCAGCGTGACGTAGAGCGTGACGCCGTGGCGGCGGCTGAACTCCAGCGCCCCGAGCGCCAGCGGCGGCGGTAGCCGGTGGCGCAGCGAGCGGCCGCGGAAGCTCATCTCCGCCGGACGCGGCCGGTCCGCCGGGAGCTCGAGCGCGGGCGGGAGCCCGGCGAGCCGCTCCTTCCACCACGCCAGCTGCCGCGCCGCCTCGCCGGTGCCCATCCACGCGCGCTGCCAGATCGCATAGTCCGCGAACTGCACCTCCGGCGGCGTCAGCGGCGACGGGCGCCCCTCCCCGCGGGCCGCATACAGCGCCGCCAGCTCCCGCAGGAACACCCCGAAGCTCCATCCGTCGTGGACGAAGTGGTGCTCCATCGCCGCCAGCACGTACGCGTCGTCCGCGGTGCGGTAGAGCGTCCACCGCACCAGCGGAAGCTCGCCCAGGTGGAACGGCACCCGGAACTCGGCGCGGAAGAGGCGCTCCAGCTCCGCCTCCCGCGTCTCCGCCAGGTGCGCGCGCAGGTCGGTGACGGGGAGCGTGACGGCCCACGGCGCCCGCACCTGCTGCCGCGGCACGCCGTCCACCGCGCAGAAGACGGTGCGGAAGATCTCGTGGCGCCGGACGATCTCCGTCAGCGCGGCCTCCAGCGCGGAGACCTCCAGCCGGCCCCGGAAGTGGATCGCCGCCTGGAAGTTGTACGACCGCATCCCCGGCGAGAGCTGCTGGAAGAACCAGATGGCCTGCTGCGAGAAGGAGAGCGGGATGGGCTGGTCGCGAGGGGCGGGGACCAGCGCCGGAACGTCGTCCTGCGCCGCGCCGCCGCCCTCCACCGCGCGCGCCAGCTCCGCCGGGGTGCGCAGCTCGAACACGGCGAAGGGCGCCAGCTCGGCGCCGAACCGCTGGCGCAGCCGCGAAGCCACCTGCGTGGCGCGCAGCGAGTGGCCGCCCAGCTCGAAGAAGTCGTCCTCCACGCCGACGGTCTCGACGCCCAGCACCTCGGCCCACACCCGGCAGACGGCCTCCTCGGCCGCCGTGCGCGGCGCCACGTACGCCCGCGCCGCGTCCGGGGCCGGCGCGGGGAGGGCGCCGCGGTCCACCTTGCCGTTGGGGAGCCGCGGGAGCGCCTCCAGCGGCACCACGAAGGTGGGCACCATGTACCCGGGGAGCCGGTCGCCCACGAACGCCCGCAGCTCCGCCGCGGACGCGCCCGTCCCGTCCTCCGTGACGACGTAGGCGACGAGCATGCGGTCGCCCGCCGCGTCCTCGCGCACGGCGGCCGCCGCGTCCGCCACGGCGGGATGGCGGCGCAGCGCCACTTCCACCTCGCCCAGCTCCACCCGGTAGCCGCGCACCTTCACCTGGTGGTCGGTGCGCCCGAGGCAGTCCACCTGCCCGTCTTCGCCGCCGCGTCCCAGGTCGCCGGTGCGGTACATCCGCGCGCCGGGAAGGCCGAACGGGTCGGGGACGAACCGCTCCGCGGTGGCCGCCGGGCGGCGCAGGTACCCGCGGCTCAGCCCCTCGCCGGCGATCCAGATCTCCCCCGTCTCGCCGTGGGGGACGGGCCGCTGGTGGGGATCGAGGATGTAGACCCGCGTGTTCGCCACCGGCCGGCCCACCGGCATCGGCCGCTCGGCGCCGCGCGGGGGGACGGCGTACGTGGAGTACGTCGTGTCCTCCGTGGGGCCGTAGAGGTTGACGACCTGCTCGAGGTCGGGGAGGGCGCGGTAGAGCGCCTGCGCCAGCTCGTTGCGCAGCGGCTCGCCGCCCAGGTTCAGCGAGCGGACGGTACGGGGGATGCCGCCCATCCGCAGCAGCTCGGCGGCGGCCGAGGGGACCATCGACGCCACCTCCACCCGCTCGCCCGCGGGGAGCGTGGCCAGGTGCAGCGCGTTGGGGACGACGACGACGCGGCCGCCCAGGCTGAGCGGCACCCAGGTCTCCGCCACGTGCACGTCGAAGCACACAGAGGTCGAGGCCAGCACCGGCGTTCCCTCTCCGATGCCCAGCGCTTCCGGCGCCCAGCGGATCAGGGTGACCACGCTGGCGTGGCGGATCTGCACGCCCTTCGGGGTGCCGGTCGAGCCCGACGTGTAGATGACGTGCGACAGGTTCTCCGGGTCCATGCCCGATTCCACGGGTTCCGCGGACTCGCCGGCGAGCGCCTCCCACCCTGCGTCCAGCGCCAGCACGGCCGCGGCCTCCCCTTCCACCGCGCCCGCCAGCCGCGGCTGCGTGAGCAGCACGGGAACGCGCGTGTCGGCCAGCATCAGCCGCACGCGGGCGCGCGGGTAGGCGGGGTCCAGCGGCACGTACGCCCCGCCGGCCTTCAGCACGCCCAGCATCCCGGCCACCAGCTCCGGCGAGCGCTCCATGTACACGCCCACCAGCACGTCCGGCCCCACGCCGTGGCGGCGGAGCAGGCGCGCGGCCTGGTTGGCGCGCGCGTCGAGCTCGCGATAGGTCAGGTGCCGGCTTCCGCAGCTCACGGCGACCGCGTCCGGGGTGCGGCGGGCCTGCGCCTCCACCATCTGGTGCACGCACCCGCCGCGCGGGTAGTCGCGGGCCGTGTCGTTCCAGGGATGGACTCCCGGGGGCAGCGGCGTACCCTCTGCGCGCCGCGGAATGGAAGAAGACTCCACTGCAACTCCGTGAAGCTGTCCCCAGCGGCAGTCGCTGGCGGAGCGCTTCCGCTCTTGTGTCACACTCTTTACACGTAACTTTCTCGTCTGCGAGAGCGGTGCCTACACGGAAGAGTAATCCTGTCCCTTGATTCCGGTCAAGATCTATCTGAAAAGGTATGTGAAACTATTACACAGTGAGTATCAGTTCCTGTGGTTTCCCTTGTTAGAATCTAGAAATGAATCCTTTCGGGCTGTTTTGTGAACGAGGTCTATTAATCACTCATACACTTCCTAAAACGAGCGGTCTGAAGATCGGTTAATGTTACTGACTTGACTCTTTCACTCCCTTTGCCTCTGTGCCACTCGACTATATAAGCTCATTTTACGTCACTGCTGCAACAATTTTTTTCTCTCACGCACTATGCGCGTGACGATGGCCAAAAGCTCCGAAGCCTCAGCAGAGGGCGAGCCTGGAAGTTACGAAGCCCTCCGGCGTCAGACGCCGGAGGGCTTCGGGGGTCCATCTGCTGGGATGCGAGCCGCCCAGGGACGATCCGTAGAGGATGGAAACAAAAAAAATCGTCCCAAGCGCGAGCAAGAATAGAACGCGCAGCGGCCGCATCGCCAACCATCGCGATGCGGCCACCTATGCGGGATGGGCCTGGGCCGATTCGAACGGCCGACCTCACGCTTA
>Ga0070685_10001642_pt1 | contig 11759 bp, 13 predicted proteins | sample KBSS13LmetaG_FD_65651 | JGI IMG/M metagenome (GOLD analysis project Ga0070685, IMG submission 65651) | Switchgrass rhizosphere microbial communities from Kellogg Biological Station, Michigan, USA - KBS S1-3L metaG | ecosystem: Host-associated > Plants > Roots > Rhizosphere ...
GGAAGCCGTCGAACTTGACCTCGTGCAGCCAGCCGTCGCCCTCCGGCGCCTCGCGGGCCGCGGTGAGGAGCTGCGGGGAGATGAACGACATTGCGATCCGCAGAGGCCACCGAGAGAACATTATCTTCGGTTATTCTACGGTTTTGGGGGCGGGATAGTAAGTGGTTTCGCCCGCCGGACGTGAATGAGTACGGCGTGGCCAACCTGCGTCGTACCAATGAGTTCGGAGTGAACGGCAGGGCTGGCTGCGTGCTCTCCGTAACCATGCGTGCGGTGACGCGGACGATCGCACCATCCTGTACGTCCGCCGCGTCACGTCCTACTATGTGGCGGCACTTCAAGCATCCCCGGCGCGATATCGATCCCCCCCACCGCTGTCCTGAGCGGTTCATCCTCCCCTACCCAGCCGACCATGAGCTCACCGCGCGCGTCTCGCATCCTGCTGATCCGCCACGCCGAGAAGCCCCCCACCGACCCGCCGCCGCACGGCGTGACGAAGCGCGGCGACCACGACATCCAGTCGCTCACCGTGAAGGGATGGCAGCGCGCGGGCGCCCTCGTCTGCTTCTTCGCGCCGATGCACGGGCCGCTGCAGTCGCCGCTCCTCTCCACGCCCGACGTGATCTTCGCGTCTCCGCCGGGATCGTCCGGATCGGAGGAGAGCCAGAGCCACCGGCCGGTGGAGACCGTCACGCCGCTGGCCGGGAAGCTGGGGCTCACCCTCAACACCGATTTCACCAAGGGGCAGGAGGCGCAGGTGGCCGACGCGGCGATGGCCCAGTCCGGCGTGGCGCTCATCTGCTGGCAGCACAAGGACCTGAACGTGATCGCCAACCGCATCCTCGGGAACGCCACCACGGCGCCGCAGAAGTGGCCCGGCGGCCGCTACGACGTCGTCTGGGTGTTCGATCTGCAGGCGGACGGGCGCTACGCCTTCGCCCAACTCCCGCAGATGCTCCTGAAGGGCGACGATCCCGATCCAATCCCCGTGGGTTGACCGAGATTTGGTGGTGCACACCGTGGCCCTCTGAGCGCGATGTCCTTCCCGCCGCAATCCTCCGCGCGGCCGGCGTCCGCCGACCGGCTGGCGGAGCGCGTCGAGGACTGTGTCCGCGCGTGGGGCGTGGCGGTGGAGCGCACGCTGGAGTCCGAGACCTCCGTGGTGGCGTTCGGCACGCGCGAGGGTGAGGCCGTCGTGCTGAAGGTGGTGCGGCGGGAGGGGGACGAGTGGCGCTCCGGGGAGGTCGTGGAGGCATTCGGGGGACGGGGGATGGTCCGCGCGTACGCGCACGTCCCCGGCGCCGTGCTGCTCGAGCGGCTCGACCCCGGCACTCACCTCGCGGAGATGGCGCTGGCGGGGGACGACGACGAGGCGACCGCGATCCTGGCTGACGTGATCGGCCGGATGTCGAATCCCGACAGCGATTTGTATCCTTTCACCTCGATCGAGGAGTGGGGGAGGGGTTTCGACAAGTATCTCGCCACCGGCGACCGCCAGCTCCCCCGCGCCCTGGTCGAGGAGGCGCGGGAGGTGTTCGCCGCGCTCTCCGGATCGCAGCGGGGGGTGAGGCTCCTGCACGGCGACCTGCAGCACTACAACGTGCTCTACGACCGGCGGCGCGGCTGGCTCGCCATCGACCCGAAGGGCGTGCTCGGCGAGCCGGAGTACGAGATCGGCGCGGCGCTGCGCAACCCCGACAGGCCCGGGCTGTACGCCGTGCGCGCCACCGTCGAGCGGCGGGTGCGGCGCTACGCGGACGCGCTCGGGCTTGACCAGGAGCGGATCCTGGCATGGGGGTTCGCCCAGGCCGTCCTCTCCGTCGTCTGGTCGGTCGAGGACGGCTTCCCGGTCGACGGTGACGCTCCGCAGCTCCACCTCGCCCGCGTGATCCGCCCGATGCTCGGACGCTTGGGCTGAGCGGATTCCGGCCGCGCCGGGACGTGGCCGCGGCCCCGACGATTTGCTTGCGCAGGGGCGGGTTCGCGGCCAATCTTCCGCATCATCCCGCCCGTTCCGCCACGCCTTCCCGGAGCCTCCCCGTGCCACCCATCGTCCGCAGCATCCTCGCGATCGTCGCCGGCTTCCTGTTCATCGGCGCGCTTGCGTTCGGCACCAGCGCGGCCCTGCACGCGGCTGGGGTCGTCCCCGGCCCCGGCGAGTCGATGTTCGACACCGGGCGGGTCCTGCTCGAGACGGTGTACGTCGGCATCTTCGCCATCGCCGGGTGCTGGCTTACGGCGTGGCTCGCGCCCGACCGGCCGATGCGGCACGCGCTGATCCTGGGCCTCCTCGGCCTGGCCTTCAACCTGATGGGTGCGGTGGCGACCTGGGGACTGAGGCCGGTCTGGGCCGTGGTGCTGAACCTGGCGCTGGTGATGCCGTTCGCGTGGATCGGCGGGCGGCTGCGGGAACGGCAGCTCGGGCGCGCGCAGCTCGCCGTCTCGTGAGGATGCACACGATGCGGCTCGCCGCGCTGGCGCTCGCCGCGGCCTGCGCGACGGCCGCGCCGCCCACGGTCACGGCGGGGCTCGACCAGGACTTTCGCCTGGCGCGCGGCGAGACGGCGGCGGTCGGGCCGGACGGGCTGACGGCACGCTTCGCCGCGGTGGTGGAGGACTCGCGCTGCCCGATCGGCGTGATGTGCATCCGCGCCGGCGAGGCGAAGGTGCAGATCCAGCTGCGCGCGCCCGGCGTGGGGGACGACGTCGTCATCCTGGCAACGGAGGGCGGCCAGCCGCGCTACGCCTCGTTCGGCGACTACGACGTGCGCCTCGTCACCCTCGATCCCCCGAAGCGAAGGGAAAATCCGCACCCCGCCTACGTGGCGACCCTCCGGGTCACGCGCCACTGAAACCAGATCGTCTCACGCGGAGACGCGGAGACGCAGAGAGGACCGCCGTGCCTCTCTGCGTCTCCGCGTCTCTGCGTGAGATCGCCGTTGTCGTTGCCGCGTTCAGGGCGGGGAATCGGCCGCGCGCCGCGCCTCGAACTCGCGGAAGCCGAGCTCCAGGTCGCGCTGCAGCCGGGCGCGCGTGCTCCCGGCCGCGTACCCACCGCACCGCGCTCCCGCGAACCCGCCCGCCGCCGGCGCGCACGCCGCCACGGGAGTGAAGCGCCGGCCGTCGCTCCAGAGGCTGGCGCCCTCCACGAAGGCGTGCTCCAGCGAGGTGCGCGCCATCGCCTTCAGGTCGCGGTAGCCCAGCCCCTGCTCCTCCACCGCCTTCACCCACTCCCGCGTCATCTCCGAGCGCGCCACCCCCTCGTCGTCCGTCGCCAGCGCCACGGGGACGCCGTAGGCGCGGTAGGCGGAGAGCGGATGGTCCTTCCCGCGCACCTCGAGGATCGCGTCGTTGCTGGTGAGCGCGATCTCCACCATCACGCCGCGCCGCGCCATCTCCCGCAGCAGCTCCTCGGGCCGGTCCTCGTACAGCACGTCCACCCCGTGGCCGATGCGACTCGCGTGGCCCAGCTCCACGCTCTGGCGGATGTGGAAGCGCATCCCCTCGGGCGGCACCAGGCCCCCCGCCAGCTCGCCCGCGTGCAGGGTGATCTTCACCTGCGGATAGAACTGGTGCAGGTAGTCGATCATCCGCATCTGCAGCGTGAAGTCGCGCATGGAGACGAACCCGTCTTCCGGCATCACCAGGTTGAAGCCCACCACCCGCGGGTCCGCCTTCGCCAGCTCGAAGCCGGTGAGGATCTGCGCGAACACCTGCTGCGGCGGGAGCCCGCGCAGCACCTGGTAGAGCCAGCGCGCGGTCACGCCGCACCCGGGATCGGCCTGCGGCGTGCCGCAGCGCAGCACCGTGTCGCGCCGCGCCTCGATCCGCGTCGCGTTCTCCCGCCCCGCCGCGACCGCGTTGGCGATTCCCGCCTGCAGCAGCGCCTGCCGGTACGCGGCGAAGTTCGGCTCGCGGCCGGGCGCGAAGGCGCTGTCCCCCAGCACCTGCGCGCCCAGCCCGCTGGCGACGCGCCCGTCCAGCGTCACCATCAGCTCCATGTAGCTCACCCGCCCGGCGGCGGCGCGCGCGGTCGCCTCGGCGAGTTCGTCGCCGACGCGGCGGTCGGTGGCGCCGAAGCGGGCGAAGGTGGCGAAGAACTGGTCGTGGCCGCTGTTGCGCGCGTGGTCCCAGTTGCGCATGGACCACGCGTCGATCAGCGAGTCGCGGAGCGCGCTGCGCTGCGCCGCGGCGGCGGTGATGGTGTCGCCGCCGGCGCACGGGTTCGTCCAGACGATGGCGAGCGCGTGGCGGCTGATGCAGAGCGAGTCCTCGGTCGCCCAGCGCAGGAAGCTCTCGGCGTAGACGGCGCCGGAGAGGTGCATGTGCAGGTCGGCGCCCTTCGGCATCTCGCGCAGGAAGGCGTAGAGCCGCGGCGGCGAGGCGCGCAGGCGCTCCAGCGTGGCCGCGGCGGCCGCTTCGGAGCCGCGGGCCTGGGCGTGGGCGGGAGAGGGCGCGGCGAGCGCCGGGAGCGCGGCGAGCGAGAGCGCGGCCAGCCGCCGCGGGAAGGTGCGAAAAGTCATCGTCGTCGGCGCAGTCGTAAGTCGTGGAGTCGCTTTAGTCGATCCGGCGCAGGAGCGCGTCGAACACCGCGCGGCCGAGCGAATCGGTGAGGCCGTTGGCGAGCTCGCGCACGGTCTCGCGGTTGTATCCCTCGTCCTGCCGCTGGAAGAGCGCGCGCTCGGCCTGCGGGAGCGCCAGGTCGCGCCAGTCGCCGGCGTAGGTGGCGTGGCGGAAGCGCGTGGACGAGCGGGCGGAGACGGCGCCCTCCTCCACGGCGCTGCGGTAGCCCGCCACGTCCACCACCTTCCAGGCGACGCGCGCCCAGGTCTCCAGCCGCCCCTCGCGGACGGTGTAGGCCGTGTCGGCCCCCGCGCGCGTCTTCGCGGTGCGGCGGACGGTCTCGACGCCCGCCTCGGTGCGGCGGATGCTGTCCAGCGCCATCGTCACCGCCATCGCCGCGCCGAGCTGGCGGCCCATCGAGGAGGCCTCGTACGGCTGGATGTCGCGCCCCCACCAGCCGCGCTCCCGCGCCAGGCGCGACGCGGCGACGGGGTTCAGCACGTCGATCCACTGCGGCGCGCGCGTCCACGGCCCGAGCGCCAGCGCATCGTTGAGCTCGGGGAGGATGCTGGCGCGCACCCGCTCGTCCATGCGGCTCGGCGCGCCCACGGGGAAGACGGCGACCTGCATCGTGCCGCGGCGCAGCGCCTCTTCCTGCAGCTCGGCGGCGCGTCCCGCGGCCATTCCGCCGCCGGCCTGGCGCGCGTGGTCGAAGGCCGAGCGGTACCGCCCGGCGTCCATCTCCCCCTCGGCCCAGGCGAGCTGCGCCTCCTGCCGGGAGCGGTCGATTCGCGCGCGCTGCTCGGGGGTGGGATTCCACCGGGCGGGGACGCGGTCGAGCATGCGCACGGCGCCGGGGAAGTCGCGGCGCTGCAGCGCGCCCTCCGCCTCCGCCAGCGCCTGGTCTACCGCCCGCTCGAAGGTCGTGGCACGGCGCTGCTCGTACCCGCCGGGGACGGGGAGCGCCACACCTACCGCGCCCGCGTCGCCGCGGAGCGCGTCCAGCCTGCGTAGCGATTCGGCCGCGGCGTCGTAGCGGCCGGAGGCTTCGGCGGCGTCGGCGTCGCGCAGGTAGTCGGCGATCGCGCGCTGGCCGGCGTCCACCAGGCGCGTGCGCGCGTCGGTCAGCGTGCGGTCCTTCTTCAGCGCGTCGATGTAACGCTGGGCGGCGTCTGCGGCGCGGCCCTGCTGCTCGAGCTCCACCCCCTGCTCGTATCGCTTGCTCGCCGACGCGCACCCCGCGGCGGCCACGGCGAGAGCCAGGACGGCGGTACGTGCGAGGAAGCGAGGGATACGGAGGATCGGCGTCAGGTGCATGGAGGGTCGGTGGGGACGGAGTCGGGTTCAGCGCGCCGCGGACGCGTGGGACCGGCGGCGAGTCGCGGCGACGGGCGTTCCGGTATGACGGGACGGATGGCGTCTGAAGATGACGGGATTCTAGCCGCCGCGCCGCGTTCGGGGCAAGGCGGACGGACCGTTGCCCCCAGCGGCCGGCGACTTGCCGATGGGGAAGGGAAGCGACCGACGCGGGGACGGTCCCGGCGCGGGAGACTGTGAAACCAGGGGCGGGAGAGGGCGCGTATGGCGGAGGAGCGTACGGACGTGCGGGTGGAGAACGACGAGGCGGCGCAGCAGTTCGAGACTATGGTCGACGGCCACCGGGGCGTGCTGACGTACTCGGAGAGCGACGGCAAGCTCTACCTGTTGCACACCGAGGTCGCCGACGAGTTGGAAGGCCGCGGCGTCGGCTCGGCACTGGTCCGCGCCGCGGCGGAGTATGCGCGCGGGCGGAAGATCGGCCTGGTGCCGTTCTGCTCGTTCGCGCGGGCGTGGCTGGACCGGCACCCGGAGTATGCGGACCTGGTGACCGCGACCTGAGCGGCGGCGGCCGCCGGTTGATGAGCCTCGCTCAAGCGTTAGTGTTCGCGAGCGCCGGCCGCCGTCGGTGCATTCTTGGAGACCGAGACCGATGGTGATGCGCCTTCCCGACAGCCGCGAAGAGATCGCGAACGTCCTCACCCACGGCGCCGGCGCCGTCGCCAGCCTGGTGGGCGGCGCCGTGCTGCTGACCGTCGCGCTGCTGCAGGGCGACGGCTGGAAGGTGGCGAGCAGCGCCGTCTTCGGCGCGACGCTGGTGCTGCTCTACGCCGCATCCACCTTCTACCACGCCGCGCGCACGCCGGCGGCGAAGGCGCGCCTGAAGGTGCTCGACCACTGCGCCATCTACCTGCTGATCGCCGGGTCCTACACGCCCTTCGCGCTCGTGGGGCTGCGCGGGGGCTGGGGATGGAGCCTGTTCGCGGTTGCGTGGACCCTCGCGGCGGCGGGGACGGTGTTCAAGCTCTTCTTCATCGACCGCTTCCCGCGCCTGTCGACGGCGACGTACATCGGGATGGGCTGGCTCGCCGTCGTCGCCATCGTCCCGATGGTGCAGCGGCTGTCGCCGGCGACGCTCGCGTGGATGGTGGCGGGCGGCGTCACCTACACCGTGGGCACCGTCTTCTACCACAACCGGCGCCTCCGCTACGCGCACGCGATCTGGCACCTCTTCGTGATCGGCGGCAGCGCCTGCCACTTCGCCGCCGTCCTCACGCAGATGCTCCCGCCGCGGGGGTGAGTGCGCCGCCCAACGCGCAGACAGCGGCGAGTGGAGAACGAGCAAGGGGACGAGAGCCGATCACGGCTCTCGTCCCCTCGATCCGTCGTCACACTAGGGCTAACACTGCGCGATGACGCAGGTGCTCCCCTCGGCCGAGAGGCAGCCGGGATAGTTCTGCGTATAGCAGCGGGTCCAGCAGGTGGATCCGCCGCCCATGCCGTCGTTGGTCTCGCAGTAGTCGGTACACCCCGCGCTGCAGTTCTCGTTGACGTTCAAGGTGGTCGGATACGAGCCCCAGTTTCCCGCCACCGTCCCGCGTGCGCCACCGGCTGCACTGGTGTCGAACGAGTCCACCGCAAGGTGGAGACGCAGGGAGGCTCGATGCTCTCTCTGCGTCTCCGCGTCTCTGCGTGAGATTGCTGTTCTTCGGGCCTGACTCAGATCGTCTTCCCGAGGGGGATCTGCGTGGGGTTGTCCTTGTGCGCCTTGAACTTCTCGGTCGACGCGACCGCGAAGCCTACGCCGGCGGCCTCGGAACCGGCGGTGACGACCTTCGTCAGATCGTCGGTGTTGGACGTGACGGTGGATGCGACTTCGCCGACGTCAGGTGTGTCGGGCATGGCTGACCTCTCGGGTCGGAGCGATCAAGATGGCCGCGCTGGGCGGCGCGGCGGGGGAAGAGTCGGCAGATTCCGCGCAGGTTCGCGCTTGCGGATGGTTCAAGATCGTAATTCGCCACCGTACGCGAAGCAATATCGTTATGTCCGCGAGCCGCATGGTTGTGCTGTTGATGTCCGCGAAGGCGGACTGTGTGCCGTTGTAGCGGCGAGGGCGGCGAGTTCACTCGCGTCCTCCCCACGCCAATCCCGCGGACGAACGACGGCGGCCCCGCTCCAGCGCTGGAGCGGGGCCGCTTGTCCATCGACCGAATGTCCGTTCAGGCCGCCGCGGCGCCGACGGCTTCCTCGACGGTGACTTCCTCGGGGCGCAGTGTGTCCATGAAGGAGCTGACGGAGAAGACAGCGTTGCCGGGGCCGGCGACGCCGTACCCCGGGGGCGGCTTGAGGCCGTGCTTCTCCAGCGTCTCGCGGTAGACCTCGAGGAGGCGGATGTGGTACTCCAGCGGCGCGCCCTCGGGGTTGTCGCGGCCCAGCGGCGTTGCGGGCTCGGGGCACCAGGTGGTGAAGCGCGGCGTCACCCCGCGGCTCATGAAGTAGTCCAGCCCCTCGGCCGTGCTGGCGATCGCCTCGTCCACCGTGGCGAACCCGAACGGCTTCGCCATCTCCACGCCCGCCACGAAGTTGGGGATCACGTAGCGTGCCCCGAACACCTCCGCCGCGTCGAAGATGCGCCGGTGCCACTCCTCGCGGCCCACGTAGCGCTCCTTGCCGGGGCAGATGATCTCGAACAGCCGCTTGTCCCACACCTCGTAGTTGGGGTGGTAGATGCGGATGCCGTAGTCGTGGTAGCGCTGCACGTCCTCACGCGGTAGCGCCTGCGCCACCACCTTGCCGATCCACCGGTTGGGGAAGCGCTCCTCGATGGCCTGCGCGTAGCGTCCGTAGAAGTCCGCCTCCGCCAGCCCGTCGACCTTGCTGGTCACCGAGCCGCCGGTGAGCGTGTACGCCTTCGACACCCTGGCCGTGTCGTAGCGGTCGATGATGGCGAGCGCCTCGAGCACGTCGTCGACCGGCTTCACGCCGGTGTAGGGGCGGCCTTCCTGTTTGTGCTGGCGCCAGTTGTGGTTGATGTCGCAGTACTGGCACTCCTCCTTCGCCCCGAAGTACTGGCAGAGCCGCAGCACGGTGAGGTAGATGAGGTATCCCCACTGGATGGTGGGCGCCGTCTCCATCACCGTCTTGCCGTTGGCGAGGGTGTGCCGGTAGTACTCGGGCATCGGCGGCAGCCCCACGTCGGCGATCACGCGGCCGTCCATGGTGAGCCGCAGCGCGCCGGCCTCGTCGCGCACCACGCGGTAGGGCGAGCCGGGGTTGGTGCGCACCGAGACGATGGTGCGGCGCAGCTCGTACGGCCCGCCGGTGAGCGCCAGCTCCTCGGGGGGGCGGCGGCGCGCGGCCTCGCCCAGCTCCTTCAGCGGCTTCTGGTCGAACGAGAAGATGAAGTACGACTTCGGCTTGACCTCGCCCTCGAGGTTGTCGGTCAGCGCGGAGTCGTCGAACGCCATCCCCGTGCGCAGCAGGTCCTCCTTGAGGACGGCTTCGCGGGGGATGTGCGGAAAGCGTGCGATCAGCCCTTCGATCAGGGCGGTGCGTGTCGTGTCCAAGGCATCATCCATGGCTTGAGAACGCCGTGAATCTATCGACACCGCAACGGATTGGCTACCGCTACAGGGGACCTACGAAGGATCTGTGACTACTGAAGAATGGAGGAGATGCGAAGCTTTGCACATGCTATCGTTCTGCTGCGCGCACGCGGGCAACGGCGATACCGATCACGGCGCCCAATAGAGCTCCCACTGGGCACAGTATGACGAGAATCTCTGCGAGCCACCGTCCATGCAGGACGATAATCCCGGCGAGGAACGCGACGAACGAGGTTGCGAGGACCAGCTCGAGGCGGACACGTATCGGGCCCGCAATTGCACCGGCAACGGCCCATACCAGCCCGGCGAGCAGCACGAAAATTGGTACCGACGACGCGGGGTCCTCTATGTTTGTCAGCCCGGCGGCGGCCAGCAGTGCACCTCCGACACCCAAGATGAGCGCCGTAACGAGACGAGGGTGCCCTGACGGCTTCCGCTCACTCAGACCGGGAGATGGAGATTCCAGACCCTGAATCCGGTCGCGGGGGGCGTAGCTGTTGTCCGAGGGATGCTCCGTATCATCGCGATGCTCCTTCGCCGTGGCGAACGGCGGGGATTCGGAGCTACGGTTGCTCGGGCCGGATGCTTCCTCCGGGTGATGAGGTGTCGTGTCGAGTGGCTGGGCTGACTCCGGTATTGAGTCGTCGCCGTTGTCACTACCGGCGGAAGTTTCTTCGGGACGATCGGGATGCTCCGTTCCGCTGGTGGGCGGCGTCCCGCCAAGCACCTGGATCAGTCGAGACAATCCGCCGTTGTAATCGCCAGTGAAGTCGGTGTGCTGCACGCGTTTCAGCCTGAATGGCAGCTTGCACTCCCGGTAGATGACGGGGATGACCCACTTGTTCTCTTCAAGTGCGTACGAAACCTCGTCCATGACGGAACGAGAATCAACGGCATTTGGAGTGAGGACAACCAGAAGGCCAGTGCATTCCTGCAGAGCGTCTTCGACCGCGCGATCCCAGGTAGCACCGGGCTGGATGTCGAGTTGATCGACCCAGATGTCTATGCTGGCCGCGCGAAGATCCCGCGCCAGGCCGAGCGCGAAATCGCTGTCTGAGCGGGCGTAGCTGAAAAAGATCTTATCAGGCATTGACGCCTCGCGGCAGGCCGGATAGGGACTGATATATAGTCTAGACGGCGGTCACACCCCAACTTCCGGTGCAAGCGCTGGTAAAACAAGGATTATGCCGCAGCGCCGGATACCAGAAGCAACTCGGTTGACCGGCCCGAGATCATTTCGGTGTCTTCGGCCGCCCAGGTACTCCCGGCGGAAGCGCCAGTCCTCCGCGGCTTGCGCGGCGGTTCCCAGCGCCTGCGAGGTGCCGTCGCGGAGCCAGACGACGGAGTCGGCGACGGCGAGGATCTCGGGGACCTCGTGGTCGGTGAGGACCACGGCGCAGCCAGCCTCTGCCAGCTCACGCACGACCGCCTGCAGCACCTCGACGTCCTTCGGGTCGATGCCGCGGAAGGGCTCGTCGAGCAGCAGGCACGACGGCCGGCGGAGCAGCGCGAGGGCGAGCTCGGCTCGGCGCCGCTCGCCGCCGGAGAACGCGGCGCAACGGACGCGCTCCAGCGCCGCGATCCCCAGCCGCTCCAGCACCGCCGCGCGGTTTTCCCGTCCGAAGCGCGCCTCCACCGCATCCAGGTGCTGCGCCAGGGTGAACGGCGGCGAGAGGATGGAGCGGTCGATGGGGACGAAGAACAGCCCGTCGCGCGCCATCGCGGCGGGGTCGGGGCGATGGTAGCGGCGGCCGCGGAATTCGACGAGGCCGTGGTCCGGCTTCATCCACCCCGCCGCGATCTTCAGCAGCGTCGACTTGCCCGTGCCGTTGCGGCCGACGAGCGCCGACACCGCGCCCGCGCGCGCCTCGAAGTAGGCCGACGCCAGCACGCGGCGGCCGCGGTACGACTTGCCGATGGAGTCCGCCCGCAGCACCACGTTCACGGCGACCCGACCATCACCGCGATCAGCAGCTCCAGCAGCGCGGCCGGGGCGGCGATCGTCGCCAGCTGCCGCGCCCGGCTGTAGCCGAGACAGAGGAGGAACGTGTCTTCGTTGCGGCGGCGCGCCGACACCCATCCCACCACGCCCACGACGGCGACGACCAGCAGCGCCGCGACCGGCGTGAGGCGCAGTGGATTGCCCGGCGGAAGTCCGACCGCGGCCTCGGCGGCGCCCATGCCGGCGGTGACGGCGACGCGGACGAAGGCCCATGTCAGCAGCGAGCGCGTGACGGTCGAGCGGGTGAAGTGCGGAAGGATGATGCGGGCTCC
>Ga0070685_10001650_pt1 | contig 11732 bp, 11 predicted proteins | sample KBSS13LmetaG_FD_65651 | JGI IMG/M metagenome (GOLD analysis project Ga0070685, IMG submission 65651) | Switchgrass rhizosphere microbial communities from Kellogg Biological Station, Michigan, USA - KBS S1-3L metaG | ecosystem: Host-associated > Plants > Roots > Rhizosphere ...
GCTGGCGGGGATCGAGCGCTTCGTGGTGGAGATCTTCCGCGCCAAGGACGACCGGCTGCTGGGCGCCTTCTCGGTGGCGCAGCTCATCAGCGTGCTGATCCTGCTGGTCGGCGCCGCCGGCTACGTGGTGCTCACCCGGCGCGCGGCGCGGCACCCCGCGGCCGCGCACGCGGCGGCGTGACGCGGCCCCGCGCGTGAACCGGCGCCGCTTCCTGGCGGCGCTGGCCGCGGGCGGCGCCGGACTGGCGGGGTACGCGCGCTTCGGCGAGCCGCGCCGGCTGGAGGTCACCCGCCACGCCGTCGATCCCCTCCCCATCCCCGGCCGCCCGCCGCTCGTGCTGGCCCAGGTCACCGACCTGCACCTGCAGCGCGTCGGCTCCCTCCACCACCACATCGCCGACCGCCTCGCCCGCGCCCACCCCGACCTCGTCCTCTTCACCGGCGACTCCATCGACCGCGCGGACAGGCTCCCGGTGCTCGCCGAGTTCCTGGCGCTGCTGGGGCCGCGCGTCCCCGGCTACGCCATCCTGGGCAACTGGGAGCACTGGGGCGGGGTGGACCTGGACGCCCTCGCCCGCCTCTACGCGCGCCACGGCGTGCGGCTGCTGGTGAACGAGACGGCGATGCACGAGCACGGAGGGCGGCGCCTGGCGGTCACCGGCCTCGACGACCTGGTGGGCGGCCGCCCCGACCTCGCCGCCGCCGTCCAGGGCGCGGAGCCGGCGGACGCGCGCGTGCTGCTGGCCCACTGCCCCGCGCACCGCGACCGCCTGCGCGACGAGCATCAGGCTCTGCGCGTCGGCGGCGTGCTGGTGCGGCCGGGCGTCGACCTGCACGCGCTCGGGTTCCGGATGATGCTGGCGGGGCACACGCACGGCGGGCAGGTGGCGTTCCTGGGCGCCGCGCCCATGCTCCCGCAGGGGAGCAGCCACTACGTGCGCGGGTGGTTCCGCGAGCCCGGCGAGATCCCGATGTATGTGTCGCGGGGGATCGGCACCTCGGTGGCGCCGGTCCGCTTCGGCTCGGTGCCCGAGCTGGCGCTGTTCACGCTCTGGGTGTGAGATGAGCCCGGAAACGGAGCCGCGGAGAGGCAGGCTGCCCCTCCGCGGCTCCGTCGTTTCTGCGTGAGGCCAAACTCAGTCGTTGTAGTCGCCGCAGGAGACGATGGTGCCCAGGTTGGTGGGCGAGGCGTGGACGTTCACGATGTAGCTCTTCGCCTCGTTCAGGTCCAGGTTCAGGTGCGCCTGGGCCGTGGCGGTGCCGTCCGCCCCCACCGTCATCATCGGGTAGGCGCTGGCCGGGCCCACGATCGGCGGGCTGGCGTCGCCGCACTGCCCCTCGTGCACGTGCCAGGGGAGCTGGGCGCCCGGCCGCGCGCCGGTGACGTTGACCGTCACCATGGTCATGTCGTGCCCCGAGGTGCCGCGCGCCATCCCGGAGATGCCGGAGCCGCCCACCGGGCGCAGGCTGCCGTTCCATCCTTCCATCGCGCCGGCCCGTCCCACGTCGACGTCTGCCTTCCCGGTGCTCGGGTCGGTCTGCACCTTCACGGTGCGCGAGCACGCGGCCGCCGCCAGCAGTGCGACAGCAATCGTGGCGATTCGCATCAGTCCCTCCTCCTTCGAGTCCCTCACCAACGGGTGAACGGGGCGGAACCGTTGCAGATCCCGCACCACCGTGGCGGAAAAGATCGTTTCACGCAGAGACGCTTTTGCCAGCGCGGCGCGATCCCTGCGCTTGGCGGCGGCGCGATCCTGCGGTGTTCCATCACCCGAAGCCGGCAGAGCAGCTTGGGCGACCGAACGGAAGTGGGAACCGCGCCGATCCCCGCCTTCGCCAACCCCGCGTCGGGGCGGGGGAAGGAGGCGGCGGAGGCGATCGGCGCCGACCCGCGCTTCGAGCTGCGCGACGCGGGGCCGGAGGGGCTCGAGTCCGCGATCCGCGCGGCGGTGGAGGAGGGCGCCCGGCGCGTGCTGGTGGCGGGGGGCGACGGGACCGTCGCGACCGCGGCGGCCGTCGCCTGCGACACCGGGGTGGAGGTGGCGGTGCTTCCGGGCGGCACGCTCAACCACTTCGCGCGCGACCTGGAGATCCCGCTGGAGCTGGAGGAGGCGCTGGAGCTGGCGGCCTCGGGAACCGCGCGGGGGGTGGACGTGGGGTTCGTGAACGACCGCCCCTTCCTCAACACCAGCTCGGTGGGCGCGTACGTGGGCTTCGTGCGCACGCGGGAGCGGCTGGAGCGGTGGATGGGATACCGCGTGGCCAGCTTCGCCGCGGGGCTGCGGGTGATGACGCGGCTGCGCGGCTTCCAGGTGCAGGTGCGGGTGGAAGGCGAGGCGCGGAGCTACCGCACGGCGATGGTGTTCATCGGCGTGGGCGAGCGGGAGACGCGCATCCCCACCTTCGGCGGGCGGGTGAAGGACGGGCGGGCGGGGCTGCACGTGATCGCCACGCACGGCAAGGCCGTCGCCCGGCTGCTGGCGCTGGGGCTGGAGGCCGCCGCGCGCGGGCTGGCGGCGGCGAAGCAGAACCCCGAGCTCGACGCCTTCCTGGTGGAGGAGTGCACCATCGCGATGCCGAAGCGGCTGTCGTGGCTGGCGGTCGACGGCGAGATCCTGCGCCTGCCGGCCCCCTTCCGCTACCGGCTGGCACGCGGCGCGCTCAAGGTGGTGGCGCCGCCGCCGCACGCAGAGGGTGCGTCAGGATAGTGGACGCATTATCGTTCTTTCTTCCGCAGCGCATCCTCCTCCTTCCGCCCCTCCACGGAGCAGGCCGATGACGAGAGCCGCCGCCGCCACGCTGGCGCTCTGCCTCTTGCTGGCACCCCGCGCCGCCGCGCAGGAGGCGCCGCGCCCCACCGAGGTCGACTCGCTGGCCAAGGTGCGGGTGACGCAGAACTTCCTGAAGCCCGAGACCTTCGTGGGCGAGCTCACCGCCGCCGACACCGCCGACCTGGTGGTGCAGCGCGGCGCCGAGCGGCTGATCATCCCCGTGGCCTACGTGCGCCACGTGGAGCTGGCCACCGGGCGGCGCAGCGCCGGGCAGGGGGCGCTCCGCGGCGCCATCTACGGCCTGATCGGCGGGGCGACGGCCACGGGGCTCTTCGTGCTCGCCTCCAAGGCCGGCGGCTCGGACTGCGCGGACTGCATCTGGAACCCGAGCACCGGCGTGGTCGTGCTCGGCCTCCCGCTCACCGGCGCCAGCATGATCACCGGCGCCGCGGTCGGTGCGGCGCGCCCGGGCGACTACTGGCTGCGGGTCTCCCTACCTTTGCGCATGCGCCAGTAAGTCTCTTTTTCTCACACAGAGACACGGAGTCGCAGAGAGAGAACGCCGTCCTCTCTCTGCGACTCCGTGTTTTCCGATGAAATGCTTCAGGCGTAGAGCTCGAGGAAGCCGCAGCGCTCGCAGCGGTCGGCGACCACGGGGAAGCGCCGGCGGTTCTTCAGATTCAGGCCGCTCCAGAAGCTCTTCTCCGGGGTACCCTCGATCCACTCCGTCTCCCTCGGGTGGTCCTTGTGGTCCAGCAGGAACCCGGTCGTCATCGGGCTTCCGCACTTGGGGCAGGTCATCGCGGGCATCGCATCACCTCGGCGTCAGTACCATGCGGCTCACCCGCCGCGCCTCGGCGCGCGCGCGGTCGAGCGGGATCTGCCAGAGGCGGCCCGTGCGCCACATCTCCGTCTGGTCGCGGTAGTGGCGGCTGGTGGGGACGCCGCTCTGGCCGGTGGGGATCACGAACCCGCCCTGGCCGTCCACGTCGCCCATGTCCACCACGTGCCGCTGGCTGGGGCCGTAGGCGTTCACGAAGGGCGGGGTGCGCCCGCCGTAGCCCGCCACCTTCACCGTGTTCCCCGAGCCGCCGTTGGGGAACGGCCCGATGTTGAGCCGGAGCGAGCGGTCCAGCATCCCCACCACGCCCAGCGGGTGGTTGATCTCCGTCACGTGCAGCTCGCCCCAGCGCTTCGCGCCCACCGTGCGCACGGCGTCGCGCAGGGCGCCGGCGAGCTGCTCGTCCAGCGTCTCCGCCTTCGGCGTGCGCACGTCGTCCACCCAGGCGCCGCCGCCGCGGTCCAGCACCCGCTCCAGCGCCGTGCGCGGGAAGTACACCGGCCTGCCGCGGAACTCGTCGTCGCCGATGCGGTGGCGCAGGTTCTCCAGCCAGACGTAGAAGAGCGACGCCGCGTGCGAATCCGTGGCCGCGTCGCCCGTCCACGCGCGCAGCTCGCGCGCGGCGGCCGAGTCGCCCGCGAGCTCGGCGGCGCGCACCGCGAACGCCTTGTAGCGCAGCGCCATCGCGTCGCGCACGTCCATCTGCTGGCGCGCCACGTCCGCGGCGGTCAGCCCGCGCCCGGCCTGCACCATCTCGCGGATGCGCATCGCCCGGTACGGCTCGGCCCAGTCGCTGGCGAGGAAGTACGGGTAGCCGGCGGACGCGGCCACCTGCCGGTTGTTGGCGGTGACGATGAAGCCGTCCGCCGGGTTCAGCGCGTGCGGGTGCTGGTCGAAGGTGAGCCACCCGGTCCAGTCCCCCTCCCCCGTCCATCCCGGCGTGGGGAGGAGGCCGTCGCCGCCGCGGCGGATGGGCACCCGGCCGCCCATCCAGTAGCCGATGTTCCCGTCCGCGTCGGCGAACACCACGTTCTGGTGGGGATTGTTGAAGGTGCGGATGGCCTGCATGAACTCCGCTGCGCTCCTGGCCTGGTTCATCCCCATCATCGCCGTCATCTCGGTGGACGGGTCCTGCGCCGTCCACCGCATCGCCAGCACCTTCCCGCCCGACCGCTCCTCCACGTCGCTCAGCACGGGCCCGTGCCGCGTCGTCCGCACCGTGTGGACGACGGGCGCGCCGCCCTTCACGCGGATCGTCTCCGGGCGCGACTCGAAGCGCGCCCACCCCTCGGGCGTGCGGTAGCGCGTCGCGTCGGCCGAGTCGGCCTGCTCCACGAAGAAGTCGACGTCGTCGATCATCGCGTTGGTGAAGCCCCACGCCACCCGCTTCGAGTGGCCGATCACGATGGTGGGGACGCCGGGGATCATCATCCCCGCCGCGTCGATCCCGCCGCCGTGGATGGCGGCCAGGTACCAGAGCGACGGCGCCCGCAGCGCCAGGTGCGTGTCGTTGGCCAGGATCGGCTTCCCCGAGCGCGTGCGCGACCCGCCGATCACCCACGCGTTCGACGCGCGCGCCGTCGACACGCCGTCCAGCAGCTCCAGCGCGAGCGCCGGGACGCGCGGCAGCGGCACCGCCGAGGTACGAAAGTGCGGGAGTGCGGGAGTGCGGAAGTGCGCCGTTTGGGTGGCAGGCGAGCTGTCGGGGCGCACCGCGGGCGGCAGCGGGCCCACGGGGACGGCGGGGGATGCGCCCTTCCCCTCCCACTGGCCGTCGGCACCGAGGATGGTGGCGCCCCACTCCGGGTAGGCGGGTGCCAGGTCGCGGGCGAGCTCGGGGCCCACCGCCTCGGTGGCGCGCTGCAGGTCGAGTCCCACGTTCCAGTCCGCCAGGTCCCAGGCCATGATCCGGCCGATCGCCAGCGTGTTGACCACGGTCCAGCGCGCGGGACGGAAGCGCAGCGCCAGGAACTCCGGCGGGAGGGGGCCGGGGTGGTGGTCGATCCACTGGTTCACCCCGTCGGCGTACGCCTGCAGCAGGCGCCGGCTCTCGGGGTCCAGGCGGCGCTCGTTCTCCGCGGCGGCGCGGGCCATCCCCAGGGTGCGGAGGAATTTGTCCGTGTCGACCAGCCGCGGGCCCAGCACCTCGGCCATGCGCCCCTCGGCCACGCGGCGGAAGAGCTCCATCTGCCAGAGCCGGTCCTGCGCGTGCACGTAGCCCACGGCGCGGAAGAGGTCGGCCTCGTCCTTCGCCCAGATGTGCGGCACCCCCAGCGAGTCGCGCCACACCTCCACCTCGCCAGACAGGCCCGGGAGCACGGCACCGCGCGAGGGATTCGCCTCCGCGCGGCCCACGTACCAGCGCGCGCCGGCGGCGAGCACGACCACGAGCAGCACCAGCCCGAGGAGGACGTACAGGAGCTTGCGGAGCATGGCCGGGAGGGGGATGGGGCGATGGAGGGAGAGCGTGCGCGGAATGATGCGCGGTGATGCGAGGCGGGGTCAAGCTCCGGCTCTTCCGGAGAGCCCGCGGGCATCCGCGGCCGACCCGGCGGAGGCGACCGATGGGGTGCCATGCGTGTCCACATCTGTTTCCGGCTGGCTTGATAGTTGCCACCCCCCCGGCCCCGCGCCGGAGCGCGGCGCGCGTCGAATCACCCCCAGAGAAGGAGTGCACGGTGGCCGAGATCAAGGTGGAAAACCGCGACCATCGGGGGCCGCCCCCCCGGGACGGCGGGTTCAAGTGGTGGTGGCTGCTGCCCCTGCTCCTGATCCCCCTGCTCTTCTTCATGCTGAGGGGCCGCGACCACGACGACGTCGCCCCGGTAGTGACGGATTCGTCCACCGTGTCTCCCGCGCCCGAGCCGGTGGCCGCGCCGGTGACGATGGACACCACGCCCGCCGCGCCCGTGGTGACCGACACCCCCGCGGCGGCCGGCGCCAGCGGCGGCGGGACGCCGGGCGCCTCCGGCACGGGGACGACGCAGGACACCACCGGGACGGACAGCACCACGCAGCGCCCATGAGCCGGCGGCCCGCGCGGGACGGAGGGTCCGTTCCGCCGAGGGGCTACCTTCACCACGGAGCGAACCGCACATGAACGAAGACGCACGCGGGCTGGTCCCGCTCGACGACACCAACCTGGACGTGGCGGAGGGCTACACCGACATCCGCGGCTTCGCGGCCTACCTGCCGGACGGGCGGAAGATCGGCGAGGTCGACGAGCTGCTGGTGGACCCCGCCGCCCGCCGGGTAGCCTTCATCACCCTGGACCTGGACGACGACGGCCCCGACCTGGGCCGCGACGCGGATGCGCGGGTGGCGATCGAGCACGTGGAGATCGACACCCCCAGCCGCCGCGTGCTGATCGCCTCGGCCGGCGTCGGCGCGCTCGGCCTGGGTGGGGATGCCACCCCGGCCGGCGCCACGCGCGGCGGGCTGTTCGCCGACTCGGCGCGCCGCGACACGGGCGTGGCCGAGGAGCGGATGACCCTCGCGAAGGAGGAGCTGGACCTGCGCAAGGAGCGCATGGCGGCGGGCTCGGTGGACGTGCACAAGCACGTGGAGACCGAGCACGTGCGCGAGAGCGTGCCGCTGATGCGCGAGGAGGTCACGGTGGAGCGCCGGCCCATCACCGAGCCGAACGCGGGGACCGAGGCCCGCTTCGAGGGCGACGAGATCCGCATCCCCGTGGTGGAGGAAGAGGTGGTGGTGGAGAAGCGCCCGGTGGTGCGCGAGGAGCTGGTGGTGCGCAAGAGCCAGGTGCAGGAGGAGCAGGTGGTGGAGGCCGACCTGCGCCGCGAGCGCGCCGAGGTGCGCGAGACCGGCGAGGTCCGCCGCCCGGACGGCATGCGCGCGGACGAGGGACTCTCCGCGGAGCGCGAGGGTGCCGACCTGGAGCATCCGTTCCGGGGCGGCCGCGACCTGGACGGAGACGGCGTGCGCTGACCGGCGGCGGGCGCCCGTCCGACCCGTACGGAAGACGCGGGAGGGGAACAAACGTTGCACCGGGGTTAGCCCCCGATTTTCGCGGAAGCGCCGCGGACGGGAGCCCCACATCATCAGCAGGAGAAGCCGACGATGCCTGAGAACAACGACAATCTGGACCGCCTCGGCAACCGCCTGGAGACCGACGCAGAGCGTCTCGACGACCGGATGGACGCCGCCCGGCGCGACGTGGGCGAGCGCGAGGAGCGGATCACGCTGTCGGAGGAGCAGCTCGCGATCGGCAAGCGGGAGCGGCAAGCCGGCGAGGTGGGGGTGGAGAAGCGCGTGGAGACGCAGCACGTGAGCGAGCGCGTGCCGGTGATGCGCGACGAGGTGACGGTGGAGCGCCGGCCGCTGAGCGGCACCGAGGCGATGCACGCCGAGGGCGCCTTCCAGGAGGAGCACATCAGCGTGCCGCTCACCAGGGAAGAGGTGGTGGCCGAGAAGCGCGCGGTGGGCGCCGAGGAGATCGTGGTGCGCAAGCAGCAGGTGCAGGACACCGAGATGGTGGAAGCCGACCTGCGCCGCGAGCGCGCCGAGGTCCACCAGACCGGCGACGTGCGCCGCGTGGACGGCATGCGCGCGGACGAGGCGCGCACGGACGACGGGGCCGACCTCGAGCACCCGTTCCGTGGCGGGCGCGACCTGGACGGCGACGGCGTGCGGTAACCGCGGGTCTCACGCAGAGACACGGAGGCACGGAGAGGGCGCGGATGGCGAATCCGCGCCCTCTCCGTTCGCTCAGGCTTCGCCGAGCTTCTCCCGGACGACAGTGCGCACCGCGTCGTCGCCGAAGCCGCGGCGCGCGAGGAACGCCTGAAGGCGCGCGCGGGCACGGGCGGGCTCCTCGCCGGGGCGCGGCTTCCAGCGGGCGGCGGCGGCACGGGCCAGGTCCAGCTCCGTGGCCTCCTCGCGCTCCATGACCTCGGTGATGGCGGCGCGCGCCGTCTCTTCGTCCACCCCCTTCGCCCGCAGCTCCCCCGCCAGCCGCCGCGGTCCCCGCGGCTTCAGCCGCACCCGGTCGCGCACGAAGCTCTCGGCGAAGGCGGCGTCGTCCACTACCCCCAGGTCGTCGAGCCGCTCGACGGTGGCGGCGGCGACGTCCTCATCGAACCCCTTCCGCTTCAGCCGCCGCTTGAGCTCGGCCGAGGAGCGGGCGCGGTAGGAGAGGAGCGAGAGCGCCGCGTCGCGCGCCTTCCACGGCTGGTCCATCGTCTCCAGCTCGGCGAGCCGCGCGTCGTCGACCTCGTCGCCCACCCGCAGCCGCTCCTTCAGCACCAGCTCGGCCGAGAGCCTCAGCCGGGAGGCCCCGTCCACGTGCACGTTCACCCGCTCCGGGTGCAGCCGCTGCGGCTCGATCGCGGTGATTCGCATCCGCCGGGGCGAATCGTCCGGTGTAGCGGGAAGGGAGGCACGGGTAAAATGGGCAGCGAACCTCCCGCGCTCGGCGCTGCGGAGATCATCCGCAGTGAAGTCGTACTCTTGACGAAGGTCGTCGTCCCTCTCTCCACCGCCTTGAGCAGTCATCTACCGTTCGCGCTGTTCAGCTCGGGGGTTCAATCATCTTCATCGGGAAGTTACCACCTACATCCAGCCCCCGTAAGTGGATGCTACGGACGCCGATTCTGCCGCTGCCGCGGTGATAGATCCTTCGGCCGCCGCCATGCTTCATCGCAAGGACAGGACGGCGCAGCGGCGGCGCTCAGGATGACATTTTCGTGGGGACGTGGAAACGGAGAGGCGCAGGGAACCGGTCGATCCCCTGCGCCTCTCCGTTTCTCTGCGTCTCTCTGTTTTCTCTGCGAACTCGCGAAGCCCTCAGCCGCGCGCGCGGAAGTTCGCGATCGACGCGGTTCCGTCGGAGCGCCGGCCGGTGATGGAGACCACGTCGTTGGGCTTCACCGCGTCGAGCACGCTCCGCAGCTCGGCGACGGTGCTCACCGCCCGGCCGTTCACCCGCTCGATCACGAACCCGCGGGTGAGCTGCCCCGCCGCGGGGCCGCTCGGGTCCACCCCGGTCACCACCACCCCCCGCGCGTTCGGGGTGCGGAGCTGCGCCGCGATCTCGGGGGTGATCTGCGTGGCGTTGAAGCCCACCTTCTCCGCCGGACCCGCGTCATCGTCCTCGTCGCCCGCCATGTCACCGCGCGCGGCGGTGCGGGCGGCGTCCATCTGCGTGAGCCGCAGCGTGGCCGAGCGGCGGCTGCCGTAGCGCACGTAGTCGACCTTCACCGCGTCGCCGGGGGCGTGGCGCATCGCCGCCTCCATCAGGTCGCCCCGGCTCTTCACCGCCTGCCCGTCGAGCGCCACGATCACGTCGCCCATCTGCATCCCGGCATCGCGGGCGCCGCCCTTCGGCTCGCTCACCACCACCGCCCCGTCGGGCGAGGGAAGGCGGAAGACCTCGGCGTCGGCCGTGGAGGCGTCACGCACCTCCACCCCCAGCATGGGCCGGTGCACCACGCCGAACTTCACCAGGTCGTCGGCCACGCGCCGGGCCAGGTTGATCGGCACCGCGAAGCCGTACCCCGAGTAGTAGCCGGTGGGCGAGAAGATGGCGCTGTTCACCCCCACCACGCGCCCTTGCAGGTCCACCAGCGGGCCGCCCGAGTTGCCGGGGTTGATGGCCGCGTCGGTCTGGATGTAGTGCTCCAGCGGCGCGGTGGCGCCGTCCTGCCCGCCCATGATGCCGATGCTGCGCCCCTTGGCGCTCACGATCCCCGCCGTGGTGGTCTGCCCGAGCTGCATCGGGTACCCCAGCGCCAGCACCCAGTCGCCGGTGTCGAGCTGGTCGCTGTTCCCCAGCTGCACGGTGGGGAGCCCGCGGGCTTCGACCTTGAGCACGGCGATGTCGGTGTTGGGGTCGCGCCCCACCACGCGCGCGTCGTACTCGCGCTTGTCGGAGAGCACCACGCGGATGCGGGTGGCGCCGTCGACCACGTGGTTGTTGGTGACCACCAGGCCGTTGGCGTCGATGATGAACCCCGAGCCCGACCCGCTCTGCGGGGCCATGCGCATCCGTCCGCCGAACATCTCCTCGAAGGGGGTGCCGCGCAGCTCCGGCGGCACCTGCTGCGAGACGGTGCGCCCCGCGACCTCGGTGCGCACCTGCACCACCGCGTCGAGCGCCGCGTGGCTGGCGGCGCGGAAGGCGGTGGAGAGCGCCGCGGGCGAGCCGGGGTCGCCGGCCACCACCGCGGCGCGCGACGCCTGCGCGGCCGCGTCGGGGATGGGGTCCTGCATCACGTCGGCCACCGTCGCGCCGGCGCCGATCCCCGCCGCCAGCACGGCGGGGAGCACGAGCTTGCGAAGTCGCGTGTTCATCGTCAGTTCTATTCTCCGGTTCGTCTGGGTCTTCCACCCGTCGCTGCGGGATGACTACACAAGGATGGCGCAGGCGGTTCTGGAAGTGGATTAGACGGCGGTTAGACGACGATTAGCCGCCCTTAATCCAGGGAGATCCCGGGCCCCAAGCCCTCGCTCGCGTGTATCGGACGCACCCGAAGGCGCACTTCCGCACTCACGCACTTCCGCACTCGTCCCCATGCGCATCCTGATCGTCGAAGACAACCCCCGCATCGCCGGGTTCCTGCAGAAGGGGCTGCGCGAGGAGGGGTACGTGGTGGAGGTCGCGGGCGACGGCGACGCGGGCTTCCAGAAGGCCACCGAGCAGGGGTTCGACGCCGCCGTGGTCGACGTGATGATCCCGGGGCGCGACGGCTTCGCGCTGGTGCGCGACCTGCGCGCCGAGGGCGTGGCCCTCCCCGTGCTCCTGCTGACCGCCAAGGACCGCACGGAAGACAAGGTGGCCGGGCTCGACTCGGGGGCCGACGACTACCTGACCAAGCCCTTCGAGTTCTCCGAGCTCACCGCGCGGCTGCGGGCGCTGCTGCGGCGCGCGGCGGGGACCGGGGCGCCGGCCACGCTCAGGGTGGGGGACCTGGAGATGGACCCCGCCACCCGCGACGTGCGGCGCGACGGACAGGCGGTGGAGCTCACGCCGAAGGAGTTCGCGCTGCTCGAGTTCCTGATGCGCAACGCCGACCGCCCGCTCTCGCGCGCCACGCTGATGGAGCACGTCTGGGGGATCCGCTTCGACCCCGGCACCAACATCGTGGACGTCTGCGTGAACT
>Ga0070685_10001652_pt1 | contig 11715 bp, 9 predicted proteins | sample KBSS13LmetaG_FD_65651 | JGI IMG/M metagenome (GOLD analysis project Ga0070685, IMG submission 65651) | Switchgrass rhizosphere microbial communities from Kellogg Biological Station, Michigan, USA - KBS S1-3L metaG | ecosystem: Host-associated > Plants > Roots > Rhizosphere ...
CGGTGATCGTGAGCGGCGACAAGGACTTCTACCAGCTCATCCGCGAGCACGTGTGCCTGCTGAACCCCGGCCGCGGCGGCCCCGCGGCGGTGGAGGAGGAGTGGGTCGACACCCGCAACGCGCACGAGCGCCTGGGCGTTCCGCCGGAGCGCGTGGTCGACTACCTGGGACTGATCGGCGACAGCAGCGATAACGTCCCCGGCGTCCCCGGTATCGGCCCCAAGACGGCGGTGCAGCTGATCGAGGAGTATGGCTCGGTCGAGGAGATCCTGGCCCACGCGGGCGAGATCAAGGCCAAGCGCCCGCGCGAGGCGCTGGAGGCGTTCGGGAACGACGCGCTGCTGTCCAAGCAGCTCGTCACCATCCGCACCGACCTGCCGGTGCCGCTGGACCTGGAGTCGCTCTGCATCGAGAAGCCCGACCGGAAGGCGCTGCGCGAGCTCTTCCTGGACCTCGAGTTCCACACGCTGATCCGCGACTTCGCGCCCGACGAGGAGGAGAAGGCCGCCACCGCCGCGGCCCGCATGCCCACCGACTACCGCCTGGTCGACACCCCCGAGGGCGTGCGGGACCTGGTGCGGCGCGTCCGCGAGCGCGGGTTCATGTCGGTGGACACGGAGACCAGCAGCACCGACCCGATGCGCGCGGAGCTCTGCGGGATCTCCATCGCGCTGGAGCCGGGCGCGGCCTTCTACCTCCCCTTCCGCCACCGCCTCCCCGCCCCCGCGCAGGGCGACCTGCTGGGCGGCGAGGGCGACCCCTCGCCCGAGGCGCGCAGGGGCCAGGGGCCCAGGAACCTCCCCGACCTCCACTCCGCCGAGCTGCGGCCGCTGGTGGAGCTGCTGGAAGACCCGTCGGTGCGGAAGGTCGGGCAGAACCTCAAGTACGACTTCCTGGTCTTCCGCCGCCACGCCGTCCACCTGGCGGGGATCGACTTCGACACCATGGTGGGGAGCTACCTGCTGGAGCCGGGGCGGCGCGAGCACGGGCTCGACTCGCTGGCCATCCAGCACCTGGACCACCAGACCATCCGCTACGAGGACGTCACCGGGAAGGGGAAGGCGCAGATCGAGTTCGCCGAGGTGGAGGTGCTCAAGGCGGCCGAGTACGCCTGCGAGGACGCCGACATCGCGCTCCGGCTGCACGAGCGCTTCGCGCCGGAGCTGGAGCGGCTGCACCTGGTGCCGCTCTTCCGCGAGATCGAGATGCCGCTGGTGCGCGTGCTGGCCGAGATGGAGTGGAACGGCATCCGCATCGACGAGGCCTTCTTCGAGCAGATGGGCGTGCAGATGCGCGCGCAGCTGCGCGACCTGGAGGCGGCCATCCACGCCGCGGCCGGGCAGGAGTTCAACATCGGCAGCACCCCGCAGCTCCGCGAGATCCTCTTCGGCAAGCTCGGCCTCCCCGTCATCAAGCGGACGAAGACGGGCGCCTCGACCGACGTGGACGTGCTGCAGGCGCTCGCCGCGCAGGGGCACGAGCTGCCGCAGCTGCTGATGCAGTACCGGCAGGTGGAGAAGCTGCGCGGCACCTACGTGGAGACGCTGCCGCGGGCGGTGAACCCCGAGACGGGGCGCATCCACACCTCCTTCAACCAGACGGTGGCGGCGACGGGGCGGCTCGCGTCGTCCGACCCCAACCTGCAGAACATCCCCATCCGCACGGAGATGGGGGCCGAGATCCGCCGCGGCTTCATCCCCGCCGAGGGGATGCGCTTCGTGGCGGCCGACTACTCGCAGATCGAGCTGCGCATCCTGGCCCACTACTCGGGCGACGAGGCATTCGTGGAGGCCTTCCGCGCCGGCGCCGACATCCACCGCCAGACCGCCGCGCTCATCTTCGGCGTACCGGTGGACTCGGTCACGAAGGAGATGCGCGACCGGGCGAAGACGGTGAACTTCGCGGTGATCTACGGCATCGGCCCCTTCGCGCTGGGGCAGAAGCTGGGGATGAGCGGGGGCGAGGCGAAGGAGTTCATCGACCAGTACTTCCAGCGCTTCCCGGGCGTGCGGCGCTACCTCGACGAGCAGATGGAGAAGGCGCGGCAGACGGGGTACGTGGAGACGCTCACCGGGCGGCGGCGCTACATCCCCGAGATCAACGCGCGCAACTTCAACGTGCGCTCCTTCGGCGAGCGCGCGGCCACCAACGCGCCGATCCAGGGGACCGCGGCGGACCTGATCAAGATCGCCATGATCCGCATCCAGCAGGACCTGGATTCACGCACCGACGGCACGAAGATGCTGCTGCAGGTGCACGACGAGCTCCTCTTCGAGGTCCCCGAGGCCAACGTCCCCGAGGTCCAGGAGCTGGTGCGCGAGCGCATGGAGAGCGCCGCCACCCTCGACGTTCCGCTGCGCGTGGAGGGCGGCGTCGGCACCAACTGGCTCGCGGCGAAGTAACGGCAACGGCATCTCACACAGAGACGCGGAGGCACGGAGGAGAGAACGCTGATCTCTCTCCGCGCCTCCGCGTTTGCGCGTGGAGATGGGAGCGCCGACGAACACCGATGAAAACCTTGTCAGATACGCAGTCGATGTTTACCGTCTTTCGCAGACCTTTACGCTTATTCGGATTGGTGACTGTCCTGTACTGTTCTCGCCTATGGCCACATAGGCATGCTTTCACATCCAGGAGCTGATCAATGCCCGGCTACTGGGATCTAATCTAATTCTGGTGTGTCGAACCAAGAGATACATAATAGTTGGATTTTGCGTCGCAACCCATTCGGTTGTCCACCCTCAACGGAACCCCACTCCTCATGAAAGCCTTACGTATTGCCACACCCCTGACAGCCGCCTTGTGCTACGCGGTTACCGCGCGCGCCCAGACTCGGCCGATCGGAGCGTACGACGTATACCAAGCTTGTCGCCATCCCGCAGCGTTCCCCAAAGACTCGTTCGAGGTGCGTGGAAACCGTTCTCCCTCATGGGGATCGGTGCCAACGCCATCGGGCCGCAACGAGAAGCTTTCGTATCTGTGCAACTCGATCAACCTGCGCGTTCCAGGAATGAACTGGCGCCAGGCCGCCGTGAGTTGGGCCGCCCAAGCGCTCGGCAGAAAGCTTCCCCAAGCTGATTCGATCCGTGCATTCGCTGACGATGCTGAAAGCGCACTATACAAATGGGTCCAAGATTCGCCCGAAGCGCTCGCTGGTGGGGACGTGCAGCAACTCGCACTTCCTCGGATCCCGTTTCGCGTGAGTTCTGCTGAGATCTTGCCGGAGGACAGCGGTGCAGTGCGGCGAATGGCCGAGGTGCTAGCAGAACACCTCACGCATTATCCGAGTGATGTAATCACGATCCTGGGCCAAGCAGACCCCACGGGGCGCTCGCGCGCGAGAAACGTCGCTCTCGCCACAGAGCGGGCGAAGAATTTGCTCGCTGCTATCATGCGTTACGACGATGGCACGATAGGCCGGAACATTACGCGGATTCGAACTGCTGCGCGAGTAGTGGATGAAGATGTCATCGCGGACCGAATAGGGGAGGGTTCTGTTGTTGGCGGAACCAGTGCGGTATCTCGCGCCGATGCAGAGATTGGCGCGCGTGCCGGTGAGCTTCTGAAGGCCCGGACACCCGAGTTTCACGTCGAGTCCCCTGCAGGTATTTCGAATCCACGACTTCACTCTGGTGATATTCTCTCGGACGCGTCTGCCGAAGGTACGACGCGTTCCGACGGCTCGGGAGGACGTACTGGGTCGATTGCGATTGCAGTCGTGGATGTAGTTGGAGAAGTCGCTGCCGAGCAAGTGCAGATCTATCTGGTAGAGGAGGTTACGCGGAACATCTGCGGCCACGGCGATACGAGTGATCCAGCGCATGTAGTTGTTTACCGCCGGCTCCTTCCGAGTACATGTGCGCTTTTCGGAAACGTGGCGGCGAACCGCTTATTCCGTCCGACGTTAGGATCCTTGAGGTCGGCAGTGCGGCAGGACGTTGATGCGTTGATGCCAAGGTTGGTAAGCACTGCTGTTTCGAGCCAATTCCGAAACGCGGCCGACGCTCACCGCTCTGAGGCTCTTTTCGCGATCGCACTTGCCGAATACCTGACCGCCGTCGCTGGCGGCGAGGACGCCCTCGTCGCTGCGGCTCACATCCCCGAGCGGGTGCAAGGACTCCTGCCTGCAGGTGCTTGGGACGTGGCGAAGACCGATGAAATCGCTATGGTGCTGCGGCAAGCGGCGCCGTTCATCGGGCTTTACCGTGAAGCGCGCACGCGTATTCGTGGCGGCGTGGACGCTCGCGCTCTAAAGGACCAGGTTTTTACGCTCTCTGTCCGAGCCATGCTGGTAAACAGTGGCGATGCCACTGTTTGGACCGAGTTGAAAGACGGGAACCAGCAAGCGAACCTTACGCAGCTTCTCGAGACCGTGCCTTCAATGTTGGATGCTGCCAGCCGGCTCGAGGCTGCCTACACTGCATATCAAGACGTGAGAGGAGCATCAACTGAAGAGAGGCTCGCTCTCGCAGCGAATGTCCTAAGCGGTAGCGCAGATCTGTTCTTGTCCGTGCTGCCTGAAACAATGAAATCGGTTGACTTGGCTAAACTGCAAACCCTTGCCATTCCTGTACGTGAGATGACCACCGCTTTGGTGCGGCGAGACTTCCGGGCCGCACTCGTTAGTGCACTAGTGGTTGCCCGCAACGTCGTGCCGCTTGGGGTGAATCAGCCTGGTGCCGACTGCACTTTGCCCAACGGCCTGCGCTGCCCCGGACAAGTTGACCTAGACAAGCGACAGATGCGCGTAGCGACTTTTGCCGCAGAGTTTGCAAACGCGCAGGACCAGAATGCGATGAATCAGGCCCTACGACATTTTGTTAGCGAGGGCGACGGCTACCGTTCCAAGCGGGAGGGCGACCCGCGCTCATTTTTTACAGTAAATGCTTACCTTGGACTCACAGCAGCACGGGAGTTTGGCTACGAAGATGGAACATCGACCTACTATCAGGGCGGCTTCTATTTACCCGTCGGGATCGAGTGGGTCTATCGGGTTCAGTCTTTCCCCTTGCTCCACTCGTTCAGTGCTTTTCTCCAAGTCGTAGACCTAGGTGCATTTGCGGCTGCACGCTACAATAATTCGAGTGTCGACCAACCAGACCCTAAACTGATGGATGTTCTCGCGCCCGGCCTGTTTCTCGTAAGTTCGCTTGGGAACTCGCCATTTTCAGTCGGAGTAGGCGGATCGGTTGCACCTCGTGCACAGGTGGTCAGTGCAGAGACGGCGGGAGAGCGGGATCGAATCTCAGGTGCGTTTCGGCTCTCTGTCTTCATGGCAGTAGACGTTCCGCTTTTCCCGTGATCCATTGGGTACGAAAACAAGGAACCGTGCGACAGAGTGCAAGAGGGCTTGGTAGCCGCTCAGTGGCTTGCATGGCTGTCGCTTGTTGCGTCGCCATCAGACCGGCACCTCGATGCGCGTCCCGGCCGGCAGGCGCAGCCCGAAGCTCTCGTCCAGCACCGCGAGCAGCTCGTCGGGGCCGACGGCGCGCCGCGTGACGGCGCCTCCATCGTCCACCGTCAGCTCACCGCCGCGGAGGATGCGGCGCACGCCGGGGGCGGCGAGCTGCGCCGTCACCGTCTTGCGGAAGCGCGACTCGGGGTAGGTGGAGGTGAAGTGGTTCGCCATCTCGTAGTCGACGGCGTGCTGCGGCTCCAGCGTGAACGCGTAGAGATCCGTCCACCCGTCGCCGTGCAGCGACTGCAGCACCCAGAGCCCGTCTTCCTGCACCACCCGGTAGCTCCAGGAGAACTGCTCGCTCACCTCGCCCGTCCCGAACGGCACCGGGTGCAGCAGCCCCTCCGCGCCGAACCCGACGTCCGCCAGCCACGTCCGCCCGTCGCAGCGCACCAGCATCAGCATGTGCGTGCGCGGCAGCACGGCTGTGGTGCCGTAGCGCACGCGCGCCGCCAGCCGCGTCACCGGGAACCCGACCTCCTTCAGCACGGCGGCGAAGAGCGAGTTCTGCTCGAAGCAGTACCCACCGCGTCCGCCGCTCACGAGCTTCGCCTGCAGCGAATCCAGGTCCAGCCGGATGGGCCGGCCCAGCAGGATGTCGAGGTTCTCGAAGGGGATGTGCGTGGCATGCGCCAGGTGCAGCGCGCGCAGCACCTCCTCCGTCGGCTCCAGCGCGCCCTCGTACTCCACGCGGCGCAAGTACGCCGCGAGGTCGAGCGCGGGCGACGCGGTGTTCGTGGGATTCATGGGGATGGACGGGAGGATGAAGATTGTGCAGACACTGTCTGTACAATCTGGTTGGACGAGCCTCAGCGCCGCGATGGCTGGCCAGCAGATGGAGATTGTGCAATCACTGATTGCAAAATCTCCGTCGGGCGGATCTCGCGGAATCCGCATTTGCCGCCGTTGAAGTCCGCGAAGGCGGACTGCGTGATGTTGTAGCGGCGGCTTCAGCCGCATCGTCGCGTAAACAACCTGCTCACGCAGTCCGCAGATCCGCGTTTCGGCTGGATCAGTCCGGCCTCAGCCCGGCCCGCTCTCCTGCAGCTTGAAGTCCTGCCGCGCCCAGCTCGCAAGCAGCGCGCGCACCTGCGGGTTGCGCGCGGCGCCGCGCTGGTGCAGGTCGCGCAGCGCGGCGATGCCCGGCTCCTTGAGCGCGTAGAGCTGGCGCATCGCCTCGAACGGCGCCTCGGGGAAGTCCTCCTGCCCCTCCGGCTGCACCACGATCCCACGCAGGAACGCGATCCACGCCTCCGTCTGCGCCGGCGTCTTCGGGTCGGGCCACGACGAGACGGCCATGTCGCGCACCTCGGGGAACGCCGCGGCGGCCCGGTAGACGCGCATCATCCGGTCGAACCCGGTGGAGTCGCGCCCGAGCTGCATCACCGCGCGCACCCGCGCCAGCCGCGTGGGCGACTGCGTGGCCATGCGCTCCAGCCCCGCGAGCAGCGAGTCCAGCCGCGCCGGCGGCACCTGGGGCTTGTGCATGAGCGCCCACTGCACGGCCCCGATCCCCTCCGTTCCGCCCGTGCGGCTCGCCACCGCGTCTTCCTCGAACGCCGCGAGCATCCGTTCCGCCGAGGGGAGCTGCTCCGCCGTGAGCTGCTGCGCCGCGGCCGGGCTCGCCGCGAAGGCCGCGCACGACAGGGCCAGGAGATGCGACCACTTCATCCGTACGCTCTCGCAGTAAAGGGATTGCCGATGGGAGACGCACCGCCGGGCTGGCGTGCGGGCCCTGCTACCCCGCTGCCGGGAGATGGGTCGCGATTGCCAGGGGATGGGCCCCACGCGCCCACGGCGGTCCCGCGGCGAGGATGCGCGCCTGCACGGGGCAGTCGTCGCGGTGCGCGCCGGGAAGGTAGCCGGTGCTCATCAGGAACTCGCCCACGATCTCCCCGCCGGTGAAGCGGAAGGTGCGCTTGAACAGCTTCACCCACTCTTCTTTCGATAGGGGATGGTGCGCGTCGAGCCATCCCCCGAACGAGCCGTGCGTCTCGCGGAGCTGCTGGATGCGCCGAGCGTTCTCGATCACCGCCTCGACTTTCATCCGGTTGCGGATGATCCCGGCGTCGGCGAGGAGCCGCGCGACGTCATCCTCGCCGTACGCGGCCACGCGGTCCACGTCGAAGCCGTCGAACGCGCGGCGGAAGGCGTCGCGCTTCTTCAGGATGGTGAGCCAGGAGAGGCCCGCCTGGTTGATCTCCAGCGCCAGACGCTCCAGCAGCGCGTCGTCGCCGGAGAGCGGGAACCCGTACTCGTGGTCGTGATACGGCCCGTGCCACTCGTGGCCCGGCGCCGCGTCGCAGTAGCCGCTCATGGTTAGGAGAAGATGGGGAGATGATGAAGCCGCGTGTTGGTTCCCGGCCGGGCGGCACGTTCGCGGCCCGGAACGGGTAGCCCCAAGCTATCGGCCGCGCGTGCCCGCCGCACCCCGGCCGCCGCGCGCCACGCGGGCGTCGAAAGCTGGCGCAACGGTGGCGGCACGGGGGGTGCGGCAACGATGTAACTTTCGCATCACGGAGGAGCGCGCTAGTATGCACTCCCTACGCTTCTGGAAATGGGAGGTCTTCATGGCCTGCAGTCACGGGGCGCGCCCTTACGCGCCCGTCGCATGAGCGACGATCTCAGCCCCCAGCCGCCGCACCACCCCTTCCTGCTGGGGATCGTGGGAGACTCGGGGAGCGGCAAGAGCACCGTGGCCGAAGGAGTGGCCGCGCTGATCGGCCCCGACCGCGTCTCCACGCTGGAGCTCGACGACTACCACCGCCACACCCGCGCGGAGCGGCAGGCGCTCGGCCTTACCGCGCTGCACCCCACGGTGCACAACTTCCCGCTGATGCAGGAGCACCTCCAGCTCCTGGGCCGCGGGCGCCCGGTGCGCAACCGGCGCTACGACCACACCGATGGCAGCTTCGGCGCGGCGCGCACGGTGGAGCCCAACGAGGTGGTGCTGGTGCGCGGGCTGCTGGGCTTCCCCAGCGACGAGCTGCGCGCCGCCTACGACCTGGCGGTGTTCCTGCAGCCCGAGCCCGAGCTCCTCTTCCGCTGGAAGCTGCGGCGCGACGTGAAGACGCGCGGCTACACCGAGGCCGAGGTGCTCAAGTACATCGCCGGCCACCTGCTCGACAGCAAGGAGTACGTGCTGCCGCAGGCCGGCCGCGCCGACCTGGTGGTGCGCTACGAGATCCCCGAGTGGGACGCGCCCGACAGCGAGGTGGCCGCCTCGCTCGTCCTCCGCCGCGCCGCCGCCGACGCCGTGCGCTACAACGGGATCATGCACCGCTTCGGCGAGCACGTGAGCTTCCGCGAGGACGGCGACGCGCTGGTGGTGGGCGTCGACTCCACCCTTCCCGTGGAGCGGGTGGACGCGTGGGCGCAGGAGCGCTTCGGCGACACCTTCCAGCCGGAGGCGCTGGGCCGCTTCATGGACGAGGACGGCAACGACGGCCGCCTGGTCCCCCTCGCCTTCGCCCAGGTCCTGATCGCCGACCTCACCCAGAAGCTCCGCCGCACCGCCGGCGCCGCCCACGAGCTCGCGGGCGCCGGCGTGTAGCGCTTCGCCGCTGGGAAGGTCACATCGTTCGATCGAGCGCCGGTTCTCCTCGCGAGAACCGGCGCTCGCGGCTTCGGGCCCTTCGGATCGCGCAGGACGTGCACTCGGTGGCCCCGAGAACGCGCCATTGACTTTCGTTGTTTGATACGCTAGAACTTATCAGGCGACAGGCGATGAGCGACCACTGCAGCGTCTTCTACCTTCCGCCGGCCGACCGGCAGATGCGGAAGCTCGCGAAGGCGGATCCAAAGCGCTTCGCGATCGTTTGCGGTAGAGTGCGCCAGGTCGAGGAAGATGGGTGGATCCTCTCCACCCGGAGCGAGCTGGTGAAGGTGCTCCGCAACGACCTGTGCATCGGCGAGATACGCGATCTCGGCAGCGGCGGGTATCGGCTGTTCTTCTTCTGGATCGATACTCCCGAGATGAAGGAGCTGTACGTGACGCACGTGCTTCCCAAGCGTGACGTAGTGGGGAGGGCACGGCTGAACCAGGTGATTGCCGCGGTAGCGAAGATCCTAGAACGCTTCCTGTCGGAGGATGACTGATGTCGCTGCGAGCAAGGGCGGTCCCTGCCCGTGCGCTGGCCGAGCAGGTGCGAGCCGAAATTCCCGCCATCGCGGTGGCGGAAGAGGAGCTCTGCGTGGTGCTCGCGCAGAACGTCCTGCGGCTGCGCAACCAGCGGGGGATGACGCAGCGGGATCTCGCCCGCGCTCTAGGCGTCTCCCAGCCGCGCATCGCCGAGATCGAGGGCGCGCGCACTACGGCGCGCATCGACACCGTGGGCAAGCTGGCCTCCGTCTTCGGCGTGGAGCCCTGGACGCTGCTGAAGCGCCGCCCCGAGCCGTCACGCGAGCTCGCGGCGACCGCGGTTTAGCTTTCGCACGCAGAGACGCAGAGAGGCACGCAGAGAAGCTCGCCGACTCTCTCCGTGCCTCTGCGTCTCTGTACGGAAAACGGGCTAGCTCACGCCGGCGGGTGTGGTATCGGCATTTGAGTTCGCGTGGTCTCCAGCTTCTCCAGGCGCTTACTGGTGCGAAGGTACTTCCGGGCCAGTGCCAACGCTGAGCCGATCTGCTTGCGGGGCCCGTTCTCCCTGTTCTCGGGCTGTTGAGCAAGCTGCTCCAACTCCGCGATCCAGGCGATGATCTGTTCCGGGGGGGAAAACGGGTTAACCGGTGGATCGATCAGGAGATACATCTTCGCCTCCAGGCTGGGTCACCACGGGTCCACCGAGTAGCCGATCAGCTCTCGCCGGCACAGGCGCTCCCAGAGAAGATGGTGATACTCGACCTCGATTTGCTGTTTCGATCTGGTCCCTGAAGCAATCTCTCCAAAGAGCTGCCGGTGGAGCAAGTGCCGCTCCAACTCCAGCACGGTGGGGAACGATTTAAGGAGCACCCACGACCAGCCGCCGTCCGGCGGCCGGAGGACGTAACGTGATCGTGCGGCAACCACCCGCATCTCCGCCAGGCCAATCCGCATTGCGAACCTCACGTCCGCCTCCGAGAACGATCGGCCCCCCGGGTGGTTGTGCGTCAGCACCGCACCGGAGAGCAGCGCGAGTTCGGCGTGGCTGAGTCGTACTCGCGAGACTGCCTCGCTCGTCCGGTGGAAGAGCAGCTCTCCATCAGGTGAAAACGCGTATGCATACTCCACGGCCAGGTCGCGGATCTCCCGCTCGACCCGGTCGAGCGACACCTGGAGGGCGGGGTTCCGCGGCTGCAAGCGCGTTCATCTGTGGTAAATTTGGACGTGTCGTACAGCGACCTCAGGGTAGGTGCGGCATGAGGTCCGGTCAAGGCATATATCTCATATCATTCATATCACACAGAGACGCAGAGGCACGGAGAGAAGCTCGCCGACTCTCTCCGTGCCTCTGCGTCTCTGCGTGAGACGAATCCGTAGAAGCCTACACGCCCGCCAGCTCCGGCTCCCAGGCGACGATCCGGCCGGCCATGGCGCTCGCGGCCACCGTGTAGGGGGAGGCCAGGTAGAGCTGCCCCGGGCCGCTGCGGCCGGGGAAGTTGCGGTTGATGGCGCTCACCGTCACGTCCGTCGGCTTGCGGCTGACGCCGGGGCCCGCGTTGATGCAGGCGCCGCAGCTCGGCTCGATGAAGGTGGCCCCCACCGCGTCGAAGATCCGGTCGTACCCCTGCTCCTGGCAATAGCTGTACACCTCCTGAGAGCCGCACTGGATGTAGAACTGCACGTGCTCCGGCTTGCGCTCGCCGCGCTCGGCATACTCGCGCAGCACGGCCGCGTACATGTCCATGTCCTCCTTCTTCCCCGCCGTGCAGCTCCCCGCGTAGGCGATGTCGATCTTCACCGACTCGGTGAGCTCGTCCACGTAGAGCCCATTCCCGGGGTCGCCGGGGAGCGCCACCATCGGCCGCAGCGTGCTGGCGTCGATGTCGATGGTCATCACGTACTCGGCGCCCTCGTCGGAGAAGAGCCCCTCGCAGAGCGCCTCGGCACGCTCGCGGCTCATCCCGCGCTGCTCCACCAGGTACTCCACCGCCTTCGCGTCCGGCGCCACGATGCCGGTAAAGGCGCCCACCTCGGCGGCCATGTTGGTCATCGTCGCGCGCTCGTCCACGCTGAGCGCCTCGACCGCGGGGCCGGCGTACTCGATGATCTGCCCGATCGCGTGGCCGTCCTTGATGTACGGCTGGCGCAGGATCTCCAGCATGAAGTCCTTGGCCGA
>Ga0070685_10001657_pt1 | contig 11703 bp, 11 predicted proteins | sample KBSS13LmetaG_FD_65651 | JGI IMG/M metagenome (GOLD analysis project Ga0070685, IMG submission 65651) | Switchgrass rhizosphere microbial communities from Kellogg Biological Station, Michigan, USA - KBS S1-3L metaG | ecosystem: Host-associated > Plants > Roots > Rhizosphere ...
CGGCGGCGTACTGCGCGGCCAAGCACGGCGTGATCGGCCTCACCCGCGCGCTGGCGCTGGAGACAGCGAAGTCGGGCATCACGGTGAACGCCGTTTGCCCCGGCTACACCGACACCGAGATGGCGCAGCGCGCGGTCGACGGCGTCGCCGCCGCGCTCGGCAAGACGACGGACGAGGCGCGGGCGATGATCACGCGCGTCAACCCGCTCGGCCGCCTGATCCGCCCCGACGAGGTCGCCGCCACCGTGGCCTGGCTCTGCTCCCCGGAGGCCGCGGCGATCACCGGCCAGTCCCTCCCCGTCGCCGGCGGCGAGGTGATGTAGTCGGCCGCGGCCGGTGGTGGCCTCGGTGCAACCTGCGCGCGGTCGTGCGAGAATCGCGGGAGCGTTGCCGGTTCGGGCGCGCGTAAGTGCTTGGGATTTAACCTCTCCCGGTACGGGAGAGGTGGCGAGCCTAAGCGAGCCGGAGAGGGCGGTGAGCCGCGGCGTAGAGACGCTCCGTCGCACGCGTTGGACGTACGACTTCAAGGGACGAAAGCACGAATGACGACGAAGATCCTCGCGGCGGACCTCCATCCCACCTCGTTCCACTGGCGCGTGGAGGGGCCGGTTGCGGTGGTGACACTGAGCCGGCCGGAGCGGAAGAACCCACTGACGTTCGAGAGCTATGCCGAGCTGCGCGACACCTTCCGCCAGCTCAGCTTCGCCACGGACGTGAAGGTGGTGATCATCACCGGCGAGGGCGGCAACTTCTGCTCGGGCGGCGACGTGCACGAGATCATCGGGCCGCTGGTGAAGATGAAGGAGGAGGGGCGGATGGACGACCTCCTCGCCTTCACCCGCATGACCGGCGACCTGGTGAAGGCCATCCGCGGCTGCCCGCAGCCGATCATCGCCGCGATCGACGGGATCTGCGTGGGCGCGGGGGCGATCCTGGCGATGGCGAGCGACCTGCGGCTGGGGACGGCGCGCAGCAAGGTCGCCTTCCTCTTCACCAAGGTCGGCCTCAGCGGCGCCGACATGGGCGCGTGCGCGATGCTCCCGCGCATCGTCGGCCAGGGACGCGCGAGCGAGCTGCTGTACACCGGCCGGTCGATGGGCGGCGAAGAGGCCGAGCGCTGGGGCTTCTACAATCGCCTCGTCGACCCCGACGCCCTGCAGGACGAGGCGATGGCCCTCGCCCGCGACCTCTGCGCCGGCCCGACCTTCTCGCACGGGATGACCAAGCGCTGCCTCCACCAGGAGTGGGCGATGGGCGTCGACGAAGCGATCGAGGCCGAGGCGCAGGCCCAGGCCATCTGCATGCAGACCGAGGACTTCGCCCGCGCCTACCGCGCGTTCGCGGCGAAGGAGAAGCCGGTGTTCCAGGGAAACTGACGGACCGGTTTCAGCGGAGATCCGTCTCCCGGCCCGGAATCAGGGGCTGATGCTGGTCGGGACGGAGCGCCTGATGTCGACCTCGCCGGTGCACCCGCTCTGCTGGAAGAGGAAGCCGTCCGCGCGCATGCTCATCGGCCGCGGCGCGATCCCTTCCCCTTCAGCGGGGCTGGGCTCCGCCTCCAGACAGAGCCGTTCCGGGCGGGCGTCGGAGACGCGGACGGAGTACCAGCGGGTGCCGGAGTCCCGCACGCCGAGCGACTGCAGGTCAGCCGTGTACACGTGGTACCGACCGTAGTAGCCCTGCTCCAGCTCGAACACTCGCTGCAGCATCCGCACGCCCTCCTGCTCCTTCTCGCGCGCCGAGGCCTGTGCGAAGCGGGGGATGGCGAAGCGGGCCGCCCCGGCGGCCACCACCGCCAGGACGAACGCCACCACTACGACGATCGTCATGATGCGCGACAGCTTCTTCATCACCTCGCCTCCACCGCTGGAGGTCGTGGGGCGTGGCGGTGAGAAGGCCTGCGGCCGAAGGACGAATCCACACCTGGGGCACACCACGGTGCGCTCGGAAGGCACCGGCGCTCCGCAGTCGGGGCAATTGGCGGGCATGGAGGATGTAAGCTGGGTACGGTGGGATGGGTGCGTCGCGATCGAATGGATTGGCGTAATATAACAACCGGGTGAGACGATGCGACTGAAGTCGCCGCTACGACGGCGCACAGTCCGCCTTCGCGGACTCCATCGGCGTGCGTCGCATGCCTGACCGCACCTTCCTCGCCTGGCCCATCTTCGCCGACGCGCACCGCGACCTCGCGGCGCACCTCGGCGAGTGGGCGGCGCGCGAGCTCTCCGCGGTGCCGCACGGCGGCGACGTAGACGCCACCTGCCGCGACCTCGTCGGGCGGCTGGCGGAGGGCGGATGGCTGCGCTACGCAGTCCCCGCGGCGTACGGCGGGGTGCACGATCGGCTGGACGTGCGCTCCCTCTGCCTCGCGCGCGAGACGCTGGCGTACGCGCACGGGCTCGCGGACTTCGCGTTCGCCATGCAGGGGCTCGGCGCGGGGCCCATCTCCCTCTTCGGCACCGACGCGCAGAAGCGGCGCTGGCTCCCCGCGGTCGCATCGGGAGATGCCATCGCCGCATTCGCCATCTCCGAGGCGGAGGCGGGGTCGGACGTGGGGGCGATGACGACGACGGCGCGCCGCGACGGCGACGGCTTCGTCATCGACGGGCGGAAGGCGTGGATCTCGAACGCCGGGATCGCGGACCGCTACGTCGTCTTCGCGCGCTTTCCCGAGGCGGGCGAGCGCGGCTTCGGCGCGTTCGTGGTCGATGCGGACAACCCCGGCCTGCGCGTCAGCGAGCGCATCGACGTCACCGCGCCGCATCCCCTCGGCACCGTCGAGCTCGAGGGGTGCCGCGTCGCCGGGGACGCGTTGATCGGCGAGGCGGGCGGGGGGATGAAGGTGGCGCTGGGGACGCTCGACGTCTTCCGCTCCACCGTGGGCGCGGCGGCGCTGGGGTTCGCGCGGCGCGCGCTGGACGAGGCGGTTGCGTGGGCGAAGGAGCGCCGCGTCTTCGGCGTGCCGCTGGGCGAGCACCAGCTCACGCGCGCCGCGCTGGCGGAGATGGCCGTGGACGTCGACGCGAGCGCGCTCCTCGTCTACCGCGCCGCGTGGACGCGCGACGACGGCGCGCCCCGCGTCACCCGCGAGGCCGCGATGGCCAAGCTCTACGCCACCGAGGCCGCGCAGCGCGTGGTCGACCGCGCGATCCAGCTCCTCGGCGCGCGCGGCGTCGTGCGCGACTCGCCGGTGGAGTCGCTCTATCGCGAGGTGCGCGCGCTCCGCATCTATGAAGGCACGTCGGAGGTCCAGAAGCTGGTGATCGCGGGGCAGCTCCTCGCCTCGTAGGCCCGGGCTTCCCGTTCCCGCGCCCCGTGCGATCCATCGCCCGACATCCGTGCTCCCGCTTCATCCCCATCCCTTCCCTTCCGGGAGGCCACCATGTCCTGGAGCGACCTGCAGCCGAAGCCCAACGTCCTGATCCTCATCACCGACCAGCAACGGGAGGCGCGGCACTGGCCGGCCGGCTGGGCCGAGGCGAACCTCACCTCGCTGGAGGCGCTGAAGCGGCACGGGATGACGTTCGAGAACGCCTTCTGCTCCGCGTGCGAGTGCTCGCCCAGCCGCGCGTCGTTCGTCACCAGCACCTATCCGCAGACGAACGGGATGACGCGGACGCCGCCCAACATCACCCTGAGCCCGACGCTGCCGAACATCGCGACGGTGATGCGGGCGGGCGGATACGACGTGGCGTGGAAGGGGAAGTGGCACCTCTTCGAGAGCTCCGACGCCGGCGGCGACCTGAGCGCATACGGCTTCGCGGGATGGGATCCGCCCGACGCCGGCACCACGCTGGACACGCACAACCTCGGCGGCGGGACCCCGGGAACGCCGAACCACAACGGGAACGACGCCCGCTACGTCTCCGCGGGCGACGGCGCGATCGAGTACCTGCGCGCGTGGACGACGTCGGACGTCGCCGACCGCAAGCCGTTCTGCCTGGTCGTCTCCCTCGCCAACCCGCACGACGTCCACGTCTACGTGCAGGGATACGAATCGGTCGGCTACCCGGACGACTTCCTGTCGCTCCCGGTGACGCTCCCCGGCAACTACGCCGACTCGCTGCACAACAAGCCGCGCGCCCAGCTCGCCGTGCGGGAGCTGCTCGACGACCTCATCCTCCCGTTCAACCCCAGGAAGGGATGTCTGCCCACACTCCTGGGCACGTTCGGCTGGCGCAGCGGGGAGCGCGACGCCCCGCTGACGCCGGAGGGATACACGAAGTTCTACGCCTGGCTGAACCGTCTCGCCGACGGGGAGATGGCGAAGGTGACGGGCGCGCTCGACGAGCTGGGGCTCACCGACAGCACGCTGGTGGTGCGCTTCGCCGACCACGGCGAGATGGGGATGTCGCACGGCCTGCGAGAGAAGGTCTACAACGCCTACGAGGAGACCATCCACGTCCCACTGGTCTTCTCCAACCCGGTCGCCTTCCCCGAGCCGGTCTCCACTCCCGCGCTCGCGACGCTGGTGGACCTGCTCCCCACGCTCGCCTCCATCGCGGGCGTCCCCGCGCCCGAGGGCATCGCCGGCGTCGACCTCACGCCCGTGCTCGCCGGCGAGGCCGCGTCGGTGCAGGACGGCATCGTCTGGGCGTACGACGACTTCGCCGGCGTCTTCCCGCTGATCGCCAACAAGCTGCGGGCGCTGCGCACGGACCGGTGGACGTACGCCGTCTACTTCAGCCCGCTCGACGCGCCCTTCGAGTTCGAGCTCTACGACCTGCAGGCCGACCCGGACCAGATGAACAACCTGCTGAACCCGCGACAGGTGCCGATGGAGCTCTGGGCGGGCCTGCACGAGCAGCTCACCGACCTCGCGCGCGAGAAGGGGACGCTGCCGCCGCAGTGGCCGGGAGCCGACCCGTCGCTGCTCGGCGTGCCGCCGCTCGCCACCCCGCTCGCCGACGGCGTGGTGGGGTGGGAGCCGGTCCTGAACGGGAAATGACGGCGCGCGGCTTGCGGCCGGCGCCGTCCATTCCGGCGTCTCCCGATCTCATCCACACCCAACGGAGCATGTCCGAACCCGTCACCCCTGTCGTCCCCACCGGACACGTGGACACCTTCGCGCGCGACAGCCTGCCGCCCTGCGCGCTGTGGCCGGTGCTCGACCTCTCGGGCGTGCCGCACCTCGCGGCGCGGCCACGCATCAACGCCGCGGCGGAGCTCCTCGACGCGACGGCGGCCGCCGGTCACGCGGACCGGCCCGCGCTGCTCGCGCCCGGCGTCCGCTGGACGTACGCCGAGCTGACGGAGCGGGCGAACCGCATCGCGAGGGTGCTGCGGGACGAGATGGGGCTGGTGCCGGGCAACCGCGTGCTGCTGCGCGGCTACAACGGCCCCTGGATGTTCGCCGCGTGGTTCGGCGTGCTGAAGGCCGGCGGGATCGTGGTCGCGACGATGCCGCTGCTGCGCGCCCGCGAGCTGTCGGCGATCATCGACAAGGCGCGGGTGCGCTTCGCGCTGTGCGACGCGCGGCTGGGCGAGGCGCTGGACGAGGCCGCCGCGGCGTCTCCGTCCCTGGAGCGCACCGTCGCGTTCGGCTCCGAGGCGGAGGGCTCGCTCGACCGGCTGGCGACGCGGCAGCCGGCATCGTTCGCGAACGCCGACACGGCGGCGGACGACGTCGCCATCATCGCCTTCACCTCCGGCACCACGGGAACGCCGAAGGGGACGATGCACTTCCACCGCGACCTGCTGGCGTCGGCGGACACCTTCGGCGCGCACGTGCTGCGGCCGGAGCCGGACGACGTGTTCTGCGGTTCGCCGCCGCTGGCGTTCACCTTCGGGCTGGGCGGATACGCGCTCTTCCCCATGCGCGTCGGCGCGGCCACGCTGATGCTGGAGCAGGCTTCGCCGCCGCAGCTGCTGCAGGGGATCCAGGACCATCGCGCGACCGTCGTCTTCACCGCGCCGACCGCCTACCGCGCGATGGCTGGCCTGGCCAAGGACTTCGACCTCTCTTCGCTGCGGAAGTGCGTCTCCGCCGGCGAAACGCTCCCCGCCGCGACCTTCGAGGCGTGGCGCGCGGCGACGGGGCTGAAGATCATCGACGGGATCGGGTCGACGGAGATGCTGCACATCTTCATCAGCTCGCAGGGGGACGAGATCCGCGCGGGATCGACCGGCCGCGTGGTCCCCGGCTACCGCGCGCGGGTGGTGGACGATGGCGGACGCGAGGTGCCGGTGGGCGAGGTGGGGCGGCTGATGGTGCAGGGGCCGACCGGGTGCCGCTACCTGGCCGACGAGGACCGGCAGCGCGGCTACGTGCAGGACGGCTGGAACGTCACCGGCGACACCTACCGGATGGACGCGGACGGATACTTCTGGTACCAGGCGCGCAACGACGACATGATCATCTCGTCCGGCTACAACATCGCGGGGCCGGAGGTGGAGAACTGCCTGCTGGAGCACCCCGCCGTCCTGGAGTGCGCCGTCGTCGCCGCGCCGGACGAGGAGCGCGGCAACGTGGTGAAGGCCTTCATCGTCCTCCGCGAGGGCACCCCCGCGAGCGACGAGACGGTGAAGGCATTGCAGGACTTCGCCAAGAGCCGCATCGCCCCCTACAAGTACCCGCGCCGCATCGAGTTCGTCGACGCGCTCCCCCGCACGCAGACGGGCAAGCTGCAGCGCTTCCGCCTCCGCGAGCAGGAGGTGCTGCCGTGAGCCTCCATCGCATCATCGCCCCCACGCCATGTCATCCTGAGCGCCGCCGCTGCGCGGATCCCGCCGCTACACTGGATTCTGGCGGCGGCCGAAGGACCTATCGCCGCAGCCACGACTGCGCCCGGGTGCGCTCCGGAGGCCGATTCCGAGGGCAGGCGATAGATCCTTCGGCCTGCGGACCCTTTTGCACGCTACGAAATGGGCGTGGCCGGCCTCAGGATGACATCGGTGGGTGGGGTGCTCGAAAAGAGAATCGGGGTGCAGCATGAGTGGCGGCCTCCCGGAGATCCTCCAGCCCGACGGGTGGGCGCCGGCGAAGGGATTCGCGAACGGCGTCGTCGCGGAGGGGCGGACGGTGTTCGTGGGCGGGCAGGTGGGGTGGAATCCGGAGACGGGCGAGTTCGAGACCGACAACTTCGTGGCGCAGGCGAGGCAGGCGCTGCTGAACGTCGCCCGGGTGCTGGCCGAGGCGGGCGCGATGCCGCACCATGTCGTGCGGATGACGTGGTACCTAACCGACCGCCGCGAGTACCTCGACTCCGCCCGCACGCTGGGCGTCGCCTACCGCGAGGTGTTCGGCCGCCACTTCCCCGCGATGTCCGCCATCATCGTAGCCGGCCTGGTGGAGGCGCGCGCGAAGGTCGAGATCGAGGCGACGGCCGTCATCCCGTAACGGCAACAGAAATCTCACGCAGAGCCGCGGAGCCGCGGAGAAACAGCGTTCTTTCTCTGCGGCTCCGCGTCTCTGCGTGAGACCCATTCCGTAGAAGTCAGCGCTCGCGCGGGACCTCGTGCGGAATCGTCCCCGGCATGTCCGCGACGACGTACGCCGCGACGGCCATGGCCGCCACGCAGCGGGCGATCTCGCCCGGATCGAGCTTGTCCATCGTGTCGGCGCTGCTGTGGTGGTACCAGAAGTACTTCGTGCCGTCCACGTCCAGCGCCAGCCCAGGGACGCCGAGCGCGATCATCGGCCCTACGTCTGCCTCGCCGTCGCCCTTCTCCATCCGCCCGGCGCCGATCGGCTCCAGCAGCCGCGCGATCTGCCGCATCATCGGCAGCGACGCGTCGGGCCCCTGGAAGCGGAAGCCGAAGGGGCGGAAGACGCCGTTGTCGCTCTCGATCGCGAGCACGTGCTGGTCCAGCTGCGCCCGGTGCGCGTCGCGGTAGCCGGCGCCACCGCGCACGCCGTTCTCCTCGTTGGTCCACAGCACCACGCGCACCGTCCGCCGCGGGCGCAGCCCCAGGCGCTGCATCAGGCGCACGGCCTCCCACGCGGCCACGCTCCCGCCGCCGTCGTCCATCGCCCCCTGCCCCACGTCCCACGAATCGAGGTGGCCGCTGACCACCACCACCTCGTCGGGACGCTCGCGGCCCACGATCTCCGCCACCACGTTACGCGACTGCACGTCCGGCAGCGTGCGCGCGCCCATCGACAGCCGCACGCGGATGCGCTCGCCGCGATTCTGCATGCGGTGCAGCATCATCGCGTCTTCCACGCTGATCGCGGCGGCGGGGAGGCGGACGACCGTGGTGTCGTAGTAGCGCATCGACCCGGTGTGCGGGTTCTGCATGCTGAACGACGAGACGGAGCGGATCAGGGCCGCCGCCGCGCCCGCCTTCGCCGCCGCGATCGCGCCCAGGCTGCGGTAGCGCACCGTCTCGCCGTAGGTGGTGAAGGGCACGTCGAAGAGCACGATCTTGCCGCGCGCGTCCGCCGCGCGCCCCGCCAGCTCCTCGGCCGAGCCGACCACCAGCACGTCGGCGGTGATGCCGCCCGCGGGGGTGCCGACGCTCCCGCCCAGGCCGATCATGTGCAGCGGCTGCGCGCGCGGCGACAGCAGCTCGGCCGACTCCTCGCCGCGCACCCAGTGCGGCACCATCACCGGCTCGCCGTGCACATTCTGCAGCCCGTCGCGCCGCATCTCCTCCATCGCCCAGTCGATGGTGCGCTCCAGCGCGTCCGAGCCGCTCAGCCGATGCCCGAATCGGTCCGTGAGCGTCGCCAGGCGGTTGTACGCGGCGCTGTCGGCGAGGGCGGCCTGGATCAGCCGCGTGGCGTCCGCGCGGTAGCGCTGGTCGAGCGGCTCCTGCGCCCGGGCGGCGGTCGAAACGAGGAGCGCGGCGAGCACGAGCACCGCGCGGCGGCTCAGCAGATGGGGCATGGGGGGATCGGGACGGGGGCGATTTGGCGAATCTACGGTTTTGGTAGAGTAGCGAATCGGGCCGCCCGGCGAAACCGGATAGATGTAAGCAGTTCGTAAGAATTCGTCCCACGCGGATGTCCAGAGAATCTGCGCGCGTGTCGTCCCGGCTCACGTCTTGCATATCCCAGCGATGGGTTTTACGTTGCCGCATGGGCCGCGTCTACGGAAGTGGCGGTTTCGAGGTGTACATCTACGCGCCTCCGCGCGAGCACCGGCCGCCGCACGTGCACGTGGAGTGCGCGGACGGGGGCGAGGTGCTGATCGCGCTCGGCGACGCGGAGACCGCGCCGTCCTTGTGGCGAAACCACCACATGCGTGAGCCGGACGCTCGCGAAGCGCTGCGCATCGTCGAGGAGAACCAGGCGCTGTTCCTGGAAGAGTGGAGGAGGCTGCATGGCACGTAAGTGGACCCCGGCGACCGACGAGAGCTTCGCGCGGCAGAACGAAGGTGCAGTCCGCGAAGCGCGCGACGCGGAGCGCATCGAGCCGCGCGCGGCCTCCGTCTCCTACGACGCCGGCCGCGGGATCGTGCTGGTGGAGATGACGAACGGCTTCGTCTTCGGATTCGCGCCTGCGCGTGCACCCGGCCTCGCGGGCGCGACGGCGAAGCAGCTCTCCGCCGCGCGGATCTCGCCGAGCGGCGACGGACTCCACTGGGACGATCTGGATGCCCACCTGTCGCTCGGCGGCCTGGTGGAGACCGCATTCAACCTGCGCGAGTGGGCTCCCCGGTACCTGGGGCAGATGAAAAGCGAGGCGAAGGCCCGGGCCGCGCGGGAGAACGGCTTGAAGGGCGGCCGGCCACGGAAGCGCGCGAACGTCCTGAAGGCGGTTTCCAGGCGCGCCGGCGCGAAGACGTAGGATCGAGCCGACGCAGACTACGCAGCAGTTCGGTAAGCCTTTCTTTTTCGCTCGTCCCCGCCCCATACTCCCGCGCATCCCGCTCGCCGTCCCCTCCCGTCCCGCCATCGACGCCCATGCTCCGACCCACGCGCACCCTCGCCGCCGGGCTCCCGCTCGCGCTCACCCTGGCCTGCGCCGGCGCATACCTCCCGGCGCGCGCCGCGGCTCCGTCCGCCGCCACGCGCGCCGACACCGCGGCGCCCGGCGACACCGCGCGCCTGCGGCGTACGCTGGAGGAGCTGACACGCGGCTACCCGGGGATCGCAGGCGTCAGTGTGCTCGACCTGCGCAACGGCGCGCGCGTCTCCGTGCGCGGGGACGAGACCTTCCCGACGGCGTCGCTGATCAAGGTGGCGGTGCTGGTGGCGCTGCTCGACGAGGTGAACAAGGGATCGATCCGGATGGACGAGCGCATCTCGCTGCTGGCGCGCGACCGCGTCGGCGGGTCGGGGGTGCTGCAGTACATGCAGTCCGGCCTGCAGCCCACCGTGGAAGACGCGGCCTGGCTGATGATCACCCTCTCCGACAACACCGCGACCAACATCCTCCTCGACCACCTGAACGTGAAGACGGTGGGGGACAAGATGGAGGCGCTGGGGCTCCCGCACACCAAGATCCACTCCAAGACCTTCCTGCGCTCCACCTCCATCGCCGTCGACAGCTCGGTGAAGTACGGCCTCGGCGTCACCACGCCCGACGAGACGGCGCGGCTCTTCGAGCTGCTCTACCGCGGCCGCGCCGTGTCGCCCGCGCACGACTCCACCGCGCTGGCCATGCTGCGCGCCAACCAGGACGGCACCAAGCTCGCCCGCTGGCTCCCCGACACGGTGGCGGTCGCGCACAAGACGGGCGAGGTGGACCGCTCGCGCAGCGACTGCGGCATCGTCTACGGCCCGCAGGCGCCGGTGGTGGTCTGCGCGATGACGCGAGAGAACCGCGACACCTCGTACGCGGTCGACAACCCCGCCAACCTGCTGATGGCGCGCATCGGCCTGGCGGTGTTCCGCCACTACAACCCGGCGGTCCCCGTGGCCGAACCGCCGCGCCCCTGACGCGCGCTCACGTCTCCTTCTGCTCCTTTGCGCGCTCCGCCGCGTCCGAGGCCTCGGCGTCCGCGCGGAGCTCGCGCCGCAGCTCGTGGAGCCAGGCCGGCGGCGGGAGGCCGTACTTGCGGTAGAGCACCTCCATCCCGTCGAGCAGCTCCACCCCGGCGCGCGCCCGCATCGCGCGCGGGATGGAGCCGAGCATCTGCTCGATCAGGTAGCGCGCCGCGTCGGTGGAGAGGCCCTCGCCGCCCTGGGCCCACTGCTCCAGGTACCAGACCCGCAGCTTGGCCAGCGTCTTCCCATACGGCACCACCTCGCCGGTGACCAGGTTGTAGATGCCGCCGTGGCTCATCTTCACCTCCAGCGCCACGTGGCGGATGGAGGTCTGCTCGACTCTCCGGCGCAGCGCTTCGCGGAGAAATTCGATTTCGGCAGCGCGGTCCACGCGGGCTCCGGGGCCTGGGACGGTTGAATTCTTGTCCACTTGTAAACATTTCCAAACTGGACGATTCAGTCCCCTACCTTACGCCCCCAAGGCCGTGTGAACAAGAGCACTTAAAAGACCGGGTCCCGTCTCCCAACTCTATACAAAAATGGACAAAATCCCGGGCGAGAGTGAACATCTGAAGCCACCACGCGGATTTCGAATCCCACACGACGAGGCGGGGCGCCGATTCATCGGCGCCCCGCGGAACTGGTCGTTCTCTCAAGCAAAGCCGCAGAGCCGCGGAGGTGTCGGGTGGTTCCTCTGCGGCTCCGCGGCTCTGCGTGAGATGATCTGTTGCTGGTTCAGGGCGGCGCGGGAGCCTCGCCCACCCTGCGCGCGATCATCTGGTCCAGCTCGGCCGAGTGCGCGCGCATGGTGCGCTCGCCCAGCT
>Ga0070685_10001664_pt1 | contig 11680 bp, 13 predicted proteins | sample KBSS13LmetaG_FD_65651 | JGI IMG/M metagenome (GOLD analysis project Ga0070685, IMG submission 65651) | Switchgrass rhizosphere microbial communities from Kellogg Biological Station, Michigan, USA - KBS S1-3L metaG | ecosystem: Host-associated > Plants > Roots > Rhizosphere ...
ACAGGCTTTCCCTGTTTGGCAAACTCCTGGTTTGCCTGCTCTATGTGAGTGTCCAGCAAGTCCTGGTCGATGACTTCCAGAAACACGTTCTTTATCTCAGCGGCAAGCAGGTTATCGTCAAACAGTTTCTTGCTCGGACCGCTACCGTACTTCTTCGTCAGCCTTTCGGCGGCGACAGCGCGGTACGCTTTAGCAAGAGACTGTGCGACTTCGGCGGGTTGTGTCTTACCGATACGCTGCGCTATCCGACTCTCTTCCTGGTCCCCGAACGCTTTGATACGAGGAGCGGCAGTTGTCTGCCACTTCTTCTCAAATTCAGTGTTGTACCGCTCGGAGTCAGCCTGTTGCAAACGCTCCAGTTCACGAGTCGCCATAACGGTGTTGCCGTTATGTTTGGCGAGTAGGGCTTTGCTGACAACTCCCCAACGGGATTCGGGGGTGTAGACAATGCCGAGTTCGTCAACAGGAAATTCGTCGCCGTCTTCACCGTAAAGACCCGTATCGGGGTGTACCTCATGGATACGAGGATCGTACAGTTCTTCGCGGGGAATGAACTCTATCGGTGGTGGTAAGTCGCTATTCGGTTTTTCCGTCGTGGTGGTATCTGCGTCAGCTTCGCCGGGTGGCAAACTCCTGGTTTGCTTGCGAAGGACGCCAAGTTCTTTGGCTTGCTTGTCGATGAAATCGTCTTTGTCTGCAAGCCGCTTGGCAAGGGCCGGGTCTTCGATTTTGTACCGCTTCATCGCTGCCGCTATTCTGGCATCGACTACCGGTACTTCTTCGTCTTCCTCTGCCCCGCCTTCCGGTTCCTCTTCTTCGCTCGTTGTGTCCGGCTCTGTGTCCGGTGAGTCGTCGTAGGGTTCCGGGTCTGCGTCGGGTTCGACTTCCTCGGTATCCACTACATCTACCTCTTCCAGCGGGGCATCCCCGGTAGCGGAAGACATGATGCGGGCGTAGAAGTCGTCGCCTTGTAATTCTTTATCCATTACATTCTACCACACTCTACAGCAGTTGTCAAGAGGTCAGTTTACTTGTTTATGTCATACAAACTCATGCGCACATTTCTTTCGTCGCTATACCGTACAGCGGCATCCACCATTTCTTCTATACGATTTTCAGGCACCCCGTTTCCATTATTCTGGTAGTTCTCCAGTATGTTTGTTCCGGCCATAATCCCGGCAGAAAGATCGCGCAAGGCAGAAATCTGCCCCCGTATAAACGAGTGCGCTGTAGGAGAAACCGTTTCTTTCTCCAACTCTTCCCTGAGGTCGGTTATGTTTGACGCTATCATGTCAACAAAGACCTGAGCGCCACGCCCCTTGCACCACTGTTCAAAGTGGACACAATCGCCTTCATTGTCGAGGTCAACCGAGAACTTTAGACTTACCATCTTATCTCCTTATGGTCGGGGGTTTGGGTTCGGCGACGACGGGAGGGTTAGGGGCGATTGGTGCGCCACCGGGCAAACCAGGAGTTTGGCCCGGTTGACCCGGCATCGGGGATACACCGCCAAGTCCCGCCGCTTGTAGTGCCTGCTGCTGTGCGGCCTGTTGCATCGCAGCCTGAACGACTTCTTCTTTTGTGCCGATGAACTTTGGCAGAAGAGGTATAATCTGCGGGTCTAGCTTTCCGGCAAAGTACGCTGTCGCTTCCCACAGCCGACCGGGGTCTGACTGACAGAGCGGTGACTGACCAAGAAGCGCAAACATCTTCTCGGCCTTCTGTGCTTCCAGCGCTCTATCCGGGTCGATTGCGGCGCAGTATGCTGTTATCGTGGTAGGCGCTGCAAGATCATCCAGAGTGATACGCTTTGTAAACGACTTCCCGGTGTCGTCTTTTATCTGGTACTCTATCCCGTCTTCCTCGCAGAACTGCTGGCAGTAGGCAAGAAACTGTTCCCCTATCCACGTCAGGTGATCCATCAACTCGTGCAGCATCGGACGGTGCCGGACGTTTGCCGATAGGAAAGACAGGTTCGTTTCGCCAAGCGTTGAGTTCGCAGACGGACTACCCTGCATCGCTTCATTTGACGCGGCGGTGGTCAGCATCATCTGCCGAACTTCACTACGGTTCGGCAGGTTACTGCTGTCAACTACCTGGAACTGGTGGACCTTCTTTATCTCCCCGTCCTGATCCGAGAAGTGATAGTTGATTCCGGGGCGGAACACCTGATCTTCAAGGTGTCTGCGACCGTTCGTGAGTTCGACAAGCGCCGTCATAGAGACGGTACCCGCGTCAATACCCTGACGGGTCAAAGCGTTCAGTTCGTACTGCGTATCAGCGAGTTGACCGACTCCAGAATAGCCATAGAATTCATCTCTGATTCGGCGTTGGAGAGCAAGTTCCTTGTAAGGTCTGCGCCCATTGTCGAAGGGGTTAAGAGTGAGACGCAAGAACCGCTCTGTATCAACGTCGATGATGAAGAATATATCGTCATACTGGCCGTCGCCATCTGCATCATGCACTCTAGCACATCCCGCTGCAATCTTTCGGCTTCCGAATCGGTCAGACCGCTTTTCACCGCTTCTTGAAATACCTGATCTAGTTGTGTCTTCGTCATAGTCATCGCCCCCCGTACTGGAGTCCGTCGCGCTGCCACCCCCGCCAAGATCGTTTACGATGTAATCCACCGTGTCAGCATCGTACACACCATCGCGTACCTTTTGCTGCATCTCCCACGGGGTTTCGCGGTAGACGTGGCCGACAACGTTTGCCGATTCGATATCTCTTGCGGTCGCGGGCTGCATGAAGAACTGGTGAACGTTGATTGGCTGCCAGTCGAAGCGGTATTCAACCGTCTTCTCCTCCTCCAGCCTCACGACATCGCCGAGTCTGTACTTCTTTCGGTTGAGCGTAACGAACTCGGAAGTCTCGGTATCCGGCATCTTGCCCGTCATGCGATTGACAAGTTGCGGGGTGATACGGACACGAGACTTGACCTTCTTGCGGCGATGCACCCAGTTCGTGTAACTGATACGGGTTCCGTCAACCCGTTCTGTGGTGATGTTGTTGAACCAGCGTGTTAGCCAATGCATCACAGGAGAGGAGAAGAATGACTGCACGAACTCCTGCTGACGCTCTGCGGCTTCCCCGTCCACCATCGGGTCAAGCGCGGTCACATGGTACCAGGGGGGTTCCCCAAAAGCCGAGACAACAAGACGCGCCGATACGGTGTTGATAGCGTTCGGCGTGTCTGGAGTCGTCAGCATACACGATCCAACCCACGGGCCACTACGCATAGGCGGTGCCATTTCGTAGATGTCGGCGTATTCGGATAGCTTCTGTTCAAACCCGGCACCTTCCCGGTCGTTCACCGCTTCTCGTATCAAGTCCATGAGAAGCATAGCAAGCTCTTGCCGCTCCTCAGGAGTGTCGATACCCTGAATGTTTGCAGTATCAATCGGGTCTACGTCGGCGTATTCTGGTTGCTGTTCGTCATCCAGACCCATACCCTGCGCGTAGTCGTCGGTTCCGTGCATGCCGGGTTGACCGGGAAGCAAACCACCGGTTTGGCCTGACTCATTCTGACTTATCATCTGCTCAATCATAGGACCGAGTTGTTGTAAGTCAGACGGGGGAGTGTTTATCATAATCAGTAACCAGACCTTGCTTCTCCGGTGCGCGAGAAGTCTTCACGACCGGGGTAACGGTTCCCCGGTTTGCTTCCATATCGCTTCATCACTTCATCGTACCGGCGACTCGGACTGTCAAGCGCGTACTCTTCCGTCTCGTACCGGTGCGGGTCGTGACACGCCGCGTATTCAAACATCGCCATGTCATCAGCAAATGCGGAGTGGTGAACCCACCCTTGCGGGACGGTGATAACCTGCTGCGTGTCAGACACTTCCTTGAATGCTATGTTGTCAATCGCTTCAAGAATTCTAGCGCACTTGACCATATCCATCTCGGTGTACGCCATGACACGACGGGCAGATTTTAACCTTTCTTCAAACTTGTGCCAGTTGTAGTTAGCGACAATCGGTATCCCGTACTCGCCAAGAATCGTCAGGCAGCTTGTCTTCGCAGACGTTCCCGTGTTGCGAAGACCCGAAGGGTCGCCAGCGCCGCTGTTAACCCGCCACGCAGGGTTCATAAATTCTTCAAACAGCCACAGGAAGGCGTCATCCGGTTGTTCCTGTTCTGCAAGTTGGAAGTGTTCATTCTTACCGGTAAGAAGCGGTATGTAGTAATAGAAGCTTCTACCGTTTGCCTTGTAATGCCTGAGCCACTGGTACTTGCGCCGATCCGGGTTCCACTGGTACCAACCGATAGAAGTCTTATCACGACGACCGGGGTCTACCGAGTAGTACAAAGGGAACTCGCTTATTCGCTCTATCTTGGGACGTCGGGTAATAAGCGCCGCCTGAACGCTGTAAACCCGACCACCCTTCGATTTCTCAAAGTCGATATCGAGTTCCTGCGCCGCCTCCTGCTCGTTGTACCGAAGCCTCTGTTCCTCGTACCAGGGGTAGATAACCGACTTCATCCGGGGGTCGAAGTCTGGTATACCGTACCGCATATCCTCTCGTATGACGTTCCCCTGCGCGTCGTGGTAGCCCATTCCTCGAGGGAGTTCATCACCAGGAACGTATCCGTGTCCTGTCTGGAGAATCTTCCACGGTTCCTTGTACAGATTCTCCATGAAAGTTTTGTACTCACGGCCACCGCGCCATTGTTCGCCGCGTTTCGCCGGTATGGATAGAACAAGAAACTCGTTCAAACGGTGACAGTCTTTCCAGTGAATGCGGAACCGCTCCGGTCTTTGAACCTCTGCCCGGTTCCTTCCCGTCATGTCTGCATATTCATCAGGGTAACAAAGCCCGTAAAAGAAATCCTTGCCAAGTGGTGTTGCAACAGCGTGCCTTGTCGATCCGGTCTGACCGCAAGAGTTCCAAGCATCCTCGGGAAAGTCTGACGCCGACAATTCATCAAGCAGGACTATCGTAGCACGGGGACCACGCCCGAATTTGCGGGTCATCGCCTCACCGAATATAGTCGAACCGTTCGCCGGGTTTTTGCGGAGCATTTCGACTTTGTACGGTGGCGCTGCCTTGTAACCGGCTTTTAGCAGAACACCTGAAAGAAGCGGGGGAAGGTTGTCTATGATGTAGTCGAACTTGGTAAACAACGCTTTCATCTCACCGTCGCCCTTGCTCTCTACAAGGTCGTCGGTGCGAGAACCCATGAGCATTCTAAACTCAGGAGTGAACAACCAGTTATGAGCGCCGAAGTTTGTGTACAACCAGGAACCGCCAACGTATCTTGACTTTAGTAAGGTATTGTCCCAACCCTCCTTGACCGTCAGTTCTATATGTTGTAACAGTTCTACCTGCCGCATATCAAGAAGCATTGGGCGGGACTGGTTTCGCTTCTCACGAGGGTTGGATGTCTTGGATGCCGTGTTAATGAAGTATGCTATGTCTTCTTTGCATCTGGCAAGATATGATTTTTGCGCATCCCGGCTTTGCATAGAAGACGCGAGTTCATTAACGCGATAATCCACATCATAAAATAGACGTGGTTTTTCAAAGCTATGAGGCTGCGGCTTGTTAAGTATTACTACCATTGTCAGGCAAACCAGCGGTTTGGTCAGTACGTGTAACTATCGTACTCTTGTTCATTCTTCTCAGCTTCTTCGTCCCAGGCTACCCATGTTTTGACAATTTCTTTGATAAGCGAAGAACAAGCCCATGTTGTCATACATATCCCTACGGAACCAATACAGGCGTAGGCAGTCCACATAGAAATTGTCGTACAAAGTTCGACGTTATTCATCTAAACTGTACTCAGCGTCAAGGATGATGTCGCCGTTTTTGGCGGCGCGTTCGACAGCGTTCAGTGCTTCTATCTTCGCTTCTTCTCCGCCACCCTGCATGTTGGCTATCGAGATGTACATATCGCCGATAAAGGCGCGTACTTCGGTGTTACCCCCTTCGGTAACGATGCCGATTTTCGCTTGAAGCCGTGGGTCTTCGCCAAGTAACCCGGTGATTATCTGAGACGCTTTCAGACGGGTGTTGTGATCCGGGCCGTACTCGGTATGACCGACAGATTTTGTGGTAGCCTTCATCTGCCCGTCCCGTCCTTCTACCAGTTCGTCAATGACTTCGTAGACGGTGTACGGGCTTTCGGCTTCCAATGCCTCTTTCAGCACTTCATAAGGGCGAAGGAAGTTCAGACCTATTTGTTCAAAGTTGTGACGGTTCCTTTCGGTCACACCGGGCTTTGCGAGTTGGTTGCGAATTCCTTCAAGGTTCGTTCCCGCTTCTTTCGCAGACTGAGATGGTGTGTTACCGGCGACCATGAGTTCAACCGCCTTGCCCTGCTTAGTGTTTGCAACGGGTGGCGGTCGGTACGATTTGTCGAGTTCTATCTTTGGCATAGCAAACCCGTGGTTTGGTTACGGCACCTGTCCAATACCGTCTATGGCTGCGTAGACAGTCGCGGTCGTACCGGTCGCGTAGACTCGCTTGACCATCATTTCAAGATAAGTACCTGCGGTCACGGCAAGTGTTTCGTCGTTGCCGTTCGATGACATGATTTTCAGGTTGCCGTCAGCGGTTATGTATAGACCCCGCTGATTCTTGGCGTCGATCAGATATTCCTTCTTACTTCCGGTAGGACCGAAGTTTACGGTCAGTTTCAGAGTGTCACTTGGAACGACAGCGACAAGATCGCCAAACGGTTGTTTTGAAATCATTTCTTGTTTACCAGTTTCCTGCCGATGGAACCGCCCTGTTGTATGAGAGTGTTTGCGCCAATCCCGATGTTTGAAGACGACTGCGGGGCGAAGGCGGGCGCGAACCCCGTCTGATTCTCAAAGATGTTGAAGTCGCCGTTCTGGTCGCCGGTTCTTGTGTTACTCCCGGCAAACGCCGCAACCCATCGATTCCCGATAAGGTGGATGTCACAATCAAACACCATCTGCGTTTTGCCGGTACCACCGTACATGATCCGGTTCGGTGTGAAGTACGCCGTTGCCCAATCATCACCACTCACCGCTTCGCAGATACGACGATCCGGTTGGTTGCCTGTTCCGAGGGTCGAAGCGGAATCGAATAACACGTACTCAGCGTTTGTCCCCGGCTCTATCGCGCCGCTCGGTTCCCCCATAGAGTAAGACAGATAGGGAAGACCGGGGAACAGGATACGGCGGCGGGTTATCAAAATTCCGTCTGCGCTGTCACCACGGGTGATGTGCCTTTGCTGCAAGTCGGTCGCGTTCCCGGCAACATAGTACAACCTGTACGGGTACGTCGGGTTGTTTGTTTTTCTCATGCACGGGTCGGCTACAATAGCTTCGTCGTTTTCTGTGTTCAGAAGAAACGTTTGCTGAAACGCGAACGTAGAGAAGACCCCCTCTAGACGGGTACTTGTCGCCCGGTCAAGCCGTTGAGCGTCTAAACCGACCTGGTACCAGTGAGTATACAGCGTCCCTGTAGCAAGAACCGAACCATTTGCCGTGATGTAATCGACTCCGTAGTTTATCGGGTCCATTAGCGGATTTTGCGGAGAATCCGTCAGGGTTCCGGTTATCGGCTGGTTGACATCGACGTAGGCGAGAAGCATCGACCAACGGGAACCGCTCCACCCCGAGTAGTTCATAAACCACTGACTCAGCAGAGCGTCGTACTCTAACTGCGGATTCGCGACGTCTATCGACTTTGGCCCGCCTCCCCCGCCGTTGTTTGTCATAACCGGAGGGTTGCTGTTTATGACGAACTCCGTCGTACCACCGGGAACCGAGACTTCGCGGCTTTCCAGACTGATAAGAGTTAGCTGCCCACCGGCTCTTGTCGTGTTGACAACGCTCCAGCTTATCGTTTTCGCGGCAAGGGGAATGTCACGCCACTTACCGTAAACTTTGACGGTGTTTGTTCCGACTCCGTTATCGGCAACTATCAGGGATTGGAACTTGTAATGAGCGATAGTCCCGGCATCATCGGGGAACGGGTAGGCGGGAGGTGAGTAGCTTGTACCGCTTCCGACAACGGGTACCGTTGCCGTTATCTGAAACTCTCTTATAGACCCGTTGAACAGGTTGTCTATCACCGTCGCGCCGCTGTTGTACCCAATCTGGAAATCACTGGTGCTGTCGGTTATGTCAACAACACCTGTAGCCTGCGCTTCCCTTACACCGTTCAGGTAGATGCTTATCTTACCAGTTGACTTCTCGTACTGAACATCAACGATGTATTCGTTCCCGGCGACAAGGGTTGTTGTTCCGACAATAGAGCGAATACCGGCTGCCGTCTCCTGCCACGCGAAAGACACTTTGCCAGCCGTCGTTACAAACGGGCCGATATGCGATAGTTCGCCCGTGTTCAGACCGTCTCCCCACTTGGAGCAGATTGTCATCTGAACACCGACAGCGGTACAGACAATCCGGGTGCGAATCGCGCCGCCGTCTTTCAAAGAACAGGGACCGGAGCGGAATGGCATTGTCGGGTAGTGGGGAATGTACGCACCATCTGATAAGCCGCGGCCATTGTTCGTTCCACTTAGAAGAAGACCGGCTGCGGTGACTTGCGCGTTTCCGGTCGCTGTCAGGTTGCGGGCGGTTATCGGCGCATCGTCGTAGATGAATCCGGGGAAACGTCGCGGTTCACCGAAAACTTCGGCGTCGATTATCTCGTACAGACTCAGTTGTTCGGCGCGAGTCACGCCGGTAAAAGTTGAAACCGTTCGGAACTGCTGAACGATGGAACCGCTGCCACCCTGCGCCGGAAGATCGTAAGACGCCCCTGTGACAGCGGCGGGGGAGTTTGTCAAGTTCTGCGTCAATACGAAGTTTTGGGTTGCAAAGGGTAGCGGCATTTCAGTTTATCCACAAAAACAAAACGACCGCAGGACAGTTGTCCCCGGCTTGATACCCACTCAAAGACCGTAAAGGTCTACCGTTTTCATTCTTATCAACTCTGACATCCCAAGAGCCTGCGCCATGTCAGCGTACATTCTGACAAACACCCTACAATCATCGTCGGGGTTGGCATCTTCCTGCACTTTTCCAAATTCAACTGCGATAAAGCTACAACACGAGAATCTTAGTTTGAGTTCGTCCAGAAGTTCATCATTTGTGTAACTTCTCAGTTCTCGTATCGGCGCTTCGTCAGAGTCTTGTTCGGGTGTCTGGTCAAATGTTGTATCCAAAGCAAACTCCTGGTTTGGATAGGAAGCCCTAGATCGCCTTACCGGCACAGATGTTCACGGCGTCCCGTGTTCTGGTTATGAGCAGGTCGAACAGGTGAAGCCGGATACTCCCCGACCACTCCACTTTTCGGGCTAAACTTCACTCCACAACCGGTTCGTCTTCGGTTGCCTCATCATCGTGGTCTTCTTCGTCCGGTTCCTGGTAGTTGTCGCGTTCCTTTGTGAACCGAATCTCCGACATCAAGGACAGGTACAAGCCGCACATTTCTTTGAATCGGTGTTGCGAGTCTCCCGACAGGTTGTTGTTCTTGTCGGTGGACATTTCAAATTCCTGAACAGCGATTCGGTACGCTTTGTCGGCAAGGTCAACAGCATTGGCGACGAGTTTTTCTACGTCTTCGTCCATGCTACTCGTTCCTTGCGATGGAGGCGTTTGCGCTCCAGACAGTTGCCTCAAGGTTTGTCAGCGCAACAGAGAGTTCCCGAGAGGGCGGGCAGTTCGACACCAGGAGATAGGCAAGCCGTTTGGCTTCATCTCGGATCAGTTCGTAGCGTTCGATCTGGTCAGGCTTTGGAGCGTGATAGGTGTAGTCATTCTCCAATCGGAGGATCGTCTTTTCATCGGGACTGTACTTTGAAGGTTCCATGATGTTCTTTCTGGCCAAACCAGTGGTTTGCTTCGGAGGGGTAGAGAAAGCTGTAACCCAATCCGTTCCCCTCCTCGACACAAGATTATTCTACCACAAGCGGGCGATGTTGTCAAGTCGTTTTTCTCGCGCTCAGATGTGTCGCGCCTAGCCACGGCTACGGGCGCAGACACCTGCATAATGCGCACACGCGGTAGACTTCTTCCTCGTGTGCGTGTCTACTACTACGTAGTAGACACGCACACTCGGTATCGTCTACGTGGAATAGCTAACGCTATGTCTAAGTAACTGCGACACCACAGTTTAGCCAAACTCGTGGTTTGTTCAACTTCAAGTGCTAGACTACGACGCGGCATAAAAAAAAGGATGTTCGAGCTTCGCCGAACTCGTATGCCGCTGGCAGAACTCAACTGCAACTTACGACACGCTTACTGCGACACGAGACTTACATTTTGCTCTTGATGGGTGTTGCGATCAGTGATTCGACTTAGACGGTACGCTAGTCTGTGGCAAAACGTTTTGCCTGCTCCGGGTCGCAAGCGGAGCGAGCGTTACCTTTTATGGTCAAAGCCTCATGGTAAAGACCCTTGATTTGTTATAGGCGTTATGTTTAGCAGTTTGCGTGTATCCCTGGTGCCGACCCAAACTTTTGGTTTGCATGTCGAAAACCGTCGCTCTACTGGCATTTTTGGTGGGAAAATTTGCTTGGGTCTCCGCCCCTTGAACTCTTCCCGTACCCGAAACCCACTTTGCATGGCCGTCCCACAGCCGCCACCCACCCCACTGGAGGCATGACTTAACAGTGTTAAGTACGGCCTGAGCAGCCACGAGCAGCCCCCGATGCTGCGCCTGACAACTGTTGCGCATGCAACTACCGACATGTGTAGTCAGGGGTATTGCCTCACACGTAGCCAGGTACGCAGCCAGCGGTACGCGAGCCGTGGGAGTATCAACAAGTGTCAACAGCGACAAGTCTAGGCACCGATACGAACGTATGTTATCGTTAACATCAACGTTTTCCAATCTAAACAATGTTCAAATCACCTCGCCCATTTCTCCCTCTGCCACGATCAGAAACCCCATCTATCGCATCCGGCGGCGCGTGAAACTTTTTTCACCGTTCCCCTTGACATTCATACCTCTGCATGTTAGGATGATCACATGAACAACATCCTGCTCTCCCTCTTCATCGTCGCTCCCTACGCTCTCATTCCCGTTGGCCTATGGCTGCACGGTCGCCGCAAGTAACCAAACCAGGAGTTTGCCTACCATGTCTACCATCACCCGCCCCGCACTGCTGATCCGTAGGTGTCACAGTACCCAAGCTGACGGGGAAGTGCAAGGCTTCCCGACACCCATAAAACACTGTTCGTAACAACCTACCAGGAGAAATCCCAATGTCTGAAATGCTGCGCTATATCGTCGAATCCTACGCATTCCTGCTACCGCTAGAGGAACCCTGCGACGGTCCAACCTTCGCCCGCTGGATAGCATACAAATACGATCAGAGGGAAGCCCGTACCGCTCAGATAATCAACTACCTTGACGATCTAGGCGACCGTGTAACCGTCACGAAACACGCCCGTACCGTCACTGTCACAACCTCCCACGTCTTTTGAAAGGACACCGAACCGATGGATACCAAACAGGCGAAAGCCGTTGTACTCGCAGCTGAAGCCCGCTACAAAGGCAAAGTCAAAGACGCGAGGTGCCACCTTGCCTGCGCCTACACCGATTACTCTTTGAACCCGTCGTCGGATGCGTACACAACGCTGGAAAAGGCGATGGAAGAGTACCAGGATATCGTAAAGAACAAGACGCCTGACGATTTCTAACCCCATCCAGAGAACTCCTAACCCGGTACCATAGCTGAGACGGTACCG
>Ga0070685_10001665_pt1 | contig 11674 bp, 10 predicted proteins | sample KBSS13LmetaG_FD_65651 | JGI IMG/M metagenome (GOLD analysis project Ga0070685, IMG submission 65651) | Switchgrass rhizosphere microbial communities from Kellogg Biological Station, Michigan, USA - KBS S1-3L metaG | ecosystem: Host-associated > Plants > Roots > Rhizosphere ...
TCGACGAAGCGCGTGTGCCAGCGCGCCATGGCGCCGTTCCAGAGCCCGGGGCGCTCGAGCGCCAGCAGCTCGCGGCCGCCGTACGACTTCCGCGTGATGATGACGGCCTGGTCGTCCACGAAACGCGACAGGTCGTGCACGCGGCCGCCGGTGTTGCGCAGCGAGGTGGCGAGGAACACCGGGTTGAAGTGGGTCGCGCTCTCGAGGATCGCCTGCTGCGCTCGTGAGCCCGGATCCACCTGCGCGGACTCCACGATCTGCCGCGACACGCCCACCGCGTCGCGCACCCAGAACGGTCCGCCCCCCGGCTCGCCCGTGTTCGCAACCATGCCGCACACGCGGACCGGCCGGTCGAGGAGCGCACGGGCGCGTGCGACGTCCACGCCCGCCGGGAGCTCGAGCCCAAGCTCGGCCGCCGCGAACGCGCGTGCCCCGTCCAGCGCGCCGTCCCCGCCGAGGACGAGCCGCGCGCACCAGCCCTCGATACCTTGAACCAGCTCCGCCGCGAGCCCCACCAGCGCGCGGCTCCAGCGCTCGGTCTCGCCCTTGAGCCTCGACACCGCGACGTTGTCGATGTTCTTGAGGAATACGAGGTCGCGGCCCGACTCGGCGAGGTTCGCGATCAGCGCCCCATGGCCGGCCGGCCGGAACAGGAGCCGGCCGCGCTCGTCGCGGAACGGCCCGCCCTTCGGGTCGGCGGCGAGCGTGTCCGTGCTCGGGTGCTGCTCGCTGAACGCCACCTGCCACCGCCCGCCGTGGCGCTTCGTGAGCGGCGGCGTGCGTTCGGCGAGCAGTCGCTCGAACCCGGCGCGATGCTCGGGTGAGACGGTCACGTCGAGCGTTCGCGTGCCGGACTGGTCGCTCGCGAGCGCGCACGCCTCGATCAGGTGCTCCTCGAACGCCGTGCGCGCTTCGCCGTCTTCGCGGTGGAACAGCAGCAGGCCCTTCGGCGCGCGCGCGACATCGAGCCCGGGAGCATCGAGGAACCTCTCCAGCACCGGCCGCCATGGGCCATCACGCCGGAGCTTCTCCAACGGCGTCTTGCTGTTCGCGAACACCGCGGCCAGCGCGTCCGCGAACGCGAACCGCGGCAGCTCGTGGATGAACGACGCCAGCGCGCGCGCGCTGGGATCGGCGCTCGCGCGCACCGCCTTGGGCTCGAGCGGCCCCTCGAGCTCGCGCGCGGCGAGCAGCTCGCGGAACATGCGGGTCGCCGCCCCCGACGCGGGCACGAACGCGCTCACACGGCCGCGCGCCGCAGCGTCCGCGTGGCGCGCGAGCAGCTCGTCGACGCGGGGCGGGTCCAGGCGCTCGATGCCGTCGCCGACCGTGCACGGCCGCACCAGCTCGGCGTGGCCGGCCGGGCGCGCGAGCAGCGCCAGCTGGCGCTCGGCCTCGGCGGGCGTGATGCCGCGCTCGGCGAGCTGCGCCAGGTCTGCGGGATCGCGGAGCGCCGGCGTGCTCATCGTCCGGCGTCCCTGCGGGCGTGCGCTGCGGTCGGGCGACTCACCGCGAGCACGTTACCCCGAGCGCGCCGGACCCGAAAGCTACGCCGCGCGGCGTGCAGCCGGGTCCTCGACCGCGCTCGGGGGCGGCAGGGTCTCCCGGGCGATCGCGGGCGCGATGCGCGTCGCGATCACGGCGGCACCCGCGAGCGCCGCGAGCGCGCGCAGCCCCTCGCCGCCCGTCGTGCCACCGAACACGAGCAGGGCCCCGATCAGCGGGAACGTGAGCGCGGCGGCGCGCCACCGGCCGGCCTCGCCGGCGCGGTCGCGGACCAGCGCCCACGCCGTGCGCATGAGCCCGGCCAGGAACGTGAACGTCACGATCGTGGTGGCGAAGTAGAACGGCTCATCGAGGCTCTGGAGCGAGCCCGTCCCCAGGCCCGCGCCGCCGGCGAACGCGCACACCGCGCAGGCGACGGCGCCCACGAGCGCGGTGACGCGCCACAACGCCGAGGCCCCCGACTCGCTCGCCCGGCCCGTGCACAGCACGGTGCCGATCAACAGCGCCTTCGTGAGCCCGAAGTGGCTCGCCCAGCGCTCGTCCACGGCGCTCGTCGCCGCCCCGAGGGCTGCGACGCCCTGGGTCGCGAATGCGAGCACGTACGCGGAGAGCGCGAGTACCACGAACGCGAACGCGGGCCAGATCGCGTCCGGCGCTCGTGGGTCACGCCGCAGGCGGGCGGAGAGCGCGTAGAAGCAGAGCCCCGAGGCGGTGATCTGGCGCAGCCACTGGATCGGCTCGAGCGCGCCCTGCGTGCGCACGATGTGGAGCACCGCGAGCAGCAGCCCCGCGAGCACGCGACCATCGACCGGTGTGCTCCACTCGTCGCGCCGCGCTCGACCGCGAGGGAGCGCCGCCCAGGCGAAGCAGAGGAACGCCGCCACGTCGAGCCACGTCACCCCCAGGCCCGGCTTGGGCGCCGGGAGCGGCCATGCAGCGTCCAGCGCCAACGCCCATGCGGGCAGCAGCGCGGGCCAGCACCAGTGGCCACGGGCCAGCGGTGCCTCACGGTCGACGGCAGGGGTGGGATGGGACTCGAACGGCTCCATGGCACCTCGGGAGGGGTGGTCCGTTCGAGTCTTCGGCGCCGCGACCGCGGTGCTTGAACCCGCTAGCGCAGGGCCCGCCGAATGGCAGAAGCGGCGAGCACACCCTGCCCCACGGCCACGGCCGCGCTCAGGACCGCCGGGCGGATGACGTCGCCCGCCGCCCACACGCCCGGGACGCCGGTCGCGTACTCCGCGTCCACGCGCAGGAAGCCGTCTTCATCGTGCGGCAGCACCTCGCGGCACCACTCCGTGTTGGGCACCACGCCCACCTTGATCACCACGCCGTCGCAGGCGAGCCGGGAGCTGCCGGTGGGCGACTGCAGCTCGAGCCCCGTCACTTGGCTTTCGCCGAGCACGCGCACCACCCGCGTGTGCACGAGCACGCGCACGCGCGGCTCGGCCGCGACGCGCTCGCGGAAGGCGGGCCGGGCGCGGAGCGCGCCGCGCGCGATCAGCGTCACGTCGCAGCCGGCCTGGGCGAGCATCAGCGCGTTCTCCGCCGCCGCATCGCCGCCCCCCACCACCGCCACCGCGTGGCCCGCCAGCCGCTCGCGATCGCGTGTCGCCGAGAAGGTGACGCCACGGTCCTCCAGCTCGCGCTCGCCGGGCACGCCCAGCCGCCGCCGCCTCGCACCGGTGGCGATCAACAGCGCGCGCGTCGCGATCTCCTCGCCGGCGACGAGGGTGAGCAGCAGCCGCGGTGCGACGGCGAGCGACTGCACCAAGGCCCCGTAGCGCACGGTCACGCCGCTGTCGGCGAGCTGCTTCTGGTAGCGCGTCGCGATCGCGGCCCCGTCGCCCGGGGGCATGCCGGCGAGGTCGCGAGGCTCGAAGTAGACGTGCAGGAGCTGGCCGCCGGGACCCGCCTCCGACTCGAGCACGAGCGCGGGCATCTCGTGCGAGCGCGCCCACAGCGCGGCCGAGATGCCCGCGGGCCCCGCGCCCACGATCACCAGCTCGTGCGCGGTCACTCGCTCCCCAGCTCCAGTGCGACCTCCCAGAACGTCTTGGGCTCGGGGGTGTCGAATCCGTGCCGTGCCGCGAGTCGCTGCAGGCACGCGCGGCGCTCAGGGCCGAACGATGCCGATGCGTTCGCGTGGCTCTCGGCGCCGCCAGGTGCGCGGATGCGCACCTCGGCGGTCACGCCCGGCACCCGGCTCACGCGCGCCGCGGCCGCCGCCCGCAACAGCAGGTCCCAGTCCTCGCTGAACCGGAACGAGACGTCGAAGCCGCCCAGGGATTCGAACAACGATCGCCGGATCGCGAACGCGCTGGGCGGCAGGTAGTCGTCGCTGCGCATGAGGCGGTCGTCCCATTCGCGTGCGAGCGTGCGGCGCTCGAGCGCCACGCGCGTGCCGTCTTCGGTCACGCGTTCGCGCACCACGTCACAGTCGCGCCAGGCCAACCCCACCTCGGGATCCGCGAACGCCTGCGCGAGCCCGGCCAGGTGCTGCGGCTGCCAGAGATCGTCGTCATCGAGGAACGCCAGCACCTCGCCGCGCGCCCCGACTGCGGCCGCGTTGCGCGCGGCCCCGGCATGCCCCAGCGCCAGCGGCAGCAGCGTCAGCTCGAGCAGCGGGATCCGATCCACGACCGCGGCGGCGTTCCCGCCGCCGTCGTCGCCCAGGCGGACCTCGAGCGGCGAGCGCTCCTGCGCCACCACGCTCGCGAGCGCGTCGGCGAGGAAGCGCGGCCGGTCGCGCGTGACGACGATCACGCTGACCGTGGGTACCGCGAGTACGCGCCGCACGCGGCCCGAGGTCAGCGCTCCGGCGCGAGCCGCAGCGTGTCCGCCCAGCGCGCGTCGGCCAGCTCGCCGCGCACCGCGCGCGTCTCCACGACCCCGGGCTTCCGGACGCCGCGCATCTCCATGCACAGGTGGCGCGCTTCCAGCACCACGGCCACGCCACGCGGCCGGATCAATCGCTCGAGGTGGTCGGCGATCTGTTGCCCGAGCCGCTCCTGGAGCTGCGGCCGCCGCGCGTAGTGCTCCAGCAGTCGCGCCGCGCCGCTGATGCCCACGAGCGTCTGGCCGGGCAGGTAGGCGACGAGCGCACGACCGAAGAACGGCACGAAGTGGTGGATGCAGAGGGAATGGAACGGCAGGTCGCGCACGATGACGAGGTCGCCCTGCCCCTCGTGCGGGAACGTGGCGAGGTCGGGGTCGTTCGCCGGCTCGAGCCCCGAGAGCATCTCGCGGTACATCTCCGCCACGCGCCCGGGCGTCTCCGCCAGCTCGGGCTCCGCGCTCGGGTCCAGCCCCAGGGCGCGGATCAGATCGGCGATCGCACGGCGCGCGGCCGCCACGTCCATGGCGGTGAGCGGCGCGCCTTTTCGGGCGGGACTGGGCATGCGACCCCCGAGCGCGGGCCAGGGCGGAAGGCTGTAAACGCGACGGGCCGGCGCGAGCCGGCCCGTGCAGATGGAGCGGAAGAGGGGATTCGAACCCCCGACCCTCACCTTGGCAAGGTGATGCTCTACCGGGCTGAGCTACTTCCGCGAACAAGAGCGGCGGGGACTCTAAGCGGCTGGCGCGAAAGCGTCAAGCGTCGTGAGGAGTATCAAGCCCGCCGCTCTGCTGCTTCGTCGCCGGGTGACACTTGGGTGACACTCGCCGCTTCCGACGGGCCCTGGAGCCGCTGCGCTTCCCGCATCACCGCTTCGTCGGAGAGCTTCGCGTACCGCTGCGTCGTGACGATGCTGGCGTCCCCGAGAAGCTGCTGGAGCGCCGCCAGCGTGCCGCCACGGACCAGCCACTGGCACGCGAACGTGTGCCGCATCTGGTGGACGTGGAAGCCGGCGAGCCCCGTGGCGCGCCGCACCGCCTTCGCGAACGATCCGGGGGACCCTTCGGCGAATGGCACCAGCCGGCCTACCCTGTTGCGGAGTTCGCGTAGCAGTTCGGGCGGCACCGGGACGCGGCGCACACGCTTGGACTTCGTCTGCGATACCTCGATGTACGCCTGCTCCATCTCCGAACCCGGAGCGCGGAACCGCTTCACGTCCGACCCCTGCGCCCTGGTCAGCTCCCCCCACCGGAGTCCGGTAGCGAGGCCGAGACGGCAGACGAACCCGTACGGCTCGCGCAGTTGGCGAAGCCGATCCGCCTCCTCGTCCGTCAACCGATCCGGGGGCTGCTCCTGCAACCTGGGCATCACCCGACGCGGAAACGGACTTCGCTCCATGAAACCAGTATCCACGCACCACAGGAGCAGGCACCGCAGGTCCGACAGGATCGCCGAGACCGTGGCCGGACTCAGCCTGCTCGCGCGCTCCAACCAGAGCCGCAAGCCCGGCTGTCAGCGCACGATCGCGATGCGGCGCAGATCCTCGCCACCTGGGTGGCGGTAGCGGACGAGGTAGACGCCCGAAGCCGGCCGGGCACCGGCCCAGTTCGCGTGATGGATGCCTGCTGGCCATGGTCCACTGGCGAGCGTGGCGACGCGGCGGCCGAGGGCATCGAACATCTCGAGCGTGATGTCAGCCGCGTGCGCAAGCTGGAACGTCGCCTCGACTGTGCCGGGTGAAGGATTCGGGCCCGTGCCGAGCAGCGCGAACCGTGTCGGCGGCGCAGTCTCGACTTGTATCGGCTCGGCAAGCGCGCGGGTGAGCCCGCGATCAGTTGCGACGAGGCGATACCAGTAGGAACGGGCCGGCGCGGTCGTACGGTCATACTCGACGGTCACTTCGCCGTCACTCGCGCGTTCGCACTCCACCTTGGCCCACGGCCCGGCCGAGGCCTCAGCGCGCTCGATCCATGAGACGAATCCGGGCGCGGCGTCGGCGACCTGCCAGCGCACTTCGATGCCCTCGATCGTCGGGACCACGGCGAACGTCGTGAGGCGGGCGATGATCGGCGCATCGCAGCCCTGTCCGAGCGCGCCGATCTGGCCACAGCCGGCCGCGTTCAGGAGCGGAGAACCGGCGCTCAGATGAACGTTGTCCTGCGTAACGTCGCAGAACAGCGGATCAAGCGAGAGATCTTCATCCGATGGCAGCGACCCCTGAACAGCGGCGGCTCCATTCCCGAACCAGTCATTGCAGCCCACGGACGTCGCAAATGGGTCGAGCCATTGAATCCCATACGTCCCGTTGAATGCAGCGATGTTGTTCTTCACGACATACTTGTGAGGCTGGTAGTAGAGAGTGTCTACCGCGTCATCTGAGAGAATCCCCGCCCGCGCATTGCCCACGCTCGTATTGTTCGTCACCTCGACAGTGCCGATGGTGTACTTGACACCCACGACCATCCCGTTGGCCCCATTCGCCCACACTACGTTCTCAGCGATGTACGCGTCATCTGCCAGCACGAACGCGACGATACCCCCATACGCTGACCCCAGTTGTGCGCACCCAGAAACACGATTGCGTTGCTCTACAAGTCTATTGGAGGCGGAATGTATTCCCTCTCCACCACATCGCTCGACCCGGTTGTCCTCGATCTGAGCGACGTTTGCAATTAGATACATTCCGTACCCGGCACAATCCCTGATCACCGAGTTGCGGACTACCACCTGAGTCTCGGTGTCCAGGATGATACCGGCCTGGAAGCGCTCTATGACGCACGAGTCGATCGTCGCAGCCTGAATGCTCGAGGTGCGCTGTGATACGGCCGCACCACTACCATGCCCCTGAAACTGACTGCGTCGAACGGTCAGCTCGCAGTCCTGGTCGCCGACAATGACGGGGCCACGTATCACACAGGAATCGAGGACGCAGTACCCGTTCGCCGCTACCCAGACCTCGCCTTCGAACTCGCAGCCCACGAATCGGAGGCCGTTCGTCTCGAGGTACCTCGACCACTCGAAGAAACCGGCGCCGAACCTGCAACCGGAGAAATCGAAGAACGCCGGTTGGCCATTACGGACATGCACCTCACCCACGCTCTCCAGATCGCGCGCGGCGAAGCGGACGGTCATGGAAAGCGGCGCCGGCATAAACCAAAGCCCATCGAGAACGGGACGCTGGAAGCCAGGCTCGCCGAGGATTCCGATCAAGACGCTTGGGTAGGTGACTACCGGGGTCTCAGTGTACGCGCCGGCTCGGATGAGAACCGTATCGGGTCGCGCGTCAAGCGCCGCCTGAATTGTCGAAACATCGCTCGGGACGGTTAGACTCGACCCAAGAGCCGTTCCGATCATGCCAGCCACAAGAGCACAGGCAGCAACGAAGGCCGACGCGCCTCGAAGGCTCGCGCGACCGATGGTGCTCTGCATGGATTCACTCGGGTTCGTGGGCCACCGGGGCCCGAGGCGCCCACTTGACCCTCGTGCCATCCGTCTGGCAGCCACTCTGTAATTCACCGACGCTACGGGTGGTCGCGTCGATGACTTCGACCGCCGGCAGGGTCTTATCGCGAATTCGAAGCCGCACAAAATAGACGCCCGCTACCTTTCGGCCCCCGCGGCGCAGGATCTGGGGCATGGTGTGGGGAGTGGCCCTTCCCAGTCTCCCACAGCCGGGATCGTACGACTGAACTGGATCACGAGCGGACTTGTTGGCAGTGCCCGTGCCCGAGCCGCCGACGTGCCGCCCACGGACCGGCCAGACGCCGGCTACGCCGCCGCTTCCGCTGCATCGGGCGAAGCATCCGGGCCGCCCGCGCGGCCAGCACTCGCGGATGCAGTGGCGACGAGGTGTTCGTTTACGACGAGGAGCCACACACACAGAGTCAGAAGAAAGGGGGCGTAGGTGACGAGCGGGGAGCCGCTGGTGTTGGACGTCAGTCGCCAAATGCCCTGCGTTGCAAGCACCAGCCCCAGGACCAGGCGACCAGGGGCGCCATCGAAGGGCCTGGGTGAGAAGAACAATGGTGCTGGTGCCAGAACGACGAAGCCGTAGGCCATGGGCCGCGGCAGGAGAAGCACGTAAAGGAACACGGCCGTCATGATCCACCTGCGCGCGTCGCGACAAAGATACGCGTGGCGCAGGAGCGGCAGGCTGCAGGTGATCAGACCTGCGGCGTAGGCGATCCAGACGGCGGACGCCACGTGCTCGGCAGCGGTTCCCCTGAGGCCCGTCAGTTGAACCAGGAGTGTCGCAAGGCCAAGCGCGGACGGATTCGCTACTCCGTAACTGGTCGCGTCCGGAACATGGCCCCAGAAGGGGTGGTAATGCGCCGCTGGGCCGAATAGCGTCGGCCCGAAGACAATGACGCCGAGAATCGACAAGGCTGCAAGGAATCGCTTCGGGCTCGCGGTTGAGTTCGAAGTCGGTACGAGCAGCAGCAGCAGGAACGCTGCGGGGGCCAGCTTGAAACACGCGGCTGCCGCAATGAGCAGAGCAAAACGCATCCGCCACCCGGCCAGATAGCACGCGAAGGCCGCCCAGATGAGGCCGCATTCAAGAATGGCAACGTTGCCCGCGGCGAGATCCCATTGCGCCGAAGAGTTCCACCCGAACGTGGCAACGAGGGCCATCGAGAGGAGCGATGCCTCACGTGAGAACCACTTCCACCATGCCACGACGAGCACACCGAGGAGTCCGATCTTCCCCCACATCCACCACGCGGCGAAGGTTTTCGCGGGCAGGCTTGCGGCCGCGACAAACATGGGAAGCGTCACGGGCGGGTAGACGAAAGGAAAGACTCTCCGGCCGGCCAGCGCGGCAAGGTTTTCGGGCACATACGGGTCAAGGCCCTTCAAGACAGCGGAAGCCGCCAGCTGGTAGGTCTTGAGATCGCCCTGATGGATGAGATTCCGCTCCACGAATCCCAGCAGGAAGAGGGCGATAAGGGTGACGCCGACGACGTCGAGCGCAACGCCCACGAAGTCCGGCAGCCGGCGATTTAGCGCCCTTGGCAGTTGGAGCCCCAGGCCCTGAGTTTTCGTCACCGCTCCGTTATCGACCCGCCTTGTCCTCGAGTCCAGCGTCGCTCTCAGGGCACACAGCAGAACGGGGCGCCTCATCGAGGCGCCCCGTTTGCCACCGGCCCAGCCGGCGAGGAACCCGGTCGAGCGATATGCCCTACTGGGCGACGACCTCTCCGCAGGCCAGGAGCGCGCTGCCCTGCTGCACGGAGATGGAAGCGCCTCCGTCGACCGCGGGGACCGCCTGTGGCGGGAGGATGGTGTTGAAGTTGGCCCGCCCCGCGTTGTTGGCCGTGAACGTCATGATCTCCACGGCCACGCCCGAGCCACACGTCGTGCTGCCGATGTAGACCACCGAGGTGTACTCGGCGCCGGGCGTGAGGCCGCTGAGCGACTCGTGGATCCTCGCGTTCCCGCTCGACTCGATCTTGAAGTCGGCGCTGCCGGTGACGCCGGAGGCCGACAGCGAGGCGAGCGTTGCCGAGGCCGATTGGGGCTTCGCCGCGAATGCAGCCGCAGCGACGAGAAGCGCAACCATGACGATTGGAAGAATCAGGGGACGACGCATCACATACTCCTTGGGCTGGTCGTACCCCGTATGCCCTGACGAAGGGAACGTTAGCACGGCGGATGCGACTCCCAAAGCAAAACCACCGCTCCTCGGGCAAAGACCCGAGCGAACGCCTGTGAACCCCGTAGTTGCGGCTCAAGTAAAATCCGTCTATCCATCCCCCGCGTGAACATCCTCGTCCAGAAATACGGCGGCACGTCGGTGAACGGACCGGATCGCATCCGCGCCGTGGCCGCGCGCATCGCCGCCGCGCGCGCGGCGGGTCACGCGATGGTCGTGGTGGTGAGCGCCATGGGCGACACCACCGACGAGCTGATCGCGCTCGCCCACCAGGTCTCGCCACACCCGTCGCGCCGCGAGCTGGACATGCTGGTGACCACCGGCGAACGCGTGTCCATGGCGCTCGTGGCCATGGCGCTCAACGATCTGGGGGTGAACGCCATCTCGTTCACCGGCTCGCAGAGCGGCATCTTGACCGACGAGCGCCACGCGAGCGCGCGCATCGTGGGCGTGAAGCCGGATCGCATCCGTGCCGCGCTCGACGCCGGCCAGGTGGTGATCGTGGCCGGCTTCCAGGGCGTGTCGCCCAAGACCAAGGAGATCACCACGCTCGGCCGCGGCGGCAGCGACACCACGGCGGTGGCGCTCGCGGCGGCGCTCGGTCGCGTGCGCTGCGAGATCCTGACCGACGTGGACGGCGTCTACACCGCCGATCCGCGCGTGGCGCCGGCGGCGCGGCTCGTGCCGCACATGGGGTATCGTGCGTGCTCGGCGCTCGCGCACCTCGGCGGACGCGTGCTGCACGCGCGCTGCGTCGATCTCGCCGCGCGCGAGCGCGTGCCGATCGCGGTGCGCTCAGCGTTCCATGAAGCTCCCGGTACGGACATCGAGGAGGACCGCGTGGAAGCCCCGAAAGTGGAAGCGGTGACGCATCGCGCCGACATCTCGCTCGCGATCGCGGAGGGGAACGCGGGCGGCCGGGGCGAGGCGCGCGGCATCGTCGAGGCGGTGGCCGAGCAGTTCCCGGCGCTGGAGCTGGTGGCGCACGAGCAGGCCGACGCGACGCACGGCGCCATCGTGTGGATGGGCGCCCGGGACGACGTCGCGGCGCTGGAGAAGCAGTTCCGCGAGGTGCGCGGCCCTGGCGGCGAGTGGCGGCTGGACGTGGTGCACGACACCGCGTTTGTGTCGCTCGTCGGACTCGGGCTCGGCGCCGCAGAGGCCGCGCGAGCGGAGCGAGCGCTGGAGAAAGCCGGCGTGCCGCTGGTGGCGCTGCGCGTGACGCCGTCCGCGCTGGTGTTCCGCGTCGCCAACGCGCAGGCGAGCGACGCCGTGCGCGCGCTGCACGCGGCGTTCCTCGAGTAGCGCGCCGCTCAGAACGTGTCGCGCACGCTCTCGAGCGTCGGCACGCGCCCGGCGGCCACGCGATCGAGCGCTTCCGCGTACAGCCGGTCATAGCCGTCGGCGGCCACGCGCCAGCTCGAGTCGCGCGCCATGCCGTTCCGCTGCACGCGCGCCCACAGCGAGGCGTCGCCGTGAGTGGCGAGCGCTCGGCGCAACGCCATCACCATGGCGTCCGCCGTGTACGGCCCGAACGCAAAGCCGTTCCCCTCGCCCGTGATCGGGTCGAACTCGCGCACCGTGTCGGCGAGCCCGCCCGTGGCCCGCACCACCGGCACGGTGCCGTAGCGGAGCGAGTACATCTGGTTCAGGCCGCACGGCTCGTAGCGCGACGGCAT
>Ga0070685_10001666_pt1 | contig 11672 bp, 13 predicted proteins | sample KBSS13LmetaG_FD_65651 | JGI IMG/M metagenome (GOLD analysis project Ga0070685, IMG submission 65651) | Switchgrass rhizosphere microbial communities from Kellogg Biological Station, Michigan, USA - KBS S1-3L metaG | ecosystem: Host-associated > Plants > Roots > Rhizosphere ...
CAGTCGGCTCGAACTTCTCATTGAGGGAGTTCAGAGTGCCCTGTTGCATACCGAGCGTGAGAACGCCAAGCGGCACATCGAGTTGATTGCTGCGATTCGCGGGGAATCCGACATTTTGGGCAGACTCAATGCTCTGAAGTCGCGGCTGGCCAAGATCGCAAAGGCTCTCGCGACTCTGGACGAGAAAACATAACCAAACGAAAGTGAAATGTATGACCCCAATCGAAACATATGCGGCCAAGGTCGATGAAGCCTTTACCGCAATCGGTCAGACGGTGGATTCAATCGTAACCAGTGTCAACGGCGTGGCCGGTGACGTGGACCGCCTAAAGGCGACAATCAAAGCCCTACAGGACAGCGCCGGAACTGTGACGCCTGAAGACCAGGCGCTCCTGGACAAATCCGAAGCGGCTGTGAACGGGCTTGCCTCGCGCATGGCTGGCGTCAAAGAAGCCTTGGCTTCACTGGACGCGGCGACTGAGGAAGCGCCGAGTCCGTAATCCCCAACCCAAACGCGGCCCGTCTCGAAACTGGGGCGGGCTGCTCCAATCATTATGAAAACCCTATTTGCAGCAGTATTGCTCGCGCTGGCTTTGACCGCGCAGGCGCAGAACATCCCGTCATCGAAGGTCACGGCGAAGACCGCTAACCTGACGCTCATCCCGAAAGGTAATGGCAACGGTCAGTGGATCACTTGCCTTGAGAACAAAATCAAAACGGCCAACCAAAAGGATTTGCTCGTGACAGCCAGCCTTGAGATCGGTTTGTTCACATCGACTAAAGTTTCATCGAAGAATCTCGTGGACGACACCAGCGTTGGTCAGGCGGAAGTCGAAGTCAGAGTTCTCGTGGACGGCAAACCGGTTGAACCCGGCGTCGTGGTATTCGGACGGCGAACGCAGACGCTCACAGCGACTCTCGAAGGCGCAATCGGCTCATGCTTGATCACGACCACAAACCTTGATGGGACATTCTCGACCACGGTGAATCTTGAATGCGTCACTCCTGAGAACATCTCGCTCATCCTTGACAGCCTCCAGGCGACGAGCTTCAGCTTCATCGGCGTGGACATCGGACAGGGCGTTCACACAGTCAGCGTTCAGGCCCGGACCTCGACAATCGGAAGCGCGCAGATGGGATCGTATTCAGCCATCGCGTTCGTGGGCAAAGGCTCAATGTTTGTCGAATCAATCCGCTTGCGTAAAGGTGACGACGTGGTATTGGAAGTGCCTTAACGCTTAGCGCTCGTATGCTCGCCCCGTCATGGCGCAGGCTGTGGCGGGGTTTTCTTTGCCCTGCCCTCGACGCGAAGCAACTTCCCTTTCGCTGACCGCACGACGGTCTCGGTGCGGGTCTCTTTGTGATCCAAACCCCAGCCATAGGTAATCCGCTTGGCGTACGTCCCGTCGCTTCTTAGCTTGTAGCCTGTGAGGTCCACGCGGTAATGTCGGCTGGATTTGGGCTTTAGCGAGCGATTTCGTCGCAGGCCGGATCATCAACGGTGACTGCGAACCGGACGGTTTTGAGCCCGAACTCGTTGTCCGTCTGGGGCGCGTCTCGTGGATAGGGCACTGTTTACGAGCCATTGAACCCGGTGCTTCGAATGAAGCAAACTGCGACGATTCTATCTGAGTGAAAGGACTGATCTTAGCGGGGGGCACAGGCAGCCGATTGTGGCCGGCAACCATCGCCGTCTCCAAGCAGTTGCTGAATTGCGCAGGCCGACCTTTGATATTTTTTCCCCTCGTTACGCTCATGGAGGCAGGCATCCGCGAGATCTGCATCATCACCATGCCGCACGAGACCGAACGGTTCATTCGACTCTTCGGCGACGGCCGGCAATGGGGCATGCACATCGAATACCGGAAGCAGCCGGAGCCGAAAGGCATCGCCGAAGCTTTTATTCTCGGGAAGAGCTTCATTGGGCGCGACGCCGTGACGCTGATTCTGGGCGACAACATCTTCATCGGGGATTCGATCCAGATCCACAGCCGCCAGATTTCCGGACGCCCATGCGGTGCCGACATACTGGCCGTGCGCGTCGCCAATCCGAAACGCTACGGCGTGGTCACATTCGGCGTAAGCGGCACAGTCGATTCCGTGCGCGAGAAGCCGAAGTTCTCCAGCAGCAAGTGGGCGATCCCCGGGCTGTACTCGTTCGCTCCGTCCGTCGTTGAAATCGCTCAGGAACTCAAGCCGTCGGCCAGGGGCGAACTTGAGATCGTGGACGTCATTGAGGAGTTCCGCAGACGCGGCCAGCTTCGGGCGCACAAACTTCCGCGGTCAGTGATCTGGATGGACGCCGGAACGCCCAGCGATCTGATGGAAGCGACCTGCCTTGTTCATGCCATAGAAAAACGGACTGGAACCGTAATCGGCTCTCCAGAAATCGCAGCGCTGAACAACGAGTGGATCGACAAGGATCAGTTCAAGGAACTCCTTCGGCAGATGCCGGAGTGCGAATACAAGGACAAGCTCAGCTCACAACCGCACTGAGACAAGTTCTGACGCCGAGCCTGTCTTTGGCGACCAAAAATCCGATACCTCGAACATGCACTCTGCAGACACGGCATAACTCAACGAGTCGAAGACGTGCTTGTGCTCGCTCCGTTCCACCGGATCGAGCTTCGTCTTGCCTCTTCGAAGGTTCCCAAACATGGCGATGGTCCGGACGCACCGCGCAGAGATGAAGATCCGGTTCTGGAACAGGAGCCGGTGCAGAATGTCCACGCGCTTGTAGATGCTGCCTTTCCCCTTCGGCGCAGCCATGAGCATGATCCGCCCGCCGCTGGCGACCGAGATGACGCTGTGATCGTACCCGCCCAGGCCCGCGCGGAACTGGTCGAAGGAGCTGGTGTCCGACCAATGCTTCCATTCGAGCGGATTGGTGTGGCAATTCTCGCGAATGTACTTCTCCCAAAAATCCATGCGCTCGACGAACGCCTCGGTGAAGTCCGTGATCGGCACCGGCGTGTTGATCGCCACCAGTTCGTCGAGCACCAGGAAGATGCTCTGGATGTGGCTGCCGCCGACCTTCTCGATGATGTGCGCCGAGTGGTTTTTTGAACCCGGATCCCAGCCGGTGAGGAGAGTCGAGCAGGTGTCCGTTGGCAGCAGGATCTCCGACTTCTCCTCCTCGAACGCGTCCAGCTTGCCGAGTACGTGAGTGTCGGCCATGTAGACGTCGGCGAAGATGCCGTCTTCTGTGCGGCGTTTCCAGAGGCCCAGATAATATCGGTCGTAGAGGTTTCGGTCGTGTGCGTGGCGGGCGGCGATGCCTTGTTTTTCATCGTCGCTAATAAACGGGTTATCATCGAGCGTGATGCTGATCGCGTTGTACTTCTTTTGCTCGCTCGGATACGGGTGGTTTTCCGCCAGCCGCTCAGTATAAAAGAGTTTGTAGATCCAAGATTCTTCGCCCTCCTCCGATGGATTACTATCCGAGAGCCACATGTGGGATTCTGGCGGAAGGTGGGGCATCCGGAGTTGTTCGCTCGTAATTGTGAAGATGATTCTGTTCTGGAAGTTTGAAAGTTCCGAAAAAAAAACATCGAAAAGCGAGTCGAACGAACAGCGGCCTCGACATCGAAGTCGTAATCCAACGAGTGCAATTGAATCCTGGATTTTCCACCGTGCATGTTCGAAACGTCCAAATACATCAAGCGAGTTGCTCCATCTATTCGTGGCCCGTTCAGCACCTTGAAACCGAAATTTCCATCCACCCATTCTGGGATGATCGATTCGACGAGATCCGTCATGATGCCGCCTTGCTCCGCGGATTTACGCGTGCGCGCGAACAACGCAACTCGTGCCATCGGGGTCTCCCAACAGTGACGAAGCAGGCGATGAAGACAGGCCAAGGACTTTCCTGATCTGCGGGGACCTGCAACTAGAAGGTACCGATGATAGTCATTGAACACCTCGCACTGTTTTGGCGAGAGGCGTGGCTGCCAATGTCCGTCACTCGATAAGGGCACTTGTCAAAACCGAAAAAGTTTGAGAATATCGCGGCGGTCGCTGGAGCGAAACTTCCAGCAACCGCCACTAACAAAACGTTGAAAGACCAACGCCATGTCTGCCGCGAAGCCTACGCCTGAAAGTTTAACAGCAACAACTTTTATTTACGCCCTGGCCGATCCGCGCACCAGAGAGATCCGGTACATCGGGAAGGCGGATAAACCAAAGATTCGGTTTGATCGACACGTCGATGATGCAAAAGCAAAGCGCGAAAAGTGTTACAAATCGAATTGGATTCGATCACTTCTCGCCAAAGGACTTCGCCCTGTTCTCCAGATTATTGACGAAGTTCTCCGCACCGAATGGCAGGCAGCGGAAGCGGCATACATTCAATTCTACCGCGATGAAGGATGCCCGCTCGTGAATGTACTGTCTGGAGGCGAGGGATCAGGATCGGGGCCGCTGAATCATTTCTACGGCAAGAAGCATTCGCCAGAAGCGGTTGTAAAAATGAGTGTGGCAGGCTTAAAAAGAGGTCCGCCGCGAGTCCCAAACGCCGCCCGCGCAAGGGGTGAAAGGCACTACCTTTCTGGCAAGCATTTGGCACCTGATACTAAAAAGAAGCTCAGTGCTGCGTTGAGCGGTGAAAGGCATCCGCATTTTGGCAAGCCGAAACCTCCGGAAGTTCGCGCTAAAATCAGTGCATCTCTAAAAGGTGAAAAGCATTTTCATTTCGGAAAGAAAAACACACCGGAGGCGCGTGCTAAAATGAGCGCAGCCTTGAAGGGGCGAATATTTACGCCGGAGCACCGGAGGAAGTTACTGGAAGCGGCTGCCCGAAGACGAGCTGAACGCGCACGCCCTTCTGCCGGTCAACTCACGCTGGCGTTGTAACTCATTCATTGACTTCCCTGCTCAATAAGCGGATTTTTCGAAGGCGTGAACAGAAAACTCCACCGGAGGCTCCTATGGATCTAGGCTACAAACCAGAACCGCCCGAAGAACCGGTGCCGACCAGCGAGAAGACGCCAGAGACGCGGTACCCGTCCCTCAATCTGGAGAACGGCAGCGTGGACGCGCTCAAGGGCGATCATCAATGTGCAGTCGGCGATGAGTACTACGCCGACGGCGTGCGACTGCGCGTCAAGAGCGTTGAGGATTCGGAGTATGGGAAGCGGCTCTCGTTCGACGTTCTCTCCATCGACGACTTCGAACCGACGGAAGCGGAGCCTGGCGAAGAGGATGAACCGCCAGATTCGGGAAAGAAATCCAAATCCTCAAAAGCCCTCCGCTACGCTGATTGAATGCCGTGGGTCCGACCACCCCAAGTCCTGGTGAAGATGCGTCGCGTGGAGAAGCGCGAGGGCGATCCGGATGATTACCTCGTTCTGCTCCTGGCCGGCCGTTATCTGCGCCCGAAGCTCAAGGGCAAGGTCTACATGCTCTGCGAAGTGCAGCGGACGATCCCGGGCATGTTCAAGCTGCACGACACGCTGCGCCCGGTGAAACTTGTTCTGAAGGTTTATGCGAAGATTCCGCCGAAGAACCTCGAAGCCGAGCGCGAACGCCAGCAATACCAACGCCTGCTCAAAGGGCAACTGAGTTTCACGAAATAATCATGAGCGAACACGACAAACGCAAGTTGGAACCCTGGGTTAGAATGGCCAGGCGCTTCCACGCTGTCTATCGCGAGCGTTACAGCAAGGAAACCTCGGTGCATCAATTCGAGGATTGGATCAAAGAAGCCTGCCTCAACTATGCCAAACAGCAGAGTGATGCTGTTGCCGACGCGCAGCGCGAGATCGAACGATTGCAATCCGAAGTGCGCGAACTCAGAGATGTCATTCGGAGAGGGGCGGCTGAGTCCGTTGAGAGTCAATGATCGATCTTCAAATCCTCGAAAAGCACGGCGTCACAGTGGAAGCCTTGAAGAAGCTTTTCACCGCTGACGACGAGAAGAACGAGGGCAAGAAGGAGCTGGTCAATCTCATCCGGTCACGCATCAACGAGGGCATTACAAAAAGTCTTCGCGAGTCCCGGCATTGGTGGAGTCTGGACCAAGCTTTCGATTGTCCGTTTTATCAGATCACGCCGACGCTGGTGAAGTCGCTGATGAGCAAGAAACCGGACGATGCTGGTGTGCTCAGGGCCATGGAAGACTGGGGCCTCACCCACCTCATCCGCGAGGAAAAGGATGCCCGGGGTAACGTCACCAGCAAGACAATCGATCTGCCGGCGTTCTTCCAGATCCTCGTCCCGGTCGCCAAAGCGTACGTCATCATTCGTACGGCCAAGATTTTCAATGATCGCAACGTCTATCCCCTGTTCAAATTCGAGCCCGCGCAGCTCACGCTGAAATCAAAGGCGCGCTGCGACGTCATCACCGATCGCGTGCAGAAGATGACCAGCCAGTACGGTTACGTCGCCATCATGCGCCAGGCGATCATGACCAAGAACATTTACGGGACGTGCCTCATGTTTCCGTCCGAATGCTGGCACAGCGAGAAGCAGTTGAACGAGGGCGATGACGGCAAGGAAACCGAGAAGGTCGTCAAGGAAGGGTTGCGCTACAATCTGCCGCATCCGTCCCGGGTGTTTTGGGATTTGAATTATCGGCTAGGCACGTTCAACAGCGACACTGGCTGCACCTACGGCGGTTACTGGAGCGTGACGCGTTACGGGGACATCAAGGACAACGATCAATATTGGAACACGGACAAGATCTCCTATGGCACGAATTGGATGAACGCCTATCCGAACTTCTTTGCCACGGTGTATCCGTGCGTCTGCAAGTTTCCGTCGCAATCCGTCGCGAAGACCGGAGGGAGCGCGACATCAGGCCAGCAGCCGATTGCCGGCGCCGGGGCCATGGACCGTGAATCCGCCGCAGGTTTTTACGCCGCCGCCGAGCACGATATGGCGGTGACGCGCACGGAGTTGTTCATGAAGTTCAAGCCCAAGAAATACGGCATCGGCGATTACGATTATCCGGTCTGGCATCGGCTCGTCGTCGTGAACGAGAGCACGGTGATCTACGCCGAACCGCTCGCTTACTCGCCGATCACCTATCGCGGGTACGACGCGCATGAGGAGCGTGAACTGAACTCCTCGCTGGTGCTTGAAGCCCTGCCGTTCCAGGATCACCTGAGCAACCTCCTTAGCCAACACCTCCTCACCATCAAGCAGAATCTCTTGTCCGTGGTTTTCGCCAATGAAGACGCAATCGGCGAGGGGAACATGAAGAAGCTGCAGAACCTCGGCCAGAAGCTTTACATGGAGGTGAACTTCATCCCCTACTCCTCGCGCAAAGCGATGATGGCGGGGAAGGATTTCAAGGAGGCGTTCTTCCCGGTGAACTTTCCGCGTCTGGACACCACAGCGATCCTGGCCGGAGTCCGGATCATGCTGGATATGCTCGAGCGGATTCTGGTCATGTCCTCGCAGGAGATCGGTGCCGCTGCCCCGCACGAGCAGACCGCCGAAGAGACGCGCGTCATTCAGCAGTCCACGAGCAACCGGCTCAACTTCACGGCCTCGTACGATGATGATGCGGATCTCGCGTGGAAGAAGCAGCTTTACGACGCGCTCATGGCCTATGGCGAAGACGAGATGTACGGCCAGATCGATGGCGATGAGAACTCTGACGTTGTGAAGGCTCTCAAGGAAATGGGCTTCACGGTCGCTGAGAAAGGCGATCCGAACCGCAACACGAAGACGGTGGTCAAAGGGAGCAAGACGGCGCTTGAGTACGAGGACTTCGCCAGCACGCGGGATTCATCGGAGCGCATCAACAACGTCGCGCTCGCCAATGCGATGACGCAATTGCTCCAAGTCGTTCTGGCCAACCCCGCCATGTTCGCGGCAATCGGGCCGGCGCAGGCGCTAAAGATGGTGAACACCATCGCGGACTTCGCGGGATTCTATAAGGATGCGTTCGAGCTGAAGGTTATGCCGGGAGGCACGCCGGAGGAGCAGAACCAGAAGGCGCAGGAACAGGTCGGTGGTATGCTGGCTCAATTGAAGCAGGTTCTCGAACAGGAGATGCAGCAGGTCGTTGGCGCGGCCACACAGCCATTGGCACAGGCCGTGGAACAGATCGCAAGACAGATCCAACAGCTCGGACAGGCCACAGCGCAGACAGGGCAGCAAGTCCAAGGTCTCACCCAAGTACTGCCACAGATGCAGCAGGCCACCGCAGCCGCGTTCCAGAAGATCGGCCAGAAGGATGGCGAACAGGATGCCGCAATTCAGAAGATCATGCAGATTCTCAGCGTCGCTATGGGCGGAGCCGCACCCGGAGGCCAGCCGCCGCAATCGCCGCCGGAACCAGTTTTACAACCAAACTAAGCCATGAATATCGAACAAACCAAATGCGATCATTGCGGAAAGCTCCACAATACCCCAGGCAAAAATACCCCAGGCAAAAATTTCAGCTTGCAAGATCATGGTCTTGTGTCAGTCCAGCTAGATGCAGAATTCTGCTACACAGGCGTGGTCTACAAAAGAACAGCAGAAGAAATTCTGATGGCTAAAAATAGGTATCCGAAATCTTGGGGCAGGCATTTCTTCGACTTTTGCAATGAGGACTGCTTGCGCGAATACCTAGTCAAGAAAAAGGAAGCTCAGGACGAAGTGGAACGAACGCGTTCAGTCGAAGAACCGCCGCAACCACCAGTCGAACAACCGCTACAACCCGCATGAAGCTCGCAGAATTGGAAGCAGAGCTACTTAGGCGAGTTGAGGACGGGACATATTCCACGGCTCCGATTCCATTGGCAGAAGCCGACGGCGTCATGTTCCTTTGCCCTGGATGCTATCGCAGGAACGGCGGCAAAGTGGGGACGCACTCGATACTCTGTTGGTTTGTTGGGCGTATCCCTGACGATGTATCGCCACGGCCCGGGCGTTGGGTTCCTGCGGGTAATTCAATCGATGATCTGACGTTTGTCGGACCTGCGGCTGCCAGCGTCCAAATTACTGGCGGTTGCAACTGGCACGGCTTTATCAAGAATGGAGAAGCAATCGACGCATGAAATTCAACGCCATCCTTCTGGAGCCCGAACGCCAAGGCAGCTTCGTCAAATGGTGGACGGACGCCCAGCGCGAAACCCTCTTCGCTCAGCTTGAGAAATGGCGCCAGATCGCCCTGCTTGAAGCCGCCGATCTGCGGTCAAAGGACATGTCCAGCTCGGACATGGAGACCTTCTCCAAGGAAAAGCTCCAGGAAGCCGAAAAGTTCCAGATTGCCTTGGACGTGCTGAAAGGGGTAGATACGCAGCAGTTGATTGCGAGAATCGAACTATGAAGCCATTCCAGCAGCGCGTGGTCGAAGAGAAGGCGGCTCTGGACGATAAGCTTTCCAGGCTGCGCCCCTTCGTCGATGGCGAAACATTCAAGAATCTGCCAGTCGAGGAGCAGGATCGGATGAAGCGACAACTGCACATCATGGGGGAATACTCCATCGTTCTCGGGGAGCGCATCGAGGCATTTGAATGAACCGTCGTTCCTTTCTCCGCAACTCCGCTCTGGCCCTATTCGGGTTCACGGTGCTGCCGCCTGCGGAGACGTATCAGAGGGTTTGGCGGGCGACGAAGGCACCGGTTCAAATGATCACTTTCTGGACGCAGACGGCCAGGGCTTCCTATTGTTTCGATCAAGAGTACCTGCGCATGCAGGACATGATTCAAAAGCCCACTGGAGTCCCGACGGAGTTCTTTAGTCATCAGACTAAAATTAGCCTTCAGTATAACTCGATCTAAATATGGCAGTCGAAACTCCTCCCGCCCCCGTCCGAGACATCGGCAAAACTCCTACCCTGCTCGAAACCATCTCGTCCCAGATGGACATCACCGGTGCGCCGGTCATCTCCGCGCGATCCTTGCCGTCCCCGATCAAGAGCGACGGCGAGCCAACGTCCAAGCCGAAGAAGGGGGAAGAGAAACCCAAGCCGGAGCCCGAGAAACCAAAGGGCGAAGAGGGCAAGAAGACCGCCGAGGAGCAGGAACGCGAGCAGCAGGACGAATGGAAGAAGGCTGGGGAAAGCGTTGCCGACAAGTTGTTCAGGAAAACCGCGAAGCCGAAGGAAGAGAAGAAGCCCGAGCCGGAAAAGCCAGAACCCGAGAAGCCCAAAGGTGAAGAGGGAGAGAAGTCGAAACCGAAGACCGAGGAGAAACCAGCCCCACGAAGACGAGCCAGTGAAGCCGAGATTACCGAGCGCGCCGCGGCTGCCGCTGCCGAAGCTGCCACCAAAGCCGTTTCAAAAGCCATGCCGCGGCCTGAAACGAAACCAGATCCGGCCGCGATAAAGGATCCATCCGAATCCCTTTCCAGCGCCGAGCAACGGCAATACGTAGTCTACAAGGAGCTGGAGGCATCGCAGCCTGATCGCTACAAAGGCGTCACTGCCCGGTACCTGAACTCGCTCAAGGAGACCCAGGACTACGTCAAGACCTGGTCGAAGGAGCACCCGGGCGAAGCGTTCAATCCCGACGACGAAACGCATGACGCTTTCTTCGAACGCGTGGAGCCCAAGGTCGATGAGGACGATTGGGTGGATGCCAAGGCCAACATTCGCGCGCGCGAGATCTCGTCCAAGGCCATCGCGCCGGTGAACGAGAAGCTGGAGGAGATGGAACGCGAACGTGCCCGGGCAGTCCTGGCCCCGCTCGTCGAACAGAAGAGTCTGGAGGCGGTGCATACGCTCCTGAACGAGTTCGACCCTGCCGTGGCCGAAGCGATCCGGAAGCCCGATGGGATCAAGGAACTGGAGCAAAAGGATCCGATCACGACCGCCGTGCTCAACCAGATGGCCAACGCCGTCAGTTCATTGGCCGGCGAGATCGTGCGCCTGGAAGATCCCAAGGCCGGAGTGAACTTCGATTCCAAGAACCAGCAGCACCGCGAGCTGGCCGACTTCATCATCGGCCAGGAAAAGCGTATCGCAGCTCTGCCTCCGCACGAGCGCACGCACGAAGGCCGGTCGTTCATCGATCGCCGGTCGTGGCTGGCCCTGCCGCAAGAGGAACGCTCTGGCTACTGGTATCTCACCGCCGATCACGTCATCTATCTTCTGGCGCAGAAATACGCCGTTGAAGCCAAAAGAATTCGCGATAAAGCGATCTCCGAGTTCAACGCAACCGCCGAACGCATGGGTTACAAGAAGATTGAGACCGGCAAACCCGACGGGGATAAGAAACCGGAGAAGAAAGCGGAAACCGCTCCGGCAAAGCCGACTGTGAATTCCCCGGAGGCAATCTCAAAGACCAGCGTGAATACAACCGGCACAGGCGGCACTAAAGGAACACCCTCCGAAGGCGAGGTCATTATCGGAAAACTGTTCCATACCCTAAAGTCTTGACAGCAGGCGGCGCACTGAAGCGCCGGCTGAACTAACGTCAAGACTTTATGGCTATCGCTGCAAATATCTTTTCCACATCAACAAGCGGGCGCTGTCTCCCCGCCATCGGTACCTCCCTCTCGTCCTGCGGCACGCTGACCAAGTGCGACATCGTCACAGCTACACCGACGGTCCTTGCCAGCATCTTCACCGATGGTTCCGGAAATTTTCGGGACATGAGTTCATTGCTGGCAACCCAGTTGGAACTCAAGATGTGCGGCAGCCGGGTGAACGGCCTCTATGACCTGCTCATGGCCAATGCCCGGCCGATGGGCAAGCTCGTCAATAAACAGACCATCCGCGGCGATTACGACGAAAT
>Ga0070685_10001668_pt1 | contig 11663 bp, 11 predicted proteins | sample KBSS13LmetaG_FD_65651 | JGI IMG/M metagenome (GOLD analysis project Ga0070685, IMG submission 65651) | Switchgrass rhizosphere microbial communities from Kellogg Biological Station, Michigan, USA - KBS S1-3L metaG | ecosystem: Host-associated > Plants > Roots > Rhizosphere ...
TGGCCGCATCGTCGGACGAATAGGCCGACACGCCGCGCGCCAGCACGGCGCCGTCCGGATCGGTCACGCTCACCGCATCGCCCCGCTCGAAGCGGCCCGACACGGCGGTGACACCCGCAGCAAGCAGCGACTTGCCCGCCTTCAGCGCCTTGGCCGCGCCGGCATCGACCTTCACCGAGCCCGCAGGCTTCAGCGCCCCAGCCAACCATTGCCGCCGCGCTGTCTCTGGCGAGATCTCCGGCAGGAACCACGTCGCGCGCGCGCCCGACGCCACGGCCGCGATCGGCCCCGCATCGTTGACACCGAGGGTGATGGCTGTTGCGCATCCCGCCGTCATCGCAATCCGCGCCGCGTCCAGCTTGGTCGCCATGCCGCCCGAGCCTACGCCAGCAGCCGCATTCGATCCGCCCGCCATCGCCACGATCTCCGGCGTGATCCGCCGCACCTCCGGGATATGCTTCGCGCCGGGATTGCCGCGAGGATCGGCATCATAGAGCCCGTCTATGTCGGACAAAAGCACCAGCACATCCGCGCCCAGCATCTGCGCCACGCGCGCAGCGAGCCGGTCATTGTCGCCGTAGCGGATCTCCTCGGTCGCCACCGTGTCGTTCTCGTTGACGATCGGAATGGCGCCGCGCTCCAGCAGCGTCTCCAGCGTCGAGCGCGCATTGAGCCAGCGCCGTCTCTGTTCCGTGTCGTAGAAGGTGAGCAGCGCCTGCGCCACCGGCGCATTGTGCTTCGCGAGAGCATCCTCCCACGCCCGCATCAGCTTGAGCTGCCCTGCCGCAGCCGCTGCCTGCTTCTCCTCGAGCCGCAGCTTGCCCGGCTTGAACCCCAGCGCCCTTCGCCCCAGCGCCACGGCGCCGGAGGAGACGATAACAATCGCCTTGCCCTGTTCCCGCAGCTTCGCCGCATCGGCAGCCAGCGCCGCAAACCGCGCCAGATGCGGCAGCCCGCTCTCCTGGTCGATCAGCAGCGAGGACCCGACCTTGATGACAACGCGGCGAGCGAAGGCCAAAGGAGACGCAGCAAGAGGGGAGGTCACGGCGTCCACCCTTCGGACTTCTCCTCCGGCGTCTGGGTCGCCTCGATCTCGGCTTCGCGCTGGGCCTGCTTGTCGGCGCGGATGATTTCGAACAGCTTTTGCACTGTCTCCGGCACGCCCTTCTGAGCCGCACCCGAGATGCGAAGCGGCGTCGACTTGCACGCCTTTTTCAGCTGCCTGGCCTTCTCGGAGATTTCCTCCTTGGTCATGGCGTCGATCTTGTTCAGCGCCACGATCTCCGGCTTGTCGGCGAGGCCCCCGCCATATTTTTCCAGCTCGCCGCGGATCACACGATACGCCTCCGCCACATCATCCTGCGTGCCGTCGACAAGGTGCAGCAGAACCGAGCAGCGCTCGACATGTCCGAGGAAGCGCGTGCCAACGCCCGCGCCTTCAGCCGCGCCCTCGATCAGGCCGGGAATGTCGGCCAGCACAAAGCTCGCGCCCGTGCCCAGCGTCACCACGCCGAGGTTCGGCACCAGCGTCGTGAACGGATAGTCCGCGATCTTGGGCTTGGCCGCACTCACGGCGGCAAGGAAGGTCGACTTGCCCGCATTCGGCATGCCGAGCAGGCCTGCATCTGCGATCAGCTTGAGGCGCAGCCAGATCACCCGCTCCTCGCCGGGATGGCCCGGGTTGAACCGCCGCGGCGCCTGGTTTGTCGACGACTTGAATTGAGAGTTCCCCCAGCCGCCCGATCCGCCCTTGGCGAGCAGATGCCTGTCGCCGAGATTCTCGAGGTCGCAGATCAGGGTCTCCTGATCCTCCTCGAACACCTGCGTGCCGCGCGGCACTCTCAGCACCAGCGTCGGCGCGTCTGCGCCCGTGCGATTCTTGCCGGCGCCGCCGCCGCCGCGATCCGCGGTGTAATGCTGCTGGAAGCGATAATCGATCAGCGTGTTGAGGCCGTCGACCGCTTCGATGATCACATCGCCGCCGCGCCCGCCATCCCCGCCATCGGGACCGCCGAACGGAATGAACTTCTCACGCCGGAACGAGGCGCAGCCATTACCGCCCGCGCCGCTCTGAATGTAGACCTTGCACTGATCGAGGAATTTCATCGTGCTTTCGTCCTCGATTTCGCCTTCGCAGGCGTCGCCGCTTTTTTGGCCGCCGGCTTGTCGGCTTTTTTCGCGCTGACCTTGAGCCGCATCAATGGACGCCCCGCCTTGCGCTCCAGCACGGTCTCGAATCCCGCGCGCTCGAATATGCGCTTGGGGCCGACGCACATGCCTACCGGCGAGCGCTTGTCCTCGTCGTTCATCGGGCACGCCTCAAGCCGGCTCGCGCCGCCCTTTCTCGCAAGCTCGATCCCCGCGTCCAGCAGGTCCGCTGTGAGGCCCTGCTTGCGATGCCCGGAGCGGACGAAGAAACAGCTCGCGCCCCAGCATGCGGGATCGGCTGCATCCGCCTCGGCTTCGACCGCGGAAGATTTGCGGCCCTTGTTCCAGTCCGGCGTCATCGAGCGTGGCGCCACGGCCAGCCAGCCGACAGGCTTGCCGTCCTGGTAGGCGAGGATGCCCGGCGCGACGCCGTCCTTCTTTCCCTGCTTCACCAGCTGCTGGAACATCTGGCGGCGCTGCGGCCCCTTGAACTCGCGGAGCTCTGCGCCGGTTAGCCGCGTGACCATGCACCAGCAATTGCGCGTCATCGAATCCGTCTCGAACAGGGCGACAAGGTCGTCCCAGCGGTCAGGCGTCAGCGGATGAAAGCTCGTCTCGGGCATGGTCTAATGAGGCCGGTGTTCACAGGCCAACTTAACCCCAGCCGCGCCCTCCGGCCACACATAACGCTCGCCGATGCCGGTCGCCTGCCGCGCCAGGCCGAAGAGCTCGGCTGACCCGGTGCGCTTGAAGCCCAGCTTGCTCAGGACGCGTCCGGAGGCCGGGTTGTCGGCGAAGTGGCCCGCGAGGAACACCTTCGCGCCCAGCTGATCACGCGCCCAGTCCATCACGGACCGCGCCGCTTCCGAGGCATAGCCCAGGCCCCAATAGGGCAGGCCGAACCAGTAGCCGATCTCGTAAGCGCCATCCGGAGTGTCGCCTGCACGGTGAACGCCGACACATCCGACGAGCCCGTCGATCGGCGCCGTCACGGCGAACGGAAAATCCCCGCCGCGCGCGCGGTCAGCGCCTTGGCGGGCGATCCACTCGTGCGCCGCGGCCAGCGAATAGGGATGGGGCACGCGCCCGCACATCTTCGCGACGTCGTAATCGCCCGCCAGGTAGGCCAGCCGCGCGGCGTCAGCCTCGGTGAAAGGCCGCAAGGTCAGTCTCGGTGTCTGTATCGTCAGCAGCATGTGGATCCCCTTATCCCATTTCTTTTGGGTTCCCGTCTTCGCGGGTGTGGGTCAGGGGAGGGGGACATGAAAAAGGGGAGGCGGTCCGCCTCCCCTGATCTCTTGTCAGGTTCGGACCGCTGCCTTTTGGCGAAGCGATCCGGACATGAAATCCTGACCGCTATTTCGCCGGTTTGTCGGACGGGATGATCGAAACGAACATCCGGCCGCGGGCGCCTTCCTTGAACGTGACCTTGCCGGTCTCGGTTGCGAAGAGCGTGTGGTCGCGGCCAAGGCCGACATTGGTTCCCGGGTGGAACTGGGTGCCGCGCTGGCGCACGATGATGTTGCCGGCCAGCACGTCCTCGCCGCCGAACCGCTTCACGCCGAGGCGTTTGGAGTTCGAGTCACGGCCGTTGCGCGAAGAGCCGCCTGATTTCTTGTGGGCCATGAAGCCCTCCTTCGTCCGTTGCAGCCGGGGCTGCGTCTCATCCTAGGCCCTTCCGGGCCGAACCTTACCTGGCAGCGGCTTTCTTGGCCGGGGCCTTTTTCGCCGCCGGCTTCCTGGCGGGCTTGGCTTCGGCTTCCGTCTTGGCCTTGGCCGTCTTCTTCTCGGTCGCCCCGCCCTTGGCGAGAATGTCCGTGATCTTGATCACCGTCTGCTGCTGGCGATGTCCCAGCTTCCGGCGGTAGGTGTTCCGCGGCTTCTTCTTGTAGGTGATGACCTTGGCCGAGCGGGTCTGTTCGACCACTTCGCCGACAACCTGGGCGCCGGAGATGAGGGGCGCGCCGGTATTGATGTTGTCGCCATCACCGATCATCAGCACTTCGCCGAACACCAGCGTGTCGCCGGGCTCGCCTTCGAGCTTCTCGATAATGATCTTCTGGTCGGCGGCGACCCGGTACTGTTTTCCGCCCGTCTTGATGACCGCGAACATCGCAAAATCTCTTGTGTTTTCAGGGGGTCTTGCGACCAAATCCTTCGCCGCCCGCAGAAGCCTGCAGGCAGGGAGCGCGCATATAGACGTGTGCGCCTATGCCTGTCAAACGCCAGCAGCCAGAATCTGCGGTTTATAAAGAACGGCGCGTACTACCAGCGCAATACCAGCCGTCCTACCGCCGCGCCTACCACCGCGCATACCGCAATCGCCAGCGGATACCACATCGCCACAAAGGCCGCCGAATCCACCGGGCAGGTGAGCGCATACGCCATCGCCGCAACCGCCCCCGCCAATACTCCCGCCGCCATCCCCGCCAGTGCGGGCCGCGTCGGCGCCTGCTTGCGCAGCCAGAAGAACAGGGCAACCGCCGAGGGCGCCGCCATCGTCGGGATCACTACTGCGCAGATTGGAAAGCCCCCGCCGGTGAAGGCCCGCATGCGCTCGCCGTCTGCGATGCTGGCAAGGGATCCACCCACCGTCATTGCGCAGCCGACCAGAAGCACGCCAAGCAGCGGCAGCCACGCGCCTGCGCCCTGTCCGGGCCGCGAGAGGCGCAGCAGCAGGGGCGCAGCCGTCAGTGCGAACATCAGCGACAGGCCAACCTTGGCCGCCACCCACGGAACGTGCTGTTCAAATCCCGGACGCGCGCCGGCCACGACCAGGATCGCCAGCACGGAATAAGCAAGGGCCGCGGCGATCGAGATCGCCAACCACGCCTTCATCGGCGGACCCTTCACCTTCGGATCACGCGAGAGCGTCTGGATCAGCGCATCGGTTTCCATCAACCTTCTCCATCCTTCACGGACTTCGACAGTTTCTTCAGCCCTCGGTGCACCGAGACCTTCACGTCGGACTCGCTGAGGCCGGTCCGCTCCGCCGCCTCGCGCACCGACAACTCCTCGAGCTTCACCAGCCGGATCGTGTCCCGCTGTTTTTCCGGAAGCTGTCCGAGCAATGTCTCGACATCGGCCGAAGCCGTCGCATCGCCTTCGGTAGAGAACAGCGCCGTTTCGTCCTCGATGGGCACGGCCACGCCCCGGCGCCTGGCGCGGCGGAGGTAGTCGATCAGCTTGTACTGCGCGATGGCATAGACCCAGGCGGTCAACCTTTGGGAAACGTCGAACGTCCCGCGCTTCGAATGAATTGCCAGCAACACGTCCTGCACCAGGTCCTCGGCTTCATGCGGCTGGCGATACAGCCGCCTTGCGAAATAGCTCCGCAGCGCTGCGGCCAGCTGTTTCAGCAAGGCCGAATAGGCCGGCGAGTCCCCCGCCAGGCCCCGAACCATCAGCGCGTGCAACGCTGCTTCTTCCATCAATTCGGCCTGCGTTGAGCCAGCGTTTCCGGGGCTTTCCAGCGTATTCGGTGCATCTGACGCGCCGGTTACAGTCACGATGCGAAAAAACTATTTGTCCGCCGAGCGTAACCTCTGCGAGCCTCTATGCGAACTCCCCGGTGAAGTTAACAAGGGACGCCGCACATGACCGCCGCAACCGCCGTCGCAAAGATCGACTTCGCCGCCCTCGCCGGGAAATGGGTTCCCGCGGGCCTCACCGTCTTCGCCAGCGCCGTCTTCCTCGACAGCCTGCGCTTCAAATTCACCGACCACGTCAACACGCAGGAAATTTTCGGTGCCCTCGACGCCTGGGCCGCCAGCCTCGGCGCCCCCGGCCTCTTCGCCCACACCGGCCTCTTCAGCCAGTATGTCATCGGCTCGGCCGAGCTGGTCGCGAGCACGCTTCTCCTCATCGGCCTCACGATGCGCTTCCGCCCGCTCTCCGTCGTTGGAGCGCTTGTCGGCCTCGCCGTGATGACCGGCGCCATCTCGTTCCATCTGTTCACGCCCTTGGGCGTCGATCCCAACCACAATGGCGGCGGGCTGTTCATGGCCGCTTGCGGCGTGTGGCTCTCGATGGTCACGATCCTGATCCTGCGCCGCAAGGTGCTTATCCGGCTTCTCGTCGGCCTCGCCAGCATCCTTCAAACCCGCAAAGCCTGATCCTCCCCGAAAAGACGATAAGGAAAGAAACCAGCCATGCTTCGCCACACCCTAATCACCATCAGCCTTCTCGGCGCCGGCCTTGCCGCGACGCCTGCTGCGCTCGCCGAGAAGCCCGCCATATACAAAGGCCTCTTCGATGAGGCGGCCGTCGGCGGCTATGACGCCGTCGCCTACTTCGCCTCGGGCAAACCCGTCGAAGGCTCGAAGGCGTTCGAATACAAGTACAAGGACGTGACCTGGCGCTTTTCCAACGCAGACAACCTCGCCGCCTTCAAGGCCAACCCGGGGAAGTACGCTCCGCAATTCGGCGGCTATTGTGCTTGGGCCGTCTCCCAAGGCTATACGGCAAAGGGCGATCCCAGGACGTGGAAGATCGTCGATGGCAAGCTCTATCTGAACTACAATCCCGACATCCAGAAGAAGTGGGAAAAGGACATCCCCGGCCTCATCGCCAAGGGCAATTCCAACTGGCCGAAAGTGCTCGAGAAGTAACCGCCTGATCCGTACAGGACACCGCCTCGTATCCCTCTCGTTCAGTCTCCCGCCGATGGAACCCGTTCGTGATTCCGTTCAACCGGACTTTTGACCCCGACTACGGCCAGGCGCAGCTTCTGTCGGCGCGTGTGCAGCGCGTGGTGGCCCGCAATCCGGGCCGCTTCACCTGGATGGGCACGGGCACGATCCTTGTCGGCGGGGCGAAAGACGTCGCAATCATCGATCCCGGGCCGGACCTGGAAGAGCACGTCCAGGCTATCACATCGGCGGTCGGCCGCCGGCGCGTCACACACGTACTGGTCACGCACAACCATCTCGATCATTCCGGCTGCGCGCGTGTGCTGGCGGACAGGTTCGATGCCCCGCTCTGTGGCCGTCGCGGCCTGTCGGTCCCCAACGACGCCAGCGCCGCGCGGGTAGAGGCGGAAGACGATGAGAACTTCTCGCCCGACATCGAGGTCGCCGGGGGGTGGCAGGCCAGCGGTCAGAACTGGACAGTCACGGCGGTGCACACGCCTGGCCACACCGCCGAACACTTCTGCTACGCCCTGGAAGAGGAGCGCACGCTCTTTTGCGGCGATCACGTGATGGCGTGGTCAACCAGCGTCGTCACTCCGCCGGACGGCCATATGGGAGATTATGTCGCTAGCCTCGCCCGCGTGCGCGACATGGACTTCGCGCGTCTCGTGCCGACCCATGGCGCACACATCGACAACCCCCGCTCCTTCATCGACGCCTATATCGGTCACCGCCTACGCCGCCGCGAGGAAATCGTCGGTCTGCTCCAGCGCGGGGTAGGGACCATCCGCACCCTGGTCGACCGGCTTTATCACGACCTCGAGCCCGCGCTGCGCCCTGCCGCCTCGCTCTCGATCTGGGCTCATCTCATCCAGCTGGTGGAAGAGGGGATCGCCGTCGCCGAAGCGCCCGGCGGCCCGTCGGCCCGCTACCAGCTGCTGCAACCTGAGGCCTTGGCGCGCAGCCGGTCGCCTACTTCACCTTCACCCGGAACTTCAGCGTGAACTTGCCGCCGGCGGCGTGGTTGCCCGTGAGCGTTGCGCGGACGTTGGTGACGGTGGCATCGACGCCGCCGACGCCCGCCATGGGCGCATAGGTCCAGGTCGAGCCATTATTGTTTGAGAATTCGAGGCCGTCCGTCGTGCTCGCAAGGGACGTGAAGACGTAGCTCAGTGCGCTCGAGGGCGAGCCCTGGGTGAACGACACCGGGCCGGAACCGGCTGCGCCGATATCGGTCACGATCAGGCTGGCATTGGCCGGGATCGCATCGCCGACAACTACATTGGCCGGCGTATCGGTCGATGGATTGGTCACGGCGATGGAGTATTCGACCACGGCGCCGGGAATTGATTTGGGATTTGTCGCGCCATTGCTGGGATCCGACAGCGTCACGGCCGACTTCACCGCCGTCAGCGGCTCGATCACGTCGCAGCTGCCCTGTGCGGCAAAGAGAGTCTGTACCACTGAGCCCAGCAGGTTCGCCACCAACCCTCCCGCATTGATGGTGTTGAGGAAGCTTCCTGAATTCTGCGGAAGCACGTCGACCCACACCGAGCAGGATGCCGCCGCTGCCACGGAGGCACTGATCACCTGCAGCGTGTTCGTGCCCGCCGCCGCAGTCACTGTGCCCCCGCAGGTGGTCGAGATGTTCGGAACCGGCGCGTTGATCATGCCGGAGGGATAAGTGTCGAGGAACGCCGCGCCCGTGATCGATGCGCTGGCATGGTGGTTGGTCAGGGTCACCTTGAGCCGCGTCTTGAGGCCGAGGGTGATCTTCGTCGTCTCGAACACCTTGTCGAGCACCGGCGCGCAGTCATAGCCCGACAGGACGCCGGTGATGCTGATCCCCGCGCCCAGTGCCGTTCCGCCCGTCAGGCCCGAAACCGCGCCATAGGCCGCCCCGTAGGCGCCGCCATCGACGGTGAGCCCGTTCGAGCCTGCAGAAACATCCGCCGCCACTGACGCCAGGGTTGAGGCGATGAAGCCACCACCACCGCCGCCACCCGGGCCATGGCTGCCTGTCGTGCTGCCGCCAGTCCCGCCCTTCGCGTAGGTGAGGATCGATGCGCCGGCTTCCAGGGTGCGTCCAAGGAACAGGATGGATCCACCGCCTCCGCCTCCGCCCGCGCCGTCATTGCCGACCGTATTCGCCGACCCGCCATTCGCGCGGATCGTGCCGGCACCGGCGACAACGCCTGCACGAATGATCACGATGCCGCCACCCGTGGCCCCCGAAGATCCGAGCCCGGCGCCGCCAAGGCCCGATCCGCTGTCGTTCGAGCCCGCCCCGCCGCCGCCGCCGAGGAGGATGCGCGCCGCACCCACACCCGTCACGCCACTGCCGCCATGGCCGCCGTTCTGAGCGCATCCGACAGGCGCAGTAGGACAGGTGGCGTAACCGCCGCCGCCGCCATTGCCATAGCCCGCGCCGCCGCCGCCGCCGCTATTGCGGTTGGCGTTGAAGAGCGACGCGTCCATGCCTCCCCCGCCGGCATCCCCCGGCGCGCCGCGCGCGCTGGATCCCCCGGGAATCGTGTCGACGCCAAGGAGGCTCAGCAGGCCGCTGACGAGGTCGAAGACGTGGTTCGGCGTGCCGCCAATGCCTTCGCCTTTTTCCCCGTGGGTGTTGAGAGAGAGGATCGAAGTCGCATAGTCGGTGATGGAGCCGAGGAGGCCCGTGATCTTCCGCCCCGCCCCGCCCCGGAAGCCCATGGCGCTGACATCCATCACCCCGCCATTGAGGTCGAGCCGGGCCGCCACATCGACAACGAGCACGCCGCCCACCTTGCCGTTCCAAGCGAAAGCAGTGAGGCCTGCGCCGATCGACAGGTTGGAGTATTGCGGCACGCGGATGACTTGGAAACGGCGCTGGCCGCGTGTGCCGTCGGCGTCGTCGTCGTAATAGGTGTTGACCAGGCCGCCGGTGGCAGTGGTGAACGTCAGCGTGCCGCCCGTCAGTGCAACCGGGCCGGTCGCGCGTGCGAATTCGTAGACGCCGGTTTGGTTGATGGCGGTGATGCCGGATGCAAGGCCGCCGGAGATGCCATCGCCATAAGAATTGTCGTTGGATGTGTCGAACTGCGCGTCCTGCATCTGGATGAAGAGCAGGAGGTCGCCTGACGCGATCGCCGTTGAGGCGCCTTGCGATTGCCCCAGGATAACGCTTGTCGTTCCTGCCGCTTGCACACCCACAGATGCGACCTGAGCCGGCGTGCCGGGGAAATAGGTGTTGATCACGCCGGTGACGCCGATGCCGACACTGTCCTTGCCCGGCGTCGCGCACACTTCCGCGGCGTAGGCGTTCGCGCCGGCGAGGGCCGCGAAGATGGCCGAGGCGAGGATCCGCAGGACCGCCTTCATGACTATCGACCTTCCAGGAATTCGGTGATGCCGCCAACGGTCGTCTGATCGAACTTTATGCGGAAAGCGGCATAGACACCCTGCCGCGTATAGTTCGCGCCCGCAAAGTCACGGTCTTCATACCCGACGATGTTGTAGCCGAAGCTGAGCCAGGCATTGTCTACAGGGGACCATCCCAGGGCAGGGCCGGCCGAATAAGCCATCGAGCCATCCGCCTGGCGCAGGCCCAGCTGCAGGCCGATATCCAGCGACTCGAAGATTCCATAGGCGATGTCGCCCGAGAGGGCATGGATGAAACCGTCTGCGTCATCGCTCGCCAAGCGCTCGGTCACATATTTGGCGCCATAGTGCATCGAGCCGCGCCACGGATTGCGGTGGCCATCGTCGAAGCTCAGCCCAAGGTCGTTGATGAGGCGCGAGGATGTGGCGTCTTCCTTCTCGATGGCTTCGTAGCGAAGGGTCGCCTTGTCGAAGACCGTCCAGGCGCTGTCCGCATGACGCGCTACAGCGGCAAGACGACCTTCGGCGAGATCGGCGGCTAGGCCGTTCGCATCAGTTTGGCGGAAGGCGTGCACGGAACCTGCGAAGGACGTCGTCTCATTGAGCTGGCGGATGACGTTGGAGATGACGCCAATGCGCTCGTCCCCGTTTGAATCGCGCAGTTCAAGGCGCGTGTTCCAGCTCCACTCATCGTCACGATAAGTGGCGCCGGCCGTGACAGCCGAGAAACGCTCGGCCCGGCCCTTGGAAGCAAAGCTCGGTGTCGACGCGGATGAGGCCGCGCCACCAACCGGGAGGGCGCCGTCGAAGGAGGCATCCAGTGTCCAGTGTTCGCCGATGTGCAGCGACTGGCTCATTCCGAACTGCGCAAAGGTGCGCTCACCCAGTTCATGGATGCGTGTCTGGTTGAGCGTGGAGGCAAGGCGTGCGCCGGCCCACGGCTCCACCTCGAACCCGATCTGCGAGGCTCTTGCGCCGGTATCGCCCAGCGCGAATTCGTGTGAGCCGACAAGGCGGACCCCATCGACCAACTGATAGCGGGCCCCTAGGCGCACGCGGCCGGGATAGGTGTCATTGTCATCGCCGGCGATCTTGATGTCGGTCGAGGCCGAGATTTCCAGCTTGTTGTCGAGCAAGGCCTGCGTCGCCCCGGCGATCAGCGCTCCGGTGGTCTTCGTCGCGCCCGTCGCGCCCGTCTCGTCGATCAGCCGCACGCCGCCGAACGCGGTGCGGCCTTCGTCGCGGTGCTCCAGCCGCACATCGCCATAGGCGCGTTCGGATTGATCCTTCAGCGAGCCTTCGTAATAGGCCGTGCCGGCGACGGACACCTCCTTGCCGAGCTTCTGGCGCACATCGACGCCGGTCTTGTAAGTCCCGCCTTGGCCCGAGGGCCCCTGGCCGAGGCCGAAGCCTTCCGCCTGCTGGCGATAGTAGGCGAGCAGCTCTGTGTCTTCCGAACCATGCTGCAGCTCCGCCACGAAAGCCCCACCGGCATCCGAGTTCGCGGCTTCGAGACGCAGCGTG
>Ga0070685_10001671_pt1 | contig 11651 bp, 11 predicted proteins | sample KBSS13LmetaG_FD_65651 | JGI IMG/M metagenome (GOLD analysis project Ga0070685, IMG submission 65651) | Switchgrass rhizosphere microbial communities from Kellogg Biological Station, Michigan, USA - KBS S1-3L metaG | ecosystem: Host-associated > Plants > Roots > Rhizosphere ...
ACGGTGTCGTCGTCGCCGAGCTCGAACCCGGTGACCTCGGTGTGCGAGTGGATCTCCACGCCCTCGGCGAGGCACTTGTCGCGCAGCCCGATCACGGACTCCGTGTTGAAGGCGAAGCCGCCCTGGTGCTCGTGCAGGCAGACCGTGACCCCCTTCGCGCGCCAGTCGGGGAAGAGCGCCTTCATGTGCTCGTCGACGTCGGCCTCACCCGTGATCAGCTCGGAGCGGTAGCCGATGCGCTCCTGGCGCTCGAACGTCGCGATCAGGTCGGACTCCTGGACCTGGGCGCCGAGGGCGATGTAGCCGACGGCGTTGTAGTGGTAGGCGGCCGGATCCGACTCCCACACCTCGACGCAGGCCTGCATCAGCTCGCTCATCGCAGGCTGGAAGTAGTTGTTGCGGACGACGCCGCACGCGATCCCCGATGCGCCGGCACCGGGCTTCGACTTGTCGATGACGACGACGTCCGCTCCGGAGCCGGCACGCCGCGAGCGCAGCTCCTTGGCGAGGTGGTAGGCCGTTGAGAGGCCGTGGATGCCGGCGCCGACGACGACGTACGGCCAGTAACCGGGAATGTTCACTATTGCCCCCTATGCAACGCTATTGCGCTCCCGACGATAGCATGCGTCGCAACGAGGCCCGCGCTCAGTGCACGATCAGCACGTCGCAGTGCGCGTGACGCTGCACCGAGCCGCTGACGCTGTGGCCGAGCAGACGTTCGAAGAAGCCGGGTTCGCGCGTGCCCACGACGATCAGATCCGCACCCTTCTCGTGTGCGAGTTCGACGATCGCCTCGGACGCGCTTCCCATCGCGAGCACCGACTCGGCGTCCACCCCACGCCCGGCGAGCACCGTCGTCGCCGCATCGAGTAGCGCCTCGTGCGCATCCGGCGGGTCGGTCGGATCGCCCGCTCCGCCGGCGTGCACCGCCCCGCCCATCGTTCCCGAGACGCTCGTGACGATCACGCTCGACCCGAAGGCGGTCGCGATCTCCGCGGTGCGTTCCAGTGCCCGCGCCGACGCGTCGGTCCCGTCGTATCCCAGCACGATCGTCTTCATGTCTTCCTCCTCAGGACGGACGTCAGGAGAACCCTAGGGCTTCGGCGGCGCGATGCAAGCACTGCGTGCTCGGCGAGTGGCTCCGCTCCGGTCCACACGAGGCATGTCGCTCGCTCGGCGAGGCACCGCACCGCGCGTTGATACCTCCTCTTTCGAATGTACGCACGGTCAGGACCGAAGACGAGAACGCCAGGATCGCGTTCCGCGACGACCTCGAGGAGCGCGTCGAGCGGATGTGGGCTGCAGACTCGGAGGCGTTCGACGCGAACCGCGAGGGACTGCGCGAGGTCGGCCGGCCGGTACAGCTTGCGCTGGAGCTCTTCGCTCTCGACGTACCCGTAGCCGACAAGGCTCCAGTGCGTCAGGAGGATCTCAGCGACGTTGACGACGACGAGCGGCTGTCCGTTCTCCGCCGCCGAGTCCACTGCGAAGGCGATCGCGTCGTCCGCGAACGGAACGTTGAGGGTCGCGAGGAGCACTGGGCGAGCGCCCCCCGCAACGCCTGTGACGTCGTCGTACGGGCCGCTCCGCCGAACGGTCAGCATCGCTACTCGGGATGGAGCTCCCACCGCGGCGCCTCGTGCGCCGTGCGGCGGTACCTCCGTCTCCAGTACGGGAGGAACCAGAAGAGCCAGATGGCCATCACGAGCGGTACCGCTGCAATGACGCGTCCGCTCACGAAGACGATCAGAGGAACCAGGATTGCCGCAACGATGGCCGCCACCGCGAGGACCTCGATCTTGTGTCGGCGCATCCGGCGCAGCAAGCCTTGGTACTCCTCGGCGGGGATCTGCGCGGTGTTCCACGAGCGGCCGCAGCGCTCGCACTTCCAGCGCTGGCCGTAGGCCACGCGTTTCGTCTCGCCGCACTCGCAGGCGATCGTGATTGGCGGACGCGCCATTCAGCCAATTCTACGACGACCCCGGAGCTGGCTCAGTGGATTGAAACTCGCTGAACCAGGTGTTACGTTCGCCCCGCGCGCCCAAGGGAGGCGAGAGGTTCCCGGATGAGAGGGAGGAACGAGCATGGGTGAGGCAGTAGCCGGTACCGCAGGAACCGGTGTTGCGGTCGTCGAGGAACGCCAGCTCCTGAAGACGCTCCGCTGGTACGACGGATTTGTCATCTGCCTCGCGAACCCGGGCTTCATGCTGGGAACGCTCGGCTGGTCTGTGCTCGATATGGGTGGCTGGGGCGCGGCTCTCATCTGGGGCCTGACCGCGCTCATCGTCATCCCGGTCGTCGTGCTCTACTCGGAGCTCGCTGCGATGTTCCCGCACAAGTCGGGCGGGGTGGCGATCTACGCGAACGAGGGCTGGCGCAAGTACACGACCCTCGTCGGGCCGGTGGCGACGTTCGGCTACTGGATCGGCTGGTCGGTCGTGCTCTCGTTCATCGGGCTCTTCGTCGGCTATATCGCCCAGGCCGCATGGTTCCCGAACGAGCCGTTCGGGACGTACGCGTTCGGTGGTTCGGTCATCGATCACGGGTACTTCTCGACGGGCTCGGTCTACATCGGCCTCGACCACCTGATCGCCATCGGGCTCATCCTCGCCGTGTGGCTCTTCAACTTCTTCGGCACCCGCGTTGCAGTGTCGTTCAACTACCTGGCGGGGATCCTGTTGATGATCCCGCTCTTCTGCTTCACGCTGCTGCCGTTCCTGAACGGGGACTTCACGACTGACAACCTCACCTACAAGCTGAACGACCCAGGTATGGCCTGGGGCGGCTTGCAGATGGCCATCGTCTGGATCTGGATCATGATCTGGTCGACCGCACCCGAGGCCGCCGCAACCTTCGCGCCCGAGTACAAGGACACGGGCCGTGACACGAGGAAGGCGCTCTTGTCGTCGGCGGTCTTCATCCTCCTCATCAACACGATGGTCCCTCTGGCGTTGACCGGCGGCGTGGGGCCGAAGACGGTGGAGGCGTTCGACTACGTCGGCGCTCTCGACCAGCTCGTGGGCCCCAACCTGACGAACTTCTTCGTCGTCGTCATCTGCGCCAGCTTCATCATCTCGATGAACACGGCGACCGCGGACGGGAGCCGCGCGCTGTACGGCATCTCGAAGGACGGCCTGACGATCAAGCAGCTCGGGCACCTGAACCGCTGGAACGTGCCGGGTAGCGCGATGTCGCTCGACATGCTCCTCAACATCGCCTTCGTGCTCTTCGTCGGCAACCTCTTCGGGATCCTCGTTGCGAGCAACATCGGCTACGTCTTCGCGAACCTGATGGCCATTTCCGCGTTCATCCTGCTCAGGAGGGACCGGCCGAATTGGCCGCGGCCGATCAAGCTGCCCTCATACTGGGTCGGCGTCGCGGTTCTTCTGACCGCGGCGTATACCGTGTTCGAGGTCGTCGGAGTGGGCTGGTTCCAGATCGCGGGAGCAGGCGGCGTGTACGGCGGCACGAAAGAGAAGATCATCGGCTTCAGCGTGCTCGTCGTCTCACTGCTCCTGTTCCTGTTCCGCCGGATGGTGCAGGACAAGGAGAGCCCGCACTGGCGCGAGGAGACACCGACGATGCCCGATGCACACGTCGCGAAGCTTCTCGAGGACGAGATGACCCCGGTGTAGGAGCCGGTCGCGAACTGACGAGAGAGGCGGCCACGGCCGCCTCTTTCGTTGGGTCAGAATCCGCTCAGTGGAAGAGTCCCAGCCACCCGAGTTCGAGGTCGCGATGGCGAGCGCCATCGCATCGGCGGAGGCGTTCGGAGCCTCATACGACGTCGCGCCCATGTCCGAGGCGCTCGAGCTCGGCGAGGGGCTCGAGGGCGATCCGGCGCTCGCCTTCCGGCGGACGCTCGGGATGTTCGCCACGGGTGTGACGGTGCTCACGACCAGGGTCGGCGAGCAGGTGCACGGCATGACGGCGAACGCGTTCATGTCGGTCTCGCTCCAACCCCCGCTCGTTCTCATCTCCATCGACCGGCGGGCGAAGATGGGGGCACTGCTCCACGAAGGCACGCGTTTCGGCGTGAGCGTGCTCGAGGCGAAGCAGACCGGCCTCTCCGACCGCTTCGCGGGCCGCGTGGCCGACGAGCTTCCCGAGGCGACGTTCGAGGTGATCCATGAGACACCGCTGGTCGAGGGCGCACTCGCGCACCTCGTCGCACGAGTCGTGCGCTCCTACTGGGGAGGAGATCACTCCCTCTTCCTCGGCCAGGTCGAGTTCGCACGCTACGGCGACGGCCGTCCGCTGCTCTTCCACGGCGGGCGGTACGAGCGGCTCATCGAGGATCCGCGCGTCTTCTCGCAGCTCCCGCGCGAGCTGCTCGAGCCGATCCTCGCCCTCGGCGAGGAGCGCGACTACGACGACGGCGAGGCCGTCATGCGCATCGGCGAGACGGGGTGCGACCTCATGCTCGTCGTCGAGGGCTCCGTGCACGTCGAGCGGCCCGGGTTCTCCTCGACCATCGGGCCGGGCGAGCTCATCGGCGAGATCGAGGTGCTCGACCCCGGTGGCGGTCGCATCGCGGACATCCACGCCGTGGGGCCGGTCCGGGCGATCGCCGTCTCCCGCGAGGCGCTCCTCGGCGCGCTCGAGGCAGATCCGCGGGCCGCCGTCGCTCTCATCGAGGTCTTGGCCGCGCGGTTCCGCGAGACGACGTGAGCTTGCGCCGTGCGCTGCTCGGCCTCGGTGTCGGGCTCGCGCTCGCCGACTCGTCGATCGTCACGCTTGCGGTGCCCGAGATCCTCGGGCAGTTCGACGTCGCGATCACGTCGGTCTCGTGGGTCCTCACGTCCTTCAATCTCGTGCTCGCGGTCGTCGCGGTGCCTGCGGCCTACGTCTCGCGCCGTCGCCCGCGCGAGTCCTACGGGGTCGGCGTCGTGGTGTTCGCGTGCTCGTCGCTCGTGTGCGGTCTCGCCCCCTCGTTCGAGGTGCTCATCGGGGCGCGCTGCGTCCAGGCCGTCGGCGCCGCCCTCCTCGTCACCGCTGCCCTCGACCTGCTGTCGCAGATCGAGGGCACCGACGAGCGGGCGCTGCGGATCTGGGTCACGGCAGGCGTGGTCGGCGCGGCGCTCGGCCCGGCGGCCGGCGGCATCCTGACGGAGCTTCTCGGTTGGGAATCGATCTTTCTCGCGCAGGTGCCGGTCGCCGTCGTCCTGCTCCTCGCGCTCCGGGGACTCGAGGCGCGATCCGTCGCGACACCGGCCGGCCGGCCGTCGATCGCGGCCAACGCGGCGCTGCTCTTCGTCGCGGGCGGCCTCGTCGCCGCGCTCTTCCTCGTCGTGCTCCTCCTCGTCGAGGGCTGGGGGATGTCGCCGGCCGCGGCAGGTGTTGTCGTGACCGTCATGCCGCTCACCGCCATCGCCGTGGGCCGCCTACGTCCTCGATCACTCGGTGAGCTGTATGGCGTCGTCTGCGGTGTCGTCCTGCTCGCCGGAGGGCTCGGCGCGCTCGCGCTCATGCCGCGCGCCGGGTGGGGCTGGACGGTCCCGCCCCAGATCCTCGTCGGGGCCGGGCTGGGTCTCACGGTCGGCGGGCTGACGACGCTCGCGCTGCGAGGCCGCCCGGACCAGGTCGTGCACGGAGGCTGGACACTCTCGGCGCGTCATGCAGGCGTCGTCGTCGGCCTGTTGCTCCTCGCGCCCGTACTGACCAGTGCGCTCGACGAGAGCCGCGACGAGGCCATTCGCGCCGGCGCCGCGATCGTGCTCGACAGCGACATCCCGCCACTGGACAAGCTCGGTGTCGCGCAGGACGTCCTCGCGGAGGTCGACCGCTCGAGCGACGCCGGAGAGCTGCCCGACGTCGGACGCGCGCTCGAGGACCGGCCCGACGACGCCGAGTGGAGCTCGCTCGTCTCCGCGCTCGAGAATCAGCTCGATCGGGCGGTGACGAGCGCGTTCTCGGGCCCGTTCCTGCTCGCGGCGGCTCTCGCGCTGTGCGCACTCGTCCCGCTCGCCTTCGTGCGGAGGCGCGTCGAGTGAGGCGTCTTGCTCCCCTTCTCGTCTCGATCGCGCTCGTTGCCGTCGTCGTGATCCCGTACGTCGCGCTCGGCGGAGGGGCGTTCGAGCCGACACCGGTCGCCGACCCGTGTCAGCCGCGCGATCGCGCCGACGCCGAAGGGCTGGGCGAGACGATCGAGCGCATCGCGTTGCAGGCCGTCGACCACGTCGCGTGCGAGCTCGGCGTGTCGCGCGAGGAGCTCGTGCTCGCACTGCGGAGCGAGGACGCCTTCGACCGGTTCACGAACGAGAACGGGATCGATCGCGGAGAGGCAGAGGACGCGATCCACGCGGGCCTCGTCCGCGCGGTCGACGAGGCGGAGGACGACGGCACGCTCCCAGGGTTCATCGCGCCGGTCGTGCGCAAGGCGGCAGAGAGCGTCCCGCCCTGGCTCATCCTCGAGACGCTCGAGCGTCTCGGCAGCTTGCTCCCCGGCTAGCCAGCGACGACGAGCTCGCGCGGATGCCGCGAGAGCGTCTCGATCCCGCTCGCCGTCATGAGCAGGGTCTCCATGTAGCTCGCGGTGAAGCCCCGCTCGCGGTCGAAGACGATGTTCTCGTAGTTCGTGACGTACCCGGGCTCCCAGGTGAACGACTCGAAGGCGTCGTTCGAGAGATATGTGTGCCCGACCCAGCTCGGTGCGAGCGCGAGGCCGAGAGCGTAGCCGCCGACCCACCAGACCTGCTCGCGCGGAATCCGTGAGAACACCCACTCCTCGGCGGCTCGCTGCGCTACGTCGAGCGGGTCGCCGCGGCGGACGGCGCGCTTCACCTCGTCCACGCTCCGGGCGGTGTGCTCCAGGATTCGCCGCGCTTCCTCGTGATCCCGGCCGATCGCGATGGTTCGGCAGAGGTCGGCGTGGTAGCGGGCGACGACGCCGCACGCGTCCACGTACATGACGTCCCCGGCCTCGAGACGGCGTTGCGAAGGGGGAGAGTGCGTGCGACACCAGACGTCTGGACCGGCGGACACCATCGTTCGGATCGCTGCGGCCTCTCCACCCTGGTCGGCCATGACCGCGTCGAGTCGGGCGGCGATCTGTAGCTCGGTCTGGCCTGGGCGGACGCTCTCGAGCAGGTCTGCGAACGCGACGTCCACGATCGCCGCCGCGCGGCGCACACAGTCCAGTTCAGCGTCCGACTTGACCGCTCGGACACGGTCGACGATCCAGTCGCCGGCGACGATTCGGGCTCCGAGTGCGCCGAGGCGCTCGGCCGTCTCCCGAACCAGCGGCGCTCCCGGAGACTGCGTCCACCACTCGATGCCGACCGATCCCTCGACCCACCCGCGGTCGCGGAACGCGCGCGCGATCGAGTCGAGCGCCTCCTCGTAGCGATAGAAGACGGCATCGTCGAAGACGGCCGTCTCGCGCACCAGCGTCTCGTGACGCTCGTAGTCGAGGAAGACGAGACGCTCGTCGTGTCTCGAGACGACGACGCCGAGCGGCGCACGGGGCGGGTACCAGACCGACTCGAACCCGGTCAGGTAGCAGAGGTTCGCCGGGCTCATGACGAAGAGCACGTCCACTTCACGGCCTTCCATTTCCTCGCGTACGCGGCGGGCCCGATCGCGGTACTCCGTCTCCGGGAAAGGCCTCGGACGGGTCAACTCAAGCCCCAACCACGGTGCTCGACGCACACCGCGTCGATGTCCGCGCTCGCATGCGCGGGATCATCGGGCATGTAGGCGATGGGATCCGCCAGCAGACGCTCCCTGCCGAGCACTCCCTCGAGCGTCGCATGCAGGCAGTACGCGGCGTACGTCCGCGCGTAGCCGCCTTCCTGGACGAGCAGGAGCGAGGCGCCGGCACGCTCGGCGCTCGCGCGCACGCTGCGGCCGATTGCGTGGAAGCCGTCCATGCTGACGTTCATCCTCCCGTTGCCGTCGAATGCGCTCGCGTCCTGGCCACAGCCGCCGATCACCACATTCGGTCGGTAGCGCTCGAGCACCGGCTCCACGACCCGTGCGAACGCCTCGGCGTACGCTGCGTCGCCGCTGCCGGGCCGGAGCTCGATGTTGACGTTGTGGCCCGCCCCTCGCCCTGCACCCGACTCGGCCGCGCCGCCGGTCTCCGGATGTGACGGTCCCCAGCTGCCGTGTCGCATGTGCACGGAGATCGTGAGGACGTCGTCACGTTCGTAGAAGCACGCCTGGGTGCCGTTCCCGTGGTGGACGTCCCAGTCGACGATCGCGACGCGGTCAGCGCCCGAGGCGCGGAAGCGCTCGGCCGCGAGCGCGGCGTTGTTGAAGAAGCAGTAGCCGTCCGTGACCGCCGGGCCGGCGTGGTGGCCGGGCGGTCGCACGAGCGCGTAGCCGACGGAGACTTCTTCGGCGACGAGCGCGTCGGTCGCGGCGAGCGTCGTCCCGGCCGCCGCGAGGAGTGCCGGCCACGACGTCGGCGAGAGAACCGTCGTCGAGCCGAAGCGGCGTCCGCCGGACTCGCAGTCGCGACGCAGGCTCGCGATGTACGCCGGATCGTGAACGGCCTCGAGCTCGCCCTCCTCCGCGAGCCGTCCATCCTTCCAGTCGAGCCGAGACGCGAGCGGCCCGTGCAGCAGGACCGAGCGCATGTTGCGGATGCGCTCTGCGTTCTCGGGGTGGAGCTCCTGCACCTCCAGAAGATCCGAAGGCGGCGCCTCCCACAGGCCGGATCCGGTGTCGTGGTCGAGTGCGGCGGGGTGCCAGAAGACGTCGAGCTCGGCCATGCTCAGTCGCCGAGGTCGGGGAGATCGGCCAGCCACGGCGTCCGGTAGCCGGTGTCGTCCCAGACGACCGGGAAGAACGACTCGTCCAGCGAGAGGTCGCCGTGCTTGCGGTAGCGCGAGTAGGTGATGTCCACGTTCGTCTCGTGGAACCGCGTCTCGACGGGGATGAGGTGCGAGACGAGCGCCATGCGCGCGACCGTTCCCGACTCGTTCGGTGCGGAGCCGTGCCACGTGAGGCCGTGGTGGAACGAGCCGCCACCCGGCTTGACGACGACGGGGACGAGGTCGAGGTCAGTGGCCTCGGGCGCCGCCCGCCGGGGCCCCGCGAGCCAGTCGTCCGGCGCGTGGAACTGCGAGCGCGCGGGTGGAGACTTCGGCCAGGCGTGCGAGCCGCGGACGAACTCGATCGGCCCCGCGTCGGCCTGCGTCTCGTGGAGCGAGATCCAACACGTGATCATCTCCGGCGGTACGAGGTAGCCCGCGTACGAGGAATCCTGGTGGAAGCCGATCGCCTTCGTGCCCGGCGGCTTCCAGAGGACGTTGTCCTGGAGGATGCGCACGCCGTGGTAGCCGGCGAGCTGCGCTGCGAGACGGCCCGTCCGCTCCGAGAGCACCTGTGCCGCGACGATCGAGTCGGACTTCCACGCATTGCAGAGCTGGCGCGTTCGGTCTTCCGGATCACGGCCCGGAACCCAGTTCACCTCGTCGGGCCGAATCCCGGTCTCGTACTCGCCCTCGAACAGCTTCACGTAGCGCTCCTGCAGCAGCTCGAGCCCACGCTCGGGGACGAGCCCTTCCTCGACGACGAGGAAACCGTCGTGCCGGAACGCCTCGACCTGCTCCGCCGTGAACGACTCGACCACGGGCGCAGGCTACTTCCGCAGCGAGCCCGGAGCGACGTGCGAGAGCACCCGCGGCCACACGCGCTCGAGGATGTCGTCGCCCGCACCCGGAACCATCTCGATGCGACCGCCGAGGCGGTCCTTCCACCAGGTCGCGCGCTTCTGCCCGCCGTCCCGCGATCCGTAGAGGAGGAGCGTCTTCGCGCTCACCATGCGTGGCTCGGCGCCATCGAGGGGCGGCGTCGCGACGAGGGCGAGCCGTTCGACGAGTCCCCCGTTCGCCGCGGCCAGCTCAACGGCCTTCCAACCTCCGTCACCGACGCCGACGACTGCGGCCGGCGTGCCGTCCCACGCGGTGGCCAGCTCGACGTCGCGCTTCGCGGTCTCGCCCGGATCGGGGTCGGTTGCCGTCCCGCCGGCGGGCAGGCAGAGCACCACGCGAACTATGAGCGCGGCCTCGTCTTGTCCGGGTCGTAGAACGGAAAGCGCACGACGGTTGCCGAGATCCGCTTCTGCAGGCCGTCGAGCTTGCCGACCTCGAGCTTCGTGTCGAGCTCCGCGTACTGCACCGCGACGCGGGCGAGCGCGATGTTCTTCTTGAGGATCGGACTGCGCGTCCCGCTCGTGACGACGCCCACGCGCTGCCGGCCGACGTAGATCTCGTCGCCGTGACCGGCCGTCTCGTTCCCATCGAGCTCGAGTCCGACGAGCATGCGCTGGGGATGAGCCACGCGCTCCTCGAGGGCGGCCCTGCCGACGAAGTCGTCGTCCGTGCGAAGATCGACGGCGAAGCCGACGCCGGCCTCGAAGGGGTCGACCTGGTCGTCGAACTCGTATCCGGCGAAGATCAATCCCGACTCGATGCGGAGAATGTCGAGTGCCTCCAGGCCGAGCGGCGTCAGGCCGTGATTCGCACCGGCCGACCAGATCGCGTCCCAGACGGCAGGGCCGTCGGAGGGATGGCACCAGACCTCGTAGCCGAGCTCGCCCGTGTAGCCGGTCCGCGAGACGACGATCGGGATGCCGTCGTACGTGCCGATACGGCCGACGGTGAAGCGGAACCACTTGAGGTCGTCGAGCGACGTCTGCGTCGGCGGCGTCCACACGATCTTCTTCAGCAGGTCGCGGCTCTCGGGCCCCTGGACGGCGACGTTGTGGAGCTGGTCGGTCGATGGCTTGACCCACACCTTCAGCTCCTCGCGCTCGGCGAGCTCGTCGAGCCAGACACCGTCGTACTCGTCACCGCCGACGAAGCGGAAGTTGTCCTGGCCGAGCCGGTAGACGGTGGCGTCGTCGATCATCCCGCCCGTCTCGTTGCAGAGCGCGGTGTACGTGACCTGCCCGACGGAGAGGCGGCGGGCGTCGCGCGTGATCGCCTTCTGGACGAGCGCTTCCGCGTCGGGTCCGAGGATCTCCCACTTCCGAAGCGGCGACAGGTCCATGATCGCGACCTTCTCGCGACACGCCCAGTACTCGGCGATCGCGCCCTCGTTGTCGAAGCAGTGCGGCAGCCAGTAGCCGCGGTACTCGACGAAGCTCTTCGTGAGCTCGCTCGTGCGCGGATGGAAGGTCGTCTCCTTCGTGAGGACGGGGTCCGCGTCCGCAGTCACCCGGCGCGCGATCGCGACCGAAAACGTGTTGTCGGGCGCGTACACCCGGACATGGATCGGAGTCACCTGCCAGCCGTTCGCCGGGTCGATGTCGTCGGGGCACGAGGACGAGGCGCACAGAAGGTCGCTCATCGCCCGGACCAGCACGTAGTCGCCTGGGCGCGACCACGGCTCGTCCATCACGAAGACGTTGTTCGCGTCGAAGCCGGTGTTGTAGAAGAAGTTGAGCGCCTCCCAGCCCGCCCGCCTCGCGATGCCGAACGGCGTCACCTGGCCGTTGAAGTTCTCGGTGCAGTTCACGTGGCCCGGGTAGCCCTTGTCCTCGTAGTACTTGGCCGTACAGGCGAGGCCGAACGTGTCGTGCCGGCCGACGGTGTCGCGCACCACCTCGATCAGCGGGTCCTGGTCGACGTCGTAGAACTTCCCCTGCAGGCCCGGCTGGGGATACGCGTTGCCCATGAGCGAGCGGGTCGTCGTCGCGT
>Ga0070685_10001675_pt1 | contig 11636 bp, 10 predicted proteins | sample KBSS13LmetaG_FD_65651 | JGI IMG/M metagenome (GOLD analysis project Ga0070685, IMG submission 65651) | Switchgrass rhizosphere microbial communities from Kellogg Biological Station, Michigan, USA - KBS S1-3L metaG | ecosystem: Host-associated > Plants > Roots > Rhizosphere ...
TTGCACCGATGACGTTGTCCGGTCGTTCCGCGTTGTCTGCCTTGGCGCACGCGGAACGACCGCTCAAAATCAAGGGTCGGCGACCACTCCTGTCTCGATGCGAGGACGATCGAGTTCGCGCAATATCGCGGCGTCCTTGCCGTAAATGTCCGGCTTGAACGCGATGCGGCTGCCGTCGTGTATGTCGACGCTCCAGTAGAGGATGAGTATCGGCACGGGTTGTTCGAGCGCGACGCTTCGGGTTTCGCCCGTCGCGATCGTCGCCTCGATCTTCTCTCGGCTCCAGCCGGGCGCATTTGCGAGCAGACGTTCGACGAGCTCGAGCGGCTGTTCGATGCGGATGCAGCCTGAACTGAACGCACGGCGTTCCTCGGCGAACAATTCCTTGTGCGGCGTGTCGTGCATGTAGACGCCGTAGGGATTCGCAAAGCGAATTGCGACTCGACCGAGCGAATTGCCCTCCCCGGCATCCTGGCGCAAGACGATGCCGCGCGGATGATCCCAATCCACTGTGGAAGGGTCGCGCTCGTGACCCTCGCCGTCGAACACGCGGATGCGGTTGGCAGCGAGCGCGCCGGGGTTGCGCCGTATCTTCGGCAGCAAGTCCTGGCTGAAAATCGTCGGTGGCACGGTCCAGGTCGGATTAAACGTCACCGTATCGATGCTCGACTTGAAACTCGGCGTGCTGCGGTAAGGCATGCCTACCTGTGCGCGCGTCGACCACACCGGCTGGCCGTCGCGGAAATACGTTGCCTTGAATCCCGCGATATCGACGACAACGACCTCGCCTCGAACCTGCGGCAGCAGCCAGCGCGCGCGCTCGAGATTGACGCGCACCTGGTCGACGCGCGCACGCACCGGCAGGTTAAGCGCCGCGCGCGTCTGCGCGCCGACGCGGCCGTCGACATCGAGATACTGTTCAGCCTGGAATTCGCGCAACGCCGTTTCGAGCGGCGCGTCGAAACGATCGCTGCCATCATCACTTTCAGCCAGATAATTTCCCAACGCGAGACGTCGGCGCAGCGATGCCACGCGCGGACCTGCGTCGCCCTGCTTGAGCGTCGGACCCTCCGCGATCGTCGGCCAGCCGCCGGCGGCGTCGATGTCGCGCAATTTCTGCAAAGCGCCGCGCAGGCGAGCGTAGGCGGCGTGCTGAGGACGGGCTTGGGCAAAGAGGTCGTCAATGTCGACCGAATCGACCGAAGATGCGATGTCGTGTTGCCAGGCTTCGCGTTCCTCCCTCGTTGGCGCGAAATTGAAATCAGGATCGATCCGGCCCGGTTTGAGCTTGCCCCAGTGAAGATCGTTCATTGCCTGCAGGTAGGCATCGGTGGCAAGCAGATCCAAAGTGATGCGCTCTTCCTCCGTCGCCAAGGCTCGCGCGGGATCGGCTTGCGCCGCCGTTAGGCGACCATAGTGGTAGGCGCGCGGTTCAAGGCCATCGCTGCGCGTACTGCCGACCGCCGTTGCAAGGGCGGTGAGACGTGCCGGACTCTGCCACACTGGCGCATAACTCCGTTGCGCGTAGAATGCGGCGACGTTTCGAGCCTGTGCCGAAGCGGCCGAAGCTTGTTCAAGGCGCTCGCGCAGACCTTGCGAAAGCGCGTCTTCGACCGCATTCCCATTGGCCGAGAACACAAAGCCGAATGCGGCAAGTCCGCAAAGTACCCGCCTATGCCTTTCGACGCCCGTGTCTCTGTTACTCCATCGCATCGCGAACCTCTTCGGCGTCAGCCTGAATATGGCCTACGATCGCCGCTTGCAGTGCGTTCCATTCTGACATGAATCAAATTGTTATCGTGGCTGCGTTGCTGGGTTTGGCGAGCGGTGCCGCGGCGGCCGACGATGCGCTCATTGCCCGCCTCACCGCCGCTGCTCCGACGGCCGATCCGAATGTTCTCCATTTGGCACTCGATGCGCGCAAATGCGCGATGGAGAATGGCTTGCCCGCCTCCGATCATCTTGCCGTGATCGATTATTCGAAGCCGTCCTCGCAGCGGCGCCTTTGGGTATTCGATCTTGCCACCGGCGCACTCGAATTCTTCGAATGGGTGGCCCACGGGCGCAACTCGGGCGACGGCGTCGCTCACCTGTTTTCCAACCGCGAGGGCAGTCTCGCGTCGAGCCTCGGGCTTTACCGCACCGCCGGCGTGTTCTACGGCAAAGAAGGCATCGCCCTCCAGCTCGACGGTTTGGATCCCGGCTTCAACGATCATGCCCGCGAACGGGCGATCGTCATGCACGGAGCTTGGTACGTCAGCGAGGAACTCGCGCGCACGACGGGCCGCGTCGGCCTGAGCTGGGGTTGCCCCGCAGTGCGGACCGCCGTCGCCAAACCGATCATCGACCGGCTGAAAGGCGGCCAGTATCTCTTCGCTTACTATCCCGACCGTGAGTGGCTACGCGCTTCCACGACACTGCATTGCAGTTCGGTCTCGGCGAATTCGGCGACGCCGTTCGGCGTCACCAAAGCCTCTCCCTGATTGAGCGCGGCGGCGCCGCTGAGTGCCGCTAACGGGCGAACGTCATGATCCAGTTCGTTTCCCAGGTTTTGCCTCCGTCAACCGAGAACGCTTGCTCAAAGCGGGACGAGTTTGGCGTGATATCGGAGAAACCGTTTCGCACCAGGATGCGCCGCCCGTTGAGGGTATCCGGACCGTAGAATTCTCCGCGTCCGTCTTTGAACTCACCGATCATCGCCCAGTCCAGCATGCCGCTGCCGCTGTTTGTCCAGTTCAGATTCCATTGATGGGATTCCGGGTTGTACAAGCGAAGTCCGACGCCTTCGATACGGCCTGCCGAGCCTTCTACCTGAAGGTCAATGACGCTGGCACGACCGTTCCAAATCTTGCTAACGACGGAGGTGCCGTCGTAGTCGGTCCACGTGGTTGAGCCCGTCAGCGGATGGACAAGCCGCCGCACGTGAGTCTTCCACGTGCCGAAATTGAAGTCGAAGTCGTGCTGACCATCCCGTTCTGCCGCCCTCATCGGGTTGACCGCGAAGAGAATCGCCGCGGATAAAACCAAGATTGTCCATGTTCTTGCACGTTTGATCATTGGGGCCACCTAAGTGTTGGGTAATCGGGTTGTATCGCCGCGAATGGGCGATGCGACTGCGAACCCAATTATTTAAATTGCGCTTGATGTCTTAAGGGCCACCTTCCGGGAAAACATCGGGCCACTTCGCCGAAGAGGGTTTGCATTTTTAGCGTGCCTTCCCGCCGCTTATTGAAGACGCCAGACACATGTGCACTTTAGTTCGGCACGACTCGAGCGGGAGGCAAAAAGAAGGCAACAAAAAAGCCGCTGAAAACCAGCGGCTTTTTTTGTTGCAATATCTGGCGGAGAGAGAGGGATTCGAACCCTCGATAGAGCTTTTGACCCTATACTCCCTTAGCAGGGGAGCCCCTTCGGCCTCTCGGGCATCTCTCCGGGTGTTTTTTTAGGCTATCCGAGTACGGCAACGCCTGTCCCCGCCGCGACGCGGCGGCGGGTCGCATAAGATAGCCAGTTCGGGCGCTCGGGTAAAGAGCGATTAGGAAGTGGGCGGCGTGGAATTGTCGCCCTGGTCGGAGTGCTCGCGCTTGATCCGCTGGAAGATTTCTTCACGATGAACCGCGACATCCTTCGGTGCGTTGATTCCGATTCGGACCTGATTTCCCTTGACTCCGAGAACCGTCACGCTGACCGACTCTCCTATCATCAATGTTTCGCCAACGCGGCGGGTCAAGATAAGCATATAAATCTCCTTCAGCCAGTTCGTCGTTCCAAACGACTTGTTGCGCATCATCAGTCCTGACGGCGCGCACACGGCAACGGCTCAAACGCTGCAGATGACGGACATCCGCCCCCCAAATAGCGGACCGGTAGAGCCTGCGTAATCTTTCACAAAATCGATTACGGGCGACCCGATTCAGTTATTCGATTGATACTAGCGGACGTGTCCGAGGCATGCAATGAAGCGGATATAGTCGATGTCATCAGTGTGATAAGTATCACACTAATTTGGACCCAATCCACAAGTGTAAAGTTTCCAAGGCCTGGACCAGGGCCGGGATGTCCTCTCCGCCCCCCTGAGCCATGTCCGGACGCCCGCCCCCTTTGCCGCCGATCTGCGCAGCCACGTGGGCGACCACGTCCCCCGCCTTGACCTTGCCCAGGGCCTTGCCGCTGACGCCGGCAACCAGGGAAACCTTGCCCTCATTGGCGCCGGCGAGCAGCACGATGCTGTCGCCCAACTGCTGCTTGAGCTGATCGACGCTGTCGCGCAGCGCTTTCGCGTCGACGCCGGCCAGGCGGGCGGCGACGAGCTTCACCCCGCCGACCTCTTTGGCGTTGCCGGCCAAATCGCCCGCCGCGGCGCTGGCGGCCTTGGCTTTCAGGCCTTCGAGCTCGCGCTCGAGCTTCTTCTGCTTGTCGAACAGGGCTTGCAGCTTGTCGACCAGGCTGCCGCCGCTGGCCGACAGGAGCTGGGCCACCTTATTGAGTTGCGTCTCCTCGTCTTCGACGTACTTGAGCGCGCCGGCGCCCGTCACCGCCTCGATGCGGCGAATACCCGAAGCGACGCCGCCTTCACTCGTGATCTTGAACAGGCCGATATCGCCGGTGCGGCCGACGTGCGTGCCGCCACAGAGTTCGGTCGAGAAATCGCCCATCTTGAGTACACGCACGTCGTCGCCGTACTTCTCGCCGAACAGCGCCATCGCGCCGAACGCGATCGCCTCGTCGTACTTCATATGGCGCACATCGGCCGCGACGTTACGCCGCACCTCGTCGTTGACCAGCGTCTCGATACGCTGCAGATCCGCGCGCGACACCGGCGCGTTGTGCGAGAAGTCGAAACGCAGGCGGTCGGGTGCAACCAGCGAACCTTTCTGCGTGACGTGCTCGCCGAGCACTTGGCGCAGCGCCGAATGCAGCAGATGCGTCGCCGAATGATTGAGCACGATCGCCTGGCGCCGCGTGCCGTCGACCTCACCGTGCAGCGCCGCGCCGGTGCGCAGCGGCTTGCCGTTCCAGCGTCCGACGTGGCCATAGAAACTGCCCGCGAGCTTGATCGTGTCGCCAACGGCGAACCTGCCCTCACTCGAAGTTAGCGCGCCGGTATCGCCGACTTGGCCGCCCGACTCGGCGTAGAACGGCGTACGGTCGAGGATCAGCGTAGCCTCCTCGCCGTCGTCGAGCGTGTCGACCGCTTGGTCACCGCGCACGATCGCGATCACTTTCAGACCGTCGGCGGTCAAGGTGTCGTAGCCGAGGAATGTCGTCGGCTGCAGCTTCTGCACGAGCTCGGCGGACAGGCTCGCCTTTGATTCGAACTGGCTTGCCGCGCGTGCGCGTTCGCGCTGCTTTTCCATCTCGGCTTCGAAACCGGCCATATCGACCGTCAGCCCGCGTTCGCGCGCGATGTCGGCGGTGAGGTCGACCGGAAATCCGTAAGTGTCGTAGAGGCGGAACGCGTCGGCGCCAGGGATCGTCTTGCTCGCACGCGCGGCGACTTCATCGAATACTTTCATTCCGTGCTCAAGCGTTTCGCTGAAACGTTCTTCCTCGGCCTTGAGCGCCTTGGCGACGATGTCTTTCTTCGCCGCGAGTTCGGGGTACGCCGCGCCCATCTCCGCGACGAGCGTGTCGACCAGCTTGTAGAAGAACGGATCGCGCATGCCGAGCATGTAGCCATGACGCAGCGCGCGGCGAACGATGCGACGCTGAACGTAGCCGCGGCCCTCATTCGACGGCAGCACGCCATCGACGATGAGAAAACTCGCCGCGCGAATATGGTCGGCGATCACGCGCAGCGACTTGTTTTCCAGATCTTTCGTGCCGGTCAGCTCCGCCGCCTTTTTGATCAGGCTTTGGAACAGGTCGATCTCGTAGTTCGAATGCACGTGCTGGAGCACGGCGGCGAGACGCTCCAAGCCCATGCCGGTGTCGACGCACGGCGCTGGCAGTTTGGTCAGCGTGCCGTCGGCGGCGCGATCGAACTGCATGAAGACGAGGTTCCAGATCTCGATGAAACGATCGCCGTCCTCGTCGGGCGATCCCGGCGGGCCGCCCGCAATCTCCGCGCCGTGGTCGTAGAAGATTTCCGTGCACGGTCCGCACGGGCCGGTGTCGGCCATCTGCCAGAAATTGTCGGAAGCGTACGACGCGCCCTTGTTGTCGCCGATGCGGATGATGCGCTCGGCCGGGATGCCGATTTCCTTGTTCCACAGATCGTAGGCTTCGTCATCGGTGTGATAAACGGTGACGAGCAGTCGCTCTTTCGGCAATTTGTATACTTCGGTCAGCAGTTCCCAGGCCCAGCCGATCGCCTCGCGCTTGAAGTAGTCGCCGAACGACCAGTTGCCAAGCATTTCGAAGAACGTGTGGTGACGCGCGGTGTAGCCGACCGAATCGAGGTCGTTGTGCTTGCCGCCGGCGCGCAGGCAGCGCTGCACATCGGCCGCGCGCACGTAGGGCAGCTTCTCGCTGCCGAGGAAGACGTTCTTGAACTGGACCATGCCCGAGTTCGTGAACAGCAGGGTCGGATCGTTGCCGGGCACGAGCGGCGCCGAGGGCACGATGGTGTGACCTTTGGACTGGAAGAAGTCGAGGAAGGACTGGCGGATTTCAGCGCTGGTTTTCATTGATTGAAGAGGCGGTACAGTCGGTTTTCGGAAATAGCCGGGTAATACTCCGCCGTCATTCCGGCGAAAGCCGGAATCCAGCTTTTGGTCTTGCGATCACGCCGAAGGGCATCAAAAGAGAAACTGGATTCCGGCTTTCGCCGGAATGACGAGCAAGAAGATCAGTCGGATTCGTCTGGTAAGTCGGCGAAACCAGCCTCACCCACCACTAGTTTAACAGTTGCGGTGTCGAAGCCGCGACGCAAGAGGAAGGCCGCGCGCTTGTTGCGCTCGGCGACGTCCGCCGGTTTGCGCGCACCGTAGCGGCGGCGCAGCTGGCGGCGGATCAGTTCCGGCCAGTCCGGTTCGGCCGCGTCGATCAGCTCGCGAGCGCGGCTCTCGGCAATGCCGTGCTGGCGCAGTTCGGCAATGATCCAGCGCGCGCCGTAGCCGCCTTCGAGGCGCGAGCGCACGAGCATCTCGCCGAAGCGGTCGTCGCTCTGATAATTCTTCGCCTGCAATTCAGCGAGCGCCGCGACGCTGTCCTTGTCATCGAGGCCGCGCCGTTCGAGCTTGGATTTCAACTCGCACGCGGAATGTTCGCGGCGCGCAAGCAAGGCCAGCGCCTTATCGTAGGCACTGCCCTCTCGATTGTCCGGTGAACGGCGCGCCATGGCGACGGGCCTACCCTGCCTCGCGCCGCCGTTACTCCGACGACGCCGCGCGCGACTGGATGCCGCGATAGATCAGGTACGGCTCGGCGTTGCCGTTGATCACGGCTTCGTCGACGACGACCTTGCTAACGTGCTCGAGCGACGGCAACTCGTACATCGTGTCGAGCAGCACCGATTCGATGATCGTACGCAGGCCGCGCGCGCCCGTTTTGCGCTTGAGCGCCTTGCGCGCGACGGCGAGCAACGCGTCCGGACGGAACTCGAGCTCCGTGCCTTCGATCTCGAACATGCGCTTGAACTGCTTGACGATCGCGTTCTTCGGCTCGGTGAGGATTTTCACGAGCGCGGCTTCGTCGAGTTCCTCGAGCGTCGCCACGACCGGCAGGCGGCCGACGAATTCGGGAATCAGGCCGAATTTGACCAGATCTTCGGGTTCGACGTCGGCGAGCACCTTGCCGACATTAGTGTGCTTGGCCTTGCTGCGGATCTCGGCGGCAAAACCAATTCCGGTCGATTCCGAACGCTGCTGGATCACCTTTTCGAGGCCGGCAAACGCACCGCCGCAGATGAACAGGATGTTCTTCGTGTCGACCTGCAGGAATTCCTGCTGCGGATGCTTGCGCCCGCCCTGCGGCGGCACCGAGGCGATCGTGCCTTCAATGAGCTTGAGCAGCGCCTGCTGCACGCCTTCGCCCGACACGTCGCGCGTAATCGACGGGTTCTCGCTCTTACGCGAAATCTTGTCGATTTCGTCGATATAGACGATACCGGTCTGCGCTTTCTCGACGTCGTAGTCGCACTTCTGCAGCAGCTTCTGGATGATGTTCTCGACGTCCTCGCCGACGTAACCGGCTTCGGTCAGCGTCGTCGCGTCCGCGATCGTGAACGGCACGTTGAGCAGGCGCGCCAGCGTTTCCGCAAGCAGCGTCTTGCCCGAACCGGTCGGACCGATCAAAAGGATGTTCGATTTGGCCAGCTCGACTTCGTCGTTGCGCTGGCGGGCTTCCATACGTTTGTAGTGATTGTAGACGGCGACCGCGAGCGTCTTTTTCGCGCGCGTCTGACCGATCACGTACTGCTCGAGAACGTCGAGGATTTCCTTCGGCTTGGGCAGGTGGCTACGCGTGCCGGCGGCCTTCTCCTCGAGTTCCTCGCGGATGATGTCGTTGCAGAGTTCGACGCACTCGTCGCAGATGAAAACACTCGGACCTGCGATAAGTTTGCGGACTTCGTGCTGGCTTTTGCCGCAGAACGAACAATAAAGAATCTTGTTGTTGTCGCCAGAGCGGCTCTGTCGATCGTCACTCATGCCGGGCCCCGGGTTCCTTTACAAAGACATGTCAGTCGGAAGAATAGCATAGGCCGGCCGGATTGCCAGGCAATCCGGCGCAGCCAAACAAATTGGAAAAGCCAGCTGCGAAGCGCGCCAAAACGCGCTCCGGCGGCCCATTTTTACCCCGTCACGGCGACCTCAAGCAGTCTTGATCGACTCGGTCGGGCGGGTTTCGAGGACGGCGTCGATCAGGCCATAGCCCTTGGCGTCGTCGGCGCTCATGAAACGGTCGCGTTCCATGTCGCGCTCGATCTGCTCGAGCGTCTGGCCGGTGTGCTTGACGTAAATGTTGTTCAAACGGCTGCGCAGATACAGGATCTCGCGCGCCTGAATTTCGATATCCGTGGCCTGGCCCTGCGCTCCGCCTGAAGGCTGGTGGATCATGATGCGCGAGTTCGGCAGCGCCAGACGCTTGCCCTTGGCGCCGGCCGTCAGCAGCAGCGACGCCGCGCTGCAGGCCTGGCCCACGCACATCGTGCTCACATCGCAACGGATGTACTGCATCGTGTCGTAGATGGCCATACCGGCGGTAACCACGCCGCCCGGGCTGTTGATGTAGAAATTGATGTCCTTTTCGGGATTCTCCGACTCCAGGAACAGGAGCTGGGCGACGATGACGTTGGCCATGTAGTCGTCGATCGGCCCGACGCAGAACACGACGCGCTCTTTGAGCAGGCGCGAGTAGATGTCGTAGGCACGCTCGCCGCGCGAGGTCTGTTCGACCACCATCGGCACGAGGTTGAGGCTGCGGGTGGGTTCGATGGTGGCGGTCATGCGATTCTCCGAAACGAATGCGGTAAAAATTCCTTTAACACGGACAAGACCGAATTACCACGAATAGGAGCGAATTCGATCATGAACCTCGAGAATCCGCTCTTATCCGTTTTTATCCGCGTCGATCTGCGTTAAACGCTTTTCTGCGGCCTATCAGGCCGGACGCATCGCCTCGCCGAAGCTCAGATGTTGCTCGCTCACCTTCGCGTGATCCGCGATCCAGTCGGCAACCTGATCTTCCATGACACGGCTCTGCAGTCCGCTCATGAGTTGGGGGTCGCGCTGGTAAAGTTCAACCACGCGCTCCGGCTCTTCGTACGTCGAGGCGAACGACGCCAGGGTTTCGGCGACGCGACGGTTGTCGAGGCGGATGTTGTTCGTGCGCGCGATCTCGCCGACTAAGACGCCGGCCGCAACGCGGCGGCGTGCCATATCCATGAACGCTTCCGGACCCGGGGCAATCTGACCCTGCTGGCGCGCCTGCTCCTGAGCCTGCTGCGAGAGCATCTGCGCTTCGCGCTCGATCATGCCCTGCGGCAGGTCGATCTGCGGATACGCGTCGACCAGCTTGCCGACGACTTCGTTCTTCAAGCGCGCCGAGAGCATGCCCTTGAGCTCGCGCTCGAGGTTCGCACGCACGTCGCCGCGGAACTTCTCGATGCCGCCGTCCTTGATGCCGAACGCGGAGATGAACGCGTCGTCGACGTCCGGCAGCTTCGATTCCTGGATGCGGATGATCTTCGCTTCGATCTGCGCGTGACGGCCGGCCAGCGTCGGCTCACGGAAATCGGCAGGGAAATCCGCTTCGGCCTTCACCGTGTCACCGGTGGCGTGGCTGGTCAGCGCGTCTTCGATACCGGCGGTCATTGCACCGGAACCCAGGATCGTGCCGACGCGGTCCGCGCCTTCGGCCGGATGGCGGAAGCCGCCGCTCGCATCGGAACCCTGCGCGGAGTATTCGAACAGCACCATGTCGCCCGCCTGCGCGCCGCGCTCGACCGGCGCCCATTCGCGGCGCTGCGTGCGCAGCGTTTCTATCATCGCGTCGACATCGGCATCGGCCACCGCGGCGACGTGCTTGGTGATCTCCAGTTGGGTCACGTCGACCGTACCGACTTCGGGCAGGACTTCGAACTTGGCTGTGTACTCGATCTGTCCATCGGTCGGCTGACCGGTCGTGTCGATCTCCGGCGCCATCGCCGGGCGCAGGTTTTCCTGGCCGACCGCTTCGTTGAACGTGTTGCGGATCAGCTCCGAGATCGCCTCGCCGCGAACCTGCGGGCCGAAGCGCTGCTCGATCACCTTGGCCGGAATCTTGCCCGGGCGGAAGCCCTTGAGGCGCACGCTGCGCGCGACTTCGGCAAGGCGCGCCTTGACCTGCGATTCGTATTGCTCGGCGGGAACGCGTACGGTGAGCTTGCGCTCGAGTTTGCCCAGGTTTTCGACGGAGACTTGCATATTGGCACCCAAAATTCTGAATTGAAAATTATATCGCGTATCTCGCGAGCCACCGGGCAAGCGAAGCAGCAAAAAATAAATCGCTTGATCGCTTGCGCGATCAAAACGGTATAGGTGGTGCGAATGGAGAGACTCGAACTCTCACGGGTTACCCCGCTGGAACCTAAATCCAGTGCGTCTACCAATTCCGCCACATTCGCCCTGCCTTCATCCTTTGGCGGTCGTTGCACGAAGCGGAATCGCGCAGCCTGCATTCTCGCTGGCGGTCGGTTGCAGAGTAGAAGGCGGCTTGGCGATGCGCAGTTGCAGCGGCGCATATGATCGCCGATTCGCCGCAAGGGGGAAAGTGGTGGGCCGTCTAGGACTCGAACCTAGGACCAAGAGATTAAGAGTCTCCTGCTCTACCAACTGAGCTAACGGCCCCCAATGGGGTGGATGATGGGACTCGAACCCACGACATCCGGAATCACAATCCGGTACTCTAACCAGCTGAGCTACACCCACCACCGAGCCGGCAATTCTAGCGCAATTTGGGGGGCGGTTTACAACACCCCCTCATCATTTTTTGCATTGGCGCGCCCGGCGGGACTCGAACCCACAACCGCCGGCTTAGAAGGCCGGTGCTCTATCCGGTTGAGCTACGGGCGCATCCGGCTAGTTTAACGCATCAATCCCGGCGCTCTGCCGAAACCAGTTCGACAGAGAGTCAAAGGCAGAGATAAAACGAAGAAAGCCGCCGCAGGCGGCAGCTTTCTGAGTGTGTCGGTGGTCGGGGCAGAGGGATTCGAA